>Ga0209719_1003267_pt1 | contig 15065 bp, 9 predicted proteins | sample AD_JPNAS2_MetaG_FD_184421 | JGI IMG/M metagenome (GOLD analysis project Ga0209719, IMG submission 184421) | Active sludge microbial communities of municipal wastewater-treating anaerobic digesters from Japan - AD_JPNAS2_MetaG (SPAdes) (version 2) | ecosystem: Engineered > Bioreactor > Anaerobic >...
TCATCCATTAAACTCATTCCAACCCTCCTCCAAATAAATAATAATGTTTTTATCTAAACCATTTCCAGGACCACGTCCGTGGCGACATCGCCGCCGCAGGTGGCAAGGCCCAAGGTCCTGCCCTTTTCTTCACGGCGGGGAGCAGCGCGATGATGTTCCTTGTCATCCCAGCCACAGTTGTTTTAGTAGGGAGTGGGATCGGGGTGGCAGCAGACAGCACCCCGGTCCCGGAGGGAAATACTCGTGTAAGGAGGAGCCGAGATGTTGGCGTCTATCCCGAATCGATACCTTGCTCGCCCAACGACTGCGTCTCCCCGTCGCCTCCCTCCCTGACGCGGGCGAAACTTACCCCTTTGGCGGCAATTTAGGGGAATGCCGACTGATAAGTGTTTGTCATGTAAAGGAAATTTAAAATACGGTCAATGAAATAAGATTAAATATTGAATATAAACATATAGCTTATATTAGATGAGGGAACGGAGGTAAGTTCGGAGGTTCATCTTCTCCCTGTTCAGGCCGAGCTTCTTGCGGATATGATTCCGATGCAGGGAAACGGCGCCGGGGCAGACACCCAGCAACAAGGCGATGTCTTTCGTCGTCTTGCCGTCCTTGACCATGTTGGCGACTTCGAGTTCCTTGGGAGTCAGACGGAGATGACGCGAGGAGAGGCGCTGGGCGAAGGGCGAAACGATGTTCTGCAGATTCGTTTCCAACACCTGGACAAAGGAGCGTTCCCTTTCGCCAAGACGACTTTGTTTCAGTCTCTCCAGATAGGGCAGCACCAGGGTCTGGACATTGGAGAGGACCTTGTCCTCCATCTCCGTGCGGTCCTCCTCCCGCTGTTTCAGAAGGACCTTCAGGGCGGTGTTCACCTCCTGAAGATTCCGGGACTTCATCTGGATGTCCTTTTCCCTTTTCCGCAGGGCCGCCTCGGCCCGTTTCTGGTCCGTAATGTCCGTTAGGGAAGCCACGCTCTTCTTTGTCCCCGGGATCATGGCAATGGTGTTGAGGATATGATGATGATTCCCTTTTCTGTCCGCCAGGGAAAATTCATAAAGACCGGGCGCCGAGGCCGGGTCCTCCCGTCGGGCCCGGTGATACTTCATCATCCGGGGGAGGTCTTTCGCGGCCACGATTTCCTTCCACTTCCGCTTCCCTTCCCAATAGGATTTCGTTGCCCCGGTGAGGGCCTCGAACTCCGTATTGGCGAGACTGATCGTCATATCCTCTTCGATGATGATCGTCGCCGTGCCGGTGGTCTCGAATATGGTCCGGTAAAGGGCCTCCGATTCCCGGAGCTTAGCCTCCGCCAGTTTGTGCTCCGTGATGTCGGCGAAAGAGGCCACGCTCTTTTTCGTTCCCGGGATCATGCCTACGGTCAGGGCCACGGTGCGGATCCTTCCGCGACTGTCGACAAACCCGAACTCATAGTTTCTCGGCACCGAAGCGGGATCGATACGGCGCTGCCGGTGATACTTAGTCATCCGCTCAAAGTCCTCGGGGACCACAAAGGCCGTCCAACTTTTTTTCCCTTCCCATTCCCGGCGCGGATAGCCCGACATCATGACGAACTGTTCATTCACCAGGGAGATCTTCGTATCCTCCTCGATTATAATCGTGGCCGTACCGGTGTGCTCGAAGATCGCCCGGTAGAGGTTCTCCGACTCCCGAAGGCGGGTTTCCACCGTCTTCAGTTCGGTGATGTCCATGGAATTTCCCAGGATCGCCGGCCGCCCTCCATAGGTGATAGAGGTGACGGTTTCCATTATCCAGCGAACCTGTCCCTGTTTGGTGATGATCCGAAATGTATGAGGAATGCCTTGGACGCCCCGGAGCATCTCCCGGGCGTTCCTTTTCACCAGTTCCTTGTCTTCGGGATGGATGATACCGTCCGATTTCATGCCGATTAGTTCGGACACGGTGTAACCGGCATAGGAGGCGGAATTCTCATTGGCATTGCAGAACTTCCCGTCCTGAACAACATAGATCCCCGCCAGGGATTTCTGGGAAATGGTCCAGTATAATTCCTCACTTTCCTTTAGGGCGCCGACGGCGCGACGATAGAGATCGAGTTCCGTCTCCAAATCCCGGATCCTTTTTAGTTCCTGCTCACAATTTTGACAACCCATGGCGGTATTCCCTTCCTATCCGGCGAAAGTCCCGGCTTCTAATGAACTGTCATGTTTATCCGATAGCCACGAACGATAAAAAATCTTCAAGGGAGATGGCACGGATGTATTTTCATATAAATATTATTGTGCCGTCGTTTGATGCATCCGTGGATTTCTTTCCTCACCCGTCCTATCACGCCTAATATACGCATGATGCAAACATGTCGAGATTTTTCACGGTAAAACCCGTTTTACCTCCCGAATGTTTTATGTCTTTTTCCATTCCGACCACGGGCTGCCCGCGGTGCGATCCAGCCCGTCCGGCGGGGTAAAATTCCTTTGACACCCCTGCCGCCCTGCCTTATACTTTTTTTAAAAAGTCCCGCGAGGAGGCGCCATGTTTAAGCATCTGTTCACCCCGTTCCAGATCGGAAAGATGGAGCTGCGGAACCGGATCGTCATGCTGCCCATGACCACCGGCTACGGCGAGGCCGATGAAACCGTCGGCGACCGTTTCATCGCTTTCTTCGCCGCCCGGGCCAAAGGGGGGGCCGGCCTGATCGTCGTCCCCTTTTCCCCCGTTGCCGCCGGTTCGCCGGCGGAACCGGGGCTCTTCACCGACCGTTTTCTGCCCGGGGTGCGGCGGTTGACGGCGGCCATCCGGGCGCACGGGGCGAAATCCTCCTGCCAGCTCATCACCTCGTATCATGTCATCCTGGGAAACGGCGCCCCCGAAGCTGTGGGCCCTTCCCCCGTCATGAACCAGGTCCTGCGCCGCACGCCTCGGGCCTTGACCGTCGCGGAAATAAAATCCATCGTCGCGGCTTACGGGAGCGCCGCCCGCCGGGTCCGGGAGGGGGGATTCGATGCCCTGGAGGTCCTTGTGGGTGGCGGCTACCTCCTGAATCGCTTCCTCTCCCCCCTCGCCAACCTCCGGGAGGATGAATACGGCGGCAGCCTGGAAAACCGGCTGCGGATCGTCCGGGAGGTAGTCGCCGCCATCCGGGCGGCCGTCGGCGAGGATTTCCCCGTGGGGGTCCGCCTGAACCTCGACGAACAGATGCCCGGGGGGCACACCATCGCCGAGTCCATACCGGTCGCCCGGGCACTGGAAAAAGCGGGGGTGAATTTCATCGACTCCTACACGGGCTGGCACGAATCCTCCGTACCCACCGTCGCCCCCTCCGTGCCCAAGGGTGGTTTCGCCCATCTGGCCGGGGCGATCCGCGGCGTCGTGGGCATCCCGGTCATCGCCGCCAACCGGATCAACGATCCGTTCACCGCCGAGAAGATCCTGTCCGCCGGCCAGGCAGACCTCGTCGGCATGGCCCGGGCCCTCCTGGCCGACCCAGAGCTGCCCAACAAGGCCCGGGAGGGAAGAACGGATGAAATCGTCCCCTGCATCGCCTGTTCCCGCTGCCTGGGCGAGATCATGTCCATTTACAAAAGCTGGGGCGACGGGACCAACGCCTTCTGCAGCGTCAATCCCCTGGCGGGCCGGGAGGGAGAGTGCCGTCTGGAACCCGCCGGCAAGTCCAAAAAGGTCTTCGTGGTCGGCGGCGGTCCCGCCGGCCTGGAGGCGGCCCGCGTGGCCGCCTTGCGGGGCCATCGGGTCACCCTCTTCGAGCGGGAGGGGGAGACCGGCGGCTGGCTCCGGGTCGGATGTCTGCCGCCTCACAAGGAGGAGATCGCCGCCCTGGCCGAAAGTCTCACCGTTCGGGCGCAAAAGGCGGGGGTGGAGATCCGTCTCCGTCATGAGGCGGATCCCGGAGCCCTGGCCGCCGCGGAACCTGACGCCCTCGTATTCGCCGCCGGAGCCGCCCCCATGGTCCCCCCCATCCCCGGCATCGACGCCCCTCACGTCGTACCCGCCGAAGAGATCCTGGCCGGCAGGAAGACGGTCCGCGGCGCCGTGATCGTCATCGGCGGCGGCCTTGTCGGCTGCGAGACGGCGGAATTTCTCCTGGACCGGGGCGACGGCGTCGCCGTCACCGTATTGGAGATGCTGGACCGCATGGCGACCACCGTATCCATGACCTACCGGCCCTTTTTCCTGGCGCGGCTGAAGGAAAAGGGCGTCCGCATGGAAACCCGGACCCGGGTGGAGGAAGTCTCCGCCGGCGGCGTGCGGGTGAACCGCGGGGGCGTCACGGAGTTCATCGCCGCCGACTGGGTGATTCTCGCCGCCGGCCTCAAGGCGGACCCGGCGGCGGCGGAGCGTTTTCGGGTAGTGGCCCCGGAGTTCCACACCGTGGGCGACTGCGTCCACCCGCGGATGATCAAGGAGGCGGTGGAGGAGGGTTTCGCCGCCGGCGTGGGGCTCTGAAAAAGGCCCTCTTCCAGCGCCCGCCCCGTGGCGGAGCATTGAACCGACCGGCGGGAACGCGTGCGGGAACCCCGCCGTCAGGGCAAAACACCATCGCATCATGATAGAAGCATTTGTCGAAAACGCCGCCCATTATCTTCAGAGCTCCTCGCTGCTGGCCTATCTGGCGGTGTATGCCGGCGGCGTTCTGGTGAGCTTCACCCCCTGCACCTATCCGGTGGCGCCCCTGACCGTAGCCTTCATCGGGGCCCACAGCAGCGGTTCCAAGCTGAAGGGATTCGTTCTCTCCCTGGTTTACGTCTTCGGCATGGCCCTGACCTACACGGCCATCGGCGCGGCGGCGGCCCTGACGGGGCAACTGTTCGGCCAGATCCAGAGCAATCCCTGGATGTTTTTCCTCATGGCCAATGTCTGCCTGCTCATGGGCTTGTCCATGCTGGACGCCTTTGCCCTGCCCATCCGGACACCCCGGTTTGTCGCCCGGCTGCAGCCCCGGGAAAAGACAAGGGGGGCCGTCGGCGCGCTCCTGGTCGGCGCCGCCTCGGGACTCGTCATGGGACCCTGCACCGCCCCTGTCCTGGCCGTCCTGCTGGGCTTCGCCGCCACCCGACAGAGCGTTCCCTACGCCATGTCGCTGCTGTTTGTCTTCTCCTTCGGCATGGGCACCCTCCTGATTCTTCTCGGCACCTCCGCGGGCGTCCTGGCCAATCTGCCCCGCTCGGGAATGTGGATGACCAGGGTGAACAAAATCTTCGGGTGGCTGATGATCGCCGCAGGGGAGTATTTCCTCCTCCAGGCAGGGATGCTCTGGTGCTGACTCCGGGGCCGGCATGATGGATTTTACGGAAGGCAGGAAAAAACGGAAGGACTGTCGATCCAAGGAGACAAGATGACAAGACTCGCACGCTATTTTTGTGTGGCGGCCGTGATCGTCGCGGCGGCACTGTGTCCGGGCGCCGATGGGTGTTTCGCCCAGGAGCGGGCGCCGCTATTCAGCATCCGGGACATCAACGGCCGGATCTTCAGCATGAACGACCACGGGAGGAAAACCGTCCTCCTCGTCTTCGGAACCACCTGGTGCTCCTCGTGCCGTTCCGAAATCCCTCATTACAAGGAGATATACAACACCTACGCCCCCCGGGGGATAGTGATGGCCGGCATCGATATCCAGGAGTCGCAGGGAAAGGTCGCCCGTTATGCCAATCGCCACAAGCTGCCGTACCGGGTCCTGCTGGATGAAACGGGAGCCGTGGCGGCGGCCTACCGGATCGTCGGGGTCCCCACCATGGTCCTCATCAGCAACGGGGTGGTCGTCACCAGAAATTACCGCCAGGTGGACGGCGCGCTGCGGAAGCTGTTTCCCAAATGACTCTAAACCGCCGGCCCGCCGGGAAAAAGAGATCATCGGACCGGCCCGGGGACCTCACGAAAGCCCGCCGTAGCTAACCGGGGCGACCGGCATAGGCCAAGACGGTCTCCAAGAGCTTGGCCTTCTTGATCGGCTTGGTCAGGTGGTCGTCGCATCCCGCCGCCAGGCTTTTTTCCATGTCGTCCTTCAGGGCATAAGCGGTCAGGGCAATTACAGGGGTGTGCCGGCGGCCCCGTTCCTGTTCCCAGGCCCGGATTCTCCGGGTCGCGGTATAACCGTCCATAACGGGCATCTGCATGTCCATGAACACGAGGTTGTAATCGCCCGCCTGGAATTTTTCCACCGCCTGCGCCCCGTTTTCCGCCATCTCCACCTCATGGGGGGTGTTTTTGAAGTAGGCCGCCATGAGAAAGCGGTTGTCGTCCGAATCGTCCACCAGAAGGATCCGGAGCCGCCGCGGCTCCTCCTCGGGGACGGGCGCCTTCGGAGCCGCCGCCACCGTTCGTTTCTTCAGGGCCCTGGCGATGGCCCGGATCAGGTCGGCGCGCTTCACCGGTTTGATGAGATAATCGTCCAGACCCATGGCCGCCGCCCGCGAGACGTCCGCATCGCGGTTCTCCGAGGTCAGCATGAGAATGGTCGTTCCCGCAGGTTCCGGTTCCTTCCGCATCGCCGCCGCCACTTCCCAGCCGTCCATCTCCGGCATGCGCTGATCCAGGAGGACCAACTGGAACGGATCCCCGCGCCGGCGGGCCTCCCGCACCATCAGCAGAGCCTCCGGGCCGCTCCCGCATTCGGTGACGACGCCCCCCATACGGGCCAGCGTCTCCTTGAGGATCAGCCGGTTGGTGGCGTTGTCATCTACCACGAGGACACGCAGACCGGCGATGTCCGCCTCCGCCTTTTTCGCCGCGTCTTCGGGATGTTCCTGTACTTGAAAGCGGGCCGTAAAATGAAAGATGCTCCCCTTGCCCACCTCGCTTTCCACCCAGATCCGACCACCCATAAGTTCGGCAAGCTGGCGGGAAATGGTCAACCCCAGGCCGGTGCCGCCATAACGCTTGGTGGTGGAAGAATCGGCCTGGGTAAACCGCTCGAAAATACGATCCAGTTTGTCCTGGGGAATGCCGATGCCCGTATCCCGGACGGAAAAATGGAGGATGCAATCCCGCTCCGGCGGGGAGGCTGGGAGCGGCGTTTCCCGATCGACTGCAACCACCACTTCCCCGACCTCGGTAAATTTTACGGCATTGCCAATGAGATTGATCAAGACCTGCTGGAGCCGGGCGGCGTCCCCCAGCAGCTCCGGACAGACATCCGTGGTGATCCGGCAGGCAAGTTCAATGTTTTTCTCATGGGCTCGCATGGACATGATCTCACAGGTCCTTTCCACCACGTCGCCGAGATGGAATGGGGAGGCATCGAGGGTCAGCCGCCCCGCCTCCACCTTGGAAAGATCGAGGATATCATTGATCAAACCGAGCAGATTCTCCCCGGCGGAGCGGAAGATCTGGAGGTACTGCTGCTGTTCCCGGTTCAGGGGCGTTTCGGCCAGCAGCTCCGCCATCCCGATCACGGCGTTCATGGGGGTCCTGATTTCATGACTCATCCCCGCCAGGAACTCGCTTTTGGCCACGTTAGCCGCTTCGGCGGCTTCTTTGGCCTCCTTCAGGGCCTGCTCCGTCCGCTTCTGGGCGGTAATGTCCTCCTGGATGCCCACAAAATGGGTGATCTCACCATGAGGATTGCGGATCGGCGAGATGGACGCTGAAGCCCAGTAATAGCCGCCGTCCTTTTTCCGGTTGTAAAAGACGCCCTGCCAGATCCGTCCGGCGCTGATGGTCTCCCAGAGGGTCCGGTACTCCGCTTCGGACATCCGTCCCGATTTCAGGATCCGGGGATTCTCCCCTACGGCCTCCGCCGCCGTATAGCCGGTGATCTCCGCGAACCGGGGATTCACATAATCGATCCTGCCGTCGGGCGCGGTAATGATCACCGCCACGGGGCTTTGCATGACGGCCTGGGAGAGCTTCCGCAGCTCCTCCTCCGCCTTCAGGCGGGCGGTGATGTCGCTCCCGATGCCTAAAAATCCTCTGATCTCTCCGGAGGCGTCCCGGAGCGCCGTTACGGAAAGGGAAACGGGGAACCGGCTGCCGTCCTTGCGGATGTATGTCCATTCCCGTTCATCCGGGATGCCCAGGCGGGTCCTGGCCACCAAGACCTCGAAGCCCGGCGCCACTTCCCTCCCCAGTTCCCGGGACATTTCCTCCGCCCGCCGGCGGACTTCATCGGGATCATGGAAGAGCGACGGGGCGTGGATGTCGATCAGTTCCGCGGCCCGGTATCCGAGGGAGCGTTCGGCGGCGGCGTTGAAGGTCTTGATCTTTCCGTCCGGACCGGTGGAGATGATGGAATAATTGGCGCCGTCCAGGATGGCCTGCTGGAGAACGGACAGCTCCCGCAGGCGGGTCTCGCTTTCCCGAATGATCCGCTCGGACTCCTTGATCTCGCCGATATCCCGGATCGTGACCAGATTCGCCGTCCCCGTTCCGAAGGGGATCCGTGTTCCCAGACCCTCGACCCAGCGTTCCCGTCCCTGGGTCGTTATCACCTGGTAGCGATTCAGGTAGCCGCCCCCGCCCTCACGGACATTCAACAGATCCGCGGCCACGACCGCGATGAAATCGGGATGAATGAATTCCGCGGCGTTGCGGCCGATGCCCGCCGCGGGGCTTTCCAACTGGACCAGATCGGCCGCCGCCTGATTGGCGAAGAGAATTACGCCGTTCCAGTCCAGAATGAGCAGGGCGTCCAGCATATGATCCACGATGCCGTGGAAAAGGGATTCCGTAACCACCAGGTGTGGATCGGTCAAGGGAGTGTTTTTTTTCGCTTCCGTCATACCTTCGTCCTTAAAGACCGCGAAAGGACCGCCGTCCCGCACGCCCCCGAAAGAGGGAAGAAACCGGTTTTGCAAGAGATTAGACTATATTTAACTCCCCTTTAAAAGTCAAAGCATTCCGCATTCCGGATCATTGTGAAATCACCGCCCGCATGCTATAGTCCCAGGCAAAAGCGAGGGGGGAGCGGTCAATTATTATGGTTGAAAAATCATTTTGGCTCCGGATAATCTTCTTCCTCTGTCTCTTTTTCGGCGCGCCGGCGGGGGTGACGCCGGCGGCAGCGGGGGAAAGGCATCCGTTCACCGTGGCGGATCTGTTGGCCATGGAACGGATCGGCGACCCCCAGGTTTCCCCGGACGGCGGCCGGGTCGCCTATACGGTGGCCAGGGCCGATCCAGCCGCCAACCGCCTCCGCTCCGCCGTTTACATTACCGATCTCCATCGCCCGGTCAGCGTTTTCCTTCCTCCGGACAAAAGCGACGAAGACACCAATCCCCGCTGGTCCCCCGACGGGAAGATCCTCTATTTCCTCTCCGCCCGTTCCGGAGCCCGGCAGATATGGCAGGTATCCCCGGCGACGAGAAAACCCCGCCAGGTCACCTCCCTGCCCCTCGATGTCCGGGCCTTTGAAGTATCCCCCGACGGCAGTTTCTTCATCCTCGCCATGGCCGTCATCCCCGGACGGACGGGAGGGGAGGAGTCCAAAGCGAGCCCGGCGAAGAAAGGGACCCCGGCGACAGGATCAGGAATGATCTTCGACCGCATGCCCGTCCGTTTTTGGGACACCTGGAGCGATGGGAAGCGGAACCACCTTTTCTACTATCCCCTGCCCGGCGGCCCGGCCCAAGATCTCATGGCCGCCATGGACGCCGATTGTCCTTCCCCAGCGGGAGGAGGCAGCGAGGAATTTTCCCTGTCCCCGGATGGCCGGTCCCTGGTCTTCACCGCCAAGGATGAGGGACGCAGCGAGGCCTGGTCCACCAACAGCGATCTCTTCATGGCTTCCCTGCCGCCATCACCGCCGGAAGTACCGCCGGCGCCGCCGGTCCGGATCACCGCCAATCCCGCCGCCGACACCCAGCCCCGGTTCTCCCCGGACGGCGGCCGCCTGGCTTACCTGGCCATGAACCGCCCCGGCCATGAGGCGGATCGTTACCGGATCATCATCCGCGACCTCGCCTCCGGCCGGGAAAGAACGCTGGACCTCCGGGCCGACGATACCGCCGGAGGCGACCGCTCCCCCGACAGTCTCGCCTGGTCTCCCGACGGTAAGACCATTTACTGCACCGCCGACCATCAGGGCCGGCATGCCCTGTTCGCCGTGGATACGGAAACGGGAAAGAGCCGTCTAATCGTCGGCGCGGGGAATGTGGTCAACCCCCGGCCCCTGCGGGGTGGGAATGTCCTCTACTCCTGGAACTCCCTGGTCCGGCCGACGGAACTCCATCTCCTGGACGGCGCCCGCGGCGAATCGCGGCGGCTCACCGACCTGAACGACCCCCGCCTGAAAAAGATCGCCTTCGGAGAAACCGGGGAGTTCAGTTTCCCCGGGGCCCATGGAGACACCGTCCGGGGAAGGATCGTTTATCCCGCCGGCTTCGATCCCGTCCGGAAATACCCCGCCGTATTCATCATCCACGGCGGCCCGCAGACTTCGAATATCGACGAATTTCATTACCGCTGGAACCCCCAGATCTATGCCGGCGCCGGGTACGCGGCGGTGCTGATCGACTTTCACGGTTCCACGGGTTACGGCCAGGCGTTCAGCGACGCCATTCGGGACGACTGGGGCGGCTCCCCCTGCGAGGACATCCGGAAGGGGGTCGCCGCGGCCTTAACGGCCTTCCCGTTCCTTGACGAACGGCGGCTGGCGGCCCTGGGCCCCTCTTACGGCGGTTACATGATCAACTGGATCGGCGGCCATACGGATCGCTTCCGCTGCCTGGTAAGCCATGCCGGGATCCTCGACCTGCGCCCGGCCCGTTACGAAATTGACACCCTGTGGTTCCCCGAATGGGAATTTCGCGATCCGGAACGTCATAATCCCAGCGCGCATCTCGACAACTGGCGGACCCCGGTCCTGATCACCGCCGGCTGCCGGGACTACCGGGTCTCATACACCCAGAGCCTCGCCCTCTTCAACGCCCTCCAGCGCCGGGGGGTTCCCTCCCGGCTACTCCTCTTCCCAGACGAAGGGCACTGGATACTGGCCCCCCAAAACTCCCGCCAATGGCATGAAACGGTGCTCGCCTGGCTCCATCGGTGGCTGGACGGACCCGGGGACCGGCAGGGGGTCCGTGAGGGCTGTGGACGGCGGCCGTAACAGCCTTTCAAGATACAAGGAAAAAGGTAGAAAACATATGGAAAGTTCCGGACACGACAAAGACGATTTTTCTTTGCAGGCCCGCAGCCTCCTCGATCGGGGCATGTACTCCCTGGCCCGGGACCTCGCTGAAGTTAGACTGGCCGAGATGCCCGGCGACGTGGAGGCAAGGACCATCTTGTGCGAAGCCCTATGGGGGATGGGATACAACGAGGAGGCCCAGGAAATCATCAAGGAAATTGAAGAGATCATCCGGGGATATTCGGAGATCTACCGGCTCATGGGGCGGATCTGCCGGAGAAAGGGGCTGATCAGGGAGGCGATTAGCTACTATGAGCGGTTTATCGATCTGAATCCCCATTCCCCTCTGCGTCAGGAAATGGAACAAGACCTGGACCAGCTCCGGACGGCGCCGGAGGCGGCACAAGGTGAAGACCCTCCAGCCCCGGTTACCGATCGAGAACCGCCGCCTGGGCAGATGGCGACGCTCAGTAAATGGTTGGCCAACCTGGAGAACAAAAAGAAAGGAAAATCTTGATTACCATGCAATCCCATGCCTTGCTCGACAGCGAAGACGGTCTGATTCTCCTGAACTACGCCGCCCGGCTCATGGCCGTGGATCTGGAAAGAGAGGCGTTGCTGGAAAGGGCGGCGGAATCCCTTTCCGACTTCAGCGCCAACAAGAGTGTCGCCCTCTTTACCTGGAAAGACGGCGAGCGCCGCATCTGCCTGGAAGGATTATTCAAAGATCGACGCTATCAGGCCGTCCACAAGGAAATCCCCCTGGCGGAAACGCCGCTGGAGGAGATAATCATCAACCGGGAATTCGCCGTTTTCCCGAACCGGAAGGGATTCGACACCCCCATGCCGGCGGGAAAGGGACAGGAGGGGGAAGGCTGGTGCCTGTGCCTGCCCCTGGTCGGAGCGGCGACCAAAATGATCGGCGTGATCGCCATCATGGTGCCGGGCGGAAGGCCGCGGCCAACGAAGGAATTGCAGTTTCTCCACATCCTGACGACGGTGATCGCCATTTCCCTGGAAAATTCGGTGCTGTTCCAAATGGCGACCAGGGACGGCCTGACGGGCCTTTACATAAGAAATATCTTTGAAATCCGCCTCCGGGAAGAACTGGCGAGGGTCAGGAGGCACGGAGGCGTCTTTTCCATCCTGATGACGGACATCGACCATTTCAAGGGCATCAACGACACCCACGGTCATGAAAGCGGCGATCAAGCCCTGAAGGAGATAGCGGCGATCTTCAGGAAACATGTCCGGGGCGACCTGGATCTTGTGTGTCGCTACGGGGGCGACGAGTTCATGACCCTGATGGCCAATACCGGCGCCCGGGAAGCGATGAAGATCGCCGACCGCATCCATGAACGGTGTCGCGGCAACACCCTCACAATTCCTGGGGCCGCATTGACCATAACTCTCAGCAGCGGTCTCCTCACCGTCGGCGGCGGCCGGGAGTGGAAGGAAAGGGAATTGATCAGCAGGGTTGACCAACTCCTCTATCAGGCGAAAGGCCGGGGCGGGAACAATATCTGCGCCGACGGCCTTTAGGCAGCAGCCCATAGCGGCTCCGGCTGATTGTTCCATAAAAAGCCTGGCCTGCAATGCCGATAAAGGCGACTTCAAAACCTTATACCAAGATGACGGTTAAACCGTCCGCGAAAATAGTTGTTAATCCATTATCCGGCGGCCTTTTTTAATCGCCATTCAGTAACCGCAAGTTTGTCAGAACGGCGGTGAGGATGGCCCGGGAACAGGCATAGGTCGCTTCGATGCCTTTCAAGCCCAGACGGCGGCTGAGGAGGCTCGCCCGCAAGTTATAGGGGGTGTCCGAGGTATAGAAGAGGATGCCCATGGGCAATACCGGCGGAATGTGAACAACGGCGGATTTCCCGGAGGTATTGATCCCGAGATGCTCTGTTAGAGCGGACAGATAAGGGCCGGCCTCCATTTCAATGCCCGTGAAGTCATCGCCGCGATAATCGTCGATCATCAGCCGGGAATGGAGGAATGTTCCCCGAACCGTGAGGGTCCGCTGGTCATCGAAGACCGCCGCTTCGCTGAGATAAGGCGCGAGCGTGGCCGTGGAAAATACATTTCGGAAGCGGTAATTCCGGCCGGAATGGACGTCTCTCACCTCCTCGGGAATCATGATATCCCCCAGTCTCCCGATCATGGCGGCGGACTTCCCCAGGATAAAAACCCCCTGCACCCGTTTCATTTTCTCCAAGATCAGCTTCATGAGATAATAGGCGGAAAAACCCAGGGGATAATCGATGTTGAAGACAATGGGCATCTCATTCCCATCGTCACCATTCCTTCCGGTCTTGCGGGATATTCCGGGCGCCCGCCCCTGCACCGGACACGTCGATCCCGGCCGCGGGAATCCCCCCCTCACGCTGACGCCGGGATCCAGGCAGTTCGGATCGAGCTTTTCCAGTTCTATTATCTGCGCCTCCAGATGAAGAAGGTGATCGGGGGTAAAACGGCGCACCCCCGCGGCTTCCTCGGCGGCGATCTTTTCCTGAACGCGGTCCGGTTGCTTTTCAAGAAAGGCCCGCAGGGCGTAATACAGAAAGTCGTTGCGCAGCGCCTCTTCCTCATATTTCAGCCGCCGCCAGTAACGGCGCAGATAGTCATCGTCATCATCGATTATCTCATCCAGGGTGACGGCGATGATCTCGTCCCGGTGACGGCGGACATAACCCGAGACAAGATTGGCCAGACTGTGGGTATTGCTGGAAACAAGGTAAACGGGTCGCGTCGCGAAATCGAGAGCGGAGAAATGGCTGATGACCTCATCCAACCAGTCATTTACAGATGCCTCAAAATCCTGCTGCTGAAGGGGCAGACGATCGACGATCATCTGCTTCGGCGCCGCGGCGATGTCGCGAAGACTCTGATCCCACCGCTCCGACCAGAAACGCAGAAAGATTTCCCAATCCCTGTTATTCACCTCCAGGACCCGGCGAATATCCTCCCTTGCCTCCGTCGCCCGCACCCTGCCGGCCGCAAGGTCCGCCCCCAGCGGCGTGGATCGGAGGCGGCCGTGCATGGCGTTCCATTCGATCTGATAGGCGCAGAGGGAGGGGATGAGGTCGTCGAAATCGGAGATGCTGGTCACAAAGATGGCAAGGGTTTGCTCTCCGTCATAGTGGGACCTACGTCTCCTGCGGCGGGCGCCGGCCCTTTCCCAGCCCATAACATGGCCAAGACCGCTCTCCTCGAAGACCTTTTCCGTGGAGGCGATGACAATCCTTTTGACGGAAGGCAGGCAGGAGGGAAGGCGCTCGGCGGCATAGACAAAGGCGGAAAGATTTACACGGCCTGTATCCGTAGAACGATGGAGGCTCGAATCGATTCGACGGTGTACCGGCTCGAGAGCCGCAACTACGATCCGTCCCGGTTTTTCGAGAAGCTCATGGTAGCGGGCGACATATGCATCCACCCCCTGCGATCCGGCGGCAATAATGGCCTGTTCATTCCTTCTTCTTACTGCCATTTTCTACGCGTTCACACCCACCCGTCACCGGTTAATGTTTAAACGTCTCCATATTCGCAAGCAAAAAGACCGCCATGAGATCCAGGACGATAACGATCCACGATATCTGTCGAAACCGGCCGCCGGCCACTTTTATCGCCGTCCAGCTCAACAGCCCCCAGATGGCCCCCTGGGTAATGGATTGGGAAAGAGGCATGATAATCATAGCCACGAAGAAGGGGACCGCCTCATCGAAACGCTCCCAGCGTACATAAATCAGCGGCTTGAGCATAAAAACCCCCGCCAGGACAAGCAGTGGCGCCGTTGCGATGGGAGGGACAAGGGTGACGAGGGGGGATAGGAAGAGAAAGGGGAGAAAAAGGAGCCCCGCCACGACGGCGGTAAGTCCGGTCCTCCCGCCCGCCCGGACGCCGGTGGAAGACTCGATATAGGCCGTCGCCGGGCTGGTGCCGACAATCCCCGCCAGCGCCACGGCCACGGCATTGCAGGTCAGGCTCTCCCGGACGGCCACCGGCTCTC
>Ga0209719_1003271_pt1 | contig 15051 bp, 6 predicted proteins | sample AD_JPNAS2_MetaG_FD_184421 | JGI IMG/M metagenome (GOLD analysis project Ga0209719, IMG submission 184421) | Active sludge microbial communities of municipal wastewater-treating anaerobic digesters from Japan - AD_JPNAS2_MetaG (SPAdes) (version 2) | ecosystem: Engineered > Bioreactor > Anaerobic >...
TAAACACCGTGACCGGGATTCCCTACAAGGATGACCGGGCGATTCTGGCCTGGCAGTTCGGCAACGAGATTTCAAATGCCGAGCCGACTTGGCTGACCGAAATGGCCGCCTATATGAAGGCACTGGATCCGAACCATCTGGTCGCCGAGACGCGTCACCATCCGGCCTTTGCCGAACAGTTGATCGACCCGAACATCGACCTGCTGACGCGCCATTACTATACGAACTACAGGGAATCAGGGACCAACTGGGTGGCGGCAGTGCAGCGCGAGGTCGCGCAGATCAAGGGGCAACGCCCGTTCTTTGTCGGCGAGTTTGGCCCTTACATCGACGGCAAGGTGCTGACGCGCGAGAATGTGCAGGCCTCGCTACGCGCATTTCTCGACACCTGCATTGCCACCGAAGGCGTGAGCGGCGCTCTGTTGTGGAGCATGTATTTCCACCATGAGCGCGGCGGCTATTACTGGCACCAGATTTTCACCTATCCCAGTGTCTGGTCTTACCATTATCCCGGTTTCGCCAGCGCCGACGCGCAGGCCGAGATTGAAATCATGCGCGAGATGCGCGAGGCGGCCTTCCGCATCCGCGGCCTGCCGGTGCCGCCTGTGGCACCGCCCGATCCTCCGGTGCTGCTGCCGTTCGAAGGGCTGGCGCTCTTCTCTTGGCGCGGCGCGGCGGGGGCGTCGGGTTATGACATCGAGCGCGCGCCTGCACCCGAGGGGCCTTGGACGCTGCTGGCGGAACATGTTTCGGATGCGGAGGTCGCTTATCGGCCGCTCTTCTGTGATGAAAGCGCGCGGGCGGGCGAGAGTTGGTGTTACCGCGTGACGGCGCGTAACGCCGGTGGGCGCTCCGTCCCCTCGAATGTGGTGGGGCCGGTCAAACTGCGCGCCGCCTGTTTCGTCGAAGAGTTCGTCGATCTGTCGCGTGCCGCCGCGCACTCGAAGGGGTTGACGCTGGACAACACCTATAACGCGCGTTATGCCGAGCACATGTTCCGCGTGTGCGGGACAACGAATGCATGGATCGAGTATGCCGTTCCCGGGGCGGCGCGGGAGGCGCGCGTGACCGCCTTTTTCGCCACGGCGCAGGGTGAACCTGTGACGCCGCGTTTCTTGGCGTCACGTGACGGAGAATCGTTTGCTGACGTGCAGCGCGTGTGGGCGGTTGAACGCGCTCATATCGCGCCGCCGCATGCGGGCGACGCAAACCGTCAGACACAGGTGGATTACACGGTTCTGTTGCCCGAAGACACGCGCCGCATAAAGATTGTGTGGGCGCGTCAGATGGCGCTCGACAGACTGGAAATTGAACATGTAGGAGCCGCTCGTTGATCGCCAAGAATCGCCATCAAAAATCGTGAACGGTTCGGGCTTGCATACCTACCCGGAGGTATGTATAGTACGCAACCGATTCATGGGGGGTGATTGAGGTTATGGCGCGAAAAACAAAAGCGGAAGCAGAAAAAACGCGGCAGTGTATTCTTAAGGCCGCGCTCAGGCTGTTTGTCGAAAAAGGCTATGACCGCACAACCTTTGAGGATGTGGCGCGGCATATCGGTCTGACAAAGGGTGCGGTCTATTGGCATTTTAAGAGCAAGCCTGACTTGCTCGCCGAGCTTGTTGTGCTCATGACGGAACGGTACACGACCCAGTTGACGCACACGATACCGCATCCAGCGTCTTTGGATACACCGGAGGCGTTGACCGAAAATTTCGTTCTACGCGCCCGCCTGATTGTCAGTTCGCCAGCCAGCCGACGTTTTTTCCTCATGACGCGTCGGCTGGACTGGGCATCGCCTAAACTTACCCCAGTGCGCCAGCGGATACGTCGGCTGGCGGACACGCCCCATGTTGTCATCTGTTCGGCGTTGAAAGACATGCAGCGCACGGGCGCCATCCGTGCGGACGCGGATCTTGCGGCGGTGTCGTCGGTGCTGATGATGATTTGGCTGGGGTTATTGGAACAGGAGATTTCGAATGGCTTGGGAACCGACCTCGATGGTGCGCTTCGGTTTGGTTTCCAAGCGATTTTGAATGGCGTTACGCATTGATTTTGAAAGAAAGGTACCCGTATCATGAGTGAAAATCTAGAACAACAAAAGGTTACTAAACGTGAACACCCGATAGCCAAAGTTATGGGTTGGTTACTGACGGCTGCCTGTCTGCTGTGGTTGGGATGGATGGCGCGTGCCTTGGCGCCACAAAAGGCGGCTGAGGCATCTATGCCGTCGGCAGCCATGATGGGCGGAGCGGGGGGGGCGCCGCCGGTCGAGGTTCAAGCGGTTACGGAGGAGGAGGTGAATCTGCCCAACACCTACATCGGCCGGGTCGAGCCGATTCAGGATGTCGAGTTGCGCGCGCAAGTCGGCGGTTATATCAAGAACATACACTTCAAAGAAGGCGCGGATGTCAAGGCGGGGGACCTGCTCTTCACCATCGACCCCGAGCAGTATGAGGCGCGGGTCGCGGTGCGCAAGGCGGAGATTGGGCAAGCGGAGGCGCTGCTCGATCGCGCCGAACGATACCTGAACCGGCTGGAGCGTTCGGATGCACGCGCCATCACGCAGGCGGATCTCGATACCGCGCGCAGCGATGTCGCGCAGGGACGCGCGGCGGTCAAGCAGGCGGTCGCCAACTTGGCTCTCGCGGAGTTCGATCTGAAACACACACGCATCTTTGCGCCGATTGACGGACGTATCGGGCGGACTGTTGCGAATGTGGGTGACTATGTGATGCCGTCATTGGGAGCGCTGGTGCGGATCGTACAGACGGATCCCATCCGCATCGCGTTTTCGGTTACGGATAAAGATTATCTCAAGGCACTTGAAAAAATTGGCACGGACCGTGTGGAGGATGTGCTGCGTATTCGTTATCGGTTGCCCACGGGAACCGTGTCCGACCTGATCGGAACGCATGATTTTGAAGACAACACGATGTCGGCCGATACTGCGACGATGTCGGTGCGGGCGCGATTCTCCAACCCGAACGGTTTGCTCGTGCCGGACGGTTATGTCACCGTGCTGGTGGATTTCGCGAAGCCGCCAAAAGCGCCTGTCGTGCCGCAGGAAGCGTTGTTGACTGACAGCGAGGGACACTTTGTCTATGTGGTCGACGAGGCCGGAATCGTACAGCGGCGTTCGGTGACCTCTGGCATGATACCGGATGGGCGGGTGGCATTGCGTTCCGGCGTTAAGGCAGGTGAGCGTGTGGTGGTACGGGGTGTCCAGAAGGTGGCCCCCGGCAAGCCGGTGACGATTGCATCCGCCAAGGAGGCTGACGGCAAATGATCTCCGATGTCTTTATTGAACGCCCCAGATTCGCGCTGGTCATCTCGATTGTGCTGACCCTCGCCGGGGCTTTGGCCGTCAAGACGCTGCCGATCACGCAATACCCGCAGGTGACGCCGCCTCAAGTATCGGTTCGGGCCCGCTATCCGGGTGCCAGCGCGAGCGATCTGGCCAACACAGTTGCAATCCCGTTGGAGGAAGAGGTCAACGGCGTGGACGACATGCTTTACATGGCCTCGGACTGCGATGACTCCGGCAACTACAATTTGACGGTGACGTTTGAGATTGGCACCAATCTGGACCTTGACATGGTTAAGGTTCAGAACCGTGTACAGCAAGCCGTACCGCGACTGCCTGAAGAGGTGACCAAACAGGGTGTTTCGGTGTATACGCGCTCTTCGGACATGCTGGGTTTTCTGGTGCTGCGGTCGCCGAACGGGACGTATGACCGGCTGGCGCTCTCGGACTATATCTACAACCACATCAAGAACGTGCTCGCGCGCGTGCCGGGGGTGGGTTCGGTGGATGTCTACGGTCCCAAGCGCAGTATGCGTGTGTGGCTCGATGCTGAGCGTTTGTCCGCGTTGGGACTGGGGGGCGAGGCGGTGATCGCGGCTATCCAAAACCAGAATCGCCAGGCTGCGTTGGGCTCGGTCGGCGCCGCGCCCAATCCCGGCGAGATCAAGCAGGTGCTGACACTTCAGACGCAAGGCCGCCTGAACCAACCGGAAGATTTTCAAGAGATCATCGTCCGCACCGAAGAACAGGGTGGGGTGGTGCGGCTCAAGGATGTGGCTGAGGTTGAGCTAGGCGAGAACAACTACGGTTTCAGTGGTCTCTACAACGGTGCGGATTCAGTATCGATCGCGCTCTCACAAAAACCCGGCAGCAACGCGATTCAAGCCATGGACGGCGTGCAGCGCGAACTGGCGCGTCTGCGTGAACGTATGCCGGGGGACATGGAGTTGTCGACCGCGTACGATGCCACGACGGTCGTGCGAGCGAGTATTAAGGAAATTGTCTCCACGTTGTTTGTGACCTTCGTGCTGGTCGTTTTCGTCTGCTATCTTTTCCTGCAAGATTGGCGTGCGACACTGGTGCCGATGCTGACGATCCCGGTCTCGGTGTTCGCCACCTTTGCGGTGATGAAGGCGTTCGGGTACAGCATCAACACGCTGACGCTCTTCGGTCTGGTGCTCGCGATCGGATCGATTGTCGATGACGCGATCGTGGTGGTAGAGCGTGTGCAGTATCTGATGGAGACGCACGGCATGGAGCGCAAGGCAGCCACCTACCTGACAATGAAAGAGGTGACCGGCGCGATTATCGCCACAACGCTGGTGCTGCTCGCGATCTTTATTCCTGTGGCGTTTATTCCCGGCATCACCGGCAAGGTCTATCAGCAGTTCGCCGTGACTATGTCGGTCTCAATCTGTTTCTCAACGCTCAACGCATTGACCCTCAGTCCCGCGATCTGTGCGACGATGTTAAACCCGCCGAAGATGCACCGGCGCGGACCGTTCGGATGGTTCAATGCGCTGTTGAACCGCAGTCGTGGCGGTTACATCTCGCTCTCCGTTTTTCTGGCACGGCGGCTCGCGTTAAGTGCCTTGCTGCTGGTCAGTACGATTCTGCTGACGTGGGTGTGGTTCAAACAGACGCCGACCTCCTTCCTGCCGGATGAAGATCAGGGCGTGGTGTTTGCGGACGTGCGGTTACCCGAAGGCGCGATCAAGACGCGGACCGAGGAGATCATGCACGAAATCACCGCCATCGCGCGTGACGTGCCGGGCGTGGAGTTCGTTCAAGCCGTTACCGGGTTTAGCATGATGGGCGGCCGTGCGGAAAACATGGGCTTTGTGCTCATCGGACTGACGCATTGGGCAGAGCGTAACGCGCCCGATATGCATGCCGCCGTCATCATGAATACGATCCGCGGCAAATGCGCCGCGATCACAGGTGCTACGGTCAACTTCTTTATGCCGCCGTCCATACCGGGCTTGGGCGCGAACTCCGGGCTCGACATCCGTTTGCAGGCTCTGACGGACGGCGACCCCGTCAAACTCGATGCCGTGCTCCAGCAGTTTCTCGCCGAGATCAACCGTGTGCCGGGTGTGATGTTTGCTTTCAGCGGCTTCACGGCCAAGACGCCGTCCGTCCGCATGAACGTGGATCGCCTTAAGTGCGAGATGCTGGATGTCCCGGTCGCCAAGGTGTTTGCCACCTTGCAGCACTATTTCGGCTCGCTCTATGTGAACGACGTTAATCTGGATACGCAGGTCAATCAGGTCATTATTCAGTCCGACTGGGCGGGGCGCCGCATGCCGGAGGACGCACTTAAACTGTACGTGCGCAGCTCGCGTGGTGCGATGGTGCCACTGGGAAGCCTGATCTCGCTGGAGAGTCAGGTCGCGCCGCGACTCTACCCGCGTTACAATCTTTTCCCCAGTGCTGGCATCACGGCGCAGCTTGTGCCGGGCATGAGTAGCGGCACCGTGATGGCGCGGATCACCGACGTGGCCAAACGGACGCTGCCCAGCGGGTATGCGTTTGAATGGTCGGGGCTGAGTTTCCAAGAGCATCGCGCGTCGGGACAAACGGTTTTGCTGATGGTCGCGGCGCTGGTATTCGGTTATCTGTTTCTGGTGGCGCAATACGAGAGTTGGACGATTCCGATGCCGGTGATGTTCTCGATTTTCGTGGCAATCGCTGGCGCGTTTTTCGGGTTGAAACTTTTGGGCATGTCGCTCAGTATCTATGCGCAACTCGGCATGGTCTTGTTGATCGCACTGGCCAGCAAAAACGCGATCCTGATCGTCGAGTTCTCGAAGGTCAGGCGCGAGGAGGGGTCAACGATCGTACTGGCGGCAGCCGAGGGTGCTGGCCAGCGTTATCGCGCGGTACTGATGACCGCGTTGACCTTTGTACTCGGTGTACTGCCAATGGTCTACGCGACAGGTGCCGGCGCGGCCAGCCGTCGCGCGATCGGCGTCACGACGCTCTCGGGCATGATTGCTGCGACGGTGTTCGGCATCATTCTGGTACCCGGACTCTACGCTTTCTTCCAGACGTGGCGTGAAGGGTTTCATGCGCTCTTAAAGCGAAAGCCCAAAGCTGTCGCAAGCTCTGCGGCCACCGTCATTCTTCTCGTCTCACTGATGACGGGGTGCCGTGCCGTGGGACCGGATTATCAGGTACCCGAAAGCGCGTTGCCCGCCGCGCCCTTGCCGCAGACTGTCGAAGGCACGGTCATCGACAGCATGGAGGCCGCCGCTTGGTGGAATGTGTTCGGCGATCCGGTCTTGACCCAACTGGTTGACCGCGCGTTATGCGCGAACCGTACGCTGCAGGGCGGCATCGCCAGTGTGCGCGAGGCGCGCGCACGTCTAAGTATCAGCCGTGCGGGACTCCTGCCGGAGGTGGACGCCGCCGGAGCCTACCGCCGATTCCGCAACAGCGACAACGCAGGAGCGCCGGGCGATGGCGATTTCTACACGGCGGGATTCGACGCTTCGTGGGAACTTGACGTATTCGGTCGCCGACGCCGTGCCATCGAAGCCGCGCAAGCGGAGTTTGAGGCCAATGTTGCGACGGTGGAGCACATCTGGGTGAGCGTGGCGGCGGAGACCGCACGCGCCTACACGCGGCTCCAAACCGTACGCCAACGTCTGGTGGTGGCGCACACCAATCTTGTCGTGCAGACCGATACGCTTGACCTGGTGGAGTCCCGCGCCAAGGCCGGCATCAGCGATGCGCTGGCTGTGGAGCAGGCCCGCTACAACCTGGAGCGGATGCGTGCCACGATTCCCGGCCTGTTAAGCGAGGAGGAAGCCGCGCTGAATGCGCTGGCTGTGCTGACCGGAACCATGCCGGGCGAACTGGACGCTGCCCTGACGGCTACCGCGCCGATCCCTTCCGCATCGCCTCGCGTGGTGCTGGGCATCCCGGCCGATCTGCTGCGTCGCCGTCCAGACGTGTGTGCCGCCGAACGACGGTTGGCCGCGCAGACCGCCCGTATTGGCGTGGCGGAAGCGGATCGTTATCCGACCTTCCGTCTGACCGGGTCGGTCGGTCTGGAATCGCTGGACGAAGGCTCGTTTCTTGAGTGGGGCAGCCGATTTTTCGGCATCAGCCCGTCGATCGTCTGGCCGGTTTTCCGCGGCGGCTCGATCCGCGCCAACATCGAAGTGCAGAACGCGCTACAGGAGCAAGCACTGGCGGCGTACGAACAGGCCGTCCTAGAGGCAGTGCGCGAGCTGCGCGACGCGCTGGCGGCATACGGACGCGAATTCGCGCGCTGTGAAGCACTGCGCAACGCCGCGCAAGCGTCGCGCAACGCGGTCGCACTGGCGCAGAATCAATTCACGAACGGATTGGCCGATTTCAACGCCGTCCTGGACGCACAGCGTTCCCAACTCTCCTTCGAAGAGGCTGTGACACTCAGCGAAGGCGCCATCACCGATCACCTGATCCGCGTGTACAAAGCACTTGGCGGCGGCTGGGGTGCGCTTCAGCCTGATCAAGACTGAAGCGCCCCAGTCAAGGAGGATTTAGGAATTAGGATTTAGGAATTAGGAATTAGGAGTTTTTTGGGCGTTGGGCGTTCACGTTTGGTGGACATCGTGGACATTGTGGACTGGGTGGACACTCACAACAACTCCTGACTCCTAAATCCTAACTGTAAACTCTTATTCCCGCAGAAATTGTTTCTGCGGAAATAAGTGCGCCCCCTTTTGACTTTCATTTTGTGACCCAGTTTGCTACAACCTCACCCGTTCGCTTGCGGGGAAAGGATGAGCCCGCTACAGACCCAATTTTGAGGTTGTTCCTGTGTACCTAAAACAGATCGAAATCACCGGCTTTAAGAGTTTTGCCGACAAGACGCGCCTGCAGTTCGAGCCTGGCATGATCGCGATCGTGGGGCCGAACGGTTGCGGCAAAAGCAATGTTTCCGATGCGATTCGCTGGGTGTTGGGCGAACAGCGCCCGACCGCGCTGCGCTGTGCCAAAATGTCGGATGTGATTTTCAACGGAACCGATAGCCGTAAGCCACTGGGCATGGCCGAGGTCTCGATTACCTTCGCAGAGTGCGAGGGCATGCTGGACACCGAGTTCAATGAAGTCACGATCACCCGCCGCGTCTTCCGTTCAGGCGAAGGCCAGTACTTCATCAACAAGAACCTCTGCCGTCTCAAAGATGTCCAGCGCCTCTTCATGGGTACCGGGATTGGTACGACCTCCTACTCGGTGATGGCGCAGGGCCAGATCGACGTGATCCTCTCTTCCAAGCCGGAAGACCGCCGTATCGTTTTTGAGGAGGCGGCGGGCATCACCAAGTTCAAGGCTGACCGCAAGGAAGCACTGCGTAAAATCGATCAAACCGACGCAAACCTGTTGCGTCTCGCCGATGTCATCCGCGAAGTCAAACGCCAGATTGGTACGCTCCAGCGTCAGGCGGGCAAGGCGCAGAAGTACCGTGCACTGCGCGATGAATTGCGCGGGCTCGATATCTTTCTCACGCGCCGCCGTCTGGCCGCGTTCGACATCCGCATCCGCGAGTTGGATACTTCGATTCACGCGCTCAGCGAGCAACTGGTGTCGCATCAGGAGTTTGTGGCCGAAGCCGAGGCACAATCATCGCGCATCCATGCGTTGATCCATGCGACCGAAGCGCGCATCGCCGAACTGACCGAACAGGCCGCGCAAGCGGACAACCGCTATATCCGCGCACAAGAGGTCATCAAGGTCAACGAACAGCGTATCCTTGAATACCGCGCCTGGGCCGAACGCGACAACCGCGAGATTTCTGAAACGCGGACGCAGATCGAGCATCTCAAGATGCAGATCGAATCGCTGGAACAGAAACGATTGCTGACACAGCAGGCGGCAGATGTCGAGCGCGGCAAGCTTGAAGAGGCGCAGGCGCGTTTTGACGCGCACAGAAAACAGATTGATCAGGTACGCCAACAGCTTCAGCAAGATCGGCAGCGTTCCGTCGAATGCGAGCGCCGCAGCGCCCAGATCCAGCAGACGCTCGCCGAGATGGAAGCACGTCAGCGTGATGTGCTGATGAAGCGCGACCGCCTCAGTGCCGAGCATCGTCAGGTAGAGGAGGCGCTGACCGTCGCCGCTCAAAACTGCGCGGAAGTCAAAGCGCGGCTCGATCGCTTCCAGTTGGACGCCGAGCGGGTAGGGGAGCGGTTGGCAACGCTGGAGGATGAGCGCACCTCGGTTGCCGCTGATATGAAGCGCATGCAGGATGAGGCTTCCCGCATGCAGTCGGAAGCTGCCGCAAAACGCGCGCAGATTGAGTTGCTGACCGATAAGCAGGAATCATCCGATGAATTTGCCGCCGGCTCACAGCAGATGCTGGATCCGGAGAATCCGCTGGGGCTTGCGCCACACACGGTGCTTGGGGCGCTGGCCGACCAATTGACCGCGCCCGCCGATCTGCGTTTGGCGCTTGAGGCAGCGCTACGTGCTTGGTTGGACGCGGTGGTCGTACGCGATGCCGCCAGTGCGCGGCAGGCGTTAGCCGCTCTTTTTGCGCAGGGACAGCATGCCGCGGCGCGCATTGTTGCGGTGGATGGTGGCAGCGACGAGCGTCCCACACCGCCGACCGGACTGGTCAGCCTGCTGGATCAGGTGCAGGTCACCGATGTATTCGCACCGGCTGCAGCCCGGTTGCTTGGCTCGGTGTTTCTGGCCGAACGGCTGGAGGACGTGCCGGAGGTGATCCCAAAGGGGTGCAGCATCGTCACACGCGGCGGTGTGATCATGCACGGCGACGGCTGCGCAGAACTCTGGATGCCGGACAGCCAAGTCTCCAGCCCGCTCGCGCGTCGCATGTTGGTAGCCGAGACCAGCGAGCAGCTCACCGCGCTTGAAGGGCGTTTGCGCGTACATTGGAGCCACCTGGAACAGCTCAATGCGCGTAACGGTGAGCTGGGCGCATTGATCAACCAGACGCGCCAAGAGCGGGATGAAACCCAGCGCAAAGCTGCGCAAGCCGAAGGTGAGTATCAGACGGTTAGCCGCGATACCGAACGCGCCCGTGAACGCTTGTCCACCGTGGCGACCGAACTCGGTTCGATCTCCGCGCAGACCGCCGGTGATGACGAGCGCCGCGAAGCGCTGAGCAACGAACTTCAATCGCTGACGGTCTTACGTGATGAGTTGTTGGAGCGTACAGCGGAGTTGTCCACGCAGTTGCAGGAACTTGAAAGTATCTACAGCGAACTGAGTCACGCGCTGACTGAATGTCGCATCCAAGTCTCCAGTTTGACACAGCAGTTGGAGCATGCGTCGTCGCAACAGGAGTCGATCCAGACGCGTATTGATGAGTTGGAACGCACGATCCAAGGGCGTAGCCGTGGTGTACTTTCCTACGATGAAAGCATCGAGCGATTGACGGCTGAGATCACGGCACTGGAAGCCAACCTCGATCCGATGCGCATTGCGGCGGAAGCGTTGCACATGAAGATTGACGAAACTCGGCGCGAGCGCAGGGCACATCAGCGCGAGTTGGAAAAGACCGACGCAACCCTTGCTGAACGTCGCCGTGCCTTGGACAACGCGCGCGACGAGAAGAGCAAGGCCGAGCTTGAAATCACCGAGTCGCGCATCCGCCGCCAGAATCAGCTCGACCGCATCTACAATGAGTACGGGCTCTCTGCGGATGAATTGATTGCGCATGCCGACCCGGCCTGGGAGAACGGCGAGCAGCCGCCGGAGCCGGAGATCGAAGCACGTGTCACGCAATTGAACGCGACGATCCAAGCGCTCGGCCCGGTGAATCTGGTGGCCATCGAAGAGTACAAAGAGCTTGAAGAACGTTACACCTTCCTGAAGGCGCAAGAACAGGATCTGTTGAACTCCAAGGAACAAATACTTGATTTGATCACGCGGATCAACGAGCAGTCGAGCGAGATGTTCCAACGAACGTTCGAACAGGCCAACGCCAATTTCGAGACAATGTTCACCAAGTTGTTCAACGGCGGACAGGCCAAGTTGGTGCTGCTAGAGAATGCGGAGGATCCGTTGGAGTGCGGGATCGACATCATCGCGCGTCCGCCCGGCAAGCGTCCGCAATCGGTGACGTTGCTCTCGGGCGGCGAGCGTACCATGACCGCCGTGAGTCTGTTGTTCGCCATCTTTATGATCAAGCCGGCGCCCTTCTGTATGCTCGACGAACTGGATGCCGCGCTCGACGACAGCAACATCGGACGCTTTGTGCAGGCGCTCAAGGACTTCCTGAAGCATTCGCAGTTCCTGATCATCACGCACAACCAACACACGATCGCCGGATCGGACATCGTGTACGGCGTGACGCAGCAGGAAGAGGGCGTCTCGAAGATCGTCTCCATGCGGCTCAAAGAGATCGGCGTGAAAGAGCTGCCGACGGAAACACCGCCCGAGCCGACGCCGACGGTGGAAGAAGAACGCACGCCACCCAAACGCAAGAAGAAGAAAGCCAAGCCCGAGACAGACGAAGCGTAAGGTCTAAGTGTTCACCGTTCAACTCTCAACGCTCAAGTTCCCTTCGGCGTTCTGCATTCGGTGTTCTGCGTTCTGCGTTCTGCGTTCTTTTCAGCCTTTACTAGGCGGCTCTCCGCCCGGGAAGCTGCTTTTGACGCGGATGTCCATCTGCGGGAGGGGGATCTTAATGCCTTCACGATCGAACGCTTCTTTGACCGCTTGGTTGAGCGCGAAGAAAGTCGCCCAGTAGTCTGAAGGCGTGGCCCAGGGGCGCAACACCAGATTGACTGCGGAGTCGCCCATGGCGATGACCTCGGCGATTGGCGCGGGATCGTCCAGCACGCGCGGGTCGGCACGCAGCGTATCGAGGGCGACGCGCTTGGCCTTAGAGATGTCCGCGCCGTAGGCGATGTTGACGGCGATGTCAATACGGCGTTTGTCGGTGGCAGTGTAGTTGGTGATCGGCGCCCCCCAGATGACTTTGTTCGGCACCATCACCTTGATATTATCTGCCGTGAAGAGCGTGGCGGCCATCATGTTGAGTTCGCTGACCGTACCACTGATCGCACCGACCGTCACATAGTCGCCGATCTGAAACGGCTGGTTGATGGCGATCATCATACCGGCGGCGAGGTTGCCAAGTGATTCCTGAAAGGCAAAGCCGAGGATAAAACCGGTGACGCCCAAACCGGCGATCAGCGGCGCGATATTGACGCCGAGACGCTGCACTACGATCATCAGTAGTAACACCCACGCGGTTTTATTCACCACGCTACAAAGAAAATTCCGCAGCAACGCATTCACGCGACTGGACTTTTCCAGCGCTTTTTGGGTCGCATTCGTCAAGACACGAATCGCTAGTACGCCGATCGCGAGTAGTAACAGCGCGACCAGCACGTTGACCAAAAAACTGATACCGTTCTCAGCTAGCCAGCGCAGTGCAACGTCGACGATTTCGCGACCTTGCGAAACTTCGCCGGCCAGTGCCTGCTGGACCTCGGCAATCGGCTTTTGGATCAGTTCTGATGCGATGTTTTGGGTTTCGTTAGTCATGTGAGTTTTTCTCCTTCGAGTTCGGCAGCCACCTTTTCCAGCCAAGCGGGAATATCGATCGACTGCGGACAATGTTTTTTGCAGACACCACACTGGATGCAGGCGGATGCTTTTTCAGAAGGGAGCATGCCGCGATAAAGCGCCGGTTGCAAGGTGTGTTTGCGGTCAACCAGCAAATGCTTGTTGAAGATGTCGAAGACGACCGGGATCTTGACGCCCACCGGACAACTCTTCAGGCAGTAACCGCATTTGCTGCATGGGATCGGCACGTTCTTGCGCATGTAACTGCAGACCTGTTCCAGTACCTGCCGCTCGCGCTGGGTCAGCACGCCGACATCGGCCGACTCGACGATGCGCAGGTTTTCCTTCACCTGATATTTCTCACTCATGCCGCTCAACACGACTGCCGGCTCGGGCTGGTTCCAGATCCAGCGCAACGCGCTTGCCACGGGGTTTACGCTATTCTCTTCAAACAGTTGACTTGCACCGGGCGGCATCTGCGGTCCGGTCAGGAAACCGCCGAAGAGGGGCTCCATGATCGAGACGCCGATTCCTTTGCTGTGCGCGTACTGCAAACCGCGTGTGCCGGCCTGGATGTCGTGTTGCGCGTAGTTATACTGGATCTGGCAGAAATCCCAGTCGTAAGCGTCGATAATTGTTTTGAACACGTCAAAATCATCATGGAACGAAAAGCCCGCGAACCGGATGTGTCCGCGCCGCTTTTCCTCGTCCAGCCACGCTAGTGATTCAGAGCGCAGGACATTCTGCCAATAACGCGCGTTGAGCGAGTGCAACAGATAGAAATCGATCTGCTCCATGCCTAAGCGTTCGAGTTGCGTGCGGAGGAACGGAGCCTGATCGCCGGGCTTCTCCAGTTCCCAGACCGGCATCTTGGTGGCAACGTATATCTTATCGCGCCAACCACGTTGCAACGTGTCACCGATGATTTTTTCGCTCGCGCCGTCGTTGTAGACATAGGCGGTGTCGATGTAGTTGATGCCGCCTTCCAACCCCGTCTCAATCAGTTCTGTAGCACGCGTCTCGTCGATTACCCCCGCCGGCTTCAACGGCAGACGCATGGCACCAATACCCAGCATCGACACAAGCACGTTGGTCCGGGCACCGAAGGGCCGGTAGCGCATCGTGGGCTTATAGTTACGGATCTCCACGTTTAGTCGCTGCCTCTTTCGGCCAGAGGTGTGTACGGGCGCGGTTCGAAAATCGCTTTATAGGCCGGCCGGATGATCGGTCCGCTGTTGAGCAGCTCTTCGATACGGTGCGCACACCAGCCGACTATGCGTGAAACCGCGAAGATCGGGGTGTAAAGATCAACCGGGATGTTGAGCATGTCGTAGACGAAGCCCGAGAAAAAGTCGACGTTGGCGCAGAGGTCGCGCGGCTTGGCGCGATTCTTGTTGAAAAGCTCGGGGCCGAGGCGCTCGATGGTCTCATAGAGCGCCATCTCCTCGTCGCGACCCTTGGCGTGGGCCAGCGCACGCGCCTTTTCACGCAGGATTTCAGTGCGCGGGTCTGAGAGCGTGTAGATCGCGTGTCCAAGGCCGTAGATCAGCCCCGTGCCGTCGCCTGCCTCCTTGTTGAGGATGCGGGTGAGGTAGGCGGCGACCTCGTCTTCATCATTCCAGCGTTTGACATGCTGTTTGATTTCGCGCATCTGCTCCATCACGCGCAGATTTGCGCCGCCGTGGCGCAGGCCTTTCAGCGAGAGCGTGGCGGCAGTCACGGCGGCATAGGTGTCGGTGAATGCCGACGACACGACGTGCGTGGTAAAGGCGGAGTTGTTGCCGCCGCCGTGTTCAGCGTGCAACACCAGGCAAAGGTCGAGCAACTCGGCCTCCAGCGGCGTGTAGATGCCGTCCTCGCGGATCAGCAGCAGGAGGTTTTCGGCGGTACTTTTCCCGACTTCCGGATAGCGCATCATCAGGCTGTGTCCCATGTGATAGTGGGCCTTGGCTTGGTAGGCGTAGGCGGCGATTACCGGGAACTTTGCAATCAGCGAGATGCTTTGACGCAGCGTCGTCTCAATGTCCAACTGATCCGGTGTCGGGTCATAGAGATAGGCCATTAGCACTGTGCGTGCAATGCTGTTCATGATATCCTTGCCCGGCGAACGGATGATCACACTCTCTTTGAAGCCGTCCGGCAGACGTCGGCAGGTGTCCAACAGATCATTCCATATCTGGAGACACCTGCCGACGTCTGCCGGACGGCTT
>Ga0209719_1003280_pt1 | contig 15024 bp, 7 predicted proteins | sample AD_JPNAS2_MetaG_FD_184421 | JGI IMG/M metagenome (GOLD analysis project Ga0209719, IMG submission 184421) | Active sludge microbial communities of municipal wastewater-treating anaerobic digesters from Japan - AD_JPNAS2_MetaG (SPAdes) (version 2) | ecosystem: Engineered > Bioreactor > Anaerobic >...
ATCTCTCAGGCGAGAAATTGCTCCTCACTTAAGTTTCTTAAAAAAACAAGTTAGTATTATTGAAAAGTCAGAGCAGATGAGACAAGAGTTAAAAGAATTATACCGAACTTATTTATCAAAAGAAGCCACTTATGTTAAGCATGAATCTGGACGACTAAGCAAAGAGCATTTGTTGTTAAAAGAAAAAGAAAATAATTTAAGCCAAAAAATAGATGAGCTTCAAAAAGATAAAGACCTTAATCAAAAAGAAAACATCTTTACAACCGAGATAAAAGAGCATCAGTTGAAATTATCAGGCCTAACAGAAAGCAAAAATGAGCTTTTGCGTAATTTGGGTCGGATTGAAGGTATGATTGAGGGCTTAGAAGAAAGATTTAGGAAACAAGCTGAAAGCAAAAAAACGGTTATCCGAGAATCAGATTGGCAAGATTTTATATCTTTAATTGATGGACAAATAGACCAAGCCTTAAAAATGGATAATTTAGAGGGCGTAATTGATTGCCTGAAAAATCTAAAAAATAAAATCACTGAATTTTATAATCACTCTGATAATAATCCAACTTTTAGCTTAGAAGATGATGATTCTTACAAAGAAATGATTAGCAAGAAAGAAGAGCTAATTTTTGAAAAGAAAAGAATAGAATCAGAAATAGAGGGGGAAGAATCCATTATAAATAGCAAAAAGGAAGAGGAAAGACAAAGCTTGGAAGCATACCGAGATAGTGAAAAAAATCTATATGAATTATTAAGGCAAAAGACTGAAGTTACTTCGGCTCTCAGTGCTCTTAGTTACGAAGAAGAAAGATTAGCCTCAATTAAAAGTGCTTTTGATATGGAGCTGACAGAAGCTGGGGTTTTAATTGGCCGAGAAATTGTTTCTTTTGCTGAAAAAGAAGACCACGAAGAAGTTAATCGCCCCGAACAAGAAGCATTACGCAAAAAAATTGAGCGTATAAAAATTAAGATAGAAGATACCGGTGGGGGAAGTGGGGAAGATGTTGTCCGTGAATACAAAGAAACAGTTGAAAGAGACGAATTTCTGGGTAGTGAGCTAGAAGATTTGAATAAAAGTATTAAAGATTGTAATGTCTTGATTGCTGAATTAAAAGAAAAATTAGATACTGAGTTTAAGCAAGGAGTTGAAAACATAAATACACAATTCCAAAACTTTTTCACCCTGATGTTTGGTGGAGGTGGAGCATTTCTATCTGTTACCATGGAACACAAAAAGCCCAAAAAAGATGACCTTCTAATAGAGCAAGATGCTCCAGAAGAAGACGAAGAAAGTGAAATTGGTTTTGAAAGGGGAATAGAAATTAATGTTAATCTACCCCACAAGAAAGTTAGAGACCTGCATATGCTTTCTGGCGGAGAAAGATCTCTAACCTCAATTGCTTTATTGTTTGCTATTTCTCAAGTTAATCCGCCACCATTTTTAGTCTTAGATGAAACCGATGCCGCCTTAGATGAAGCCAATTCTAAAAAATACGGTAATATGTTGGAAAATCTATCCGACTATTCACAATTAATAGTTGTTACTCACAACAGAGAGACAATGACCAGAGCTGAGGTTCTCTATGGAGTAACAATGAGTGCCGAAGGAGTTTCAAAACTATTGTCCATCAAATTTGAAGAGGCGACTGGTTACGCTAAATAAAAATCTTGCATACTTGTTTAATTTTTATTTATAGAACCTAAAAACTCTATAATTGTTATATTGTGTTCTTTTATGTATTTAGCGTTTTCTACTCCAATATAGCGATAGTGCCAGGGCTCATAAGCATAACCGGTAATTTCTTGTTTCTCTTTGGGGTAGCTTTGTATAAATCCATATTTATAGGCGTTGTTTTCTAGCCAAATATCTTCAACTGTATTTTCAAATCTTAATGATGCTCTTTCGTAATTTATTGAAGAGCCAGATATGTCTATGGCTGTTCCGAGCTGATGCTCTGAACGACCTGGTTTAGCCAAGTAAAGGTCGGGGTTGCTACTCGTTTTTTCTTTTTCTGAAAAAAGTAATTCCTGGGTTTGATACGACCTAAAAGCCGAAGTTATTTTTATAAAAATATTTTCTTTTAAGGCGTCATTCCTCATTTGGACGAAAGCATCTTTAATATTTTCTTTAAGGCAAAGCCCCTCGTTGGAAATAGTAGTATCAAGGGGAATTAAATTATTAGGTACATAATTTAATTCCAAAAGGGGGTTTGTTTTTCCGACATTATACGAAGACATATCAATGAATTGTCGGCTTGGTTTTGGGCAGTTATTTCTTGCGATAAACTTATTCTCCCCGTCTTTTTCAAAAATTCCTTTTGGCTGATAAGATCTATTTAATATAACTTCTTTTTGCTTGGTAGTTGCTATATCTTTGTCTTCAAATACAATTTCAAAGACCAAACCCTTCATCGTGTCCTCTGAAAAATATTGATCAAAAATAAAATTACCCAAAGAATAAATTATTGTTTTACCTTTATATTCTTGTATGTCTTGTATTACATGCGGGTGGTGTCCTATAACCATATCAGCCCCATTGTCTATTGCAGTATGTGCAAGATTTTCCTGCCTTTTGTTATGTGTCTTTTTGTATTCTTCACCGAAATGAATTGAGACAAACAGAAAGTCACAATCTTCTTTGGCTTTACTTATAATTGAAGCATAATTAGGGTCACTGGCCAGCAATATGCCACTTTTTTCTTCTGTTGCTTCCATCCAATTTGGACCAACATCAGAAAAACCAATAAAACCAAAACGAATACCATTTTTTTCTATAATGGCTGGAGTTTCAGCCAGAGATTTGTTCTCTCCAGCCCCGGTAAATAAAATATTATAATCTTTCAAGTGGATTAATGTGTCATTAAAAGCTTTAACATTCCAATCACCAACATGATTATTAGCAAAAGACAAGACATCAAAACCGGCTTCTTTCAAAGCTGGTAAAATTAGTAATTTATGTCGGAAAGAATATATGCTTCCGACATTATTACCATTATTAGAAATAGGCCCTTCTAGGTTACCAAACAAAATATCAGCCTCTTTTAATTCCGGAACATTTTTGAAAAGCTCCGAAAAATCACCCCCAAAATTTTTATTGACAGAGCTTTCAACACCGCGAGCCAGCATCATATCACCAACAAAATAAACTTTTGTAATGACGGGTCCCTTGTCTTTGGTTTTTTCCTGTCTAGGTTCATCTCTTACAGACCACTCGTCTTGTCTTGTTGTAATTATTTTTAGACTAATCAATCCAGCTAAAATAACTGTCATTAAGCCTAAAATAATTATTAAAAAATTGTTATTCTTTTTCATCTTATTTTATTTCGTAATCTATGGTTTTTTTATTTAAGTTAGCGTCTTTAACTCTAAACTTTATCTTATCACCAATTCTATATTTTTTCTTTTTCTTTTGACCTGAAATAGACATACCTTTTTTATCAAAGACATAATAGTCATCACTTAGATTCCTAACAGAAATTAAGCCCTCGCATTTTGTTTTATCTTCCTCAACAAATAGTCCCCACTCTGTTACGCCAGTAATTGTTCCTTCAAATTTCTCTCCGATTCTGCTCGACATATATTCTACTTGTTTGTATTTAATAGAGCTTCGTTCGGCTTCGCTGGCTTCTTTTTCTCGCAGAGATGAATCAAGACAAATTTTTTCATATAAATCCCAATGCTTTTTTTCTATTTTTCTTTTCTCTAAATACTCAAAGAGTAAACGATGAACTACTACATCGGGGTAGCGTCTAATTGGCGATGTAAAATGAGTGTAATATCTAAAACCCAAACCAAAGTGGCCGATATTTTTAGTTGAATAATTAGCCTTAGCCATTGATCTGATAACCATATTACCAATAGTGTTTTGAAGGGGGTGGCCGTCTAGTTGTCTCATTAAATTATTTATCTCTTCAGCAGAAATGTTTTCACCTTTGGTATTTATCTTATAGCCAATCTTTTTCAAGAAATATTTTAAGTCATCAATCTTTTCTTTATTTGGTAAGTCGTGGATACGATAAAGGAAAACCCCAAAATCTTTTTGTTTATTTTTATCAGAAATAGTTTCAGCCACTAGGCGATTTGCCAAAAGCATAAACTCCTCAATCATTTTATTGGATTGTCCTCGTTCTTTAATACTAACAGAAAGGGGATAACCATTTTCGTCTAGCTTAAACCTAACTTCATCTTGCTCAATTATAATAGCTCCTTTTTCAATTCTCTTTTTCAGCAATTTTTGGGCTATTTGATTAAGCGTTTTAAGTTCGTAAAAATAAGGTCCCTTTTTATCATTGATAATTTTTTCAGCATCTTCATAGCTAAATCTTTTGTTGGAATTGATGACTGATCTTCCAAACCATTTCTTGTGGACAATCCCATTTCTATCAATTAGAAAAACAGCTGAAAAAGTTAAACGGTCAACTTCTGGTTTTAGGCTACAAAGGTCATTAGATAACTCTTCGGGCAACATGGGTATTGTCCTATCAACTAAATAAACCGAAGTCCCTCTTTTCTTGGCCTCCTTATCAAGCAGACTACCATTTTTTAGATAATGCGAAACATCAGCAATATGGATTCCAACTTCAAACAAATTATCTGAAATCTTAGAGAAAGATATGGCGTCATCAAAATCTTTGGCATCCACGGGGTCAATAGTAAAAGTAGTTGTCTGCCTAAAATCTCTTCTATTTTTGATGTCTTTTTCTTGTATTCCGTTTTGGGTAATTTTTTCTGCTTCTTTAACAACTTCTTTTGGGAAGGTGGCATTAAAACCTTTTTCTAGAGCAATTGCTTCCATTTCAGCGTTATTTTCTCTTGGTTTGCCAAGTATTTTATTTATTTCACCAATTGGTGGAGTTTGCATGTTTGTCCAGTCGGTGATTAAAGCAAAAACTTTTTGACCAATTTTAGCGCCAGCCAGTTTATCTTTTGGAATTATAATATTGGAATACATTTTAGGGTCACTTGGAACAAGGAAATAAGTTTCTCCTTCTTTTTCTAAGACTCCAGCAAAACCAACTTTAGAACGACGGATTATTTTGGTGACCTCACCCCGTAGGGCCTCGTCTTTTTTGTGAGGGAAGATAAAAACAGAAACGCTATCCCCCTGACAGGCTGTATTAAGAAAATTATGTTCAATTTCAACAGAAATATCGGTCCCTTTTACCCGAACTGTCCCTTTACCCTTAGGAGATATGTTAATTATTCCTTCTATGTTACTTTCTTTTTTCATTCGCTGATTATAGCATTTCAACCTCTATATTCCTACCTCTCTACCTTGATTGATTCTCGGCTTTATGGTAAGATTCTCTACATGTTAAAAATAAGATTACAAAGAACAGGGCGCAAAAATAATCCAGCTTTTCGGATTGTTTTAACTGATTCAAAAAACGCAGCCAAGAGTGGAAAATTTAAAGAGATTTTGGGCTCTTATGATTTAAAGAAAGGAGAGATAATTATCAAAGAAGATAGAATCAAACACTGGATGGGGGTTGGAGCTAAGGCTTCAGATACTGTTCATAATTTTTTGGTAGACAAGAAAGTGATTCAATCAAAAAAGAAAAATGTCTTGCCTAAGAAATCTCCAACAACAAAGAAAAAGACTGCAAAGAAATCATAAAATAACCCCCAATTAAAGGGGGTTATTTATATTGCCAGAATTGTGTAATTTATGATACAATTAAAAAGTGTAGTTTGTAGTCGATACACTACCGAAATTAAGAATAACGCTATTAAAAGTATATTATGGCAGACGATAAAGCATTTTTAGAATATGTAGTTAAAGCATTGGTTGATAATCCCAATGATGTTAAAATCGACCGAACGGTTGATGAAATGGGTGTCCTTATAACAATGACTGTTAATAGAGCAGACATGGGTAAGATTATAGGACGACAAGGTAATACAGCAAAAGCCATCCGAACACTTCTTCGTGTTATCGGTATGAAAAATAATGCTCGTGTTAATTTGAAAATAAATGAACCAGAAGGGGGTAGGGAAGAACAAACACCAAGTACTTCTGAAACAAGTCAATCAGAATCAACAAGAGTCGTTGATGATGCTCTAGAAGACTTAAAAGGAATATAATTTTGAAATAAGAAAGACCTAGACACCGTCTAGGTTTTTCTTATTATGTTCAACAAAGGCCCAACCTTTTCAATTAGTGGTTAGTTCACCCTCGCCTCGCTTCAAGATTATTGTCCCAAAAAACACGGATATTTTAGTGCTCTAAAATTCCTATGCTCGCGCCGTCGCGCTCCGCAATGTTTTTTGACACAACAATCTTTCCGCTCGGCTAATTGGTATTTTAGGCCACGCAAAGAATAGTTCCACAAAAGAGGCTAGCTCGAGTGACGGCGAAGAGTCTTTGAGCAAAATTTTTAGCAAAAAATTTTGCGTACTCTTTTGTGGAAGCTATTCTTGTAGTGGCTCTAACTACATCGCTTTGCTCCAAGATTATTGTCCCAAAAAACGCGGATATTTTTCTACTGAAAAATTCCTATGCTCGCGTCGACACGCTCCGCAATGTTTTTTGACACAACAATCTTTCCGCTCGGCTAATTGGTATTTTAGGCCACGCAAAGAATAGTTCCACAAAAGAGGCTAGCTCGAGCGACGGCGAAGAGTCTTTGAGCAAAATTTTTAGCAAAAAATTTTGCGTACTCTTTTGTGGAAGCTATTCTTGTAGTGGCTCTAACTACATCGCTTCGCTCCAAGATTATTGTCCCAAAAAACGCGGATATTTTTCTACTGAAAAATTCCTATGCTCGCGTCGACACGCTCCGCAATGTTTTTTGAAACAACAATCTTTTCCGCGAGATGAAGTAAAAAGGGTCGGACGATTTCTTTTGTGTCGTTCTTTGTATATAATAGACTATATGAATTTTTATATTATTACACTTTTTCCAGAGATGTTTGATTCTTATCTAAAAGAGTCTATTCTGGGGCGGGCTATAAAAAACAAGATAATTAAGGTTAAATTTATAAATCCAAGAAAATTTGTTTCGGGTAAGCATAAAAAGAAATGGCCTGATGGAAATATCTCGGCTCAAGTGGACGAAAGGCCATATTCTGGTGGTCCAGGCATGGTTATGATGGCGGATCCCATAATTAAGGCCGTAGAGTCGGTTATTAAAAAGGAGAAAGGGAAGTTCTTAATAATTAATTTTAATCCACGAGCAGAAAAGTTTACAACAGTTACAGCTAAAAAAATTTCTAAAAAATACAATGATATTATTTTGATTTGTGGTCGCTATGAAGGTATTGATGCTCGGGTTGATAAAATTTTGAAGACAAAAAAGTATTCAATTGGTGATTATGTTTTAACGGGGGGAGAAATACCAGCCATGGTTTTAATTGATACCATCTCAAGACAAATAAAAGGAGTTTTAGGTAATTTTGATTCTAGAGAAGAAGAAAGAATATCATCCGATGAGGTTTATACTCGTCCAGAAGTCTTAGAGCATAATGGTAAGAAATACAGAGTTCCGAAAGTCTTACTTTCGGGTAATCACGAAAAAATAGAAGCTTGGAAGGAGAGGAAAAGCTAACGATAAATAATTTAAGTGAATTAGTCTCTTTTGTGGAACTATTCTTTTCGTGGACCTAATAGCCAAGTGGAAAGATTGTTATTCTCAATATTTACATCAATTCCTCCGCGACCGAGAATAGAGTTCAACTTCCTTTTTTACCCAACTTACGCTATCGCGAAGTTTGGGTATTTTTTATCAACCCATATAAAAACTAACAAAAAAGTAATTTACCATTTAAGAGACGGCCGTCTCTTAATTTGTTAAATTGTCTTTGTTTGGATTTGCCGTTTAGCTTCGCGATCGCGAATTAGAATGGTAAGAGAAATAGATGAGTAAAATTTTATTTTAATGTTTGTGGAAAACACCTGTTGACAAAAGGTTTTTAGTAGTATATACTTTTGCCCAGATTGAAAGATTGAGTTGTGGATAATCAATCTCTAATTTTAACTAAACTCGTGTCAAAAAATAACGAAATTTAGCATTATCATTTTATTACAATAAGGGACAAAACCTTAGTTTTTTTGTTTTCTATAATCAATAAGATAAGCTAATATAAATATCCATAACTCTATCTATTGGTATTTATATCTCGGGTCTATTCCCTCATGTCTTGCTGGTTATACTAATTTTTATGAAAAAAAATACCACACTAGAAAAAAAGTATTTTAGTAAATACAAAAAACCACTTATTCCGTTTCCTAATTTAATAGAAAATCAATTAATTTCTTTTAGTTGGTTTGTTGAAGAGGGTATTAAAGAAATTTTCAAGGAATTTTCTCCAATTCAAGATTACTATGAAAAAAAGTTTCAGTTAGATTTTACCTCTTTTACTTTATCTGAACCAAAATGTAGCGAGTTACACTCCAAAGAAAATAAATTAACCTACGAAGGAAGCTTAACCGCTAGAGTTAAGCTTTTAAATAAATCTCTTGGAACCACTAAGGAGCAAGAGATTTTTATGGCTGATATTCCATTGATGACTAAGCACGGGACTTTTATCATTAATGGAGTTGAAAGAGTTATCGTCCCCCAATTATCTAGAAGTTATGGAGTCTTCTTCACTGAACAAGAAATTAAAAGCAGAAGATATTTTGGGGCTAAAATTATTCCAGCTAGAGGTGTTTGGATAGAAATAGAATCAGATACTGACGGAGCTATTTATGTCAGAATAGACAAGAAAAGGAAATTTGCCGTTACTTCATTTTTGAGAGTTTTGGGTTTAGAAAAAGAAGCTGATATTATAAAGGCTTTTAAGGGTAATGATCAAGCGGAAGAAGCCATTAAGAAAACCCTAGAGAAAGATTTATCTAAAGAAGCAGAAGATTCTTTTATAGAAATATATAAGCGTTTACGAGATGGTGATCTCGCTACCCCAGAAGGAGCAAAAGAGTTTATTAGCTCTTTATTCTCAGCTGAAAGATATGATATTTCTCCCGTTGGAAGATTCCGTTTCAATAAAAGATTTGATAAGAAAATGGACGAAGCAGAGTTGGAAAGAAGAACAATTTCTGCCGATGACTTAGTGACTATTATAGAAAATATTGTTGCCTTAAATAATAATCCTGAGGCTCAAGCTGATGATATTGACCACTTAGGACAACGTCGAGTCAGGTATGTCGGGGAAATGCTACAGAAAAAATTCCGCACCGGTATGTCTCAAATCAAAAGAAATATTCAAAACCATATGTCTACAATAGACACTGGGACTACTTTGCCAATTCAAATAATAAATCAAAGACCGCTACAAGCTAGGATTAAAGAATTCTTTACGACTAACCAGCTTTCTCAATTTATGAACCAAGAAAATGTGATGGCTGAGATTGAGCACCTAAGAACCCTATCGGCCTTAGGCCCTGAAGGTTTAACTCGCGAAAGAGCCGGCCTAGAAGTCCGTGATGTTCACACTTCTCACTATGGGCGAGTTTGTCCAATCCACACCCCAGAAGGTCCAAACATTGGGTTAATTTTGCACCTGGCCACTTACGCTAGAATAAATGAGTTTGGAATTATTGAGACCCCTTATGTGGTAGTTAAAAATGGAAAAATTACAGGCGAAGTTGTTTACTTAAATGCTTTAGAAGAAGAGAAATATAATATCACTCATGCTGGAGTAAGAACTGATGCAGAAGGAAACATTTTAGATGAAGAAGTAGAGGCTAGGGTTAATACTGTTCCCGGCATTATAAATAAAAAAGAAGTAGAATTAATTGACGTTGTGACCAACCAAGCTTTTTCTCTAGCCACATCAATGATTCCATTTCTAGAGCATGATGATGCTCACCGAACACTGATGGGATCAAACATGCAGAAACAAGCTTTGCCTTGCGTCTTACCCGAAGTGCCATTAGTGGCAACGGGGATAGAAGAATTAGCGGCTAGAGACTCTGGACGATTAGCTGTTTCTGAAGTGAATGGAGTTATTTCTTATGTTGATTCCAAGAAGATAGTTGTTAAAGACGATAAGGGTAAAGAACATCCTTATGATTTAATTAATTTTTCTAGAACAAATAATTTCTCAATCTTACACCAAAGACCAAGTGTAAACTTAGGTGATAAAGTCAAGAAAGGAGATTTATTGGCAGATACCAGCACGACTGCTTGTGGTCAAATAGCCTTAGGACAAAATGTCTTAGTTGGATTTATGTCTTGGAACGGAGCCAACTACGAGGACGCTATTGTTTTATCAGAAAGGCTAGTAAAGCAAAGTAAGTTTACTAGTATTTATGTTACCGAATTTATCTGTAATGTTAGAGACACCAAGCTTGGACCAGAGATTACCACTCGCGATATTCCTAATGTTGGAGAGAATAAATTAAAAGATTTGGATGAAGATGGAATTATCGTTGTTGGAGCAGAAGTTAAAGAAAATGATATTTTGGTAGGCAAGATAACACCAAAAGGAGAAACCGAACTAACTCCAGAAGAAAGATTGCTCCGTTCTATCTTTACCGAAAAAGCTAGAGATGTTAAAGATTCATCTCTTCGCCTAGAGCATGGAAAACAAGGAAGAGTTATAGGGGTTAAAGTTTTCTCCCGAGAGACAGGACATAATCTAGAATCTGGAATTATCAAAAGAATTATTGTAGAAATTGCCCAATTAAGAAACATCTCAGTTGGAGATAAGCTTTCAGGTCGTCATGGAAACAAGGGAGTTATTTCTACTATTTTACCAGAAGAAGAAATGCCATTTATGGCTGATGGAACACCGATTGATATTGTCTTAACACCACTTGGTGTCCCTTCTCGTATGAACTTAGGTCAGATACTGGAAATGCACTTGGGTTATGCTGCTCACACTTTAAACTATCAAGCTATTGTGCCCCCATTTTCTTCGGCTACAATAACAGAAATAGAAGACGAGTTAGAAAAAGCTGGTATGTCAAAAAATGGTAAGGTTACTCTTTATGATGGAAGAACTGGAGAGCCATTTGAGCAAGATATAGCCGTTGGTTATATGTATATGCTCAAACTTCACCACATGGTAGAAGATAAATTACATATGAGATCAATCGGTCCATACTCTCTAATTACCCAACAACCACTTGGTGGGAAAGCACAAGGTGGAGGACAAAGATTTGGAGAAATGGAGGTCTGGGCACTTGAAGGTCACGGGGCAGCCTACACTCTACGAGAAATGTTGACAGTCAAATCTGATGATATTGATGGTCGTTCAGCAACTTTTGACGCAATAATTAAAGGAAATCCAATTGGCGAGCCTAACATACCGGCTTCGTTTAATGTTCTATTAAGCTACCTAAGAGGGTTAGCTTTAGATGTTGAATTAATTAAAAAGTCTAAAAATAATTAAAATCTTAAGTAGCTAAAAACATTATGAAAACATTTGATACAACAAATTTTAACGCCATCTCCCTTAAATTAGCTTCACCTGAAGCGATAAGAGAGTGGTCTTATGGGGAAGTCACTAAGCCAGAGACGATTAATTATAGAACCGGTCGTTCCGAAAGAAATGGTTTATTTGACGAAAGAATATTCGGGCCAGAAAAAGATTATGAGTGTTATTGCGGAAAATATAGAAGAATTAGATACAAAGATATTATTTGTGAAAAATGTGGAGTTCAAGTTACTCGGTCTATAGTTCGCCGAGAGAGAATGGGACACATAGAATTGGCTAGTCCAGTAGCTCATATTTGGTTTTTAAGAGGAGTGCCTTCTCGAATGTCTATTTTGCTTGGAGTTTCCATTAGTGATTTAGAAAAAGTTATCTATTTTGCTGGTTACATAATCACTAAAATTTACCCAGAAGAGAAAGAGACAATTATCAAAAATCTGGAGACTGAATTTAAATCAAAAATTAAAGCTACCGAAAAAGAAGAAGACAAGGAAAAACTTAAAGAGCTTCTGCTTAATGCCAAAAGAGAGATAAATGAAATAGTTCCAGGTAAAGTCTTAAATGAAATTGCCTATCATCATTTTGGTCTAAAATATGGTAGTTGTTTTGAGGCTAGTATTGGAGCTGAAGCCATTTTCTCTTTATTTAAAGAGATGGACCTAGGGGCTATAGAAAAAGAAGTAGAAAAATCATTAGAAAAAGCTTCTAGTGTTGAGAGGGAAAAATTAGAAAAGAAATTATCCCTAGTCAGATCAATGAGTAAATCTAATTTGAGGCCAGAATGGATGTTTTTGACGGCTATTCCCGTTATTCCTCCAGCATTAAGACCAATGGTGGCTCTTGATGGTGGCCGACATGCCACTTCAGATTTAAATGATTTATATCGTAGGGTTATAAATAGGAATAATCGTTTGAAAAAATTAATGGAAATTGGAGCCCCTGATGTTATCTTGAGAAACGAAAAGCGTATTTTACAAGAAGCAGTTGATGCTTTGATTGATAACTCAATCGCTAAACAAAATGATTCTCAGGCTGTCTCTTCTTCTCAGAAAAGAGCCCTAAAGTCTTTATCAGATAATCTTAAATCTAAACAAGGTTTATTCCGTCAAAACTTGCTTGGTAAACGAGTAGATTACTCTGGTCGTTCCGTTATTGTTATTGGACCAAATTTAAAATTAAATGAATGCGGTTTACCAAAGCATATGGCTCTAGAGTTATTTAGACCATTTGTTATCTCTAAAATATTAGAAACCGAATTAGCTTTCAATATTAGAGGAGCTAATCGTTTGATTGAGGAAGGGGTGCCAGAAGTTTGGGCTATTCTTGAAGAAGTTATTCAAGGTAAATATGTTCTTCTAAACCGTGCTCCGACATTGCACCGACTTGGAATTCAAGCATTTAATCCTGTTTTAGTTGAGGGTAATGCGGTGCAGATTCACCCACTCATCTGTGCTGGATTTAACGCTGACTTTGACGGAGACCAAATGGCTGTCTATTTACCGCTATCTATAAAAGCTCAATCTGAATCAAGAGATTATATTGCTTCAAACAAAAACTTATTGAACCCCCAAAACGGCTCACCGATTGTCTATCCAAAACTAGACATAGTTCTTGGTTGTTATTGGATGACGAAGTCAATTTCTGGAGAAAAAGGGGAAGGTATGATTTTTGCTTCACCTAATCAAGCCATTACAGCTTTTGATCTTGGGGTTATATCACTCCGAGCTAAAATTAAAGTTTATGGTGGTGATAGTGAAAGATATAAATCTTTTGGACAAGAACCATTTGAGACAACAGTTGGAAAATTATTCTTTAATAGTATTTTCCCTGATGACTTCAATTACATTGGAGAAGAAATAACAGTTAAAAGGATGACTCTTTTAGTTGAGGAATTAATCGCTCGTTACGGCATAGATTTAACTCCTCCTATTTTGGATAAAATAAAAGATTTTGGTTTTCGTTATTCAACATATTCGGGAGTCACTTGGTCTATTGATAATGTTTGTGTGCCGAAAGAAAAAGAAAGTATTGTAAAAGATCACAAAGAGCAAGAGAAAAAAGTTAAAGATCAATACGAAGATGGATTGTTATCAGACGACGAAAAGAGACAAAAAGTTATAGAGATATGGGAGCATGCTAGGAAAGAAATAGAAAAAGCTATTCCAAACGCCCTAGAAGAAAATGGTTCAACTAAAAACTTAATAGATTCAGGCGCCCGAGGAAATACTAGCCAGCTAACGCAAATGTGTGGGATGAAGGGTATTATCACCAACACAGCGGGAGAACAATTAGATTTCCCAATTATCCCTTCTTATATTGAAGGTTTAACCCCGCTTGAGTATTTTGTTACTACTCACGGAGCCAGAAAGGGAACAGCTGACACGGCCTTAAATACAGCTAAAGCTGGATATTTGACTCGTCGTCTAGTTGATGTGGCTCAAGATGTTGTTGTTACCGAAGAAGATTGTGGAACTAAAAAAGGTAAAAAAGTTGTAGCTGTTGATGGTTCTTTTGCTAAATATATCTTTGGAAGAATTTTAGCTGAAGACATAAAAGATAAAGATGGTAAAGTCTTGTTTAGACGTGGTGATTTAATAAACAAAGAAGATTCTATTTTCTTAGAGAAAGAGGGAATAACAGAAGCCATAGTTAGAACTCCTTTGACTTGCGAAACAACCCACGGTGTTTGCCAGAAATGCTACGGATTAGATTTAGGAAGAAATCAATTGATAGACATCGGACAAGCTGTTGGAATTATTGCCGCTCAAGCTATTGGTGAGCCAGGAACACAGTTAACCTTAAGAACTTTCCACGCTGGAGGAGTTGCAAATGTTGATATTACGACTGGTCTGCCTAGGGTTGAAGAGATTTTTGAAAGGAGAACCCCAAAGAGTCCAGCTATTATATCAGCCTCTGATGGAGAAGTTGTTGATATCACAGAAAATACAAGAGAAAGAATTGTTAAGGTTTTATCTGACTTAAAGGTAGATAACAAAGCGGGGGGTAAGAAGGGTAATGAAGTTGAATATTCAATTCCCCTAAAACACCAAATCTTTGTTAAAATTGGTGACCATATTAAGAAGGGTCAAATTATGACAGATGGTTCAGCTGATATTAGAGAAATAGTTAAATATGGAGGCAAGGAAGCCGCTGAAGACTATATTGTTAGTGAAGTTAATAAAGTTTACGACTTACAAAGTGCTTCTATTTCTCGTAAACATCTAGAGATAATAATTAGGCAGATGTTCTCTCGCAAGAAGATAAAGAATCCAGGAGATTCAAGTTTTTCTCCAGGGGAGATAGTTGAAAATGTTGAACTAGTTGAAGAAAATGAAAGAATTGAAAAGGAGGGAGGTAAGAAAGCGGAAGGGTCTACTATTGTTTTAGGTATATCAGAAGTTGCCTTGACGACAAAGAGCTGGCTATCTGCTGCTTCTTTCCAGAATACTAATAGGGTTTTGATTAGTAGTGCTGTTCAAGGAGGCGTTGATGAATTAAGAGGACTTAAGGAAAATGTTATCATTGGAGGTTTAATCCCCGCGGGTTCTGGTTTTGGGGTACCAAGAAAAACCAAAGAAGATGAGCAAGAAGTAAAAGAGGAAAATTGGGCCGATAATTAGCACAGCTTCAAAAAAGAATAGATATGAACTC
>Ga0209719_1003281_pt1 | contig 15021 bp, 8 predicted proteins | sample AD_JPNAS2_MetaG_FD_184421 | JGI IMG/M metagenome (GOLD analysis project Ga0209719, IMG submission 184421) | Active sludge microbial communities of municipal wastewater-treating anaerobic digesters from Japan - AD_JPNAS2_MetaG (SPAdes) (version 2) | ecosystem: Engineered > Bioreactor > Anaerobic >...
AAGAAGAGAAGGACAGAGAAGAGAAAGAAGAAAAAAAGTAAAACTAATTTTAATATTATGCTTAATCAAGGTCATATTTGGGAAAAAGAATATAAGAATCCTAAATTATTAACCAAGAAAGACAAACCGCAAGCTGACACTTTGCGTTTTTTTAAATTTTTAAAAAAAGAACAAGGTTATAAATTAACGGGGCGAACAATTTTAGATCTAGGTGCTGGCACCGGCCGAAATGCAAATTATCTAGCCAGTTTAGATAATCAAGTCATCGCTTTTGAGATATCAAAAGAAGCCCTAGAAATTGCTAAACAGAGAGCTAAAGAAGATGGGGTTTTTGTTGATTATCGCTTAGCTGATATTGGCCAGACGTATAATATAGAAGACGAAAGCATTGATCTGGTGTTAGATGTTACATCGTCTAATTCTCTAAACGGGAAGGGAAGAGAAATATATTTGAGGGAAATGAGTAGGGTTCTTAAGGGAGATGGTTATTTATTTGTTCGAGCCCTGTCTAAAGAAGGAGATAAAAATGCCCAAAATCTATTAAAGAACAATCCGGCTAAAGAAAAAGATACATATATAATGCCCGACATAAAACTAATTGAAAGGGTTTTTTCTCGAGATGATTTTATAAAAACATACGAATCTTATTTCAAGATATTAAAATTAGATAAAAAGTCAGGCTATACTAATGTTGGAGGTCGTCTTTACAAAAGAAATTACTGGTTAGCTTATATGCAAAAATAATTTCCCACATGTCGGACATGTGGGAAAAGTGATATACCAAAATATATGGCAACAAGAAAAACCCCATTTATAAAAGGAGAATATTATCATATTTATAACAGAGGGAATAGTAAGCAGAAGATATTTTTAGATGAATCTGACTATAAACATTTTACCAAATTGCTTTTTATTTGTAACTCTAAAATAAATTTTAAATTTAGAGATAATATTGTTGACCCCAAAATAGATGCTTTTAAATTTGAAAGAGGAGATCAGATTGTTTCCATTGGGGCTTGGGTTTTAATGCCAAATCATTTTCATCTTTATTTAACAATAGACCCCGAGAGGTCTGATATGTGGGAAAATAATGAGAAAAATTACATATCTAAATTTATGAGGAAGCTCTCAACTTCGTATGTAAAATATTTTAACAAGAAATACAACAGAACCGGTGGTTTATTTGAGGGTTCTTTCAAGGCCGTGCATATCAAAGGAGATAATCAAGCCAAGTATCTTTTTTCTTATATTCACCTAAACCCTGTAAAAATTATTCAAGAAAATTGGAAAGAGGAGGGGCTAAAAGACATTAAAATGGTTCTAGAATTTTTAGATCAATATAAATGGAGTAGTTATCTTGATTATAAAAATATGACTAGAAGAGAAAGCAAAATACTTAACACTAGAAATTTCCCTGATTATTTTAAAAACATTGAAGATTTTGATAACGAAATCTTAGGGTGGTTAAATTGTAAAAAGAAAGTTTAATTTTCCACATGTCTTCCCCACATGTCGGACATGTGGGGGCGTTCCCACATGTCCGACATGTGGGGAAAATAATCGTGTTGTTTAATGGAGGTTTTAACAGTATAATAATTATATGTTTAATGAAGATTTTGAAAAAACTCTTAATCAGCTAAACGATAAACAAAAACAAGCTGTTGATACTATAGAAGGCCCAGTAGTGGTAGTGGCTGGACCAGGGACCGGTAAGACGAAGATTCTAACCGTTCGCATTGCTAACATCTTAAAGAAGACAGATACAAGTCCAGAAAATATTTTAGCTCTAACTTATACCACGGCCGGAGTTATTTCAATGAGAGAGAAGCTTATTGAGATTATTGGCGATAGGGCTTATCGAGTAAATATATTCACTTTCCATGCTTTTTGTGAGCATATAATTAAAGAATTTAGTTTTTATTTTGAAAAGCTAGAGGGCTTTAGGGTTATAGAAGCTTTGGAAAGAGTAGAGATTATAGAAAACATAATTGATAAAAATAATTTTGAGCATTTAGTTTCTTTTAACGATAAGTTTTCTTTTCTAAACAAAATAGCTAAAGGTATTTTGGCAATTAAAGGAGATGGATTATCACCCCTAGATTTTATCAATTCTTTACCAACTTGGCAGAAAGATCTTTTAAGTGACGAAGATATTTACTACAAGAAAAATTCTAAAGATTACAAAAAGGGGGATTTAAAACCAGCTGAAAAAGAAAAAATAGACAAAAAAATTGCTAAAGCCGAAGAATTAGGAATTATCTTTAAAGCTTACCAAGAGGAGTTAGAGAAACGAAGTTTATATGATTTTTCAGATATGATTTTAATTGTCCTTAGGGAGCTAAAAGGAAATAAAGACTTAAAAGCAGAGGTAGAAGAAAAATATCAATATATTTTAGTTGATGAACACCAAGATACTAATGAAGGTCAAAATTTTATTCTAGAATTATTATCTGATGCTCCCCACCTAGAAGGACACCCTAATTTGTTTACAGTTGGTGACCCCAAACAATCCATCTATAGATTTCAGGGGGCTAGCGAAAAAACATTTGCTAGGTTTGAAGAATTATACAAAGATATTAAAAAAATAACCCTAACAGAAAACTATCGTTCCACTCAAAATATTTTAGATGGAGCTCATAGTTTAATAATTAAATCAAATGGATTAGAAGATTCAGCGGTTTTACACGCAAATAGCCAAAACCAAAATGAAAAAATAAAAATCAGAGAATTTTCTAATTATAAATTTGAATTTCTCCATTTAGCCGAAGACATAAGAGATAAAATACAGAAAGGAGTTTCGCCAAAAGAAATTGCTGTTTTATATAGAGCCAATAAAGAAATTAGAGACATTAAAACGATTTTTGATTTTTACCAAATACCCTATACGGTTTTTTCTAGAGATAATATATTAGAAGACCACGACATTATTAATTTAATAAATATATTAAGAGTTATTAATAACCCTGAAGATGATCACCACTTAGCCAAGGTCTTATTCGTTAATTTTCTTGGACTAGATTCATATGATGTTGTTCGGATTTTGAGTAAACGAGATTCTCTTAGAGGGGAAGAGAGAAAATCAATTTTTTCAATAATAGAACAAGGAGATAATCTAAGAGAAATGGGCCTTAATAAGATAGAGCTGGTCCAAAATCTAGTTCAAAATATAAAAAATCTAAAAACCGAGTCGCTAAATAGAGATTTTCCAACCTTCCTTAAGCTTTTCTTAGACAGAATAGGTTATCTTAAATATATGCTAGCCTCAGCTGATAGTAGATCTAAACTCGTAAAGTTAGATAAATTATTTGATGAAATAAAAAAACAAGACCAAGCAAAAAAGAGATACGGCATAGAAGATTTTATTTATTTTGTTGATTCATTTGATAAATATAAATTAGACATTGAAAGCACTGACCCAGAAATTATCAATGGGGTTTCTTTAATGACGGCCCATGGTTCAAAGGGTCGAGAGTTTGAATATGTTTATATTATAAATGTCACTAGAAAATCTTGGGAATCTAGAGGGGGTGGCTGGAAATTGTCATTACCTGTTTATCAATATGATGGAGACAAAGAAGACGAAAGACGACTTTTTTATGTGGCTATGACTAGAGCCAAGAAAGAGCTAGCCATATCTTTTTCTAAAACAGATAATAAGGGAAGTAAACAAGAATATTCAGAGTTTATAGAAGGGATTGACCCACAATTTAAAGAACACCAGAATATGAGTGCTTATGAAGAAAAAAATATAGATAAATTAAACTCATTTATGGCTTTTGAAGAAAGACAGCAATCATTATTTGATCCTGATTATATAAGAGATCTTTTTCTTAAGAGGGGTTTAAATATTTCAGCTCTAAATAATTACCTTGAATGTCCCAAAAAATATTTATACAAGAATCTTATTAGGATTCCAGATGTCTACTCCACGAATTTAATTTTTGGGAGTATAGTTCACCGAGCCTTAGAATTATTTTTCAAAGATGTAGATAAAGAAGGAAAAATTTTACCTGAAAATGTTTTGTTAGAAAAATTTGAAATAACCCTAAAGAAAAATATGCTTAGTTTGTCTGAAGAAGAAAAAATTAGGCAAAGAGGGCGGAAGCTTCTATCCGATTATTACGACGAATATAAAGACGATTGGGTTTGTAAAACCAAAACAGAAGTTGGCTCAGAAAGAACTTTTGAATTAGAGGACAAACAAACCATAACATTAAATGGAAAAATTGATAAAATAGAATATCTTGATAATGCTTACGAAGGGGAAGTCAACTTAATAGATTATAAAACAGGAAAGCCATTTTCTGAAAAATCTAAAGAAGATAAGGCTAATTATAAAAGGCAGATAGCTTTTTATCATCTGCTGTTGGAATCTTCAGACAGGAAGATTAAAATTAATAAAAGCATATTGGACTTTTTGGAAAAAAATAAAAAGGGAGAATATGAACAATATACTCTAGAAATTACAGAGGAGCATTTAGACAAATTAAGACAAGAAATAAATATGATGGCTCGGGATATTTTAACAATGGATTTTTTGAAAAAAGGTTGCGGGAAACCAGATTGTCCTTGGTGTAATATGTAGATTTTTATGTTTTGTTTACGATTGGCTTTAAAAATGCTAGTATTTTAAGTATGCAAGAATATCAAAAGGGTAGTTTACACCCATTAACCTTAATAACGAATGAAGCCATTTCTATATTTAAAGATATGGGTTTTATCGTTGCCTTAGGTCCTGAGATGGAGGACGAGTGGCATAATTTTGATGCCTTAAATGTTCCGCAAGACCATCCCGCTCGTGATATGCAAGATACATTTTTTATTAAAGGTAAAGATAAGATGGTCTTAAGGACTCATACTTCCAATACTCAAATTAGATATATGGAAAATCTAGTTAAAGAAGGCAAAAAACCGCCTTTCTCTATCATTGTTCCTGGGAAAGTTTTTAGAAATGAGTCAACAGACGCGACACACGAAATGCAGTTTTTTCAGATAGAAGGCCTAGTTATTGGCAATGATATTTCTGTTGCTCATATGAAGGGAGTCTTGCTTGGTTTTTTCAAAAAGTTTTTTGAGGGAGAGGATGTTGATATTCGGATTAGACCAAGTTTCTTTCCGTTCGTTGAACCTGGTTTTGAGGTAGATTTGAAAAGAGGGGATAAATGGATAGAGCTTTTAGGCGCTGGTATGGTCCACCCAAATGTTTTAAAAAATTGTGGTTTAGATGATAAAAAATATCAAGGTTTTGCTTTCGGAATTGGACTGGATCGCTTAGCTGTTATGAAGTTAAAAATTCCTGATGTTAGATACTCTTACCAAGGAGACTTAAGAATTAATCAATTCTAAAATTATGTTAATCTCATATAATTGGCTCAAAAAATATATTAAAAACATTCCACCGGCTGAAGAATTAGAAAGCCTAATTACTTTTAAGGTCTGTGAGTTAGAAAATGTAGAAAAATTACCAAGTGGTGATGTTCTTTTTGATTTAAATGTTTTACCCGATAGAGCTCACGATCTTTTGTCACACAAGGGGGTGGCTAAAGAAATTGCAGGATTACTGGGTCTTTTGTTTGAAGGCGGGAAGGAGGAAGAAATAAAAGGGTGGCCAACAAAGTTAGAAATAGAAATAAAATCTCCTTTGTGTAGAAGATATGTTGGGCGGATAATTAGGAATATAGAAATAGGACCATCTCCAGACTGGCTTGTTAAATTATTAGAAAGCATCGGGCAGAGAAGTATTAATAATATAGTTGATATTACTAATTTTATTCTTTTTGATACAGGCCAGCCTGTTCACGCTTTTGATTTAAGTAAATTAGTTAGCCCTAAGATTATTGTTCGCCAAGCTAACGCCGAAGAAAAAATAAATCTTTTATCTTTTGACAGTAGAGAAGATGATAGATTAACCTCTCTCTCTTTAGAAGATTTAGTTATTAGCGATGAAGCTAAAGCTTTAGCTATTGCTGGGGTTAAGGGCGGAGAAGGTTCGGGGGTGAGCTCAAATACGACAGATATTTTAATTGAAGTTGCTAATTTTGATCCAGTCGGTATAAGACGAACAGCTAGAAGATTAGGGATTATGACTGACGCTGTTAAAAGATACGAAAACGAAATTAGCCCTAATATTTGTCTTGGCATTATGAATCAAATTTCTAGCTTGATAAAAGAAACTTGTCCCCAAGCTTCATTTGAGGAGATTGTTGATAAATATCATCAAAAAAGAGAAGACAAGAAAGTTTATCTAGAAAGAGACTATGTCTCTCAATTATTGGGAATTGATATAGCAAAAGAAGAAATAGAAAAAATATTAAATAATTACGGCTATGATTATATCCCAAGCGATAGCGGTTGGGAAATAATGATTCCTGACGAAAGGTTAGATATTGATGGACCACATGATTTAGTAGAAGAGATTGGGCGAGTTTATGGTTACGATAAAATAGAGCCAGTTTTACCAAAAATAGAACAACAAGAAAAAGATGACACTATTTGGCAAAAGATAAATATTGCTAAAAATAGATTAATCAAAGATGGATATAAAGAAGTTTTGACATCAGTCTTTAGGGATAAGGGAAAAGTTTCTATCTTAGCCGCTGCTTCGGATAAAAGTTTTTTACGCGATAATTTGACAGATGGTCTTAGGGAAAGCATAGATTTAAATATAAAAAATTTGCCATTACTTAATTTAGATGAGGTAAAAATATTTGAGGTTGGGACGGTTTTCTTAAAAGACAAAGAAGAAATTAGGGTGGCTTATGGAGACAAGAAAAATATTATCGAGAAGCCCTTATTAGAGTTTGTAAAAGGAATAGAGTCTGAAGGATATGATCTTGTCTTTAATAAAGACAGTCAAGAAAATAATTATTTTGAACCTTGGTCAGTTTATCCTTTTATCACTAGAGATATTGCTGTTTGGGTTAGCAAAGAAACAGACCCTAGTATTTTAGTTGATATCTATAAAGATTTTGGTGGGCAATTATTAGTAAAAGAGCCTAAATTAATAGATAAATTTGCTAAGGAGGATAGGGTATCATATAATTACCGTTTAGTATTTCAGTCAAAAGAAAAGACCTTAACAGATGCCGAGATAGCCCCGATCACCGAAGCCATATATACTAAGCTTAATCAAATGGGTTTTGAGATAAGATAAAAATCTCTATGCTAAAAACTATAAAGAAGATATCGGAAAATAAAAAATTTAACTTTTGGTTGAATTTATTTCTCTTAGCCTGTCTGGCTGTTCTTGGTATTATGTTAATTATTCAAAAAAGTGATACTGGAGGTAAAAAAAATATTAGCAGAGATAAGAATGAAAATTATTTACTGACCAGTCCAATTCTAGATTGTGAAAATGCTTATTCATCAGAAGTAGCCACCCTAAATCAGTCAGATATTAAAAAAGAAATATCTCGCGTCAAAGAGATGTATGGGATAGAACAAATATCTCTTTATTACCGAGATCTAAACAATGGGCCGTGGCTCGGGATAAATGAAGAAGAAAAATTTTCTCCAGCTAGTTTACTAAAAATACCAGTCGCTATGGCCCTGATGAAATACGCTGAGGATAAACAAGGAATATTAGAAAAGAAAATTGTCCCCACCAAAGACCAGATAGCCATGAATCAAAACCAGAATATTACATTTAAGGGAACACTAGAAGCGGGCAAGGAATATACATTATTTGAAGTTATGGAATCAATGCTAAAAAAATCAGATAATTCTGCTGTTTATATAATATATGATAATTTGCCCGAATATTATATAGATAATGTTTTCCTTTCTATAGGGGTTCCTTACAAGAATGCAGGGGAAGAAGTTTTCTTAAGAGTTAAAGATTACGCCGCTTTTTTTAGGGTCTTGTTTAATTCTTCTTATCTAAATAGAGAAAACTCAGAAAAATTATTAGAGATACTAACAGGCATTGATTATAAAAATGGTTTAACGGCTGGTATTTTAGATAAGAATATGATTGTGGCTCATAAGTTTGGAGAGAGGATTTTAGGAGATTCTTTTCAGTTACATGATTGTGGTATTGTGTATTATCCTGATAACCCATATCTTTTGTGTGTAATGACTAAGGGACATGATTTTTACAAGCAACAAACTGCTATTCAAATTATATCTAAATTTATTTATAATAAAATTTCTCAAAAAGTAAATTAGTAGTCTAAAAACCTTTATAAATAAGGCTATAATAGTGCTAATTTAGTTGGCATTTTAGCTTGTTTTTTGCTATAATATAAGGAGCAATGGCCGAAAATTAGGGGCATTTTTAAATTATTTTATGGTAAAAAAAGAAGAAAAAAACGCGGGGAAATATGGGGCTGATCAAATATCAATACTAGAAGGATTAGAGCCAGTCAGGAAAAGACCGGGTATGTATATTGGAACAACTGGTCCGGATGGTATGCACCATTTGATTTGGGAAATTTTTGATAACTCTCGGGATGAAGCTATGGGAGGATATGCTGATTTAATAGAAGTAGTTTTGTTGCCAGATAATTCTATTAGAGTTGCTGATAATGGCCGTGGTATTCCTGTTGATATACACCCTAAAACAAAAGTCTCAGCCTTAGAGACGGTTTTGACAACCCTTCATGCTGGGGGAAAATTTGGAGGCGAAAATAGTAGCTATAAATATTCTGGAGGTTTACATGGGGTCGGAGCTTCTGTAGTTAACGCTTTATCTATTTTTATGCGGGCCGAAATTCACAAAGATGGAGGTCGGTATGTTCAGGAATATTCTCAAGGTAAGAAAAAATCTGCCGTCAAAAAAGTTGGGCCGACCAAGGCTCATGGCTCAATTATCTCTTTCAAGCCAGACGAAGAAATTTTCAAAGATTTAAAATACAATTTAGACACAGTTATCAGCCATCTAAGACAACAAGCCTATTTGGTTAAGGGGATGAGAATAGAAATTATTGATGCCCGAGAGTGGGATCCTTTAACTGGGGGCAAGGGTAAAAAAGATTTTAACGAAGTTTTTTGGTTTAGGGAATTAGGCTTAGAGCTTCCGTCAACAACTTTCTATTTTGAGGGAGGGCTTACTTCTTTAGTTAAGTTTTATAATAAAGACGAAAAACCAATTCACCCCTCAATATTCTATACAGAAAAAGAAATTGATAGTGTTGGAGTAGAAATTGCTTTACAATATGTTGATGATATCAATTTCAACATTGAGCCTTTTGCTAATAATATATTCACCATAGAAGGGGGGACTCATGTTACTGGATTCAAAACTGCTTTAACCAGAATAATTAATTCTTATGCCAAGAAAAATAATTTAATTAAAGAAAATGATGGTGGTTTTACCGGGGAGGATGTCTTAGAGGGATTAACGGCTGTCATCTCTGTTAAATTAAGAGAAATTCAATTTGAAGGACAAACTAAAGCCAAGCTTGGATCGCCAGAAGCTCAAGGAGCAGTAACATCTGTCTTTAACGACGCTTTCTCTTGTTTCTTAGAAGAAAATCCAGATGAGGCTAAGGCCATAATAAGTAAATCGCTATTGGCCTTAAGGGCCAGGAAAGCAGCTAAGGCAGCTAAGGATTCTGTTTTGAGGAAGGGAGCATTAGAGGGGATGACATTACCTGGTAAACTTGCTGATTGTCAGGTCAGAGATGCAGAAAGCGCTGAGCTGTTTATCGTTGAGGGGGATTCGGCTGGTGGAACAGCCAAAATGGGACGAGACAGAAAAACTCAAGCCATTTTACCTTTAAGAGGAAAAATCTTAAATGTTGAAAGAGCAAGATTAGATAGAATGCTTTCAAGCGAGATGATTAAAAATTTAGTTATTGCTATGGGTACATCTATTGGTGATACTTTTGATATTGAAAAGACCCGTTACCATAAAATAATTATTGCTACAGATGCCGATGTAGATGGAGCTCACATTGAAACCCTTTTCTTAACTTTAATGTATCGTTACTTCAGACCATTAATAGATGCCGGTTATATTTATATAGCCCAGCCTCCTTTATTCAAAATCAAAAAAGGTAAAGAAATTTTTTATGCTTTCTCTGACAAAGAAAGAGATGAGATTTTAGGTAAAGAAGCTGTAAAGATAGATGAATTATTAGCTGAATCGGCTGAAGCAGGTGAGCAAGAAGAAACAGGGGAGACCGAAGAAGTGGAAGGACAAGAAGAGGATAAAGAAATCAAAGGGAAAAAACCTAATAAAATACATGTTCAAAGATATAAAGGTTTGGGAGAAATGAACGCTGAAGAATTATGGGAAACAACAATGAACCCAGAAACTAGGACTCTAAAAAAAGTGACAGTAGAAGATGCCGAGCAAGCCAATCGCACACTTGATGTCTTGATGGGTAGTGATGTCCAACCCAGAAAAACATTTATCCAAACCAACGCCAAAATGGCCAAACTAGATATCTAAGATACTAAATAATAATAACAATTTACATTCACGATCGTGAAGTTGAGTGGTAAATATAACCCAGCTTCGCGGTCGCGGAATTGATGGTAATATTTTTTGGGACAATAATCTTTGTAGAAAGATAATGTTGTAGTTAGAGCCACTCCAAGAATAGCTTCCGCAAAAGAGTACACAAAATTTTTTGCTAAAAATTTTGCTCAAAGACTCTTCGCCGTCGCTCGAGCTAGCCTCTTTTGTGGAACTATTCTTTGCGTGGCCTTTTTTTGTGTAGCCGAGTGTAAAAGATTGTTGTTTCAAAAAACATTGCGGAGCGCGACTGGCGCGAGCATAGGAATTTGAGAGTATTGAAATATCCGCGTTTTTTGGGACAATAATCTTTGAAGCGAGGCGAAAATCATTTATCCGAACTACAACTTTTTCCGCTTAGCTAGTAATTTTGCCTGCCTTTAATTTCTTTTTTGATTTTTTCTATAAATTCAGAGACTTCAATCGCCTCCAATTTTTCATTTCTACCCTCAACAGTTATTTTCCCGGCCTCTTTTTCTTTATCTCCAATAACTATCATATAAGGTATTTTTTGAATTTTAGCTTTTCTAATTTTCTTACCCAAAGATTCATCAGAATCATCTAGTTCTACTTTATTAATTCCTTCATCAATCAATTTTTCGTAAACACCCCGAGCGTATTCTTTTTGATGTTCTGATATAGGTAAAACTACAACTTGAATAGGAGCGAGCCAAATAGGGAAGGCTCCGGCGTAATGCTCTATCAGAAGGCCGATAAATCTTTCAAAGCTACCAAATAAAGCTCGGTGCAACATATATGGTCTTTCGTCTTGTCCCTCGTTATTTGTAAAAGTCATATCAAATCTTTCGGGTGAATTGAAATCAAATTGCAACGTAGAACATTGCCACAATCGCCCCAAGGCATCTTTTATCTTGAAGTCTAATTTTGGACCATAAAAAGCGGCTTCACCTTTTTCCTCTTTAAAATCAAGCTCTTTTTCTATTGCCACTTTTCGCAAAACTTCTTCTGTGAAATCCCAGCCTTCATCGTTTCCAGCATACTTCTCTTTATTTTTAGGGTCTCGGAGAGATAAGAAAACTTTAACATCATTAATGTCAAAACCAAAAGATTTATAAATAAATAAAATAAAATCAACAACCCTTTTTAATTCATCTTCCACTTGATCTTTACGACAGAAAATATGAGCATCGTCTTGAGTAAAGCCACGGACGCGAGTTAGTCCAGATAGTTCTCCTTTTTTTTCAAAACGATAAACCGTTCCACACTCAGCCCATCGCATTGGAAAGTCGCGATAAGATTTTGGATTGTCTTTATATATCTCAATATGGAAAGGACAATTCATTGGTTTCAATAAATACTCTTCGGAGTTTTCAACTTTTTCTCCACTTTGTTTTTCTTGTAATGATTGTCCAACTTCAAGTGGGGGATACATACTAGAATTATAGAAACCCCAATGCCCTGAAGTTTCCCAAAGTATTCTATTGCCGATATGAGGAGATCTAACTAGACCATAACCATTTTTTAAATGTTCGTTATACCAAAAATCTTCAATAACCCTCCAGAGTAATGCTCCCTTGGGGTGCCAAAGAGGTAACCCCAAACCAACTTTATCATCAAAATGGAATAAATCTAATTCTTTACCAATTTTGCGATGATCTCTTTTTTTAGCTTCTTCTTGCCTGAAAATATATTGGTCCAATTCTTCTTTCGTCAAAAAAGCAATTCCGTAAACTCGGGTTAGCATCTTATTTTTTTCGTTACCTCGCCAATAAGCACCGGCGACTTTATCTAATTTAAATGCTTCCGCGTTAATTTCTTTAGCGCTATCAACATGACCACCTCGGCAAAGGTCAAAAAAGTCGCCCGATTGATAAATAGATATTTCTTCTCCTCTTTGAGATATTTCTTCTATCATTTCTTCCTTATAAGGATTACCAGCAAAAAGATTAAGAGCTTCTTCTTTAGTTAAAATTTTCTTTTCAAAGACATCCCAAGTCTTAAGAATTTCTCTCATCGTCTTTTCTATTTTAGCTAAATCGGCATCTGTAATTTTACCGTTAACATCAATATCATAATAAAAGCCATTTTCAATTGCTGGACCTAGGGTTATTTTTGAGCCCGGGTATAGTTTAACAACCGAAGCTCCTAAAAGGTGAGCTAAAGAATGGCGAATTTTTTCAATCTGAGTTAATTTTTCCATTTTAATTTTTAAATTAATTAATAAATAAAATCGCCCCGACGGAATGCGAAATATTCACTTTCCGTCGGGGCGAGTCTAATCGCGGTTCCACCCAACATTTATAACTCATTTATTTTAGCAGATTAGCCCTTTTGGGGTTCTTTTTTGAGAATTATGCTTGGTAGGCATAACAATCTCTGCTGTCTTTTATCATATAACTAATACCATAAAAAGACAAGGTGATAATTTACCACCAATTCCGCGACCGCGAATAGAGTTTAATCTTCTATTTTACCCAACTTACGCTATCGCGAAATTTGGGTATTTTTTCTCTTTACCCAACTTACGCTATCGCGAAATTTGGGTATTTTTTACTAGCCTATACAAATTTAGCCATGGCTAATTTTGTATAGATCAAGTAGAAATTCGTAAAAAAGTATTTTACCATTTAAGAGACGATCGTTTCTTAAATGGTGATTTGTGTTTTTTTGTGTTTTGTTATTATAACGAATTCGCGGTCGCGAATAGAGTCTAATCTTCTGTTTGGTTGGTTCTAATCTTTCCTCTTTTCTTATTATTCTCGCTCCAAGATTATTGTTTTCAAAAACATTGCGGAGCGCGACGGCGCGAGCATAGGAATTTCAAAGCATTGAAATATCCGTGTTTTTGAGAACAATAATCTTGGAGCGAGGTGATACAAGGCGGAAGATTTTTGGCTAACACTCTTAAGTATTTGCATTTTAGTCTAAAATCAGTATACTTATTTGTATGGTAGTACGAATGAGACATACCCGTGCACATACGGGCAATAGAAGATCACACCATGCTCTTAAGGCAAAGGTTTTTACGACTTGCTCTAACTGCAAATCTCCCAAGGAGACTCATGTAGTTTGCAAAAATTGTGGTTTTTACCGTGGCCGTAAAGTTGTGGATGTGGTTAAGAAAGCAGAAAAGAAAAAAACTAAAAAGGACAAATAGCACCCAGGAACTAGTTTCTAGTTTGATATTAGTTGCCAGCTCCTAGCTGCTAAATCTTTGAAATTATGGCAAATAGGCACCTTTCACGTTCAATAATTCTTCAGACCCTCTTTGAGTGGGATTTTGCAGTATACCCCGAACAAGACCCTAAAGAGATGTTAGACAGAAATATGGAAGAATTTGGCCCCGGCTTAAATGATTCGGAGTTTATGTCTAATTTGCTATCTGGAGTAATAAACAAACAAAAAATAATTGATGAAATAATTGAAAAAGCCGCTCCAGGTTGGCCTATAGATAAAATCTCAGCGGTAGATAGAAATGTTTTAAGAATTGGACTCTACGAATTACTTTTTGGTGATCGTAAAGAAGTTCCACCAAAAGTTGCTATCAACGAAGCTATAGAATTAGCTAAAAGTTTTGGCGGAGAAAACTCCAGCCGTTTTGTCAACGGAGTTTTAGGTGGGGTCTATAAAGAGATAGGGGAACCCGGCAAAGATGATGTTGGTAAAAAGAAACAAAAGAATTTTGAAACAGATCCAGCTAAATTTCCAATTGAGAAGAAAGCCGGAGCTGTTATTTATTCTTACGATCAAGGCGATTTATATTTAGCCCTAGTCCATGATGTTTTTGGTTACTGGACATTATCAAAAGGTGGGATAGAAGATGGTGAAGACGAGAAAAAGGGAGCGGAAAGAGAGATTAAGAAGGAGCTTGGTCTGGATATAGAGATTAAAGAATTACTTGGCCGAAACGAATATGTAGCAAGCCACCCAGAAAAGGGCAAAATTAGAAAACAAGTTGTTTTCTTTTTAGCTCAATCTGTTTATCAGCCTATTAATTTAAACCAAGAGTCAGGTGGCCTAGATGATGCTAAGTGGTTCCCCATATCAGAAGTTCCAACTCTCCGAATGTATGACAACATGATACCGCTTCTCACCAAGACTATTGAGATATTAAACAAAGAATAACAATATGATTAAAGAGATAGATTTTTCAAAATTTGAAAAGAAAACAAAAATAATATTTAAGAACAAGAAACTTTTAGAGCAAGCTTTTATCCATCGCTCTTATATTAATGAAAATAGTGGCTCTAAATTAAAGCACAACGAACGTTTAGAGTTTTTAGGTGACGCTGTTTTAGAGTTAGTCATCACTGATTATTTGTATAATAAATATCCAGAAAAAGACGAAGGAGAATTAACGGCTTATCGTTCATCGTTGGTCAATACAATTACAATAGGGGAAGCTGCTAGTAACCTAGGTATGAACGACTTCCTCCTTTTATCAAAGGGGGAATCTAAAGATATTGGCAAGGCTAGAAGCTACATATTGGCTAATACTTTTGAAGCTTTTATTGGAGCTGTCTATTTAGATTCTGGTTACGAAACTGCCCGAGATTTTATTGCTAAAAGTTTATTTAATAAGATAGATGAGATAGTGG
>Ga0209719_1003282_pt1 | contig 15018 bp, 3 predicted proteins | sample AD_JPNAS2_MetaG_FD_184421 | JGI IMG/M metagenome (GOLD analysis project Ga0209719, IMG submission 184421) | Active sludge microbial communities of municipal wastewater-treating anaerobic digesters from Japan - AD_JPNAS2_MetaG (SPAdes) (version 2) | ecosystem: Engineered > Bioreactor > Anaerobic >...
CTGGGGAAGTTCCATAGGGTGTCCTTTCGTTAGACGGTTTGTAGTTAATCCGCTACAAAATATAGCGCATCCACATGCGCCACGCAAGCGCAATCTGATTTTCACGTCACGAATCTGACACACACCCCCCGGTCGGCACTGACGATTCCGTCCGTGTCGTACGACCGCGTCCAATCGCCCGTCGCCATGGCGCCGGTGTTGGTAACCGTCTCCACCACATACATTCCGGGGTCGTGGCCATAAAAGGCATAGGTCCCATCCGCCGCAGTGCTGGTCGTGGCCAGGAGGGTCGTGCCGCCGGCGGCGTAGAGCCGGACGGTCACGCCGCCGAGCGGCGGTTCGCCGTCCTCCGGCGCCGGCCAGGCGTCGCGGTCGACGTCGTGCCAGAGGGTGCCGCGGACCACGCTGAGCAGGGTGTAGCCGAAGTCGGCGTCGAGGATGGTGTCGCCGCCGGTCGTCGAATCATGGACGAGCGCGACCACCGTGGTGCCGTCCGGCGTGGCGTCACGGTCTTTCGTGCAGGTGCCGCTGCCGCCGGGCAGGGTCGAGGCAATCACCCTGACGGTGTAGTCCGCAGTGGCCGGCAGCGCCTCGAACAGGTAGTAGCCGTTGGCGTCCGTGACGACGTTGCTGGCCGCGCCGGCCCCGTTCCCCAGGTCGACGCCCGGTGCGCTGATCGACACCGTCACGCCGGCCAGTCCCGGTTCGCCGGCGTCCTGCACGCCGTCGCTGTCGAGGTCGCGCCAGACGAAGTCGCCGATCGTGCCGGCGGGCAGCACAGGGGCAATGTTGGTGGCCCAGGATTCGTTGGCGGGCAGGCCGTTCGCGAACCAGGCGTTCGTGATGCAGGCCATGTTCGTCACGGTAGCGCTCACGTTGTTCGGTGGTTCGAGCACCTTGAAGGTGACCTCGACGAGGCGTCCGCCACCGGCATAGATGGGCCCCAGATTGTTCCAGCGCAGTTCCCCCACTCCGCTGTTGGTGGCGACGGAGTCGGGCGGCGGCTCCGACGCGACGAACTGCAGGCGCGTGGGATCGTAGCAGTCGAGCAGCGGCACGGGGTTGAGGGTCGTGTCGTCGAGGCCGCCGACGGTTGCATCGGTGGTGATCCGGAAACCGACCGAATCGACATGAACCTCGCCGGGGGGACTGCCCTGTTTTTTGGTATCCAGAAGGACATAAAGCGTCGTGCCGTCGAAATCGGACCAGTCCCAGAAGGTCTTGTAGCCGGTGATGTCCAGCGCCAGCGTGCCGCTTGTCGGCATCGTATCGATGTTGTAGCTGAAGGTGTAAGCGTTGTAGTTGTCGCGGAGCAAGGTGCCGTCCGCGTAGACGCTGATGTTCATCACACCAGCCGCCGTTCCGGTGATGTAGTACGGCAGCAGCAGCGTGACGTTGGTGATGGAGCCGAACCGCGCGACCGTCTGGTAGTTGGTGGCCACGATCCATTCGCCGGCGTTTGATAAGGGGGATACGGCATACTGTCCATCGGGTTCGCCGAGGCCGTAGAGGTTCTCGGGGTCACGCCACGCCTTGTTCGGCTTGGCATCGGTGAAGGCATACCCGGGCCAGACCGTACAGCGCAGGGGCCGGAGCGCTGGTTCGCCCGTACCGGCCAGCCCGTTGGTAACAGGGATCAGGTAGGTGACCTGCCCTCCCTCCAGCAGGGGCCCGCTCCCGATCCGGCCCTTGGTCTGCGAGAGCGCCGGGGCGAAGCCGAAGTCGGCCGCCAGAATGCTGACAGGATTGGCGTTGGCCCGTGCACTGTCGAGGTCGACGGCGTATGCGGTGGGTGTCGTGATGGTGTAGCCGGCCGGCACGCTGTTGTCGCAGTAGTCCACAACGACGACATAGCGTCCATCGGGCAGGTCTTCAAAGAGGTAGTGTCCGTTTGAATCGCTCTCCCTCGTGGCGAGCAGCGCCTCGCCGGCATCGGCGACGCCGTTGGCGTTCTCATCAGCGTAGAGGTACACCGTGATTCCCGGCAGGCCCGGCTCGGTGCCATCCTGGATGCCGTTGCCGAGGATTCCGCCCGGCCCGTCACCGGTATCGGAAAAGAGCGTATCGCCCACGCTGTTCTCGCCGAGCACCAGCGTCATGGCGTCGTCGGTAGCGAAGGGCACGCCGTTGCCGAAACTCAGGCCGGCTTCGTTCACGATGAGCGGGTTGAACTCCGCGTAGGGGCTGTCGACGGTGACGGTGAAGCGCACGATGCCGGTGCCGGCAACCGGCAGAGCACCGCTGAGCCACCATTGCAGGTCAGTCACGGAGGAGGCGGTCGACGGCTCCTCACTGCTCCAGGAGACGCCCCCGTCGGTCGAGTAGAGCACCTTGTAGGCCTCAAGGCCGATCGGGGGGATGTTCACGCTGGCCGCGCTGCCGGCCACGTAGACCGTCCCGGGCGGAATCGAATCCTGCACCACGAGCGGCAGGCCGACGGTCGCATCGCCCAGCGCGACGTCACCGGCATTCGTGAAGGCGACGGAGTAGGTAATGTTGCCGCCCGGCATGACGGTCGCCTTGTCGGCGGTCTTGTCGAGGGTCGCCCGCGCGTCTTTGCTGTAGAGCCGATCGCCGAGCGAGACGCCGTAGTCGGCGTTGAACTTCTCATTGCCGTATCCCGAGGCGACCTCTTGATAGGGCGTGGTCATGCTGGTCGCGTTGGGCACCAGGGGCATGAAGTCGTAGCGCACGTAGCCGACCGCGCCGTTGTTGTCGGGAATATGCGTGAAATAGAGCTGGTCCTCGGCGGTGAGGACCAGTTCCCCGCCGCCGATCAGTTTGACGATCACCATCGCGTAGGTCTTGACGAGGCGGAACGCGCCGGCGTCGTACAACTCGGGATCACCGACCGGCTGCATCCAGGCGTTGCGGTCGGGAACGAGGTCGCCGTCGTTGTCAAAGCCGGCACCGACATTGCCGAAGTCGTACCAGAAGCCCTCGGTGACAACGCGCGTGCCGACGGTACCGTCGTAGTTGGCGTTGGTCCAGGCGGGGACATGCTGGTTGAGCAGATCCTTGTAGTACTGCGGCACCTTGTTGGCGCCGTTCGGGAAGATCTTGTTGGCCGAGGCGGAAATCTCATTGCGGAAGGTCATGGTGCGGGTCAGGTCGACCGTCCGCCCGACGGCGCCCTCACGGGCCGTGGCCCAGACATCGTACTCAAGCCAGAGATCGTCGTGCGGCTTGACGCTATCGCCCCACAGGGGGACGCCGTTGACGTCGAGCTGATCGTAGCCGATCAGCCAGTAAACCGTGACCGACCCGCCGGCGGGGATCGACGCGATATAGCGGGTGGCATCAGCCAGTCCGGCGCTGCCGCCTTCGTGCCTGAAGGCGAAGGCCCCGTCCTCGAGCGGCCCCTCCAAGCCCGTGTGCGTCCGGGCGGGATAGATACCGGGCGTGGACTCGATGCCGTCGTTGTAGTTGCCGATGTAGGCAAAAACATCGGTCAAGGGGGTGTCCCCGTCGTTGTGGAAAGTGACGCCGACATAAGCCGACCGCGGCGCATACGAGGACGGCGTCCCCGCATTGGAATCGACGACCAGGTTATAGGCCGTGATCACCTCGACCCGCAGTGCGCCGTCCTTTGTGGCCGCGCGGAGGGATGCGCCCCACCCCAGCACCACGGCAAGTCCCGCCAACCGTACCCAGACACCCCTCGTTCCGCCAAGCTTCATGACCGAGCCTCCGTTTTCCTTCCGTTCCTTCGTTCTCCCGTTCGTCCGTTTTTCCCGAGATTCATCCCGCCACACGCCCGTCCGATGGACCACGGCGGAGTAACCCCCATAAGAAAACACCGTCATAATGCCGATTCCAACATGCCGCGTCAAGCAGCATATTCGCGTATTCCATATTTTTTTCCGCCCCCCTTTTTGGGGGGAAGTTTTGGTTTTAACCGCGCTACGTGCGGAAAAAAGAGAAAAGGCGGGATATATGAGTTTGTTGGACTCAACCGCTCAGACCGCTCAGACCGATCGGGCGGATTAACCTAAAAGGCCAAACCGACCGGACGTAATCGGTTAGTGACAGGGGGCATGCGAGTTTTAGTGCGTGGTTTGTGTATGCACAGTCGGGAGCGCGGGCGTCCCCGCCCGCTCTGTGAAAGGCCGATTGAGATTCCGATGCGCGGTTTGGTTCCCAAGGGAAGTGGGCGCAAGACACGTTGTTGCGGGCGGGGACGCCCCACCCGATCCGACTCTCTGCTCCCCTTTTCACCAGAAACGCATGACCTTCGCACCCCCCTGTCACCAACCGATTACCCTGAAAGCCTGAAACTTAGGGCCAGGGGCCTGAAAACGAAGCCCCCCTTCAATCATCAACACGCTTGATCCTGAAGAACGCACGGGCGCGCCCATTGCGCGGAACGCGCACCTCGGTGTGGGTGCCTGAGCCCGCCGTGAACGGTACCGTTGCAAACGGCGTCCAGCCCTTGGCCGTCGGCGCGCTCACAATCTCCGTCCGCCAGGTGACGAGGTCAGTGCTGACCTCGACCTGATAGCGCCGGCCGGGCTCTGTATTGAAGCGCAGCATGACATGCTGCAAATCGAGCCGGACCGCATCCACCTTCAGAGAATCGACCGCCACAGGGGTCAGCGAGAGATGCACGTTGCCGACCTCGTCGATCACCTTGAGGTAATACGCGCCACCCGCCGACAGCCCGTTCGCAACGACGGAGTAGGCGTTCGCGCCCTCGCCCACAACAAGCCAGGCGGGCACGCGGCCGACCTCGACCCAGTCATTATCGATCCACGCGTAGATCACGATATCGCCGCACCCGGCCTCGTCCACCGTCCAAAGCTGGATCGTCACGCCTCCCGGCGTGGCGTGCAGGAGAATGTCGATCGCAGTCGACATCGGATGCGTGATGAACCCGAAGTTCAGCGTTTCGGCCGGACGCTCTTTCAGCACCCCTTCGCCGGAGAACACGGTGTGGACAATCACGGCTTCATCATCACCGTAGTTAACCGCCCGGTTGCGCCGCTCGTCGCCGTACGCCGCATGGCCTTCCGCGGGCACGTCGATCAGTGTCGCGCCCACCCGCGAGACCAGCACCGATACGACGCCCGGCGGCACCTCGCTGAACTCGTAGTAGCCGAAGGCATCGGTATTGGTCGAGGCCAGGGTCTCACCGTTCACCACCAAGCGCACGAGCACGTTGGTGACCGGCGCGTCACCCATGTTGCGCATCAGGTCGTCGTTTTTGTCCAGGAACACGTGCCCCCTGACCACGGCGGGCAAGGTGTCCAGGAAGTTGTTGTTCGCCGAACGCCCGCCATCGGGCAGCGACACCACGATGCTGTTGTCGTTTGTGCCGTCGGCGTCCATCGTGCTGGACCAGTCCGGCAGGTCGGTCTGGACAACCACATAGTCGCCCGGCGGGAGGTTATCGAAGGTATAGCTGCCGTCAGCCGCCGTCGTGGTCTCGGCGACAACCACACCGTTGGTGGTCTTAAGTGTCACGGTCACGCCTTCCAGCCCGGCCGCCATGTCCGCTTCGTCAAAAATGCCGTCGCCGTTCAGGTCTTGCCAGACGTGGCCGTCGATCATGCCCGAACGCGCGTCAAAGAAGTCGCGCCCCGTCACCTTGCCCCCAGCGCTGACGCTCACGGAGATCTGGTTGTCGTTCGGGGGAACGACATCACCGGTGCTGATGTAGCCCGGCAGGTCGCTCTCGACCACGATATAATCGCCGGCGGGCAGGCCACTGAAAGCGTAACCGCCGGTGTTGTCGGTATACGTCTGGCTCAATGCCTTGTCGCCAGCGTCGAGCTCGCTATCACCGTTGACGTCCTGATAGAGCGTGACGGTCACACCCTTGATGCCTTTCTCGCCATCATCGGTTGCCCCGTTGCGGTTCGCGTCGTTCCAGACGGTACCGCTGATCGAGGCTTGCTCATTGAGCGGTAGGCGATAGTCGAAGAAGTCCTGATCGGTGTGGACGCTGCTGTTGGCGACAGTCACCGTGATCTGGTTGCCGCCGCTGCTCGTGAAGCCGGGCGGGTCGGTCTCGACGATAGTGTATTGACCGTCGGGCAGATTGGGGAACTCGTAAAAACCGTTTGTGCCCACCGTCGTGGTGGTCGCCACCAGATTGCTGGCCGCATCGAAGAGCCTGATCTCGACACCCTCAAGACGCGGCTCGCCCACATCGCCAACGCCATCCTTGTTGAGGTCGTTCCAAACATGGCCGCTGATCAGGCCGGCAATGGTCACGAGCGTGTCGTCATCGTCCCGGGCGGGCGGCACGGGATTGCCGTGCTCGTCCACAGAGTAGTCGGCGGCGGCGGTGTTAATGATCGGATTGCCGGCACCGACCACCCTGAAATTAAGGTCGTTGGTGATCGCGCCACCCACGTCGAGACCGCCGGGAGCTGCAATGTTCTCCCAGAAGAGCAAGCCGGCGCCTATGCCGTCGGGCGCGATCGTCGCCGATTCGGGCACGTAGGAGAGATAGGCGGCGCTGAAGGTGTCCTCCAGCGGCAGCGTCGTGATGCGCGTAGTGCCGGTATTGGCCACCACGATGCGGTATTCGACGATATCGCCATAGCTGGCAGGATTTTTGGACGAGATCAGCGTCTTGGTGACCGTATGGCCGGCATTGACGATCGCGACGAAGGCATTATCGCTCTGCGAGCCGCCAGGATAGGTGGCGGTGGCGGTGTTGATCACCGAATTGTTGGCGGCCAGCGCCTCGAAGGTCAGCTCGAACTCGCGGATATCGCGGACGGCGAGCGGACCGATGTTGCTCCACGTCACCACACGATTCGTACTGTCGTGGGAGGTCGGCTCGGGCACAGCCGAGACGAAGCGTAGCTCGGCGGGATAGGAGTCGGTCAGGGCAACGGGATCGAGTGTCGTCGTTCCGGTATTGGACACCCGGACACGGTAGACCACCTCGCCGCCGATCACTACCGTGGTGACGGATGGGTCGGCAAGCTGCTTCTGGATGGCGAGCCCCGGGGTCTCGGGCGGTTGCGTCACGATCGCCGTGTCGCTCGAGGTATCGGTGGGGTCGCTCGGATCAACGTAAACCACATCCAGCACCGTACCGGGAGGCGCATTGAGCGTGCCGTCACCAGACTCGCCGCCGACATTCGCGCCGGCGGGTACTGCGGCGGTGAAGATACCGGTGTTGGGGCCGGTCTCGGTGAGCGTGATCGTCTCGGTGTCGCCGGTGCTGGTGGTGACCGTCACCGTGATTGTCTCGGCCTCATCGGGATTGGTGTTCTGATCCAGATCGGTCACGCGGATATAGACCGTCTGGCCAGGGTCGTAGATGTTGGTGACCGCGCCGTTGTTGGTGATGGTGAACTCGGTGGTGCTCGGCGTGCCGAAGTCGAGAGAGGTGACATGGAGCCGCGTTGCGGCGACATCGGTGATCCCCTCGGTGCCCTCGTGCGCCGTGACCGTGACCGAGTAGCTGCCGTCCATCGGCGGGAAACAGACGTATTCGTAGGTCTTGGTGCCCTGTGTGGAGGCGACGACCGCAGTGTCGTCCAGATTCACATCCACGCCCATCTCCGGAATGGTAAGGTCAAGACCGGTGATGTCGTAGGCGCCGAAGGGGTCGCTGACCGTTGCGCGCACATAAGCCTTAGAACCGGCGATGATGGTGTCAGTCGGGCTGCCATCTGGATAAGGTGCGTCGAAGATCGCCAGTGAGTCGACCTCGATGACGGTATCGGCAGGCAGACTGACGAACGAGGGGTAATCAACGCTGTCGTAGAGAATCGCGATGGGCGCGCTGTCGGCGCTGATGATCTCGAGGGTGACCGCCTGTCCGGCGGGTATCGTCACCTTGTTGTCCAGAATGGTACTCCACTCGAGGTCGTAGATCGTCTCCGAACCCGTGCCGGGGCCCACCGGCTTAGCCGTGGGGGCACTGAGAGTCGCGAAGGTCATCCCGCCAGACTTCAGCTTGGCGCTGATGGCGGGGTTCACCGGCATGGTGCCGTTGACGGCCGCCACATAGATGCGTGAAGACAGGGTGCCGCCTGCAGGCATCACGAAGTCCGAGCTGAAGTTAGGCAACTGCGTGAACGTGATGCCCGGCACGGCATCCATCGAGGGAATCGACTGCTCGGTGCCGTAGTTGATAAAGGTGTCGGTCATCGCGGCATACTGCGCGTTGATCCAGTTGGCGCTCCGCACGACGCTGGAGATGCGCATCTCGTCAAGCGAACCGTTGAAGAAACTGTTCGAGGAGTTACGCGAAGCGATATAATTGCCATCGCTGGACGCCGCACTAAAATAAGCGGGGGTCCTACTCGTTCCGGGTACGCCATTGACGTAGAGGGACTCGGTGGTGCCGTCGAAGACCCAGGCGAAGTGAACCCACGTTCCACTCGATACGCTTACGGCTTTCTGAGGAACAGGGGTGGCAGTGCCATCGAACCGTGCCACATTCAATTGGCCGGAAGTCCAGACAATCTGCAACTCGCGATCTGACGCACCATGCGTGAAGACACGATCATAGTCTGCGGATGCCGAGACATAAACCCACGACTCGAAGGTCACATCCGTGCCCGTGCCGATGATGTTGCCGGTTTTAACCTTCGTGTAATTGTTGGCACTGTCGGGATACCTGTCGGCACCATTGATCTTTGTAACGCTGTTGCGCAGAACTCCCGAAGTGGCGGTACCGTTCCAGCCGTTACCGGTGGAGTCGCCGACGGCGGTGCCCGAGGTTTCGTCCATGTGCCACACCGCCTGGAAGCCGCTGTTCCAGACGGCAGAGGGAGACTGGGCGTCGGCGGCCGCGGGGTTGCCGTACTCCATCCAGATGCTGTCGGAACTCGACGATTGGTCGATTTGCGGCACCTTGACCCAGATGTAGGCCTGCTTTGTGGACGCATTCCACGACTCGATCTCGTAGCTCAGCGGCGTGGTGCCGTCGGCGTCGTAGAAGCGGATGTCACTACCGTCATTCTTGGCCTTGGTGAAGTCGAAGTTCGAGCTCGTCAGATGGACGAGCACGGGGAAGTCCTTAAGATCTTCGGCACGTGTGCCGTTGAGGAAAGTGAGCTGTTTCTTGTAGAGCCACTCGCCCGCGCTGGTATCAGCTATGATCCCGGAGCGCGCGGTCGTCGTGTCGCCGGCTGCCGCCGGATCAATGCGGTCCAGCGCATTGACGATGACGGGCGGCGCGTTCTCCTGCTCCTCGCCCATCGTGACGAAGGCACCGTTCATCGAATCGTACTGCGCACTGATCCAAGCGGCGCTCCGGGCGACGCCAGAGATGCGCATCTCGTCAAGTTTGCCATCGAACTGGTTGTTAGACCCATCACGCGCAGCGATGTAGTTGTAGCCATCGCTGCCGACTGCGTAATTTGGTTCGACGGTCGGAGCGCTGGCAGACCTACCGTTGACGTAAAGCGTGTCGGTGGAACCGTTCTTGACCCAAGCAAAGTGGACCCATGTCCCGGCCGTCACCGAAGCGGCTTTCTTTACAGTGGGATAAGCGGAGCCATCATAGCGCGCCACCTCCAACTTGCCGCCGACCCAAACCACCACGAACTGATTGTTCTGGGCATTCTGCGAGAAGATGCGGTCGTAGTTTTCTGACGGTCCGACATTGACCCACGACTCGAAGGTGAAGTCGCCGGCAACAGGGACGATCGTGCCGCTCGGCAACCTAGTGCAGCTTGTTCCATCGGGATACTCATCGGCCCCGTTGATCTTGCCAGCGGTATCGAGCGTAACCCCAATGGGGGTGCCGGTCCAGTTGTTGCCGGTGGAGTCGTTGACAGTGCCCGAGGTTTCGTCCATGTGCCACACCGCGCGGAAATCAGCACCCCAAACGTTGGTGGCGGACTGGGCGTCGGTGGCATCAGGATTGCCGTAGTACATGTAAATGCCGTCGGTGCTCGACGAGGCGTCGACCTGCGGCACCTTGACCCAGATGTAGGCCTTGCCAGCGGTCGCGTCCCACGATTCAATCTCGTAACTCAGCGACGTGATACCGTCGGAGTCGAGGAAACGGATGTCTTGTCCGGCGGACTGGGCCTTGGAAAAGTCGAAGTCCGGGGCGGTCAGGGTGACGAGCACGGGGAAATCCTTAAGCGCCTCGTTGCGTGTACTGTTGTCAAAGGTGAGCAACCGCTTGTATTGCCATGCGTCGGTGTCGGGGCCGGCGGCATCCAGAGGGTAACTCACTTCCTCGCCGAACGTGGCGAAGGTGTCGGTCATCGAGGCGTATTGCGCGTCGACCCATTCGGCGCTCCGGGCAGTGCTGGAGATGCGCATCTCGTCGAGCTTGCCACCAAAGGGGAAGTTCGAGGAATCGCGTGCTCCAATGTAATTTTGTCCCAAGCTGGAAACTTGCGCGCCCTGATGGGGGGTCGTCGACGTAGAGGAGCGTTCGCCATTGATGTAGAGTGCGTCGCTGCTGCCGTTGAAAACCCAGACAAAATGGAACCAGCTCCTGTTTGCCGGCACCGTGGCAGCGCCTTTTAGCGGGCAATCAATGGAGGAGCCATCAGAGCGCCCGACTTGAACGATGTCGCCGTGCCTGATGACTTGAAGATGCCGGTCTGTCACAGCTTGCGCGAAGACACGGTCATAGTTTGAGTTCGGCTCAACATGGAGCCATGACTCAAAGGTGAACGGGCTGTTCCTGACCGGGACGATCGCGCCGGTCTTATCCAGCTTTGTGTAGCCCTGCACCCCGTCGGGATAGGCGTCGGCACCGTTGATCTGTCCGGCTGCGTTGAGCACAACGTTCGCATTGGCGGTACCGTCCCAGCCGTTGCCGGTGGAATCAGAGACAGTGGTGCCCACCACCTCGTCCATGTGCCAGACCGCCTCGAAGTCGCTGCTCCAGACAGCGGCGGGCGCCTGCGCATCGGCTCGCAAGGGGTTGCCGTAGTGCATCCAGATACTGTCGGTGTTCGATAGTTTATCGATTTGCGGCACCTTGACCCAGACATAGGCCTCCTGCGCGACCGGGTTCCACGACTCGATCTCGTAGCTCAGCGGCGTGGTGTCGTCAGCGTCGTAAAAGCGGATGTCGTGTCCGTCGCTCTGCGCCTTGGCAAAGTTGAAGTTCGTGCTGGTCAGATGGACGAGCACGGGGAAGTCTTTGAGATCTTCGTTGCGCGTGCTGTTGTCGAAGAAGATCTGCCGCTTGTACTGCACCGCCTCCGGCTCCGGCTCCGGTTCTTGCGGATCATCCGGATGCGGCAGGATGCTTGCATCGGGATCCGATAGATAGAGCTTCTTCTGCTTACTGATCACGGAGAGCGTCGCGGTATCGCTGCACGAGTCGCCGTAGAGCGGATCGACATAGTACACGGTGAGATTGTCGCCCGCGCGGGCGTGCAGGGTGCCGTCCTCGACACCCAAACCGGAGGAGGGCGACGACGGTATCGGATCGGTCGTCACGAAGATGCCGGTATCCTCGCCGGTCTCGGTAAGGGTGATGGCCTCGTAGTCGCCGGTGGTCTCGTTGTGGATGATCAGGGTGATGGTCTCGACGGCGTTGGTATTGCGGTTGGCGTCGAGATCTTTGAACCACAGGTAGATGTCATCGCCCTCGGGATAGACGTTCACGTCGTTCCCATCGGCATCAACAAACCTCACCTCGCTCAGGTGGCTGCCGGTGGGCGGCAGAACCTCGGCCTCGGTCTCGTCGTAGATCTCATATTGCGGCACAGCGCCCCGGTTGACGATGCTGCCCGTGCCGACAATGGTCGTCCGGTAGGTGAAGACGCTGGTGCCAGCGCGCAAGATGATCGGGATAGTGTAGCCGCTCTCGTCCAGCGGGAAGGGGGTCGTGCCGGGGGCGGTGTTGTCCGGCAGCGTTTCGCCGTCCAGCGTGGTGGAGTTGGCCACGTAGTCCAATTGCGTCGGCAGGGTGTCGAGCACCAGCGTATTGCCCAGCGGCAGCAGCCCCTTGTTGTCGATCACGATGCGGTATTCGATCGTATCGCCGAGACTCGGACCGGCGGGATCGACATCGTCCACGATGCGGGCGGTCTTGACCAGCTTCGGTTCGGGGAGCGGCAGGACGGTGGTGCCCATATCAAGGAAGGGATTCCACGGGAGCGCCGTAGCCGGATCCTGACCCCATGCCGCAGTGAAGAGCGCGCCGTCGGTGGTATAGATGCGCATGGCTGTTTGATCCCCGTCCGGGTCGAAGATGGTCTGCGACTGGAGCGCGGCCAGGTCGTAGTGTACGTCGTACTTCCCGCCATTGGGATCGGTCTCCGTGCCTTGGCCGTCACCATTGTAGTCCACATAGATGCGCGTGGCTGTTGAGGGCGAGACAAACACCGGGCTGCCGTTGCGCGTCATGTCGCTGCTGCCGGGACCCCAGCCGACGACGGCCGTGGAGGAGAGCGCATCCTGAGGGATCAGCGTGAACCCCCAGTCGTAAGCGTCGTTCGCACTGCGGTTGGCGCCCGCGGTGGCCACGGCAAAGAAAGGCTCACCGCCCGCGCTGGCGAACATCGCGCCCGAATTCTGCGGCATCTGCCAGCGGAGGGTCTCGCCCGGCTCGACGGTTAAACTCTCCGAGCCGATGCGCGAGGTGGCGTTGATGGTGATCGGGGCAGAATTGTGGTTATACAAGAAGATATAGCACGGCTGCCCGTTGGGAGACGTGCCGACCGGAGACATATAGCGGTTGAACCAGTCTTCGACAGGGATGAGCGTATACCAGCGCGTCTCGTATGTGGCGCCGATGTCGCCCGTCAGCAGATGGGCCTGCACCGGTTTGGTGGATATGACCTCGGCGCCCGTCATGACGCCGCCGTTGACGTAATAGCTCTCGCCGCGGTTGAGGGTGACGGTGATCGGGCCGGCTCCCCCGGGGCCATCCTTGTCGATCGACACGACGGTGTTGTCCATGTCGGCCATGACGGCAAGGCCGACGAAGTCGAACATACCGTTGATGGAGATATCCTCGCCGATCGGCGCGACGTAGTGCGTGCCGTGGTCAATTGTGGCGGTCACCTCGACGGCCTCGGCCAGCGTCGGGCCAGTCGAGACCGACCAGAGGGCACGTGAGATGACCAGCGCCTTGCTGGCGGTCACGCGGTCGCGTGCATCGTAGAGAGTCACCGTGGGGTTACGTGGTAAAGGAACATCATTGCGCAGTGAGATGACAGAGCCCATCGGCAACCCCAGAGGGTCGAACGCATAGCCGGGCGGGATGCCGTTGGCGTCGTTGCCGTCGCCCCAGATTTGAGTCGTTGGCTGGGTCGGATTGTTGATGTCGGCCTCGTAACCGTCTTCCCAATGATCGTAGTGGATGATGGTGTCCGGACCGGTGACAATGATCGAGGTGACGCTCTCGAGGGGTGCCTTGACCCGATTATAACCGTCGAATGTCCTAAATGTCTGCAACACCTGCGCCTCAGGCAGCGGCAGGTAGAATTCATGCACCATAAAAACCGCCCGAGCGGATGCCGCCAGACACGCAGTCAGCAACGCTAGGCAAAGAATGCGTTTGTGTCTCACCATCGTCTCCAGTCTACTATGAGGCACATCGGACGTACCGCTACCCCACACGCTTCCAGCGCAAGATACACCTCACGCTAAGAAATGGGAGAGGATTGCATATTTTTGAACGCTTGTCTACTGCCTCATTTTTGCGCAGAATCGATCGCCAATATATTCCACCCCTTTATCTGATGTTTGATGTTCCTAGCTCCTCCAACGGCTGTCGTGCACGAAGTCTGGATTGAAGCGCGTGCGGGGTGCAGGCGTTTCCGCCGGTCGGCCGATGGAGATCGCGGCAATCGGCAGGATCGCTTCGGGCACGCCGAATTGGCGGCGAATGCCGGTCACGCGGTCTTCGTTCGGATGGACGCCTAGCCAGACCGCGCCGAGCCCGAGCAGATGCGCGGCAATCAGCAGGTTTTGGACCGCGGCTGAACAGTCTTGCAGCAGGTAGGAGAGTTCTTGGCGATTGGCCTGCGCCTGATCGCCGCAGACGATGATGCCGAGGGCTGCCTGACGGAGCATCTTGCCGTACGGCAGCAGATCCGCCAGCGCATCGAGGTCCGCGCGCTCGCGCACCACCAGAAAGCGCCACGGATCGCACGCCCTGGCCGACGGCGCGGCCATCGCGGCCTCCAACAGCGCGCGCAATTCATCGTCGCTGACCACCTCGCCCGGACGGTAAACACGGACGCTGCGCCTTCCCAAAAGTGGAAGAATCTTATCGTTCATAGGTCACACCTTCTTTCATTTTTTGATCCAGACGATCATAACAAAACCGCCCCAAAGAGCAAATTGCTGATTGCGGCTCTTGCGTAATTCGGCTAGCCCGCCGCCCGCGCTTCGCACGGGAATGTAAATGAGGATAACTTTGGGTGTAAGTTATAGGCAAGTGCCTTACGGCTCAAGCGCGATAAAAAACAAGTTGTTTCCTCACACGAAGGCGCAAAGGGCACTAAGGTTTTTTGGGTTTCGGGTTTCTGGGTTTCATCCAAATCGGGATCGGGATCGCTATCGCTATCGCTATCGAAGAAAAACAATGAGCTTCGGACACGAGAAATTGGACGTCTACCGTCTGGCGATCCGCTATGTTGTCTGGGTCTACGAAAAGGCCGGTACGTTGGAGGGCATGCACCGTGCGGCGCGTGACCAATGGCTGTGCGCCAGTCAATCGATACCGTTGAACATTGCCGAACGGAGGGAGAGGGTGGCGATACCGATAGCGATACCGATCCCGATAGCGATGAAATCACGCCCCAACCGCAAGGTGACGGCGAACAGCCTTTGTGTGAGAGAAAACCGAGCACTGCTTTTACACTCGAACCGATTGACAATCAAAGTGCGGCACGCTACGCTGACCCGCCTCATGAAAGTTCTGTGCCGCCACAGCCTATCCTGCGGTCTTCTGGTTGCGTCCTTGCTGTGCGTCGCCGTTGCCGACGCACAGACCACGCCCGTGCCGCCGGACACCAACTGGGTGATTCACGTTGAGGCCACGCCGCTCTCTCCTGTCGTGCGTCCCGGCCCCTCACTGCTCAGTGAGGTTCCCGGCCTGACGGTCCGCGACCAAGG
>Ga0209719_1003297_pt1 | contig 14947 bp, 17 predicted proteins | sample AD_JPNAS2_MetaG_FD_184421 | JGI IMG/M metagenome (GOLD analysis project Ga0209719, IMG submission 184421) | Active sludge microbial communities of municipal wastewater-treating anaerobic digesters from Japan - AD_JPNAS2_MetaG (SPAdes) (version 2) | ecosystem: Engineered > Bioreactor > Anaerobic...
AACATCAGCGCCTTGCGCGCACTTCGTGAACCGCCGTCTGCCGAACGGCATAGCCGGTGGTGTGGGGGCTGGGGACCGGCAACGGTCCCCGGCTACCCGATCCAGCCGTAGTCCCAGCGAGACCGCGGTGTGGGCGAGACACCCACATTGTCCCCGTCGTCACCCGCGCTGTATCGCCAGTGTTGATTGCGCTCAACGAGCCCCACCTGGACCGGATTGGAATCGATGGTGTGGGCACGTCCGGTGATTTTCGTTTGGAAGCTGGTTGTAAAGTGCAGTTACCTACGCGATCTCGCTTAATGGATCCAGATAAATATTGGAAAATCGCGACGATTCCCGTGGCTTCGTGCCGGACTCCCCGTTGCTGGCTGAGCTGTCGCATCAAACGGAAGATCTCCGCGCACAGGATGCGCACCACCGCGCTGAGCAAAGCCGGGCTGCGTGCCATCGGTAGGCGAAGTTCGTAGTGTACGCTCAGCACCCCTTGTCATAAGGCAACGCGGGGCAGGACTCGGTCCACCAGGTTTGCCGCGGTCTGACTCGCGCGCCTTGCTGCGCACGACGGGCACACGCCGCGAAACACGGGGGAAGCGCTCGAAATGGAGGGTGAAGACGAGATCGCGACGTATTCGGACGGGTTGGAGTTGGTGACGAGAGAGGGGGTCGATGGGATGTACTTCGATACGCCGACCGGGCAGGTGGTGCGGTTCGAGGTGTATTGGGATGGTCGTCCGGAGGCTCGATTCACCTATTGGGCGGGGGATGGTGCGGTTCATCATGGGGCTCCGACCAATCCGATCGACTTGTTGCCAAGCGAGCCGTGACCGCTGTCCAACCTTGTTTTCGTGCATTAGGTTGGTCGGATGAAAACAGAGATACAGATTGGTGGAATGAGTTGTCAGCATTGTGTCAAGGCGGTGGAGCAGGCGCTTGGAACCGTGCAGGGAGTGCAACAGGTGGAGGTGAGTGTGGGTCGGGCGGTGGTCATCACGGAACGGGCGCCGGATATGAACGCGATACGCCATGCCATTGAAGAAGAGGGATTCCAGGTGATTTGAGTCCTTGCCGAACCTCGGGTCCGGCTCGTGGTATGGTTCGTTCCGTGGCAGCATGGCGTTGCTTGGTAGCGATGTGCGTGGTGGGCTGCGTCGACGACGTGACCACGGATGTGGTGGTTTCGCCTGCGGACGCGGCTAGCGTGGATGCGGTGCAGGAGGCGGATGCCGCGCTGGAGGCAGCGGATTCGGATTGTACGGACGACGGGCTGGATGAGGAGGAAGACGCTGCGATAGCGCCATTGGTGATTGGGCTTGATCCAATTCCTGCGGACGCGCAAGGCAAGGATGAGGACTCGCAACAAGCGGAAGCCTTGTTGATGGCCTTGGCGGCTGGTGTTCGCGGCGTGGTGGTGGAAGCGAATTGGAAAGCGTTGGAAGACGATGCCTGGTGGGCGCGGACCGAAGTGCTTTCGTCGTATCTTTCGAAAGAACGTAAGCAACTTTTTCTTTCGATTCCCGTCGTGGAAGCGCGGCAGGACGGTCGCCCGGAGTGGTTGCGTTTTTACAGTTGGTCATCCGCCACGGTGCGTGAACGGCTTCGGCAATTGTTGGATCGGGTATTTGGCACTCTGGGCTCACAGCTTTCGTATGTGAGCATGGGACTCGAGGTGGATCGATATTTGGAGGCGTATCCCAAAGACGCGATGGCGTTTTCGAGTTGCATGGCGGAAACGTTGCAATATGCGATGAACCATGACAAGCGGCAGGACAAGACCGAGGTTGGGGTAACGTGGTCCACCTCGGCGTGGCTGGGGCAAGAGGCGGAATCTGCCGAGCGGCAGATGTTGGTGGGGGCGTCGCCCACGGTATTTTTGGCGCATCACGGGTTGGATAACGAGCAGGGGATTGAGCATTGGCAGCAGGCGGTGCAAGCGATAGGCGTTGCCGTGGACGCAGTGGAGGCGCAAGGTCGCAAGGTTGTGTTGCATCGGGTGGCGAGCACGAGTTCCACGCTTGTGGGGGGAAGTGAGGCGGAGCAGGCGGCTTTTGTGAAGGGGGTATTCGAGTTGGTTCAAGCGAAGCGATCTCACGTGGCATTCGTGGGCTTTGGGATGCTTCACGATCCGTCGCCGGACGCATGTCTTTCGTTTGCTCGTGCGCGGGAGCCATCGGCCACGGCAGGGCTATATGCGTTTTGGTGCAGTGCGGGTTTACGAACGAGACAAGGGGCGGCCAAGGCTTCTTTTTCGGTTTTCATGCAGGAGGCCTCACGATTTTTGAATCCATGAAGGCGGGTGGTTTGTTCGTGGTATGGGTGAGCAAAGACGGTTAGGATGGCTGTGTTTGCGACGAGCCGCGGTGTTTTTTTCCCATGCCGATCCGGATATGTCCGAAGTGTCAGCTCGAAATTGATACGGAGGAGCCGTTCTGTCCTCGTGATGGGACCAGGTTGTTGTCTCGTAGCGTATACGATCAGATTGCGCGCGAGACCGACCCTTTGGTTGGCCAACGGATAGCGGAACGTTACCTTGTGATTCGCAAGTTGGGGGAAGGAGGGATGGGGGAAGTATATCTGGCAGAGCACGAGGATATCGAGAAGCGTTTGGCGCTCAAGGTGCTCAAGCACGAGTATTCGACCCGTGCGGATGTGGTCGCGCGATTCAAGCAAGAGGCTATCAGCGCATCACGCATCAAGCATCCGAATGTGGTGGATGTATTCGATTTTGGTCAGCTCGACGATGGCCGCTTTTATCTTGCGATGGAATGGCTCGATGGCAGTGATCTTGCGGATGCCTTGGCGACGAAGGGGACGCTCGAGCCTGCGCGGGGTGTAGCGATCGCGATGCAGATGTGCCGTGCGTTGGCGGCGGCTCATGCGAAAGGGGTCGTTCATCGGGACTTGAAGCCTGAAAATATTTTTTTGTGTGTCGATGAGGTTGGGCAGGAGCAGGTCAAGATCGTGGACTTCGGCATCGCGAAGCTTCGCGACGTGACCAAGGAAGGTGAGCAAGCGGAGCGAAGGAAGCTTACGAAAACAGGAATGATTTTTGGCACGCCCGAGTACATGGCGCCCGAACAAGCGTCGGGAAAAAACGTGGATGACAAGGTGGACATCTACGCGATGGGCGTGATTCTCTTCGAAATGTTCGCGGGCAGCGTACCGTTTTCGGGAGACACGTTCATGGCGGTATTGACTGCTCACATGACCGAAGCGGTCCCTGCCATCCGGGATTTCAATCCGAGTTCGCCCATTTCCGAAGCGCTCGAGCAGGCGATTTATCGTGCGTTGAACAAGAAACCTGGCTTGCGCCATGAATCGATGAGTGCGTTTGCGCAGGCGCTCGCACAAACCCCCGAGGCCCAAACGGCGGGAGTCGACCGGCTCCCCGTGATCGTCGGAACCGGCAAAAAACACAATATTATCAATGGGTTATACACAAATGGGCCAACCCTCATGCCTGCGGATATGGCGCATGATGCGAAGGTGCCGATCGACACACAGGCTGGAGGGAACTCGAAGTCAAAGGGTTGGATAGCCGTGGGCGTGATTGGAGCGGCCGTGCTCGCTGGTGTGGGAGTGTTCGTCTTGAGGTTGGACAGAGAGCATGAGCCGGTGTGGGAGGCGAGTACGAGCACGTCTGTGTCATTGTCGGAATCCCCATCGGCACCTGTCATTGCGGTGTCATCGTCGAGTGGGGCGGTGGTGGTGGAAGAGGCAAAAACGATTGTGCTTCGGATCGAAAGCAATCCATCGGGGGCGGTGATCAAGAAAAAGGATGGGAACGATTTATTTCAGGTATGTGCAGCGGCTCCTTGTGAGTATCCGGCGCGTTTGGATGAGAAGGTTGAGTTGGTGGCGGAAAAGGCTTCCTTGCGTGGAACGGCGGCCGTATTTGCAAGGACTTCGCAGACCATCGTGATTGATCTTCGTGCCACCGGTTCATCGCGACCATCACCCAAGCCCACCGATACTTCTCGGACGAACAACTGTGAATTCTGCGTGCCCAAGGGAGATCCGGATTGCATCAAGGTCATCCGTCCCTGTGATCGTCCGCCGTATTGACGGCTATGGTTAGCCGAGGCGCAGTTTCATGACGAGGACGGTTCCGGCGAGCAGCAGGGCCACGGCATTGGCGGCGAATACGGGGGTACTTCCGATGATCAGGCCGTACAGAACCCAAAGGGCCACACCGATGGTGAACAGGATATACATGGTCAGGGAGATGCCTTGGGTTTGCCGTTCGCGCAGAACCTTGGCGACTTGGGGGACGAAGCTGCTCGTGGTCAGCACGGCGGCGGCGTAGCCGATGAGTTCATGGAACGGTGGCAAGATGGGGGGGGTCATAGGCGACGGTCGAGGCGAGAGGCAAGGGGTGGGCTTCGGCGGTTTGCGCGGGGTGGTCAGAAAAGGCGATGGCTGAGAAAAGAATACGGGCAGTCACGTTTTCGGTCATTACGCAAGGTGCGACAAGGTGCTATCCTAGGGTCCATTGCAAGTTGACCATTAACCCCAATGGCTTGTCGATACAGGGCATAGTAGCGGAAGCCCTTATGTTGTTCGGCAATTGTATCTGTTTCAATGGCTGTTCCTCCCGGTAGTTCGCGTTTGCATTATCGCACGCGTTCAGAGACTCGACGTCGCATACCAGGTATCTCCGAATCGGAGTTATCGGATGTGTCTGCTCCGCCCGTTCATCGTGTTCGCATTGACATAGACGAATCGCTCTTGGATCCGGACGCTCTCAAAGTGGTCCGTCGTCTCGTTCGGTTTGGATTCGAGGCGTATCTCGTAGGCGGCGGGGTAAGGGATTTGTTGCTCGGGTGTCGTCCGAAGGACTTCGATGTCGCCACGGCAGCGCGTCCAGAGCAAGTGCGCAGGCTATTTCGAAATTCTCACATCATTGGGCGCAGGTTTCGTCTCGTTCACGTTGTGTTTGGCGTTGGGAAAGTCATCGAAGTCGCGACGTTTCGTCGGTGTCCGGAGACGGAGGACACACGGGCGGAGACGGAGGCGATGCTCATTCGCAGCGACAATGCGTATGGGCAAGCGCACGAGGATGCCCTTCGCCGTGATCTGACGATCAATGCGCTGCTGTACGACGTGCAGAAGCATGAAGTGCTCGATTTCGTGGGAGGGATGCCGGACATTCACCAGCGAGTGATACGGACCATCGGGGATCCGCGCACTCGTTTTTTGGAGGACCCGGTTCGCATGTTGCGCGCGATCAAGTTCAGTGCGCGTCTGAACCTGGGGATGGTACCTGAACTATACGATGCGATGGTATTGGTTCGCGAAACGCTGACGGTCGTCGCCAAGCCACGGCTATTGGAGGAGATCCTGAAGCTATTGCGCAGTGGAGCCTCTCATCGTGCGTTTTGGTTGTTGTGGGAAACCGGGTTGCTTCACGTCTTCCTTCCCGAGGTGGCGGTATTGCTCGATGACGCTTCGGAAAACGTGGACGGTTGTGAGCGGTTTTGGCGGATGCTCACCCAGGTGGATCATCGCACGGCGCAGCGTGGTGCGCCTTTCGATGACATGACGCTTCTGACGATACTGTTGCTCGAGCCGATTGTGGAGGCGTTGGAAGGACAGAGGGATCGACTGTCCGCGGCCATGGAGGTTGCAAGACCGATATTCCAGCGGTTGGCGGTTCCTCGTCGCATGGCTGATGGGGTATGTCGTGTTGCGGCGGACCTATACGCGCCGCGACCGCGAAAGAGCAAACGAATTGCCAAGACAGAGCTGTACAAAGCGGCTCTGGACGTCCATGCAATTGCGCAGGCGTCTCGTGAAAGCGAGCCTTGAAGGAGCCAAACCATGTCGTCGTCTCTCAAGCCTTTTCTTGCTCAGATGCTACGTGTGCTCAGCGATGATGCGCTGTTTTTGCTTTGTTCGACTCACAAAGCGGATCGTGACACGTGGACGGAGATGACGACGAGGCGATCGAATCAGTACACGAAAATCGTGCAAGGGGCTCATTCGGACAGTGAGGATGAGTCTGCCTGGATGGTGAATATGTGTGTGGCGCTTGCGCCGGTCGCTCCTCCGATGTGGCTTCCGATGCATGAACTCATCGATTCATTGACGCTCGAATCTGGGGCGCGGGGCGTTCGATCGTTGTTTACGTCGAAGCCGAGTGAAAAGCAGATCGAGCGCGTTCGGATCGTGGGTTCGTTTGCGGTTCAAGCGTTGTCCTCCGTACTCGATGCCGGAACACCGTGGACCGAGGATGATCAATTGTTGAGAAGGTGTGTGGTAGCGGCCCTTGGGCTTCCGGAGGACGATGCGAATCGTCTGTGCCAACAGGCTCCAAGGAGTACTGAAGACTTGGAATTGCCGGCGGATTTTGACGCCAAGCTTGCCAAGCAGGTGGCAAGTGGTTTGTGGCGAGCCGCATTCCGTGATGGTCTCGATCCACGTGAAGACGAGCGAGTCATGCAGTTATGTCAACGGATGGGATTGACCTCCGAGGATACGGAAGCAGCGCGTCGTCAGGCACGAGACGACGTGGATTCACGCAAGGCATTGGGGGTCGCGGCGGTCGATGCCGTTCGATATGTGTTGTCCGACGACGCGGGCGCGTGTGTACGGTTATCGAAAATGGTGGCGAAGCTGGCTTTGCCACCGGTTCATCGAGCCGAATCGATGGCAGCGATCGAGCATGGGGGGCCTATCGTATTGGCACGACGGCATGAATTGGAGCGCAAGCAGCGTGAGGTATGTTTGACGTTGACGTGGGTAGCGGCGTTGGCGACGAACCCTGAGCAGACGCGCTTGGCGGAGTATTTGGTTCGGCACGATCGGGTAGCGAGTGACATTGGATCGAAGGGAGAGGGGCCGGCGGCGCGAGCGTTTGCCACGAGCTTTTTGCAGGAGCAGCTAGCGTCGGCGGTACAAGCGGGCGGTCTATAACGACAACGATTGTTGGAACCTCCCCTGGACAAGACAATCCGATTGCGTCATGCGTGCGCTCCAGGAGATGCATCGATGAGCACGTATCGTGTCGGTTTTTTGGGTGCGGGCAACATGGCCCGAGCGTTGGTCAAGGCGTTGTTGGAAGCGCAGCGAGCCACACCGGATCAAATTCTTGCGAGCGACATCAACGAAGAGCGGCTCGAAGCGATCGCAGAGCGGTTTGGCATCCACACGACGTTGGACAACGCGCAGGTCGTGCGTTTTTCGGATATCCTGTTTTTGTCCGTCAAACCGCAGGTGGTGGACAAGGTACTTCCCACGATTGCGCTTCACCTTCGTCCTGAAACGTTGGTCGTATCGATTGTGGCGGGAGTCCCGTTGCGTGCTCTCGAGGCACGTTTGCCGCAGGGATCGAAGGTCATTCGAACGATGCCCAACACACCTGCGATGGTGTTGGCGGGAGCTACCGCGTTGTCTGCTGGCGAGCACGTCACGGCCGAGGAAGTCCGGATTGCCAAAGATTTTTTCAAAACCTTGGGCCGAACGGTCGTGCTTGATGAAACGTTGCTCGATGCGGTGACGGGGTTATCGGGAAGTGGTCCGGCGTATGTGATGTTGATGATCGAGGCGCTTGCCGATGGTGGTGTCAAGGTTGGTTTACATCGTGAAACAGCGCTCATGTTGGCAGCCCAGACGGTGTTCGGTTCCGCGAAGCTATTGCTCGAGACTGGTGAACATCCGGGCCGGTTGAAGGATATGGTCACGAGCCCAGGCGGAACGGCCATTGCTGGTCTTCACACGCTCGAGTCCGGAGGGCTTCGTCGCACCCTCATGGATGCGGTAGAAAACTCGACGCGTCGGGCCGCGGAGCTTGGGGCCGAGATGGAGCATAAGTTGACGCAGGACAACAAGTAGAACGGGGGTTTATGATTCATCCCTGCACGACGGGGATACGTCGTTTCGGAGAGTCCGCGGGCGTGGACGGTTGGTTGTCATTGGAGGAGGATTCTTTGCGCGAGGCGGCTTCTCTTTTTTCTTTTTCTTTGAGTTGCCGCCAATAGCAATACAGGTTTTCGAAGCGGCTTCCGGTGTATGCGAAGGCGGTCCAGGAGCATCCGCCGCGGCAAATCTCCGCGTAATCGCATTCGGCGCAATAGCCGCTGAGCTGTTCGGTGGTGAAGTCTCGGTTGTAGGAAAAGGCGCCTCGTCGGTACCAGATTTCGCGCAGGGGTGTGTCGCGAATATTTCCTTCGAGAAAGCGGTCTTCCCCATTCATGGCAGAGGGAAGGGACAAGCATCCTTTGATGCCGCCATTGCTTTCGATACCGATGACGGAGCATCCAGCGGTACAGCCCACCCAGAAGGGAATTGCGCCACCGGTATCGCGAAGGTGCTCTTCCGGTTCGCCGTAGTAGCCAACGTTATGAGCGGGATAGACTTTGGGGCGACTTTTTTTGGCGCAGAGTTCGGCGAGTTTCGGTACCACGACCAGCACGTCTTCCGGTTCCAGGCATAGGTCGCGATGGTCGGCCATGTTGCCGGTCGGGTTGGCGAGTTGCACTTGCCAGCGATCGACGCCATGGTCGATCAGTAACTGCCGTAACTCATCGAGTTCATGTAGGTTTTTTCGATGCACGACAGTGATGACCGAAGCGGTGAGGCCCATTTGTTTGCAATGGTCGATGCAACTCCAGACGTGTTTCCAGTGTCCTGGTTCACGACGGATATAGGTATGGGTTTCTTCGAGTCCATCGATGCTGAAGGCGGCGCTTTCGAGTCCGACGGCGAGAGCTGTTTTGGTGGTGTCTTTGTTCCAGGACTTGCCGTTGGTCACCATGTTGGTTTTGACGCCGAGATCCACCAAGGTCGAGCAGATGAGGGGCCAGTCTTTGCGCAAAAGGGGTTCACCTCCGGACAGCGTGAGATGTCGGCATTTCAGTTCCGCGAGGTCTTTGCAAAGTTTCAAAGCCTCGGGCGTAGTCAACTCGTCGGCGCGTTTCCTTCCGGCTCGTGAGCCGCAATGTCTACAATTCAGGTTGCACTTGAGGGTAAGCTCCCAGACAGCGAGGCGCGGGAGATAGCCGAACTTTTTGAGGAGTTTGATCATATCTGGTTCTCCACCGTGTACGCAGCATACCCCCGGAGCCATCGACTGACCAACGCCTGCCCGATTTTGGCGTTCAGAAGGGTGACAGGGTCAGGAACCGAGCCACCAAGCGATGGCCACCACAACGAGGGCACTGATGGCCATCACCCAGGGGAAAGCGTAGGAAATTCGTTGTCGCGGGGAAAAAGGGATCCGGTTTTTGCTTAGCGAAAGGGCAACGGCTGCCGAGGCATTGAGCATGGCGATGGCACAAGCGAAAGCGGCGCCATGCAGGAACAGGGCGCGTTCTGGTGCCGTGGCGCGCCACGCCAACATCATGGTGCTGAGGGCGCCGAGACTGCCGATGGCAACGGCCACGAGGGAACTGCGACGGGCGCGGGTTCTTGGTTCGAGTTTGGGGGAGAGGCTGGCGCGGGGGTTGTCTTCGGGATGATGGCCGAGGCGCCAAGGGGTTCCCCATCCGAGAGCAAATAAAATCCAACCTAGCGAACCCGCGGCAGCTCGCCAGGGATCGAGTCTTTCGAGCCAATACAGGGGCGTGAGTAACCAAGTGGCAAGGCAAGCGAGAAGGAAGCCCCAGATTCCGACAGCATGAGCGATGGTCGGACGGTTGAGCAGGCTAGCGCCGACGAACAACGAAACGAGAGCCAGCGAGGCTGTCACCAGGGGCCATGGGCTTTGCGCGCGAAAGGCAACGAGCGGAACAACCGTGATGAACCAGGCGTAGATTCCAGGAAGCAGCACTTGGCTTGCCTCGATGAGGCGATAGAGAAAAGCTGAAGCTTTTCGTGTGGGCTCCTGGGCTGGCGTTTCGGTCGTCACGTTCGTATCAACCGCTCAGCGGCAATGGTGTCGTGTGGGTCTAGCGTGTCTTCACAAGCGACCTTCAGGTTCAGAGCATGCCATAAGTCAGGATCGAGAAGGTGGGAAGGACGCACATTGGCGAGAGCCGCCAGCATATTCGCTCGCACGTCGGGATGACGATGTTCGAGATCTCCAAGCCAATCATCGATGGCCTTTCGTTGTGCATCGGGGCGAGAGCCACACACGCGGCAAGGCAAAATGGGAAAGCCATAGCTTGACGAAAGTTTCACGATGGAGGGTTCGGAACAATAGATCAACGGACGAATCACCACATGCCGTCCATCGTCGGCAATGAGTTTGGGAGGCATGGACTTGAGTTGACCTGAGAAGACGAGGTTCAACAGGAGCGTGACGATGGCATCATCACGATGGTGTCCGAGCGCGATTTTGTTGCAATTCAATTCATCCGAAAGTCGATATAAGATCGCGCGTCGAAACCGGGAACAGAGTGAGCAAAAGCTCTTCCCTTCCGGGATCTTGGAGCGCACGATCGAGTAGGTATCTTCCCGTTCGACATGAAGGTGGAAGCCTCTTTGGTGAAGGAACTGGATCAAGGGGGAAGGATCGTGATCGGGTTGTCCTTGGTCGATATGCACGGGCACGAGGGTGAAGCGAACGGGGGAACGACGGCTTAGATCATCGAGCAAATGAAAGAGGGTGTAGGAGTCTTTGCCACCGGACAAGGCGACGAGAATGCGGTCGTCATGTTGGATCATGTCGAATCCGCGAAGGGCCTTCGCGACATCGCGAGCGAGTTTTCTCTCAACGGGCAGGCGCGGCATGACGCGTTATTAGGATGGTGTTCGGCAGGTGTCGACCGTGCCATTGGGGTGGCGGGCGTGATCGATGGGTGGACGGGAGGACAGTCCGAGCCGTGGGCGTTGTTGGCGCATTGCATCAGGAAGGGAAAAGCGATGGGAGGGAGGGAAAAGAGGCGAGGGGGGAGCGCTGTGTCGGCGGCGATAATTTATTCATAATATCAAATAGTTATCACTTATTTATCCGATGAGGGATTTGGCACTTCCCAAGGAAATCACGATTGAGGGGGCGAATGGTCTGCACGGATTGACCTCGGAACGAATGCCGTGGTAGGTCGCTCGCGCTCGAAAGGATGTGGCTGATGCGAGGACTTGGAGGCATCGGCAGCTACGGCACCGTGGGACTCGATTTTGCGGTTGCCGTGACCATCGGCCTATTGGGCGGGTGGTGGTTGGACAAGAAGGTTGGATGGACGCCTTGGCTGACGATCGTGGGACTTTTGTTTGGAGTGGCAGCGGGATTCAACATTTTGTTCAAAGCGGCGAAGCGATTGCGAGAACAGACGGAGCGAGAGGAACGAATCGATAGTAGGCAACGAGATGGCAACGGTGATTCAAGCGAGCGATAGTCAGGGCAAAGAGCTTGCCGAGGCGGGTGCCCAGGTGGATGTGGCGCTGGTGGCGGTGGGTGGTTTCGGACTGATGGCGTCGCTTGTGGGGGCTTTGGGATGGGATTGGCATGTTGCGGTTGGCGTCGGTGTGGGAAGTGGGCTGGCCGTGGCCAATCTATGGTTATTGAAGCGTTTGGCGAGAGCATTTTTTTCGCGGGGGGGGTCCTCCCGTGTGTTGTGGGGATTGCTTGGGGTATTCAAGTTTGTGGGATTGATGGTTGGTGTCGGATTGTTGCTGCGTCATGACATCGTGGGCCCGCTGCCGCTCATCGTCGGCTATGGTGCGTTGCCGTTTGGGATAACGCTGTCGAACTTTCTTGGAGCGCGATCCCAGGCGGACGTCATGGAGTGCCACGAAAGCGGGTCATGCGATTCATTCGATTCCACGAAGAAGGGCTGAGCGCGGATCATGCCTGAGCATACTTCATTTCTGACCTATCTAGTTTATATGCTGCCCAATGGGGCCGAGCTTGCGGAGCGGTTCGGGCATGGGGTCGTGGCGAATACGCCACCTTCGTGGCAATCGTGGGAGCCACCGGTGACGGCCCTTTTGCTCGTATTGATCCTGCTGGCGCTTGGTTACCGCGCACGTGCCACGTTCACGAAGCTCGATGATGCGGTCATTCCGGAAGACAAGCTGAGCATCCGCACGTTCTTCGAGGTTTTTCTCGGATATTTCTACAGTATGGCGCGTGACGTCATGGGTCCGGAAAGAGCGAAGCGATACTTTCCGATCATTGGTGCGGCATCGTGTTTCGTGTTTTTCGGCAACATCGTCGGTTTGATCCCCGGGCTCGTCATTCCGCCAACTTCCAGTCTCAACATCACGTTGGGTTCCGCGCTGTTGGTATTCGTGCTGTTCAACTTCTATGGGATCAAAGCCAACGGCTTGGGGTATCTCAAGCACATGTGCGGTCCGTGGCTTGGGCCCGCGGGTATCCCCCTCAACGCCTTGATTTTTGTGGTCGAAGTCATCTCCACTTGTGTTCGACCGATCACGCTGTCCGTACGTCTGATGCTCAATATGGCGGTCGATCACTTGCTTGCGGGTATCTTTTTGGGGCTGTTTGCATTACTCGTCCCGGTGCCCGTGATGTTTCTCGGCGTGATCGTCATCCTGGTGCAGACTCTTGTGTTCACGCTGCTGTCATCGATCTACATTGCGCTCGCCACCGAGCATGAAGAGCATGATCACGGAGGTCGTGAGCATGCTCACGCGTAGTCGAAAACCTGCTGACCAAGTCGGCAATGGTAGGTAGTTGAAGGCGCATGGTTCGAGGTCCCTCGACCCTGCGTGAAAACCGTCAAAGAGCGGAGAAGGCCACGGGGAATCATGCTCACTCCCCGTGGTGTCATGGAAAGGAGCGATGTTGGATGTTGTCGAAGAACAAGCTGGCGCTTGCCGTAGGATCTCTGGTTGTCCTCGTTACTACGTCCGCGTTTGCCCAGGACGCGGCAACGAACGCCAATGACGTATATGCGTGGGCGGCAGCCGCGGCGGGCTTTGCCATCGGCATCGCGGCGCTTGGTGGCACCATGAGCCAAGGCAGGTCCGTATCTGCTGCTTTGGAGGGAATTTCTCGTAACCCCGGGGCTGCCCCGCGCATTCAGACCGCCATGATCCTCGGCCTCGCGATGATCGAATCGCTGGTGTTGTTTGCCCTCGTCATCGCCATTTTGCTTTGGACCAAGATTACGGTCGGCGCATAAACCCACGACGGGCAAAGACGGATAGATCGTCTCCCAGGGCCCTTGATTCGGGCATGGGGAGACGTGTGTCCCGCGTGTCCATCCCAGGATCGCTCCGAATCACCGAACGCGAACGATGGTGCTTTCGGAATGCTCATGGGGGAGGATTGCGCGCCATCCTGCGGGCAACCGTGGACTGGTGAAAGCAAACAGCCATTGGGCGTCATAAGGCGCGAGATTGACACAACCGTGGCTACGCACGTTGCCGAACCTGTCATGCCAAAACGCCGCATGCAGTCCGACACCTTTGTGAAAAAACTGCACGAAGGGCACGTCTTCGATGAGATATAAGTCCGACGCTCTTTCGTCTTGCAGATTTCCCATGCTCGACGTCAGGAGTTTGACCCAGATTCGGTGAACACCAAAGGGGGTGGCAAAAGGTGTGTTTTGACGGCCACGGCCCGTGGACACCAAGGTGGCATACACGGGGCGATCGCCTTCGTAGGCAACGAGGGTTTGGCTGTCGAGGTGAATGTCAATCCATCGTTCCCCAGGACGAATTTCATCCGGCGGTGGAGCAAGGCTGGGCTTTCGAGCATCTCGATCACTGACCCAACGGTTTTCTCCGATGCGGTAATACGCGTGTCCCGCGACGATTTTTTCCTCTTCGACACGAAGCCATTGGAAACGGACCAGGTTGTCTTGTTTGGCAGCGTGAGCCATGGGTTTCGACAAAGCTCGAGCTTGGGCCGAGTGGATCCACACAAAATCCAAGAGGCCATCTCGAACGACTTCCCCGTGAAATGTCGTGGGTCGAGCCGGATTCAGATCTCGCATGGGCACCCAATACCCACGAGTCGTTCGACCATATAGTTCACGGTTATGCTCACGCTCTTGGACGATGGCGACGGCGAAGCCCGGTTCGTAGTTTTGATCGGGCATCGATACATCCACGGATCGCAAGTGAACGTATCCCCAAGAGCCACGGCGTCCGACGAAGAAGTATGGGTAGGGCAAACCGTTTTTGGATTCTCGGTAGGTCGAGAAAGAGGCGGGGACCGGTTGAGAATGGGATAGCGTGATTTTGTCTTGGCAGACCCAAGCCGAAGGGCCAATGCCAATCCATCTTCCCGCGCATCCAGGACCACGTCGAAACGCAAAAAAAGGCAATGGAATATCAGCCGCGAGCACACCACGTCGCTTGGCACTCGCCTCAGGGCTTTCGAAAACCGGGACCTCGTCGTGGATGGCCAGCACGGAGTTGGCATGAACGGGAATGGGAACATCTCCAGGGTCGATCCATGGTGGAGGCGATTGGGCGGTGGCTACGGAAACGCTCAGAAGCCACGAAGCAGCGGGAAGCGTCATCAGATAGCGTGGTTGCACGGGATGATTTCTTTAGTACAGCTTGCGGGCCGTGGGTATCGGCATGGGATGCACAAGCCATTGCGGTGGTTCAAGGGGGTCGATGTATGAATGACATCGGTGTTTCGAAGCGTTATCCACGAGCACGGGATTGGGATCTCGGTGAAGTGGTATTGGAGGCGGGATTTGGGAGAAGGGCTCCGCGGAACAAGCGTAACCTATTGAAATAACAGGTATTTAAGATGTCCCGGGATTAGTGGAAGGAGAAGCGAAGGTCGTGGTCGCAGATACGGAAGGTATCGTTATCGTTGACGACTTTTCGAGCGATGCGCTGACCGTTGTATTCCACACCGTTGGTGGAGCCCATATCGACCATATAGTACTGGCCGTTGAGGAATTCGATCATGGCATGTTGGCGGGAGACGTTGGGGTCTTTGATGGTAAGGTCGGAGGATTGTTTTCCACGACCGATGATGAACCGGTCTTTGGAGATGGGGTAAGCTTGGTTGTTGTACCAAACGGTGAGTTGCGGGCCGTAGCCGGGACCTGCGGCGGGGGCAGGTTGGAAGGCCTGGGGT
>Ga0209719_1003298_pt1 | contig 14946 bp, 10 predicted proteins | sample AD_JPNAS2_MetaG_FD_184421 | JGI IMG/M metagenome (GOLD analysis project Ga0209719, IMG submission 184421) | Active sludge microbial communities of municipal wastewater-treating anaerobic digesters from Japan - AD_JPNAS2_MetaG (SPAdes) (version 2) | ecosystem: Engineered > Bioreactor > Anaerobic...
TCACAATATGCACAAAGAGCATTAGATACATTGGAGTACTGTAAAAAAGATATTGCAAAAGTTCGTGGCCAATACAAATAATTTATTTTTGATAAGGTTAATATTTATATTTTGATGGATTTTTTTTTGTATTCAAAAATTTTTGCGTTTTAATTTCGGTGTTTAGCATATCTTTTTTGATCTGTAATTACTACAATAGTAATAACATTTTTAAATATATCTTGACATTTTTCTTGACATTTTGACATTAATATTTATTATTATGTAGGATTTATTAATAATTCAAAATCAAATATGAGATATGTGGATGGTATACCAAAACCTGTAATTTGATGTGATATAGATGATGTGGTTTTTCACCTATTACCCAATTTAATCAAGTATTACAATTTGAAGTATTGAACAAATAAAGCACTAAAAGATGTTTGGGATTTGAGATACGAATCTGTTAATATATGTGATATAGTTGAAAAACATAAATTATATAAAAATATGATGCCAACGCGTATTTTACATTTTTTGAAACAAAAAAGAAAAGATATTTATCTGATCATGATTACAGCCAGAAAAGATATTTATGTGGATGACACAATGTCAGAACTATATAATCATTGATTGGAGTTTGACGATATATTTATGTGAGAAAAAAAATCTAAAGTTTGTAGGTTGGAAAATGTAGACCATTTTTTTGATGATGCTTTGCATAATGTGATTGATGTATATGAAAATGCTCCCAAAACAAAACCTTATTTGGTCAAAAGAGCTTGGAATGATCGAGAGGAAGTGAACAAATTGGAAGCAAAATGAATTAAAGTTCCCAATTGAATAATAAAATTAACTGAGGATGAAGTTTATGAAGTTTTGAAAAGCATTTAAATAATTCTTTGTAGATTCTCTTATTTAACAATTCTCAATACTTCTTTTATATAATTTCTTTTTGATGAAAGTTTTGGTACTTTTATTTGTGCTCAGAGTCTATTAGATTTTTTCAATCGTTGATAAAAAGTTCACTGTGGGACCAATGTAATTTGAGGTAATTTTAGTAAAATATCATTGTTGCGCTTTGTTTTGTAATCAGCATTTATTTTTTGTAAAATTTTATCTATTTTTTGTGCTAATTCTTGTTCAGAAACATTTATCTCTGTATCTGTTTCTACAACTCGTTGATGTTTTGTTGGATTTTCTTCTTGATCAGGTCATATTGTATAATAAATTATGTTAATCTTATCTTGATTTGAAAGCTCTTGTATTACTGCTCCTATATGAGTTTCCATCAACTCTTCTCATTTTAAATTCAAGGATTGTCTGGTCCTACCAGTTATTTTGTATCTTAAATTCTCATCTACAAACTGTATTACATCTCATATCATATAACGCAACAAACCGCTATTTGTGGTAATAATTAGTGCGAATTTTTTGTTTATATCTTTTTTTGTTATATCTCGTATTGCTTTGACTTCACTTGCTTTTTTACAATTTCAATTTTCATCAAAATTATTACTATTAAATTCAAGAAATTCGTAAAATATTCAATGATTTGTTAATAATTTGTATGGAGCATCTCAATTTGAATTATCATAATTGATAATATCTTGATATCAAAAATATCATTCGGAAGCATTGTAAACTCACATATAATTTAAATTCAATTTTTTGAAATATTGCATATATGGTGCGACATCTACTCCTCCACCAAAAATAACTTCCATATTTTTTATCATGGTATCAAACATTTTGGCATCTCTTTGTTGTATGTAATTTAGTATTTCATAAGCTCGGCTGGTTATTCACATCATTGTAATTGGTTTGTTTGGGTTTATATATTTTAGTGCGATTTCTCTTTTGATTTCTCGTTCTGAATGTAATAATTGAAAAAGATCTAAAGCATATTTATTTTTAGCAAACTTTCATCTATCCAAAAGCAATAAAGCTGACACATCTGCTATTGTTATGTTATTGTCATGGTATTGTATTGTTCAAGTTAAAGGAAAAAACTCTCATTTAAAAATTTTTGTATTAGGGTTTTTGAAAGAATACTCGGCAAACATACATATCCCAGCTTTACTTGCACTTAACAATGATTCACTGCTAACGGGAATATGTTTTTTATTGCTAGTAGTACCAGATGATGCTGAAAATTGCAAGATTTTATCTGGTCGTACAATGTTTTCTTTTTCTTTGGCTTCTTCTATATAAGTTTTGTAAGTATCGTAATCAAATATAGGTAATTTTTCTGTGAATTTTTGGTAAATATTGCTTTCATTTAAAATGCTTGGAATTCAGTACTTTTTTCATATTTTTGTATTTTTTATATTTTTCAACAAATCACTCAAAATGGTTTTTTGATTTTTTATTGTATTTTTTTCTTCTTCTAAAATTTTTGGATATATATATTTTCTCAAATATTTTTTACCTATACCATCTAATAAATCATCAAGTAATGTCATATAAAATGGATCAGAATAATCTTTTCTTTTTGAGATTTCACTGATTCTAATTTTCTTTTTTTTCTTTAAAAATGAGTTAATTACAATATTTCTTCTGTGTATTCTAAATTTAAATATGATTTTTCTAAAAAATTTATTCATATCAAAAATAGGCGATGTAAATTGTTATATCAATTCAATTACTGAACTTCAATCTTTCAAAAGATTGAACATGGTCAAGGTGCACATCAATCTGTAAATACTACTTTATAATACTTAGTTTTGTCTGAAGATTCGAAATATCGTACTAATCTGGAATCATCTTTTCAGGTCTTATTTTCATCATCAAGTATACATTTCCCTGGCATTGCTCAAGACTCATCTCGGATATCGTATATTATAGTTCAAGGATAGTTTGTTGAAATCATTTTTTGATCGTAATAATTACGAACATTTATGACACAACCATCATTCAGATGTTTTTTCGTGATTATCTCTTCAAGTGATTCACCTTCAGACTTTTCATAAACTTGAATATATTCATCTTCCTGTCAATTGATCATATAGGAAATTCTGTTTCATTTTTGTTCAAAAATTGGTTTTTGAGCTTTGCTTCGGAAAATTCATTCGTAATAATCTCATGCTCATTCAGGGGTTGTGATAGCTAATCATAAATCAGGGTATTTTGTAGTATAAAGATATCATGTTGCTAAATCATTTCAATAATCTTCAGGGAAACATCAAATTGAAATCGTTGTTTCTGGATGTCATTCCATAGTTTCAGTCTCTTTATAATTTTCTAGCATATATCAACATTCTTTTTCCCGAGGATATTGTTCCAACTTTAAAGTGCCATAATAATCATTTTCTCATCATTTATCATTTGTAGTAAATGTACAAAAAACATTTTCAAAAATAAATTCTCATTTTTGTTCATAAGTAAGGTTTCATAAAACTTTGTATGAACTTCATATATTTTGTTTATCATACCATGAATATGAAACATTTGTGATTCCTTCAGGGTTTTCTAATCGATATGGACTAGTAGACTCACAATCTTCTATCCATCATTCAATTCATGTAATATCTATGTTTCATTCTTGCAAGTCAGAATCTTCTAAATTTCTTTGATAATCATCTCAACATCAAAAAAGTAGCATATTTCATTGATATCTTATACTAACTGTATAATCATGTGTATCTCATTTTCATCAGTCTATACAATCTTTTTTTTCAAAAACTCAATAAATTTTCTCTCATGAAAATTCATAATTTTCTCATTTTAGAACTATAGAAACTGGAATTTGTGGTCTGTTTTCGTAGTCCAACATATTCATTTCAAAAAAATCTGCCACTCCACCAGATATTTCTATATCCCAAAATGGTTCTGTTCAAAATGCTGATAGATAGATTTGATCAGTTTGCTTTCATATATTTGTAAAACATCCAGTGAACAATACTGCTCAAATTAAAAACAAAAGTGAAAGAAACATTTTTTTCATTTTTTATTTTATTATTAGAATATTAAAATATTTTATTATTAAAATATTAAAATTGGTATTAAAAATAACTATTTTCCTTATAATTTTATTTTAATTAAAATCAACGAAATTTAAATTTATCTTGATTGTAATTCTTTTTTTTATATATTCGTTTTCGTCACTTGTAAATACTTTTTACTGTAAAAATTAAAATGTCTCAAAATTATTGTTTTTATATAGATGAGTCTTGAGATCACTCATTGCAAAACATAAATGAAGATTTCCCGTATTTTTTACTTTGTGGTGTTTTAATATCAGAAATTGAAAACGAAAAATTAAATAAGAAGATCATAAAACTTAAAAAAAGATTTTTTAACACAGATAAGGTAATATTGCATAGCAGAAACATTAGAAAATGTGAACATCATTTCAGTATATTTTTTGATTTAAAAATCAAAGAATCATTTTACAATGAACTTAATAATATAATTACTGAAACTGATTTCATTATTATATCAAATGCTGTCAAAAAAATAGATTATATAAAGCAATACGGTAAATCAGCAATAAACCCGTATCATATTTCACTTTCCTATATGCTAGAAAGAATGATATTTTCGTTAAATGAAAAATGAGGGAAATCTGTAAAAATTTTTGTAGAAAAAAGGTGAAAAAAGGAAGATCAAGCACTACTTAATCATTATAATACAATTTTGGATATATGAACATCTTATGTAAATTCAAAAAGATTCAAATCATTGATCTCTGATTTTATTTTTAAGAAAAAACTTGATAATGATATAGGGATACAAATTGCGGACTTATGTGCATATCCCTTGATTTCGTATGTTAGATACAAAGATAAATACAATCCAGCATACAAAATTATAGAACCTAAAATATATATAAATCCTAAAACGAACAAACAAAGTTGATTGAAAATTATTCCATAGATAAACAAAAAATGCTAAAATCAGATTTTTGAATTTTTTATATTGTAAAAAAAAAGAGTCTTTTAGACCCTTTTCCGAACGGGGACTCCCCATTCCTAGTTTTCTTTATAATAGAATTTATTAAAAAAAGTAGTTAAAATTACAAAATAATGCAAACTATTGGTTATCGCATCAAAATATAAAGCACTTAAAAATGTTTGACAAAATATATATATAACATATACTAATAAATGTTTTTTAGGAGGAGGGAATGGTAATATTCAAAAAAATTATTTTTTATTGTATTATGTTTTCTAATATATCATCTACTATTCCCCTGTTATTACTTAATTTTGGGATTTTTGATTGTCAAACTACTTTGTTGTTTGAACTCAATCGTTTTTGAAATGTACCTACTTCCACGGCATGTACAACATTTTCTTTTAATGTGTTATTATAATTTCTTTCATCATCATAATTGGAGAATGCTTTTTGCATTTCAATATCCAAAATCCTTGTAAATTCTTGTAAATCTTTTGGTTTGTGGCTAAATTCTATAATTCGTTCATAGGCTCATTTCTCCAATCATTTGGGAGCTATAGGTCAAACCGTATAATCGGTAGCTATACCTCATGCTATTTTACAAGCCTCAATAATGGCTTTGTCTGTATATTCTACTGTTGTTCATTCTCCGACAACATCTATATAATATTTTGTTCTTCAAGTGATTTTTATTTTATAAAAAGGTTCTACTTCTGTAAATTTAATGGTATCTCCTATAATATACCTTCGTAATCCAGCATTTGTAGTAATTAATAACACATATTCTTTATTTTTTTCTATTCATCATAATGTGAAGACTTTGGGATCCTCTTTTCAAAACTCCTCCTTTGGTATAAACTCATAAAAAACTCCATTATCTGTAAGCAACAACATCTCATCAGAATCATTGTGAGTTTGTATAGCAAAAAATCACTCTGAAGCATTGTAGCTTTGTCGATACTTGAATTTTGGATCTGGAAATAATTCTTTTAGACTATCTCTGTATAGATCTACAGGCATTCATCATCACAAAAACACTTCTAAATTTGGTCGTACTTGATGAATATCTTTTTTCTCTGTTTTTTCTAAAACTTTATAAAGAAATTGCGTACACCAAGAAGGTTGCCCTGTAATTCAAGTAATATCTTGAGAGATATTTTCTTCTATAATTTTATTTGATTTTTCCTCCCAGTTTTCAATAAACGAGGTTTTTAAGCCTGGTCTTTTGAATAGTTTTCATATTCGTGGTGTCTTTTTTTGTAATATTGCAGTAATATATCAAACATTGTTTTTGTCTGTATATGGATTTTTGATAAAAGTTCATCAAATCACGATAGTTTTTCCTGCAAAAAGTCTAGTTTTTGGATTTGCCTTACAGTATCGAGCTAGTAATTTTTCTCATCATCTCATTTGAGAAGTTTTCAAATGCTCGTTTGTAAGTGGAATATATTTTCATTCTTTTCAAGTTGTACCAGACGATACAGCAAATAATGGAATTTTTCCAGGATAAGTAATGTTTTTTTCTCATCTAAGCATGTATTCTACTCGAGGCTTGAATTCTTTGTAGGTAAATATAGGTACATTATTCTGAAAATCTTGGATAGATTTTATGTTTTTGAAATTATATCTTTGCCCAAATACTGTATTTCTACATTTACGAATTAAATCAAAAAGAAAAGTTTCTTGATGATGTAAAAGTTCTCGTTTTCAAAACTGTCTGATTTTGAAAAGATTTCTTGCTAGTCTATTTACTACTAAACTTGGAATCCTTTTAACTCCTCTTTTTGGGACCATTTTTTAAAAAATGTATAAAAAAACTAGATTAATTTTTAAGTTTTGTATCCCAAAAATCAAGTGTATTGGAAAAATGTTTGAAAAATTGTATTTGAGGGATAGCGGGGAGAAAAGTCCCTCCCTAGGGGGAGGATGTTCTCCCCCGCCCCGTAGTCCTACGGGGCGGGGTAGGTGGGGGTAAATAATCCAAATACCCCCAACAACCCCCAACTAAGATAGAGCAACTTCCCCCGAGGGAAGAATTCCTTGTTCCTGTATGTTCACTTCGTTCATTTAGTCGAAATGACAATCTATAACTTAAATTTTCTATTATCTTCTATTGCAGAAATATTCACAAACTCTGGCTCTGTAATTAGTTTTAACTATCAACAGGTTCCATAACTACTCGATGAAATGCTTCACCAGCATCTTGAACCTTTTTATCCAAAGTAATTTTATATCCACTTTTTTTTGCTAAAACTTGAACCATACGGTAGCTTGTAGACTCTCTCGCTCTAGCAAATACTGGCATCTCTGGATAATGATCTTTTACTTGTTTGATCCAATTATTTATCATTTCAACACCCGAACGACCTCTTGCTTTTTCATCGATTGCAAAGTCTGAAATATAAATTCATTGTCTTCCATCTTCCATTTTTCATTGATAAGCAAGAAAATACCCTCTCAACTTCCCTTCTTCATCATATCGGGTAAAAGAAAGATTCTCCCTTCATTTCAAAGTGTTATTCAATATTGAAGCAGTAATTTCATGTTGCATATTTCATATATGACTTTTTAGATCTTCTGGATAAATTTTTCATTCTAAATAAGAAATAGGGATCACATCTTCTATAGAAAGTGGATGAATTCCAGTTTTTTTCTGTTTTTCTACTTGTTTTTCTATATGGAGATCTCATTTTAATGATTGAGATGATGCATTATCAGTATAAGCATTTACGAAGACAGGAATAGTATTATTTTCTATTGTTTTATGTAAAAAATCAATCTTATTATAACTCATTCCAGATTGAAAATGCTTTGTATTGATTGGAATACCGTTTGGAGAAGTAGGATGAGCTTTGATATATTCAGAAAAGAAATCCTCATACATTTGACGAACAGCTGAAGCATAGCTATTTCAAAAGTTAGGATTTGCTTCAATATTATCCATGGTCATAATATATTCATTAGGATCCTTATAGTCATCAAAATCTTTTCCAAGCAATTGAGCAATATCATGAGTGGTATTAGATACTGCTTTTTCTAATAAAGAACTAAAATTTTGAGGTATTTTTCTATTCAGCGTAACCCAGCTTGTCACTTTCAGATTATCTGAATTTTGATCTTGCTCTCCTTCATAAATACAAAAATCAGTACAGTAAGGATTAAACATTGCAACGACCTTTTTTCCGTGTCATTCAGCTAAACTATCACAGTTGAAACCATTAAATCGGTTATTCGGATCAGATTTTGGACTGATTTTGGCAGTCATCAACTTGGTATTTTTATATTTATTGAATTCTTGATATCCTAGACTAGTAAATAATCATATAAAAACATCTACATCATATTTTGACAAGAGATCATCAATAAAATTTTGTTTATCATTTCTCCATTGCTTAAAACTCAATATGTTGTCTGGATACATTTTATTGAATGAGTTAATAATCACTGAAATCTTTTTTTGATCAGCAGAATCAATAAATGCCTGTATCTCATTTTTGACCTTATCCAAAGGATAACAACGAGAGCTATCGATCAGATACTGCTTTTCAAAAGGTTTGAAGTATCCAACTTGATCATAAATTCATAGAGGAAGGCAATCTACCAAATCTTCTGCTTCAAAATCAAGATATTCAAAGTTTTCAACCATATTTGAAGGTTTTTTAGCTTGATGAAGATGCCCACTAGAAATACTATCATTCATTCAAAGAAATCTTTTAGGATTTTCATATAAATCCATAATGATTGGTCTTGTTCTGGGATGATAGATTGCATCTTTGAAATAATGATAACGAACTTGATCTTTGGGATCTTTGCTTATCGCTAGTTTTTGTAATTTTATTAGAGATTCTTTATTCTTCATCATATTAAGCACTGGGATTATTTGTTCTAAATTGTCTAAATTTTTATATAATTCTCAAGTTTTATCTTGTTCTAAAATTCTGGTTGCATATTCCATAAACTCAGGATTGTTTTTAAATTCTATCATCTCCATAGCTGATTCAACCTGTTCTCTCCAATCATTTTCTCTTCTAAAATTTCCGAAAAAATATCATTCTAAAAATGAATTAAGTTGTTGATATCAACTATTTCTATCTCCAGCTACTCCGAGATAATTAGTAATAAAATCTGCTTTTGAAATTCATTTTTCTTCTAATTCTTGTGCTAATCGAACAATTTTATCGGTATGTAAAAGTGCATTATGTGGATCTCTAAAACGGTTTTTTGGGTTTTTATCACGATTTACTTTATCAAAAAAGTAAATCCATACTTCATTTCAGAAATAATTGGTTAAGTTTTTTAATTTGGGTTGTTCTTCTTCAGGATAACAAGCACTTTTTATTTCTCGTAATTTTTGATAATCACTACTATGTATTCAATTTTTGAAGTCCAAAAAAAACTGATAATCTTTTTCAAAAAGAAAATTTTGTTCTTCTTTATTGAGGATAGAGTCTATCTGCCTGATAAATATAATATCTTCTGGTGTAATATTCGTAGTATATTTTTTCAAAAAAACATATTGTTTCAGAGAATTGATAGGATATGTTTGGGGACTTTCTCCAATTTCTTGTTTATCTGCCATATTCAACCCTAATCCTAATAGTGCTGGAACTATATATTCTGCCCAGCTATCTTTTGATTCAGCTTTTTCAAATGCTTTATCCAAAAGTGTTATATATTTCTCTTTATCGCTCTTATCTAATATATTCAACTCTAATAGTGCTGGAACTATATATTCTGCCCAATATATATTTGATTCAGCTTTTTCAAATGCCCTATCCAAAAGTATCATATATTTCTCTTTATCGCTCTTATCTAATATATTCAACTTTAATAGTACTGGAACTATATATTCTGCCCAATACATATTTGATTCAGCTTTTTTAAATGCCCTATCCAAAAGTGCCATATATTTCTCTTTGATCTCACTTTTATCTACTATATTCAAATTTAATAGTGCTGGAACCACATCTTTTGCCCAATCTTCGTCTGATTTTGCTTTTTCAAATGCTATATCCAAAAGTGCCATATATTTCTCTTTGATCTCACTTTTATCTAATATATTCAACTTTAATAGTGCTGGAACTATATATTCTGCCCAATATATATTTGATTTTGCTTTTTCAAATGCTATATCCAAAAGTGCCATATATTTCTCTTTGATCTCACTTTTATCTAATATATTCAACTTTAATAGTGCTGGAACTACATCGTGTGCCCAATATTTGTCATCGTATGCCCAATATTTGTCTGATTTTGCTTTTTCAAATGCTTTATCCAAAAGTATCATATATTTCTCTTTGATCTCACTTTTATCTACTATATTCAAATTTAATAGTGCTGGAACTATATCTGCTGCCCAATATTTGTCTGATTTTGCTTTTTCAAATGCCCTATCCAAAAGTGCCATATATTTCTCTTTGATCTCACTTTTATCTACTATATTCAAATTTAATAGTGCTAGAACTTCATAATATTTTTCCCAACTACTGTCTGATTTTGCTTTTTCAAATGCTTTATCCAAAAGTGCCATATATTTCTCTTTGATCTCACTTTTATCTACTATATTCAACTTTAATAGTACTGGAACTATATATTCTGCCCAACTACTGTCTGATTTTGCTTTTTCAAATGCCCTATCCAAAAGTGCCATATATTTCTCTTTGATCTCACTTTTATCTAATATATTCAACTTTAATAGTGCTGGAACCACATCTTTTGCCCAACTACTGTCTGATTTTGCTTTTTCAAATGCCCTATCCCAAAGTGCCATATATTTCTCTTTGATCTCACTTTTATCTAATATATTCAACTTTAATAGTGCTGGAACCACATCTTTTGCCCAACTACTGTCTGATTTTGCTTTTTCAAATGCTTTATCCAAAAACGAAAAATACTCGTTTTTGATGATCGAATTCTCTATTCCTTCTGGATTGGTTTTCAATTCTTGCAAAAATGCTTCAGCTTCTGATAGCTGGTTTAGTTCCACTTCTTTTCAAGTTGGTAATGTTTGCATTGGTATATAAGTTAACATATAAAATTACAGTTATATTATAGTCACAATCTCAAATTTTGCAAATTTTGATAGATGTTTTTTTGTTTTTCTCTTTATTTTTGATTTGCGATTATTAGATATGATAATATATGTTTTATAGTATAAATAAAAAATTATGAAGTATTCACTTAATCTATTAAAAAAATTCATATCTATCAATGATAGCATAGAAAATCTCGCAGACAAACTCACCCTAAAAACAGTAGAAGTAGAAGAAGTATTCCAAAGAAACATAGATCAAAAAATTGTAATATGAAAAATAAACGCTGTAAAAAAGCATCCAGATGCAGATAAATTGAATATCTGTATAGTGGATTGTTGAAGCAAATGAGAATACCAAATAATTTGTGGAGGAACAAATGTTGCAGAATGAATTTATGTCCCTACTGCTCTATCAGGTGCATATTTTCCAAAATTAGATATCACTATAGAACCTAGAAAAATGAGGTGAGAAGAATCAAACGGTATGATTTGTAGTAAAGCAGAATTGTGAATAGATGAAGATTTGGATACTCATTGGATTTGGGATATGCAAAAAGATTTAGATGATTTGTCTGATGAAGATTTATGAAAACCTGTAGTAGAAAGGTATCCTTGGTTAGAATCTGAAATAATAGATATAGATAACAAATGACTTACAAATAGACCTGATCTTACTGGTCATTTTGGTATGTCTGTAGAATTAAATTCCATGTATGAAAATGAAAAGATTTCTTTCAATAAAATTAATGAATATTTTGAAACATTCAAAAATACCAACATATTTGAAATTTTAGACAACAAAGAAAAAACTAAAATTGGCCTAAAATCTGAAACAGATAATTTGAATACATATATTTTAATGGAATTGAACAATATTTCTGTCAAAAAATCTAGTTTTTTTACTAGAATACAAATGATGGATTTATGAAGTCATCCAATTTCCAATTGGGTGGATTTTAGTAATTTATTTATGAATATTTCTGGTCAGCCTGTTCATTTTTTTGATGCTGAAAAAGTTGTATGAAATGTGATAATTAGGCAAGCAAAAAAATGAGAAAAGTTTGTGGATCTGTTTGAAAAAGAGCATGAGTTACTAGAAACTGATATGGTAATAGCTGATGATCAAAAAATATTGGCATTGGCGGGTGTGGTTTGATGACTGGATTCTGGAGTGACTGAAAATACAAAAAATATTTTAGTAGAAATAGCAAATTTTGATCCTGTTTGTGTGAGAAAAACTTGAGTAAGATTGTGACTTAGAACTGATGCAGAACTTAGATACGAAAAAAATATAAATCCTACTTTTAGTCTTTTTGTTTTAATATTATTTTTAGATTTGTTGAAATTTTACAAAAAAGATTTATGAGATTACGATTTATGATGACTTTCATATTATAGTAAAACAAAAAATGCTAATTACACTCAAAATACAATTGCTATAGATTACTCTAAAATGGAAAACTTTATTTTTGGAGAAAATAAAGGATGATTTGAAAATGATGCTAAAAATATTTTACAATGACTTTGATTTACAGTAAGAGACAATGAAATTTGAGTTCCTTTTTGGAGGTCACCAGATGATATAAATATTGTAGAAGATATTTATGAGGAGCTTGCTAGGATATACTGATATGAGAAAATAGATTCTAAAAACTTATACTCTGACATTAGTTTAAGTAAAACATCAAGTCTAATTAACTTAATCAACAATATTGAGGAAATTTTTGTAAAAAAATATAATTTTAATCAAGTTGAAAGTTATCCTTGGGTATGAGAGAAGATTCTAAATTTATTTGATGTAGATTTGGGAAACTTATACACTATCAAAAACCCAATAGACTTAGACAAACCTTATTTGAGAGATGACTTGGATTATATTTTGATAAATTATGTGAGTAAAAATAGTAAATTTTTTGAAGACTTCAAAATATTTGATATTGGTAGAGTCTGGTCAAAATTATGGAGTGATGGTAAAGTTTGAAAATTTGCTGATGAATTGGTTGGAGAAAAACAACAGCTATCAGCTATGTATTACCAAAAAAGTATCAAAAATCGGGAAGAAGATTTATTATTATCAGCTAAATCAGAACTTGAAGATTTGCTTAAGTCTTTGGAGCTAAAAGATGAAATAATTTATAAAAAAACTGGAAAAAAAGCATATCATCCAAATAAACAATGAAATATAGTTTACAATTGAGAACTAATAGGGTTTGTTGGGACAATACACCCAGTTATTTTAAAAGAAAACAAATTATCTGAAACATCTGATTTGGTTTATTTATCTTTGGATTTAGAAAAAATTGATCATTTAATGAGTAAAATAGAATTTGTAGCAGAAGGATATGAAACTTTACAAGATCAAATTGTTTGGAGAGATCTTTGTTTTGTTATAGATCAAGAAAAGGATTTTTGAGAGGTCTTGAATATAGCAAAAAATGTAGAATGAGTAGCTGATTTAGAGATTTTTGATTTGTATAAGTGAAATAATTTACCAGAATGAAAGAAATCAGTCGCATTCAAGATAAAAATTAAGTGAGAGAATATGCAAACTGAAAATATAAATGAAATTATGAATAAAGTCATAAAACAAGTAGAAAGTAGTTGAGCAAAATTGAGGGAGTAGGAAGTTTGTTTCCTACCGCCCGGGTTGCTGTTCGCAGTGCTAACCAATCGCACCCGGGTGGTAGGTTATCATTTATACCTATGCTTCTGGATTTTGAGGTTTTCTAAATAGTTCATCTAATGCATCAAAGGTCTTTACTCAAACAAAATATTTTCAACAAGTAGTACCACTATTACCATCATAATACAATGTTTGAAGTGCTTCGCTTTTAAATTCCTTGATAGACTCCTCATCTAGACCTAATTGTTCCGAACAATCTAATCAGCATTCTTCCAAAAACTGCTCTGTTTCAAATGTATTCATCTATGTAGTATTAATATATAAAAATATTTTCACCATCTATATTATATGAAATTGCAAACAGATGTCAACTGTTTTTTATATTTTCTTTAAAAAGGACTTTCTATGTAACTTACAAATTCAAAATTTTTTGATTAAACTGATGTGTTCCTTTGTCCCATATCATTTATGTTTTTTGAAATTGTATTGTGGATATTTTTTATCTGCACAATCTATCATTCGATTATCTCTAGAAACTTTTGCTACTATGGAAGCCATAGATATTTCATGGACTTTAATGTCCCCTTTTACAACAGTTTTTGTTTTTATTTCTAAATCTTTTGATACTCAAAAATCTTGTTTTCAGTCGATTATCATCCCAAATATTGGATTTGTTTGGGATATTATTTGTAGCAAATTTTTTAAGTTTGTGATAGAAAATTTGTTGTGTAAAAGATTTTCAATAGAAAATTTGTTTATTAAATCACAGCTACAAAGTCATTTTGACAATGAGTATTGTAGAAAGTTTTGATAATATTTTTTTAATAGTTCAAACAATCATCTTTTTATGGCCAAAGAAATAGCTTTTGTTAGTCATAAATTATCAATTTCCTGATTATTTACTGTTCATATACTGTAAAGTAAAGATCACTTTTGTTCCAATTCTTTGATTTTCTCAAAAAGTTTTTCTCTTTGCGATGAGGATAACTGTTTACTATCTTTAAATTTTTTTTTATGAATTTGTTTTAATACCAAGATTAATCAAACATGCAAAGGTCAAGCTAAAGGTCCCCTACCCGCTTCATCAACATATATTTCCATAGTTAATGTATTATGTAAATTTCATGCATTACACTCTATGATTTAGATTCTATAATTCAATGGCAATTTGTTTCAATTTACATTTGTTTCATTTTAATATTATCCTACCACCCGGGTGCTGTTCGTTGTGCTAGCCAATAATAAAAAAAATGTAGGCGCGAATTCGAATTCGCGCCTGCCAGAAATCAAGAATATTTATTTTATCATTTAAACATTTCATCATTTTATCATTCACCCCGCTAAGCGGGGTTTCATCACTTTATCATTTTATCGTGAGCAAAGTTCACACCGCTTAAGCGATGCGAAC
>Ga0209719_1003299_pt1 | contig 14941 bp, 13 predicted proteins | sample AD_JPNAS2_MetaG_FD_184421 | JGI IMG/M metagenome (GOLD analysis project Ga0209719, IMG submission 184421) | Active sludge microbial communities of municipal wastewater-treating anaerobic digesters from Japan - AD_JPNAS2_MetaG (SPAdes) (version 2) | ecosystem: Engineered > Bioreactor > Anaerobic...
TTTCCATTGGACCGGACACCGTCATCGTCGGTCTGGAAATTCCGGCCGATCAATGCCATACCTGGCTTCCGATGGCGGAAGCCTCCGTTTTTTTCGAAGTCAAGCAAGGACCATACGACCCATCAAGCTCTCTTGTTTTTGCGCCCTGGTCACCCGAAGAAGGCTCAAGACAGGTCAAAGTTTTTCAGGAAAAGCTCCTCGCCGTTCGTATAGGTGACAAAATCACCTGAAAAATGATTTCCCTTGCGGCTGAAAAAAGACGGCTGTGAATCAGATGCTCCTGATTTGCTCCATGAACGTCATTTCCGGTTTTCCGCCAATAAAAGCGGCGGCAGCGGCAAAAAATGTCTTGAAGTGCACAGAGCTGGAATGAGCATCCAGCGCGGCCTTGTCTTTATATTGTTCAACAACAACCAGGACATTGGGATTTGCGTTGTCTTTGTTGAGTGAATACATCACCGTGCCCTCTTCTGAAGCCACCTTGTCCATTAATTCCCCGAAAGCCGCCAGGGCCTCCCCCATTTTTCCTTCTTTAACCGGAATCTTCGCCACGACTGTAATCATTTTGTATCCTCCCCAAGTGATGATTCTCTTATCGGTCTGTTGCCCAAACGATATCCCTTTGAGCGGCCATCATGTTTCATAGCACATCAGGCATCCGATCGGCAAGTGCTCACCGGTGTCTCATCCGGAAAATTCGGATCACTGCCGGATTTTATCGGCAGTCTGCCATACCAACCATATCAAACCGGCCAGTCCGGTCTGTGTTTCCTTGTGCCAAACCATTTCAGGGTGGTATAAAACATATCCAGATGCTGAAGAGCGGTTCTGCCGCGGACATACCAGCGCCTGGAGGTTATCCCACCCAGCAGCTTATCAAACTCATCAAAGTTCAGGGTTTTCATTTTCTGGACGGTGACCTTCTCCAGTGCAAGTTTTTCCTTCGTGTAGCGTCTCAGTTTTTCATGATATTCAGCCACTCCGCTAACACCGTTGACAACCGCGTCGGCTGCCAGGACTCCGCTTAAGCAGGCCATATCAATTCCACCTCCGTGCAAGGGTGATGTCAGGCCCGCGGCATCCCCTGCCAAAAGGATATTACCATAAACAAGCCGGGACAGCATTCCCGCCACAGCCATACCGCTTCCCCTTTCCAGCTCCTGTGCATGGTTCAGACCCTCTGTACGGATCATCCGGGCCAGCACTTTTTTCAAGTCCAGTTTGTCTTTCTTCATGGTTCCCTGCACCGAGCAGACCACACCCACATTGGCCAGATTTGCATCTTTGGGAAAAATCCAGGCGTAGGCCGGCTGACAATCAGCAGGAATATCCTGCAGGAAAATAATTTTGATGTGTGGCCACACTGCACGGAAATCACCGGCAAGTACCACCTGGTACGCAAGAAGGTAATTTTTAAAATAATCGTTTGAAAAGCCTTTTAAACGTGAGGTTATCGATGGAGCACCGCTCGCATCAATAATCCAGTCATACTCTTTTGTCATCTGCTGTAAATGTGCAGGGGTTATCTTTGTATGCTCATGGAGATTGACGCCACGGTTAACGGCACAAGCGGCCAGATCCTGCTGCCAAGTTCGTCTGTCCAGCATCCATAATTTTCGATGCCGGCCCAATGGAAAAGTGTAGCAGCCACGACCCTGAAGGACAATTTCGTCAACGGGATGCATCAATCCCCTTCCCGGCTTCTTCATAATGTTCAAAGAATCAAAAATGCACTCGCCGCAGACAATGCCCTCTCCGACACTTCTCTTTTCAAAAAGGTCGATCTGAATGTTGTGTTTTGACGCCGCCAACGCCGCGTAAAGACCACCCGGCCCGGTCCCGATAATGGCTGCTTTCATGTTTTCAGACCTTCGGCTTTTTCAATTTTTTCATCAGATGACGGACAGCCATCACCGGATGGGAACGGATCATTCGCGGTCCGGCATAGCGCATCACTTCCTGAATCTGCTTGCGCCGGGCGGGCTTATAGCAATGAACAGGACATTGATCACACGTGGGCTTGTCTTCTGAATAAGGGCATTTTTCCAATCGCGAATTTGCATAGGCCAGCAGTTCCTTGCATGACAAGCACAACCCGGATTCATTATTTTGATGAACCTCACGGCAGTATAAATGGATCATCGTCTTGAGGGTTTCATATTCTCTTTGCATCGACGAATTTTTCGGCAAAACTTTCTCCTTGAACAAACCGGTTGGCCCTGTGGATCTCTTCCACAAACCGATGGACTTTTTTCATATCTTTTTTAAAACGGACAGGGCGGCCGTTTCGATCCAGAGCATTGGTCTTTGTACAGCTGTCCACACCCGCCGGTTTCAGACGGACGATCGCCTCAAAGACATTTTCTCCCGAAAGACCGCCGGCAAGGATCACCGGTATCGGGCTGGCTTCGATAACCGCCCGGGCCATGTTCCAGTCGCAGACGGCTCCCGTGATTCCAACATAACCCGGAACCGGCTGCCGGGATTCCGCTCCGGGATTCCAGATCAGGGTATCAATGAGAAAATAATCCGAAAACGGAGCGAAGTGTTCAGCAAAACTGAGGATGTTCTTCTGAATTTCGTCAGTCTGCGGCAAACCGGGCCGGGGAACAGAAATTGAACGCATAATATCCACCCCGGGAAACCGGTCTTTCACATCCAGTTGCAGCGAAAGCATCGAGTCATATTCGCGGACCATCGTGGCATACTCCCCCGCAAAAGGAGAAAGCACTTCACAAAAATGAACAATATCCGGCTGATAATAATCGACTGCCTGAAAAATAGTAAACGGATCCTGAAACAGCGGAATCAGTCCGCTTCTGGCACCCGACTGCTGTATCACCTGAACCGTTTTTCGGATAGCCGGCTTCTTCCATGCGGCCTGATCAACCAAAACGCTTCCAATGTGATTCACGCCCAAATCAACCAGGGCTTGAGCTTCCTTTGGTTTCTGAACCTCGTAAATCTGTATGATGGTTTTTTTCATGACCAAGACATATCATTTCAGATGACCTCAATCAAGGCATTGAGGATTTTCCCCCACGGTGCATCATGAACTTTTCCTGTTTTCAGGAAGCCCGGAGAGCATCGACAATTTTCATCCGCGAGGCGCGCAGAGCCGGAAGCACGCCGCCGATCAATCCCATCGCCAGTGCAAAAAACATCGACTCTAAAATAATTCCCGGCGTCAGTGTAAATTTAAATGCCAATTCAGAAAACGTCTGAAAATTCACCGTGGAGATCGTCATAAACTGCATGAACGAAGCAAAAAACAACCCCAGAAATCCACCAATAAAGCCCAGCAGCAGCGATTCTGTCAGGAAAGCCAGCAGGATATTGCGGCGGCGGAACCCCAGGGCACGCAGCGTCCCGATTTCCGCCGTGCGGTTGGAAACAGCGGAATACATGGTGATCATCGCGCCGATGATCGCTCCAATGGAAAAAATAATGGTCAGGGACAAACCCAGGATCCGCAAAAACTTGGCCATCATTTCCGATTGGTCACGATAATACTTTGTTTCGCGTCTCGCCTCCAGTGTGAACCGCGGATCCGTTTCGATGGCCGTCTTCGCCGCCTCAAAAGCGTCCGGATGATTCAATTTGAAAATGAGCGAGGAATAAACGGGCCGTCGGAACGCCTGCATCACCTGATCGACGTCACCCCAGATTTCCGAGGCAAACCCCGTATTGCCCGCGTCGAAGATGCCGACAACCGTCCAGGTGCGCATGCCCCATGTCAACGTCTGCTGCAGCCCCACCCCCTGAAATCCTTTGGCAATGCTGTTGCCGACAACAACTTCCGATGAGCCCATCCGTAGCATCCGGCCTGCTGTCAGTTTTACCTGCGGTCGAAGCGGCAGGGACTGGGTTTGTATCCCCCGCACGACAACATTGGAATGGCTGGAAGCCTGTTCCTCCCCCTTTTTCCTCAGGGCAATCAGCACAACGCACTCTTTGGCCATCAGGGGCTGTCCGTCCTGGCCCATGGCAACCTGCGGCAGCATTTCTACGATGGCAGCGGATTTTCGTTCCATCGAGCTCATCACTTCAGACGACGACGCCTTGCGGACAACCACCACGTTGTCTGGCGAACCGGTTTCAACCAGTGTTTTCTGCAATCCGGCGGCCATCATCAACACCGCGGCAAAAACAAAGACCACCAGCGCCATGCCCGACACGGTGAGGATAGTCGTCAACCGGCGTTTCCACAGATTACGAAAACTATAGGAGAAAGGGACGGTCATCAACCGATCCTCCGTAAACCATCGGCAATGCGGATGCGGATGGCATGGTGCGTCGGAATAATTGCCGCGAAAAACGCAATGAGAAAGGCGGCGATGATATCCATGTAAATCGTCAGGTCAGAAACCAGAAAGACCGGGAAATACGTTGAAAGCCTCTGGCCAAAAGCGGCGGCGGCGGGAAACGTCAGAGCAATACCGATCAGGCTTCCCGTAACCGTAATGACCAGTGCTTCTCCGAAGATCAGAATCGTAATGTCCCGGGCGCCGAAACCGAGTGTTTTCAAAATCGCGTAATCGCCGGTACGCTCACGGGTAGTCATGGCCATTGTGTTGGCGACAACCGCCATGATGATGAAAATAACGACAAATGAAACCATCTGAATTGCCGTGACAATCGCTTCGGCCATGGCGATAAATCCAAGGTTGAAAGCCTTTTCCGTTTCCGTAAGGGTTTCGGCCAGCGAATTCCTGAACATCCCGTCGATCTTGACGGCTGTTTCCGCGGCCGCATCCGGACGATTCACACCGATCATATAGAAACCAACCTGATCCGCCATGGACGGCATCGCTTTTTTAATCGCCTCGTTCAGGTACGCCCAGTGGAAAAAAAACTGCGTTTCGTCAACCGTCCTGTCACGACCTTTATAAATGCCCCTCAGGACAAAATCCCAGTTTCCCGGATAAATCATCCCTTTGAGTGTAATACTGTCACCGACCTTCCAGCCGTATTTATCAGCAAGTTTTTTCCCCGCCACCGCGCCCTTGCGGTCGGCCAGGAAAGATTTTTTCTGATTTTCCTCAACCACAAATTCTGGATACAGCTCGAAGTATGTCCGGGGTTCCACGCAGAAATTCGGGAAGAAATTTTTCTCGTTGATGTAAACACCTCCGAACCAGTTCCCGTAGGACACCGTTTTGACGCCCTCGACCTGCCGGATTTTTTCCGTGTAGGAAATGGGCAGCGAAAAGATAATGGAAATCGCGTTGCGCGTAACCAGGCGCGATGTGGATGCCGCTTCAACGCCGGCGTAAAAGGAACTCACTACCGTCCTCAACAGACCGAAGGCAAGGATAGCCACGGCAATGCCCAGAATGGTCAGAGAACTGCGCAGTTTGTTGTGAAATGCGTTTCTAAAGAGGATTTTGAACAGCATCATGATTGAGATACCCCTTGTCCAGATGGCGCAGTGTGTGGGCGCGGGCTGCCGCCCGGGGATCATGTGTGACCATGATGATCGTTTTGCCCATGTCATGGTTGAGCCGTTCCATCATGGAAAGGATTTCTTCTGCGGAGACGCGGTCCAAGTCACCGGTTGGCTCGTCGGCAACCAGAATGGTCGGATCGGTAACGATGGCCCGGGCAATCGCCACGCGCTGCTGCTCCCCGCCGGACATCTCACCGGGGTAATGGTCCATCCGATGTCCCAGGCCCACCATCGAAAGGGCCATTTCAGCGTGTTCACGGCGCTGGTTTTTGGACAGGGTGGTCAAATGCAACGGCAGTTCAACATTTTCCACGGCTTTGAGAACGGGAATCAGATTGTAAAACTGGAAGATGAACCCGACGGAATTAGCTCGCCAGGCGGCCAGTTCGGTCTCCGAAAGTGTGGTGATATCAATGTCACCAACATGGATGGTCCCCTCATCCGCCTTGTCAATACCAGCGATCAGGTTCAGAAGCGTCGTCTTGCCTGAACCGGAAGGCCCCATCAGCGCCAGAAATTCCCCATCGGCAATATCGAAAGTAATGTCATGCAGCACCGGTACGACCAGGCTCTCCCGATGATAACATTTGAAGAGGTGCTTTATTTCAACAATGGGGTTTTTGCCTTCCATTACAACCTGCTCATCGCCATTGCCGGATGTGTAAGTCCGGCAGATCGATCCTTTTCAAGTTTTTGCCCGTTCATGCCTGAAACACGACCCGCCGGAATTTTATCTTTCCGCCACCCTGATTTTTGCTCCGTCCCTCAATCCTTTCGGCTTGAGCACCACACGGTCGCCCGACTTCAAGCCTGTTTCCACTTCCTGCAAGTCTCCCAGCCTGTCCCCGACGGATATGGCCGTCTCCCGCACTTTATTATCCTGGACCAGATAAGCAATATTCTTCCCATCACGGCTGACCAGCGCGTCCTTATTCACGGCCAGCCTGGGCAGCAACTCACCGGAGGTTAGTTCGCGGGAAAGAAAGGACACCTTGGCGCTCATATCCGGCAGCATCCGGGCATCAAGGCCCAAAAACCGCACTTTAACCAGGACCGTGGCCTTGGCACGGTCGACAGTCGGCACAATGGCGTGCACCTGTCCGCGAAAACGCTTGTCGGGCAGGGCATCGAGTTGAATATCACAGGGCTGACCGACCCGAATCCGTGTGATACTGGTTTCTGAAACATCGGCCTCAACCTGCAGAGATCCCATATCGGCCAGCGTAACCACGGCGGCCTTGGATGTGCTTGATGCACCCAGCGGCGTGACAATGTCTCCCACATCGGCATTCTTGGTCAACACCACACCGTCAAACGGGGCCCGGATCAGTGTGTAATCGAGATTTGCCTCGGCTCCCGCGAGGGCGGCAGCCGCCGATTCCGCAGCCGCCGAGGCTGCTTTCACTGCCTCCTGGGAACGCAGATAACGGGTACTGACCGTATCGTATTCCGATTGAGAGATATATCCATCCTTGATCAGCTTCTGATAGCGGCTGTGATCCTTTTGCAGGTTGTCCCTTTCCACCCTGGCCTGTTTGAGCAGGGCTCTGGCATTGGCGAGATTAGCCGCAACCTGGTCTTTTGCGGCAGCCACATCGGAGCTTTCCATCCGGGCCAGGATTTGCCCCTTTTTCACAATGCTTCCTTCTTCAACCAGCAGCGCCGTAAGCCGGCCGGTCATTTTGGAAGCCACCGCCGCTTTACGCTGGGCGACAATGTAACCGCTGGCATTCAATACGGACACTGACTGCGATGGATAGACCATGGAAACCGTTGTTACATCCACCGTTGTAGTCGGCGCGATAATGCCCGCATGATAAAGAAGGAAACCGGCAATCAGCAGGACAAGCATCGTAGCGATAACAAAGGGTTTCTTCTTGCGGCCGGCCAGGACGTGTTTTTTATCGGATTTATCAATCTTAAGTTTGCTCAAATCTTCCTGCGGCATCTTTTCCCCACTTTCAGATGATTGAAAACATTGTTACTATTCTTAACAGAACTTTTCTGAATTTTCCATGAGTATAAAAGAATCATGCCGCAGGGCAAGAGCCATCCATATGCCCTGCAGACCACAAAACACCGTCCTTTTTGACACCTTGCCGCTTTTGCCATTCCCGAATTAAAAAATTGATTAATTGTTCATCCTGTATATAATGTTTTTGTATTAGCAGTCATTCAAAATAAATTTATTTAAAGTTTAATGAAATATTTTATAGGAGCTAATCCAATGAGATTTTCCGCTTCAATACTGCTGGATGGCGGCAAAATGGTAATTCCATCCGATTATCGCCGAAATATTCTTTCCCTCATCAAAGAGGCTATTAATCCCGGTCAAAGCGGAACCGAGATCTACGAGAAGTATTACGTCAAAGAGGCAAGAAAGATAAAGCCTTTTACATTTTCGGTTAATTTCAAAACCGACGATACTAACAGCGAAAAAGGCCGTCTGCACCTTTCCGAACCAAAGCTCAACCTGTTTTTTTCGGCAAGCGATCCTGTCTTTCTGATTTACGTTTACAACGGCCTGGTTCAATTGAAGAAAGATTATCCGCTTTTCCCCGGACTTAAAGCGAAAATGGGGCGATTCAATCTTGAACAGCAAAAAAACTTTCAATTAAGCGAGTCCGTCTTCAAAACCTGCTCGCCTGTTCTTGTGCGGGATACCGACGCATCAGGCAAATCGCGCGGCTATATCACGGCAGATAGGCCGGAATTTGGAGACAGGCTTTACCATTCTGTCAAATCCATGTGTAAAGCGCTGCTGGATGACGCATCCGAACTGAAGAATAATGACTTTGCCGCCGAATGGATACGTTCGCAAACCGTGCGTATCAATCACTATCAAAATAAAGACGCTGCACCGGACAGTAAGAAGGAAATGATTGAGGCAACATCCGGAACCATCAAAATAAAAGCCCCGGCCAATGTTTTACAACTGATCTATGATGCAGGCCTCGGCGCAAAGCGAAGCCAGGGGTTCGGCATGCTGGAGATTCTTTAATGAAGACGATTAAGAAACTGCTTGGTGAACCCGAAGGTTTGCATCTGGAATTCAAGCAAAAGATCAACGACGGCGCTTATAAAACTGTTGCCGCCTTTGCCAATACGGACGGAGGTTCGGTTCTTATTGGTGTGACCGATACAGGGCAGCTGGCAGGCGTTGGCCTTACAACGCAGGGACTGGATCAACTGACCAGCCGGATGATCGACAAACTGGGCATTCATCCGCGCATCGAAGCAGTAAAGTACAAAGGTAAAGATTTAGTTCACATCTCGGTGGAGCCGGGCAACGCCCCCGTCACCTTCGAGGGCCGCTATTACAAGCGTGTCGGCGCGACAACGCGCGAAATGACAAGCGATGAACTGGGCCGTTTTTTCCGCCGCAGATTATACTGGGACAGCCAGATTTGTGAAAAGGCCACCATCAAAGACATCAACGCGTCCACCGTGCGACAATTTGTGCGCATGGGCATCGCCAGCGGCCGCCTTTTGAATATTGCCGCCAAAGAATCCGCCAAAACCGTTTTGTCCCGCCTGAAGCTCATCGACGGCGAAAAAGTGACCAATGCCGCAATCATGCTTTTCGGCAAAGACCCGCAGAAATACTTTTTCAATGCCGTTTTGCGTGTGGGCCGCTTCAAGCGCGAAGACCTGATCATCGGCGACCGCCGGATAGAAGGAAACCTTTTCCAGCAGGTCGATGCGGCCGAAGAAGCCATCAAGAATTTCATCAACGTGCGCTACGATATTACCGGCGAAAGCATGATCCGCAAAAACGTCTGGGACTATCCGCTGGAAGCCGTCCGCGAAATGCTCAACAATGCCGTCGTGCACCGCGACTATTTCAGCCACGGCACGCAAACGCAGATCAAAATATTCGACGATCACATCCGGGCTTTCAATCCCGGAAATTTAATGGACGATTTAACCATAGAAAAGCTGCAGGGACCGCATGTGTCGATCACCCGCAATCCGCTTCTGGCGCACATTTTCTATCTTGCCGGCCGCATCGAGCAGTACGGCTCCGGCATGGACCGCATCCGCAGCGCCCTTGCTGCGCAAGGCCAGCCGCCGCAAACCATCGAAACACTGGGATACGGTTTTGTCCTGATCATGAGGGAACCGGCAGCAGGCGGTCAAATGGAACCGGTGAAAAAGTTGGGTGAAAAGTTGGGTGAAAAGTTGGGTGAAACGGAGAGAAGAATTTTGACGATTCTTTCGACGGACAGTCATGCAACTATAACAAGCATAGCAAGTCGTCTTGAAATCAGCACTACCGCTGTTGAAAAGCAGTTGGCAAAATTGAAGAGACAGAAATTATTAAAGCGTATCGGCCCGGCCAAAGGCGGCCGCTGGGAGGTTGTGGGATGAAACATCGGGTTTACATGCGGGATTGGTTTTTCAATGCCGGAATTATCGGTTTTTTGCGGGTTGTCAGCGACGGGAAGCATATCGAAGATATTTCTGGCCTCAATATTGGCGAAAACTATATTGAGTTTGAAAAAGATATTCTCAATAGCTTTTACGAAACATTCATAAAACTATCTTTTCTTAAAATGTTTAAGAAAGAAGCATATATAGCAGGCCGCCTAAATAAAGCCCTAAAAGAGTTAAGCGAAAAAAAGAAAATCGATATTGCAAAAAAAATCACCGATATTGAAAAATCACCCTATCTAAATTTTCAAAAGTTACTCGGCCGTGATTTATTATCCTGTCAGAATGTGGAAGCCCTTAGTATCAGCATTCAAGAGGCGATTGAATCTATAAAGGGAAAGACGGGAGCTGCCATTTATAATGATTTAAGACAGCAGGATACTGAAAATAAATCGATTGCTGCTTTCCTTAAATCACGATTAAAGGGCGTGTGCGCTTATGATAATATTCCAAAATATGTTGATGCCATACAGAATATAGAACTTAAGTCAAAAATTAAGAAAAACGATATTTGTCCGTCTTGCCAAACTAACAAAAAAAGCTTTGATTTCAGCAATGCAATAACAAACATTCTTGGGTTTAATACTGATAATTCTAACTGGATATGGGCTTTCAAAGATTCCAATTCAAAAATATGTCCCGTATGCGCTCTGATTTATACATGCGCATTCCTTTCCTTTGCCTTTGTTCTAAAGCAGGGACAAAAGAAAGGCGCATATTTGAATTGTTTCTATTTTTTAAATCAAAATAATAATGTCAAAGGGTCATTTGATTCCGCGAAACGATTCGATCTTGAGATATCCAATCTAAATGACCAGTCGCCATTTTTTGTCATGATCAAAGAGACGGTTCATCACATCAATCAAACTAAAATCAAAAATATAAGAGAGAATATAAGTTTTGTAGAAATCATAGATAATCCTATTCTCGCAGGACAGGGCACGAAAGGATACAATGTTTATTCATATAATGTTGATAATGACATTGCAGAGTTTCTGCATCCATATTTCAAGGGCAACACAATGCCAAAAGGTTTCTATAAAATCAAAGATGCGTATTTTAATTTAGACGAGCAATTACTTAAAAGCACAGTCACCCGTCAGGTTGATTATGGCTTATTGCACACATTCCTGTCGTTATGGCTCCAAGGTCGAAAGAACCAAAATAACGAACAGAAGAAAGCGAACATTGTGGCTGCATACCAGCCGTCTTACATCATTGAATATGTTCTGGATTATATCAATAAATGCGTGAGGAGGGACACGATGGATATCAATAAAGGAATCGTAAAAAAAGCGTTTCGAAATGGAATCGAACTCAAGCAGAAATTACTGGCCAAAAACAAAGAAAACCAAATCGACGGAATCATCTATCAGCTTCTCAATGATCTCAAAATTGCTGATCGTGAAAAGTTTATTGATAAATACATGCGGCTTGTCATGAGTCACGGCCTGCCGTCGATGTTCGGCGAGGCTGAGATGCTTGATAAAGACGCTTTTCTCCAGTTTGGCTACAGCTTCATTAACGGCATTATGAGCCAACCGAAACAAAGTGAATAAACATAACTATTAAAATATTCGAGGAGGAACTGAAAAATGGCTAAACATCTGCATCTTGCAATTATTTTCAAAGCATCAAATCTGAACTACGGCGAAAGCATCGGCAATATCCTGTCGCTTAAAAAGCTGGCAAGCGAAGGGAAAAATTATTCATACATTTCACGACAGGCGCTGCGTTACGACATCGTACGACTTTTAAATGAAAATTATAACTTCGGACTTACGCCAACTGATCGCGAAAGTGGCGTTGTTCAGTTTGCGGAGAATACATCAATACAGGACTATCCGGAAATAGATTATTTTGGCTATATGAAAACCGGTTCAAGTAAGATGAGAAAAGGCATCGTGCGGTTGACAGACGCAACAAGTCTTGAACCTTTCAATAACGATACGGATTTTGCAACCAACATGGGCCTTGCAAACCGAAACGATCAGAAGCTTGATAATGATATATTCCAGTCTGAAATTCATAAAACTTATTACAGCTATACAATTACTTTTAATCTGGATGAAATCGGTGAAGACACTCTTGATGGCATATCTTTAACAAATCCAATCAAGGCTAAAAGAGTCAAAGCGCTTTGCAATATTTTAAAGCTCCTCTATCGTGACATTCGTGGCAAGAGAGAAAATCTTGCCCCTCTGTTTATAATCGGTGGCTTATACGATTGCGGTAATCCGTTTTTTTATAATCGTCTTAAGCTGGAATTTAAAAAAGAAGGAAACAAAATCAATCCCGATATGATTAACGATACACTTGATATCACCATGCCACCGGCCGGTTCGACGGTCATGTCTCAGACCATTCTGGGCTGCGTATCAGGTGAATTTATAAACATTAAGGATATTAAGATAGAAGCAATACCCATCGAAAAATTCTTCGGTAAACTAACAACATCAATAGACCAATACTACAAATAGGTATGCCATGAAAGTATTGAGACTGAAACTCTATCAAAATCTGGTCAATTACCGTCGGGAAATGAGCTATGGATACGTGCAAACCTATCCTTTGCCTACCCCTTCCATGATAAGAGGTATGGCGCATGGTTTGCTCGGCATTAATGACGGATATAAACCGCTTAAAATATCCATCCAAGGCAATTTCGATTCAGTAACAACAAACATGCAAAAAGTTTTTAAGTTTGACAGGAGTCCAGAAGCCCGACCTGAAAATCCATATATAATAAATTTAAAGAGTAGCTTAAGAACAGCAAAGCATGGTGTCCAGTTCGTTGACCTGATCGTTAACATGAAATTACTACTGCATATCACTTTCGATGATGCTTCTTTAACGGAGGCGCTCGATGATGCTGTGCGAATGAAAACAGTTGTTTTGGGCCGGAACGAAGATATTGCCGGCGTTGACTTCACCGAAACTGGTCTAGTGGACATCGAAGAGGCCTCCGACGAAATCACTTTGAATTATAATGGTTATCTTTCACCCGATTTGTGCCGGCAAGAACAGCTTTCAGGCACACATTACCGGCTCCCTTTTTATTACAATGATGTGCAATCAATTGAGGATAAACGGATATTCCATTTCGCCGATGCCGTTTATATTGCCAAAGGCAACAAGATCGAAAACGTCTCGTTCATGAAAGACAGCAAAGGCGATCTGGTTTCATTGCTGGAGGCTGATCATTGACCATATTTGCGAAATCGCGCCCACGGCAAGAAACGATTCCAGAACACACAAGCAAGCTTAAAGAGGCTTACGAATGTCTCAAATCGTTAAACTATATCGATCAGGCGGCCATAAAGAAATATGAGCCCATCATTGAAAAAATCATTTATTACCATGATCTTGGCAAGTTGAATCACAAGTTTCAGAACAAGCTTAAACTTGCCCCACCCATATACATTAAAGAACTGAAAGACCGCGAAGAAGTGCCACATGAATGGCTGTCCATTGCATTCATTTCAGATGAGGATAAGAAATTATTCAAGCAATATAATGAAGACAATATTCTTTTTCCAGTGCTTGTTCAATACTGCATTGCCTTCCATCACACACGAAACAAAGCATTCTCATCGGATGCAATCAAAGCTTTTGTTGAGCATGACCTTGAAAAAAGGAAAGGCTTGCTTGGAATTAGCCAGCCATTGAAGTGGAATTATAATATCGAAAAAGACTTCGCGGACAAAATTCTGTCACCGGAATATTTTAAGCATTATTTTAAGCTTCTGGTCTTTCTCAAAGGGATGCTGCACAAATGCGATTACGCGGCTTCGGCGGCCATTGAACCAGAAAAAAGATACACAGGTGACTATCAAAATGATTTCGACAAATGGTTATGTTCGGAAGCCAAATTTGATTTAAGACCCTTCCAGCAAGCAGTAAAGGCGCAATCCGACAAAAGCATTGTGCTTGTAGCATCCACAGGAATGGGCAAGACGGAATACGCGATGAACTGGATCGATGGTTCCAAAGCATTTTATCTACTGGGTATCCGTATCGCCGTTAATGAAATGTTTAAACGGTTTACCAATGTATTTAATGAACAGAATGTAGCGCTTCTGCATGGCGAGACCACCTTTTTCCTAGCGGCAAGTGATAATAGTGATGATGACGATTACAATACGGCGCTTGCGCGAATCCGGCAATTTTCATATCCGTTGACTATTGCCACCGCGGATCAACTTGTGACTTCGGTTTTCAAATACAATGGATTTGAACTTGCCTATTTCACTGCTTCTTATTCAAAAATTGTTGTTGATGAAATTCAGAGCTTTGCCCCGGAAGCCATTGCGGCAATCGTTGTCTTCTTAAAAGAAATATACTCTTTAGGTGGGCGTTTTCTGTTGATGACGGCAACGTTACCGCCATTTGTCCGGCAAGAATTTGAAAAACTGCCTGACATCATCATTCCACCACCTCAATATCTGGAGAAAAAAAGGCATCGAATAAAACTGATAGATGCCCCTATAAATTCAGATGCAGCCATTTCTCTAGTCAAGAGGGAATGTAAGGACAAAAAAGTTCTAATTATTTGCAATACGGTCGCCAAAGCACAGCAAATGCATGACGCCCTTGCAGACTTACAACCCCAGCTTATTCATGCACGGTTCATCGGTCGGGACAGGAAACAAAAAGAGTCGAACATTATGGCGGCTAAAGGTCCCTGTGTCTGGATTTCTACTCAGATTGTTGAAGCCTCGCTGGATATTGATTTTGATGTTCTGTTTACCGAATGCGCCAGCATTGAAAGCCTCTTTCAGCGATTCGGAAGGTGTTTTCGGAAACGTGAATACGATGAAAAAGAGCCTAATATCTATATTTTTGCTTCTGAAGCTTCCCGGATATATGATTCTTTGCTTTTCAAAAAGACATGGGAAATTTTGCATGATTACGACATGCAGTTACTGGATGAAGAAACAAAACAAACGATTATCGAAAAAGTATTCTCAGGCGTCGAATCAAAATATTACGAAAGATACAAAAACATGAAAGAATTACTCGAACTTGGCTACAGAACAGAATCAAAATCTGCAGCCC
>Ga0209719_1003301_pt1 | contig 14937 bp, 16 predicted proteins | sample AD_JPNAS2_MetaG_FD_184421 | JGI IMG/M metagenome (GOLD analysis project Ga0209719, IMG submission 184421) | Active sludge microbial communities of municipal wastewater-treating anaerobic digesters from Japan - AD_JPNAS2_MetaG (SPAdes) (version 2) | ecosystem: Engineered > Bioreactor > Anaerobic...
AAAGCCATCGCCGGGTGTTTATTTTCCATATATTCTTTGTACTGTCGGCCCGAAAGATTAAGTTCAGTTGCCGCCAACATGCCTTCAGCTACTTTAAGCCCAGCGGCATGCAGGTCAATCACAGCCTGAGGATCTATAAAATCAGTGGTATAACTCATAAACCTGAATGGTCGTGGATTCTCAGGCGTGTACGCAAAACTTGCAGCGTTTAAATCCACGTTGCCCGCTATGTGGATTAAAAATGCATCAGGCCGAATATCTTTAATTGAAATGAACGCCATATTCTCAGAGCCTACCAACAGCCGGGAATCATTGTACTCAGCAATGACGATGGCATTGAATTGGTCAAGGTTTACCGGATTGTCATAAGATGTAACAGCTTGATAATTGTATTTGTTGCGCTCCAATGTTTCCACCACAGGTTGGACAAATTGTTCACATCCTAAAACGAGTACCTTGGCACTGAATGGAGTTAATTTGCGTTCTAACAAAAAGAAGATTGCAATATAACCAATATATTCCATGGTTCGTAACCTTGAATCCGCCTCGTTTGTTCCATAGACCTTTATTCCCTTTGCACGGCAGGCATCCAAATCAATTTCGCCTTCTCGAAATTCCCAAGGCTCGTACATTAAGGGAATTACGCAATGAGATGAAAGCTGGGAAATCAAATCATAATTCAAAGGCCGCAGGAAGCCTGTATTGGTTACAATATCAAAGATACCAAGATCAAGCTCGGACAAGCTGGTGACAATTTTAAGCTTGTGCGACACATTCATTGCCTCAGCCAAGGCCATGGTTTGCTGGATTACATCTTGAACCGAACCATAGGATGAGTCACGTGTGAATGCGGTGACATTCGCGCCAGCAAATGCCGCAATAACAGGCGTAACAACATAGTTGCCCATCGCGGCCTCGGTTAGTACATGTCGATTATTAAGGTCTAAGTTAAATTTTTTTATGGATTGTTTTATCTTTTCAGAAATTATCATTGCGCGCAACCTAACGCTATACGTAAAGTAGTACACACCTTTTTGATATCGACGGCTGCCAGCGCACCATATAACGGCAGGACCAGACCAGACCGATATAGGTGCGACGCGACTGGGCAGAAACTCTCGTTCAGGCCGTATTTCTGTTTATAATAGGTCAAGCAGTTCAAGGCTTGGGCGCCAAGGTTGGCCTGAATGTCGCTTTCATGAAGCGCATGGATTAATTCTTTACGGGAAATGCCAGCATCCAGCGTGACCATAAAACTTTGCAAGGAATGACCAATAGGGATGTCCGGCAGGGTCAAGCCTGCGGTGTGTTCCAATTCGCTTTGATATAAAGATGCCAGTTCGCGTCGCCGTTCCAGTTCATGACTAAATCGTTCGATCTGGCCCAGGGCCAGCGCGGCCTGAAAATCCGTAAGACGGTAGTTCAAGCCTGCTTCACGAAAATCCATCCCCTCCTGACTGTAATGTATGCCGTGGTTGCGAAGGGAAATGATTTTCTCCGCGATATCCCACTGCTGCGTCATTACGGCGCCGCCTTCGCCCGTAGTAATGGCTTTTCGGGGGTGAAACGAAAAACAGGCCGCATCTCCATAAAAACCAGGATGCCTGCCGTCTGCGACAGTTCCCATAGCGCAAGCCGCGTCTTCAATGAGAAGAAGTTGATGCTGACGGCAGATATCTGCAATCTCTGCGATCCTTGCTGGATAGCCGAATTCATGAACCACCATGACCGCCTTGATTCGTTTACTCTTCAAAGAAGAAATACATGCGGCGATGGCCTCAGGTGTGACGACGTAAGATGTAGCGTCAACATCGCAAAGTATTGTTTCCGCTCCCACCGTCTCAATCACATTGGCCGTGGCCGGGAAAGTAAATGCAGGCGCGATGACCGTATCGCCAGGGCCGATGTTCAGGGCCTTGAGCACCAGATGAAGCGCGGCGGTTCCTGACGAGACGGTTACGACATGGGGCAAATCCGCAAACGCTGCAAGTTTTTTCTCGAAGGCAACGACATTCGCCCCCTGAACCAGCATGCCAGAACGCAAAACTTCGACGGCGCGGGCAATGTCCTCGTCACGGATATCAGGTTTTGAAAGCCTGATCATGCGTTTTGCTCCTGCATCGCACGCCTGAAAAACTCTGCTGTTTTGACAATCCCTTCGTCCAAATCTATTTTTGCTTTGAATCCCAGAATCTTTTCGGCTTTTTTAACGGAAGGAATCCGCAACTCGATATCGGCGGACAGCTCCGGCCTGAACAGAATTCGCGACTTTGAATTTAGCACCCTGCAAACGGTCTGTGCCAGACCTAATGTTGTGATAACGGCGCGGGCATTTCCAATATTGAAACTTTCGCCGATTGCCTTCGGGTCTTCAATGCATTTCATCAAACAGTCCACAAAATCATCCACATAACACCATGCGCGGATTTGCGTGCCGTCGCCGTTGATAAAGATATCTTCATTCTTCAGCCCTCGCTTGATGAAAATCTGCAAGGCACCTTCGCCGGTTTGGCCCGGTCCATATACGTTGAACGGTCTGACCGTGACAGCAGGCAATTTGTATTGCTTATAGTAGGCTTGGGCAAGATGTTCGCCGGCCAGCTTGCTCACTGCATACACCCACCTGGCCTCACCGGCGGAACCGGCGACGGTGTTGCTTTCCTCGGTCGATTTATAGGCCATTGTTCCAAATATTTCGGACGTGGAAAAGTCAATAAACCGGTCTTTAACGCTGTTGATCTGCGCGGCCTCCAGGGCATTGGCCGTTCCGATCATATTCACTGTCATTGTTTTTACCGGGTCTATGATGACAGTGTCAATACCCGCAATACCGGCAGCATGCACCACAATGTCAGACCCCGCCATTGCCCGAATTAATGTCTCCTTATCTAAAACGTCGCCCTTTACGACGGACAAATTTTTGTGGTTGGCGTATTTGCTCTGCGTCAAGGTGTCACGATGAAAATTGTCATAAGCAACAATCATATTATTCTCGATCATGTTCTTGATGAGAGTATTCGCAATAAATCCCGCACCACCGGTAATAAAGATTTTCTTATTTCGTATCATTTTTATTTGAGCTCCAAGATTCTCAAGTCTTCATAGTGCGCTGTTTAAAAGGATGGCCTTGACTCTTTTCATGTAGCCTTACAACGATGATTATCTCGGAAGTGAAAATCGAACTATCAGGGCGGTCATTGTTTTACACGTTCCCCATGACAGTGTGATTGGCGAGATCAAGATTGCTCCTTTGCCTTTTTTAATTTTACTGCATTTTTCGATTTGATGAAAGCCTTGCCGCATGCCGTGCATGTCAGCGTCGTAGGCAATGTCTCACCACAGGTGCACATCCAGCCGATCCGGCGGGCGGGGTTGCCGGCCATCAGGGCGTGATCGGGGACCTCTTTCGTCACAACGGCACCGGCGCCGATGAAGGCGTAGCGGCCGATGGTGTTGCCGCAGACGATTGTGCAGTTTGCCCCCATGGTGGCGCCGCGCTTGACGAGTGTCGGGCGGACCTGGTCCATCTTTCCGATTTCCGCGCGGGGATTGAAGATGTTAGTGAAGACCATGGACGGACCGCAGAAGACGCCTTCTTCCAGGGTGACGCCCTTGTAGACGGAGACATTGTTTTGGATCTTGCAACGGGCACCGATGACGGCATCCGGGCCGATGACCACGTTCTGACCAATGTTGCAGTTCTCGCCGATTCTGGAGCCGGAGAGGATGTGGGAGAAGTGCCAGATTTTGGTGCCCTTGCCGATGGTGGCATTGTCGTCAATGATGGCGGTGGGGTGGATGAAGACGTCGATAAATGGGGACACCTTGTCAATCGCTTCGCGATTGCCTATGGTTACCCCATTTATTGCGCGATTGCCTAAGGTTTCACCATTTCCCTTTTCTTTTTGTTCCAGGGATTTTTGACTTAGTTCTAATATCTTCAGAACCTTCAGGCCTTCTTCGCCGGAGGTGAAGGGCGGTATGCCGTTTTGGATGGTGGTCAGGAATGCCTCGCATTCGGCCTTCAGGGGCTCCTTCCAGATCGGGGCGATGTCAATAGGCTTACTCTCTGCTTTATGGGGTTCGGGCAGACCGTTTTTCCAGTCGATCGTATGTGGGTAATGGACCAACTTTCTTTCGACGGGTTCCGTATCGTCGAAGACGAGCATGCCGCTGCTGCCCACGATGACGAGCTTTTGCTCCTTGTAGGGGTTGAGCCAGCTCACGAAGATGTGGGCGCCGATGCCCGAAGGGAACTTGATGTTCGTCATGGTGACGTCGGGGATCTGTGCATGAAGAAAATTATTGCCCACGGCGTCGATATAAGACGGCTCTTCACCCGTAATGGCCAGGATCACGGAAATATCATGCGGAGCGAAGGACCAGAGGATGTTTTCCTCCCGGCGGATCTTACCCAGGGAAAGGCGGCGGGAGTAGATGTACTGGAGGCGGCCGATCTGCCCCTCTCGAATCATTGCCTTAAGCTTGATCACAGCGGCGTGGTACTGGAGAATGTGGCCAACAAAGAGCGTCCGGTGGCACTCCGAGGCGAGGCGGACTAGCTTTTCGCCATCGGAATAAGTGAGGGAGAGGGGCTTCTCCACGAAGACGTGTTTGCCGGCGTTGAGGGCCTTGCCGGCGATCTCGTAGTGGAGGGCGGCCGGGGCGGCAATGACGACGGCATCAATTTCAGGATCTTTTAACACATCCGCCAAGTCGGCGGTGATGGAGACGTCCGGGTAAGCTTTGCCCATCTCTTCACGGATGGGCTGGGCGCCATCACAGATGGTCTTCAGGACGCCGAGCTGGTGGAAATTGCGGACCAGGTTCTTGCCCCAGTAACCCGCGCCGATCACGGCGATGTGCTTTTCAGTCATAAGATCAATCCTTTATAATCTTCTTTATTCCTTGATGCGGTAGACAGGAGGATGTGCCTCCGTATCGGCGCGGTGGGCGGAAAGATCAGCGGCAACGGTGTCAAGCTTGGCAGCCACGGCGTCGAGTTTTTCCGCCACAGTGTTTAGCTTCGCGTCGCTCCTATCCGCTTGCGCGGCCACGACGTCGAGTTTTTCCACCACGGTGTTTAGCTTCGCATCGCTCCGATCCGCTTGCGCGGCCACGGCGTCGAGTTTTTCCGCCACGGTGTTTAGCTTCGCATCACTCCGATCCGCTTGCGCGGCCACGGCGTCGAGTTTTTCCGCCACGGTGTTTAGCTTCGCGTCGCTCCTATCCGCTTGCGCGGCCACGGCGTCGAGTTTTGTCTTCACGCAGCCAATCTTGTCTTCAAGCTCCGTCTTTACCCTATCGATCTTTTCTGAGAGCATCTGATGGCCTTCGACGACAAGGTCCAGTTTGTGCTGGAAAGCTTCCGTTTGAATCCCCAACTGATGACGGAATTCCTCCTTTATGTCGTCTTTGAATGTCGAAATCATATTCGCCAACCGATCGGTCTCCGTATTCGTCATGACCGTCCTCCTTTCACGGAAAGTGTGTGGACGATTTTCTCTGCCGCATTGCCGTCGCCGTAGAGGGGCGGATGGGCGGCGGGCGGTTTGAAAGTGCGGACGGCGGTGATGATGCGGTCACGATCCGCACCGGTCAGGACGTTCCAGCCGGATGCGACGGTTTCGACCCATTCTGTTTCGTCTCGCAGGGTGACGCAGGGGACCCCGAACCAGTAGGCCTCTTTCTGCATGCCGCCGGAATCGGTAAGGAGCAGGCGCGCGGATTTTTCCAGGGCGATGATGTCGAAATAGCCGACGGGATCGATGAGGCGCACGTGGGGCGGCGGCAGATAGTTTTTTTCGTGCAAAAATTTGCGCGTCCGGGGATGCGCGGGGAAGACGACGGGCTCATCGAGCGCCGCAAAGGCCGACAGGATGTCTGCCAGGCGCTGGGGGTCATCCGTGTTTTCGGCGCGATGGACGGTGGCCAGGAGGTAGCGCTGCGGCTGGAGCCCCAGGCGGGCCAGGATGTCCGACTGGGCCGACGCCTTTGTGGCTGCAAATTGCAGGGCATCGGCCATGACATCACCGGTGACGACGACGTTTTGGGAAAAAATAGGGACAGCGCCCATTTTCTTGATGCCCTCCGCCGGAGAAAAAACCGGGACTGCGCCAGGGGAAAATGAGGGACTGCGCCCTTTTTTTTCGGAGAAAAAATGGGGCGCTGTCCCGGTTTTTCCCCCGGTTTTTCGACTATTTTCCCCGATGCCCTCTGCGGCGAGGTTGTCCACAGCGACCTGGCTGGGGCAGAACAGCAGGGTGGAGAGCTGATCGGCGACCACCCGGTTGATCTCTTCGGGCATACGGCGGTTGAAGCTGCGCAGGCCCGCCTCTACGTGGGCGATGGGGATGTGGAGTTTCGCCGCGGCCAGGGCGCCGGCCAGCGTGGAGTTGGTGTCGCCGTAGATCAGGACCCAGTCGGGTTTTTCGGCGAGGAGGACCTCTTCGATGGCGGCCAGCATCCGGCCGGTCTGTTGGCCGTGCGGGCCGGAGCCGATGTTCAGGTTGTATTTCGGTTCGGGAATCTCGAGCTCGCGGAAAAAGACGGCCGACATGCCGTCGTCGTAGTGCTGGCCGGTGTGGATGAGGATTTCCTCAATGGCGGAAAAAACCGGGACAGCGCCCATTTTTCTCTTTGATAAAAAAGGGCGCAGTCCCTCATTTTTCCTTATGGTGCGTGAAATCGTGGCGGCTTTAATGAACTGCGGCCGCGCACCGATGATGGTTGCGATTTTCATGTTTTGGGGGTCGGGAAAAATGGGCGCTGTCCCTATTTTTCCTTTCACTCCGCAAACGCGCCGGTGTCGATCCACTCTTTCTTCAGGATGGTCCAGAAGTCCTCGGCCAGGCCTTTCAGGACGTATTCGTAGGGAAGCCAGCCGTAGCCGTCTTCGCCCCAGCTTGTGCCCCAGGAGTTCCGGATCAGGAGGGCGCCGGTCGTCTGCGCCTTGTTGTGCGTGTTTTTGATCTTCATCTTGTCGTCATACCCGACGGCCACGACGGCGTGCCCGCCCTCGTTCTTCTCCTTCGGGGAGGGATAGGGGATCCGCCCGGTTTTGTCCGCCTGCTCGATGGAGTTGTAGACGGTGAAGCCGAACATGGCGGGGTGGCCCTTGGCGAGGTAGGTTTTCAGTTTTTCGAGCAGCTTGGCGGGCGCCGTGTTCGGGGGATCGTGCCGGAAGTATTTGATGGTCTGGAAGTTGGCGGCAAAGGCGTAGGTGAAGGCGTTCGGCTCGCGGTCGAAGGCCTTTTCGGCGTCGGTGTAGGGCCAGTATTCTTCCGGGGGCACGCCGAAGAGGACCATGGCGCCGGTGGTGGTCCGCAGGTAGGCGCCGGTGTCGCCCTTGGCCTTCATCAGGTTGCGGGTGACCTTGTAGAGAAAGAGGCGCGAGGCGTCGGTGTGGCGGCCGAAGGCCTTGCGCTCATAGTATTCGATGATGCCGACGCCGGCATGGGCCGTGCAGGAGCCGAGGGCGCCCTGGTCTTCGACGGGGGAGCACCAGGGGCGGAGATCGACGGCGGGTGGGAGGGCGGCGGTTGCGGCCTTGGCGGAGGCGCGTGCGGCGACCGTGCGGCTGGTGGCGGCGCGTGCGGCGGCCGTGCGACCGGTGGCGGATGCGTGGGCGGTGATTTTTCGGGATGCCGCGGCGGCGGTGGCTGCGGTTGCGGCCCCGCCCGACCTGGCGGCGGATTCGGGGTGCAGGAGATCTTGAATGGCTTCGGTGTCTTCCGTGTAGTCCCGGAAGTCGGGGTAATCGGGAAGCCAACCCATGCGGCGTTTCGGTGCGAAAGACATCATGGCGTTACCTCCTTTTTAATGGGGGACAGCGCCCTATTTTGAGAGTGATCCCCCATAAGATAACGATGAAACTCGCTGGCCAACATTGCCGTGAATTTATTGTAATCACTCATTTTCTGTTCCTCTCAACCGCTTTTTCATGGCGATGGCGCGGGATACGGCTGCGGCCTTGATGAACTGGGGCCGTGCGCCGATGATGGTGCAAATTTTCATGCGTGTTTCAAATCCCACTCGGGATTGGGCACATCGATCGTTGTCAACTGAGCATCGGCAATGAACGGAATATCCGTAGCCAGCATATCCTCAGCACCGATCCGCAGGGATTCCAGTAATTCATCTCTGCTTTTCTCCTGAGCATTTACTCCCGGCAAATCGATCAACCAGCCGATCCACCAATCATCCGATTTCTTGATCACGGCTCTATACTTCATATCTTACCTCACGAATGGAATGTTCAGATCTTTACAGATTTTCCTTGCCAATTCATCCACAATCTCCGCATGGCGTGGTACTTCTGTCTTAAACTCTCCCCTCTGGTATATGCTGTGCCTTTTGCCCTGGCGGATCAGATAGGCGCCATGTCGGGAGAGATGCTTGATGAGAGCGTTTCTTTTCATATGGTAGCAAGTTTCATACTGGAGGTTGGCAAGGACACGGGCGCTTCATGATTATCGCAACGGCTCCGTAATAACTTCCTGTGAGATTATCGGGGCGATCATGCTCAATATCTTCCTGATGCCCGAGTTTGCTTGTCCATCGTCCGGCTTGCGTTTGTCTCGCGGCATGTGTCGGTTTCCCGTTTTCATCCGCATAGATGGCTATCTTTTCACTGCCGCTTTCAAAATCTGAGGTATCGCAAGGAACATAACCCGCGCGAGAATAAGCTTGTATAAAAGCCCTCAGAGTTTCTTCTCTGGGGACTCCATCAGGCCAGTACGCCGTATATTGGCTGTCGGGCCACCACCATCGGTCGTCAGTTCCGGCCGCCCAGGCAATGCAGTTGTAATCCGGCGATTCGGGGCTGGTAATTCGATAATTTGAAGATGTCAAGAAGGGGAAAGCTGTTTCTATCCAATATCTGCTCAAGTGATATACCCTCGCTCCTTTCCCCACTGAAGCCACGCCTTGGACATTTCTGCGACAATACCCCTCTGTTCTGGTTTTACGGGGTCTTCATTAGTGATGGCTTTCATCGCCCAGAACCATTGCCCCCGCTTGATCGACATTTCCCTAAGGATTAATGGGATTGCCACCGGTCCCATCCCGATAATTTGCTGATAGGCCGGATGCATAACAATATCCGAAATGGAAGAAAGAAAGGCCGTTTCCGCCTCCCATTTTTCCTTTAGTCTGTGGTAGCGAACATAGGGAATTGATTCCCTTGAGATGGGAATGAAGTAGTCATTCAGAAATATTTCGAAAGCCATTGATATAGCAGTGCTTTCATCCCCAATTGCGACGTTTTCCTCTCCCAACCAAAAGCTAACGTCATTCTGCGCGGCGTCAAAAATAGGGCTCGCACTCGTCATTGAAACAACTCCTTTGTCTTATCCGTGATGCTGTTGAAGAATATTTCATTCTTAAACGCCCTCAGTTGTTCAAAATCGTTCCATATTTCCACGTTAGACCCCGGACGATTCGTGATCTTGAAAACATCAATATCGAAGATAATTGGTAACATTTGCGTGCCAGTCGACTTTTCCATAACCACATTGATGACTGCCGTTGATTCAATTTCGGGCTTTGGGACAACCAATCTCATGATGAAATGAGCCAAAGCTTGCGGGAGGGTGGGCGCAATTTCAGGTATCGTCAAGAGATAATCTTTGAAATCCCTGATCGGCAGGGGGATTTCAATACGGTTGATATAACGGAGGGCCAATCTTTTCAGCTTGTTCGGCTTGACTGTTTCGAGATAGCGTTGCCAGAGTTCTCGGGCTTCAGCATTGAATGTGCTCCAGTTGTCATATGGCTTAAACTTGTTGAAGGTATATCCGTCAATCCGTGCCTGAACTGCCTTCTTTTTCTCTGGCGTGCGATACAGATAGCCGACCGGTTGCATCGACTGTTCATCCATACTTGACCCCTGTGGCGAGATGCGAATGACAGCTGATCCCTTTGCTCTCGTCTCCTTTTGGGGATAATTTCTCTTCACTTGATCGAAGAACTTACCGATTTGCTCCAAATTCATCCCTTCAGCCGGTTCTACCTGGATATCGAGAATAGCTTCGACGATCGGTGCTTTTGGAAAGGTGGTATAGATCTTCATGAAACTCATCCTCTGGGTTCGTGTCGCGCACTATATCATAAATCCCGCAATGAATGCCTGGCCTTTTTGTTTAAGGTACAGGTACATGGGAAGGCTAAGGTGGCGGCGGTTGCGGCCCGGCCCGATGCGGGGGCGGATTCGGGGTGCAGGAGATCTTGAATGGCTTCGGTTGTGTATTTTCTGCAAGGACTATTTAACTAACAGCGTCACTTTATGCAAGCAAGTTTTGGAGAAAAATAGGGACAGCGCCCTATTTTTCCCCCTCAGGCAATCGCCTTCAAGCCCTTTTCCCCAACTACCGTTAGCAGTCGCAAGGCCGGGCCGCCGGGTTTCTCGACACCCCGCTCCCAATCCGAAACGAGATTTTTCGAGACATTCAGATAGCGCGCAAAAACCGGCTGGGAGATACGCTCGCGCAGGGTGACGCAGGGAACCGCGAGCCAGTAGGCCTCTTTGTGCGCCTATGATGGTGGCGATTTTCATGTGGGAGGTCAGATCATTAGGGGGACAGCACCCCTACTTTTTGCGGGGGGAAGACAGCTCAGTTTCTTTACTGATTCAATTTCTTGTCGATGAAATCCTCGGCTGAAATGCCTGCTTGTTTCAAGATTGCCCTGAGAGTGCCCTGGGGCATGTCGCCTGTGTGATTTGGAATCGTTGTATAGCGGCCGGTTGATTTATTGTGCCAGATTTCGTGACTTCCCGCCGCTTGGCGGAGGAAAGAAAAGCCGAAAAACTTGAGACGTTGCACAATGTCCCGATATGTAAATCCGGACAACTGTGCCATAGTCTATGTTCCTACAATCAAAGGATACTCAAAGGAATCACCAATAGCTCCCAGATTTACGGCCGGATCGCCTTGCTCTTCTATGAGCTTTCTTGCCACATCCCGCGCGATTTCAATCGTCTCGGCAGCAGTTCTCCCCTGCGCTACCAGCCCCTGAATATCATCCGATGTGGCCAGATAAACCCCTTCAGGCAATCTTTCGAGATGAATTTTAATCATTTTTTCCATGACGATAAATCCTCTAAACATCTGTCCCTTGGGGGTGCTTGAATTTTGGCGTTCTTCATGGGTTAAACTACTTCTATCTTAGTTTGGCTGCCTATGTCAAGGCATCGATGATCCGTTTCTATGGGGTGCAGGAGGTCTTGAATGGCTTCGGTGTCTTCCGTGTAGTCCCGGAAATCGGGGTAATCGGGAAGCCTAAAATACGTTCTTGAACCGGCTGATCCAGTTTTCTCAATTGCCGTTCGGCAATGTCGCTGACTTCAACTGTCCAGGCCAAGTTCTTTTCTCAATTGCTTCAGCGACTTGCTGCCGCGAGTTTGCGACTGGGCCTTCTTGAGCAGATCCAAATCCTCGTTGTCCTCCAGGTATTGCAGGATCGCTTCCCTTACCAACGCGCTGCGGTTACTGCCGCGGGTTTTGGCAAGGAGGTCGAGATCCTCCTCTATCTCTTTATTTAGTCGTATCGCAAGCATGGCGTTTCTCCTTTTGTGTTATACGATGTATAACGCAGTTGAGAAGATGTCAAACGGTTCTTTCAATCTTTTCCTTACAGGTATGCACCGGTGTCAGGTCTTGAAATTTAGCATTTGGCGGGGGGTGCATCCGGGTGTGTCACGACCGGTTAGATAAAAGGATAATTGGGGACTGCGCCTATTTTTCCCATTCCAGCAGGAAATCGATGATGTGACGGTGAAGGATGCCGTTTCTCTCGGCGGGAAAGAATCGATCCATGGAGACGACCATCTTTTCATAGTTGTCCTTGATCTTCTCCAGGTTGCCAAACTCCCTTTCGACGGCCGTTTCACTGCCCAGGCCGTAACATACCTGGATGTATTTCTTTTCGCTTTGCTTCTCGGCGATAAAGTCGATCTCCATTTGATCGATGACGCCGATGGATATTTTGTAACCCCGGGCCTGCAGTTCCTTGAAAACGATGTTCTCCAGCAGCCCGTTGATGTCCCTTTCTCTATACCCGATCAAGCCGTGACGAAGCCCGATATCGTTGAGGAAGACCTTGTCGGAAAACTCCAGGAGCCTCTTCCCTTTGATGTCATACCGTGGCGCCCTGTCGATCAGCAGGCTCGCTTCGATATAGCTGATATAGTTTAAGATTGTGTCCACGGAGGTTCTGATTCGCTGCGATTTAAAATAATCCGCGATCTTCTTCGCCGTCGTGATGTTGCCGACATTATCGAACAGGTACCGGACCAGTTTGTCGAATATCGATGCGTCACGGATTTTATGGCGGGTGATGACATCCTTGTACAGGACGGTGTTCAAGATGGAGTTCAGATAGCTGAACAGGACCTCTTCATTGAACGGCAACTGGTGGATGCCGGGCAGGCCGCCGTATCTCAGATAGTTTTTGAATGAGGTTTCAGTGCCTGTGGCTGTGTCCGTTTCCGCGGCTTTATTCTCCCCGTCCCCCTGATCCTTCTTTTTTTCGCGAAAGGTTATAAACTCGCAGAATGTCAGCGGATAAACGGGGATCTCCACGTACCGCCCGCTGATCAGGGTGGCAAGTTCAGAGGACAGGAGGCTTGCGTTGGAGCCGGAGATGACGACATCGCCCAGGCCGTCCGCCAAAAAAGAGGCGACCGCCCGTTCCCATCCCTCGATCTCCTGGATTTCATCGATCAGAATATACTTCCGGCCGGGGGCGGATCCGGGGGCAGGCGCGGGTGCGGTTGCTGGGGCCGTCGCGGGGGCGGTAGTGGCCGGGGCGGGTACGGTTGCTGGGGCCGTCGCGACGCCTTCTTTGAAATATTCCCCGGCATAACGATAGAGGTCTCGATAGTCTTTGACCGCATCGAATTCAAGGGACTCTTTATTGATGTAAAGAATGTTGGCGCCGGGGATGCCGCGGTTGATCAGTCTCTCGATCAGCAATCGCATGATGACGCTTTTGCCGACACGGCGCATTCCCTTGAGCACCTTCACCACAGGCCGATCAATGAATGCTTCGATAGCGTTCAGGTATCTTTCCCTGACGACAAAGTGGGCTGTATCGCTTCTTGAATTTTCCATGCTTTCGATTATAGTCGAAGATCGCAGGATTGTCACGCCATCTTTCGTCTATAATTAATTAGGGACAGCGCCCTATTTTCTTATTTATGTTCTTCAAGAAGCCATTTCCAGAGCGGGACGATGGCGATCTGACCGAAATCGGTCTTTTCGGAACCCTCTTCAGCGTCGGTGACGATCGTCAGGCGGTCCGTCTGGAGCGCCTCGGCGGCCTCGCGCAGGGCCTGAAATTCACGCTGCCGGGTCCGCGGATCGGCAAGCGATGAACAGACCTGGATGGCCTCGGTGATGCGCGGTCCGCTCTTGACGACAAAATCCACCTCCCGGCCGCGGGGCGATTTCCAGTAGAAAACCTCGCTGCCGCGCCGCTTCAGCGCCAGGAACACCATGTTCTCGTAGATGTGACCGATGTTGCGCGAGAAGCGAAAACTGACGGCGTTGCCGAGGGCCCCATCCGCGCAGTAGACCTTGGAGGGGTTGTAGATCTGTCGCTTGAGGGAATAATCGAACAGGTCAATGAACTGAAAGAGATAGACATCCGTCAGGGCGTTCAGATAGTTCTTGACCGTGTTGACGCTGCGGACGCCGATGAGGTTTCCCAGGTTCCGGTAGCTTTGGACGGAGCCCGGATGGGCAGCCAGAAACAGGGAGAGTTCCTTGATCTCTTTTATATTCTTGATTCCATACCGGGCGATGACGTCACGGTAGAGGATGTCGCGCCAGTACTGCTCCAGAAGGGTTGCGTCTCCCGTTCGGGCCACTTCCGGAAAACCGCCGATCTCCACATAATCGGCGAAGAGCCGTCGGATGGCTGCCTTCGTTTCGGGACGGTGGAGATCCCGGGTGAAGTCGAGGTCCGCGGCGGGCATTCCTCTGAGAGTGAGAAACTCGCGAAAAGAAAAGGGCCAGACCGTGACCTGCCGGTGCCGCCCGGTGAGGGTGGATGCGACTTCCGGGGAGAGCATGGCGGCGTTGGAGCCGGTGACAAAAATCCTGACATCCTCGAACTCGTAAAGGCGGCTGAGCCATCGTTCCCAGCCGGGAATCCGCTGGATCTCATCGAGGAAAAGGTAACGCCGCCCCTGGGGATTTTCCAGCTCGAGAAAGGTTTCGTAGAGGGGGGCAAAATCCTGGGCGGTAAAGGAGATAAATCGCTCGTCATCGAAATTCAGGTAGAGGATGTTTGCCGGGAGGACCGGGGTAAGGGATGCCCCTGCGGGCGGACCGTCAACCGGAGAGGCCGTGGCAACTGGAGTGGTTGGGACGGTCGAGGCGGTTGGGGCGGCCGGGGCGGCGCTGCCCTGCGTCATGAGATCCTCGCAGATCAATCTCAGAAGGGAGGATTTTCCGCTGCGGCGGATGCCCGTGACGACGATGATTTCCCGCTGGAGGAGATAACGGGCCACTTCGGCTTGCACATCCCGCCGGACAAGATTGCCGCGTCCCAGGAAGCGCTCCTTGTGCTCGATGATAAGTTCTTTGATTTGTTGCTTTTCCATACTACGGCACAATATATGAGACCTTTGCACAACTCGGACCGCCATTTTTCCCGTGGTCGGGATTCGTTGCGATAAATTTGCGGTTGTGCAAAGATAACATATTGATATAATTAATTAATACTTGACTTTCGTTTGTTTTTGTGCCATATTTTCTCCAACTTCACCCCCTGGGAGGAAATATGAGCTTCAAGAAAATGTCCCACCTCTCCTTTGCCGACATCGCCCTTTTCAAATCCATGGATCGCAACCGGGCCATCATAAGAATGGAGAAGATCAACAGTGTCGTCAACTGGTCCCGGATCGAGAGTCTGGTACTCAAAGACTATCCC
>Ga0209719_1003313_pt1 | contig 14894 bp, 23 predicted proteins | sample AD_JPNAS2_MetaG_FD_184421 | JGI IMG/M metagenome (GOLD analysis project Ga0209719, IMG submission 184421) | Active sludge microbial communities of municipal wastewater-treating anaerobic digesters from Japan - AD_JPNAS2_MetaG (SPAdes) (version 2) | ecosystem: Engineered > Bioreactor > Anaerobic...
GATTTGTGTTAATTGCACTAAAAGGGCAGTTGCCGGAAAGACACGTTGTAAAGACTGCGCCGAAAGGGACGCAAGAGAAGCTAGGAGAAGGAATATTAAATACAGGAAATACCGGAAGGATATATTGATTTTGACCGCAGATGGTATTGTTGCACAGGCTCATTCTATAAACTGTTTATTGACGGTATTTCCGGCTACAATGAGCCTTACGACCCTAACGATTTAGGATTTTTAAACGTGATAATTCAGGGCGGCAAGATTGTTGACATTCAGGAAATAATTGTCTAACCAAAAAATAAACTTAACAGGGCAAGGTAGCGAAACGCTGCATATTGTGGTGGTATAAAGCGGAGTAGTTCTTGCCCTTTTAAAATAAAACCCCGGCAGTATTTCTACCACCGGGGAAAAAGGAGGATGCCACAAACGGGCATGAAGAGATTTTAATTTCTTTCCGGCAATTCAAAGCCTTTATAAATTAAATAGTCTTTGTAAAAAATTGCCTCACTTTCCAAAATTTGGCAATCCCTAATCAGCTTGTCAATTAGTTCCAACTGCTCTCGGTTTGTCTGCTTTAGGGCAGAAACCAAAGACTCAAGGCGTTCTATTTTTTCCTTTGATTTCTCAATTTCCATATCTGCCAATTCATTTATTTCAATCATTTCATCATTCATACTTTTACCCCATCACTTTTCCGGCAAGATAAACCACAACAAACCCGATTGCCACAATCAGAAACATCACAAACGCCCCACTTCCGAAAGCTTGGCAAAGCTCTGTTTCGTGCCGTTCTTCTTGTTTATAATACTTTTCATAAACATCCGCAAGCTCAATTTTTAGCGTTTCAATTTCCGCTTCCTGTTTTTCTAGTTTTTTCGTCCATTCATTTTTCATATTTGCGCCTCCATAAATTCAACCTCAATTTCCGGTTTTAACGCCTCATTTAAAACTTCTTCCCAATCTTCCGGCGTGAAGTCTTGAGCGTCCAGTAAATCGCCCTCTGATAATTCCTCTCGCAATACCTCCGCAATTCTAAGCTTTAAATCATCCATGATATGCCTCCCTTAATTTTTTAATGGCATTATTAATGCCTTGCATTTATTGTTTTCCAAATATACTTTCTCCGTTGCTCCCGAATCTGCAATGTAAATTCTCCACTGGTATTGTTTAAAATTATCAAGCGCATCTATTAGATAATCTATATTGACCGCCCACTGTTTTGAAAGCTCCCTAATAATGGCGGCGATAGCCCAAGACGTATGATTTGCGCAAACATCGTGTTTTGCATAAACTTCCCGTTTCTCTTTTGGGAGCACCATTTTATAATCAGGAAACGGAGTTTCAAGGTTTACTTGCTGTAAAATAATTTTTTTTGCGTTTGATAATTCAACAATATAATTGCCATCATCAAGGCTTGTTTGTGCTACGTGCATTCTGTGACCGTCCGTAGCCACTGCCTCGCCACCCTCAACATGAATAACCCGTAATGATTTGTTTGCGATTTTTGGATTTATGGCCTTATTCAGCCACCTTAACTCCTCAAAGTCTTGTTGGTTTTTTAACTTTTCCATGTTAAACCCTCCTTGTTAGGCCTCACTTTCCGCTAATTCTTTAATGTGCTTCATCAGCCTTTCATATTCAGCAAATAAGGCACGTTCTTTTGCGTTTTTTCTTAGATTACATGCCTTAAAACGCCACAACATATCCCAAACATAATTCAGCGTAGGAATATCCAGTTTTGGTTTGTCTTTCATAAGTTCAAAGTTTACGGTTATCTTTTTCATATCATTCCCCTTTCATTATTTCGTTTGCGATTTTAATTATCCATTCCTGTTTATCCCTGTCTGCCTCGTGCATTTCGGATTTGAGAATCGTTAAAAACCTGATTGTCATTTCCGATTTGACGGCTTCAATTAACTTATCCTGACGTATTCCCCATTTTTTTAGTTTCACCGTCTTAATTCCTCAAGCTCGCATTCGGCTAAAATATTCATGTTGCCCCCTTAATCACTTTGTTAATATCTCTTTTTTCCATTTTAACGCCTTGACTTGAAGCGATATACATTTGATATAGCCTGCGTTCCGCTTCGCCTCTTGGATTAGTCAAATAGGCGTTCTTCCAAAGCTCTTTTAGTTTTCTTGTTGGATAGCGCATTAATCCTGCCTCAACGCCATGCTTTCATTGTTTTCCCCTTTCCATTTCTTCGTTTGACCCTTTGTTGATTATCGTAAAAGTCGGATTTTGAATATGCTCATAGTTATCATACAAATTCAGCAAAGCATCCTTCTCATCTTTGCCTTGAACAATCGCATTGATAAAATAAAAGATGCCAATCGCATTTCTTTTCCGTCCGTAAAACCGTGCTTTATATGTGTTCATAACATCCCCCTTTTCTGCTAATTAGTTCCCGTCAAACTCTGGTGATAAAATACCATAGCCGCCCCAGTCTTTTTCAATGGTCAAGTTTCTTTCGCTGACATATGTCTCCCGTATTTTTAGCGCATATCCCCTAGCGTCCCCATTAATAAAAACGGGAATAGTGCAATGAGGCGAATATACATCACTCATTTTTAAGACTTTGCGGACTGCCTTCAAAATTGGTTCGCATTTTTCTTCCCAATTTTCAGTTGTCACGTCATTGTCACCATTACAATAGTCAGTAGCCAGTTTATGCGCCTTGAGTTCAAGCCGATGCAGTTTTTTACATAGCGTAATATTATCGAAATCAGTTTTGAAAATAGCGTTTAAATTTGCGCCATGCTCCTCTATTTGTGCATACATCCTCTCTTTTTTGTTCATCGTTTTATCCTCCCTTTTTTATTTTTCCGCAATATGCGGTTATAATAGCGTGCCGGATAAGCTCCGGCGGGCTGTGCTATGCTAAATTACCTTGACTGTCAAACTCATACTCATTGGCGTTAATTGTTTCAACAATAGCTTCTTCGCTTGTCAAATAGTCATAATCAGCATTAAGCATTTTATATATCCATTTCATAAAATCCCTTAACAGTTCAATACAGGCTTCCTCTTGTTCTGCTGTAATTTCCTTTTCATCATGCAAAACGTCAATGTTTGTGCAACCTTCATGATAATAATGACCAGAATGTTTAACATTTGCGTAAATTCCAAAAGGCTTTAGGCTTTGCAATCCTTTGGCGATACGGTGTAGTTCTTTATCTTTTGGAGCATATTCTTTTACTGCCTTTAATGCGCCCCTTGTTTGGTCAAAACGTCCTTCAAAACATGCGCCGTCGCCTTGTGAAAAAAAGCCGCTCCAATAAACATTTTTAATGTCAATTCCCATTAATGCGCCGATAGTTTTCGCGTCCTCAATTATGCCTTCGCTCCATCCGTCATAATTAACATTAATGTCGTAAAGATTTTCAATCACCTTTTCTCTTGTCTCTTCCGGCAATTCTTCAAACTTGTAAAGCGTTCTTGTGGTCGTTTCTGTTCTCATGGTTATTATCCTCCTCTTTTAATCTTCAATTTTAGCCAGATAATAAGTTTTGTTTTTATCTTTATTGCTCTCTGTATTCCACTGCAAGAAAATACCAATTTCATTGGCAATCTGCTCAATAGAAGAAAACCCGCAAGCACCATCAAGGCTAATTTTAAAGCCGCCCTTATTTTCAATAATATGACCGCCATAAAACGACAATGACTTGTAAAGCCATTTTTCGCCTGTGGACGTGTTTTTATTATAATCTTTATCCTTAATGCTGTTTATTTCATCGGCAAACCGCTTTAAAAGCCTATCTTGGTAATTGTTTTGAAGCCAATTAGCCAAACAAGTGCCCTGCATATCATAGCCGCCGCCGTTACAACTTGCCACCTTTTTGTCATCAACGTAAAGCGAGCAAATATTATAACCGTATGTCTCCCGCCCTCTTGATACCGTCCATTTAAAAGTCAATAGCTTTGTTTCCATTATTTTAATCCTCCTCTTTTTTATTATTATTTAATACACTATTTGTACCAAGTTGAAAATAACATTATAATTTATAAGTCATTGAATTAATACGTGGTTATATTCACAAGCGCAGTGTTGATTTTCGCTGATTTTTGGCAGGTGCGTAAAGAATTACACACCCAGAAAACAAGCGCAATGATTTTAATTAGTTACGGTGCGTAGAAGATTACGCAGTGTGTAAAATATTATGCAGTTATGTGCGTATAATTTAAAAATAAATATCACTAGCAATATTATGTAGTTAAGCGATAAAACAGTGAAAAGGCGTATATGCTTAGAGATATATAATTATAAACCTTGTTAACGTTTTAACGTTCAGGGCAAACCGGAAGGAACTAACACTGCGGCGGTATAATTGGCCGCCAAGCATAAAACATTCCGGTTTTGGCTTTATACATGAAAAGATTAAACAACCTATTTATTTCATTGCTGGCAATTCCTTTAATTATTATTGCCGCGATATTATTGACGCCACTATTTATTATTATCCGGCTTTCCGACAAGGCGAACCATGACAGAAAAAGAACTTGACGACATAGCGCAAGATCAAGAGACAATGGGCTGGAATGATATTTATGTTGTATTCAGGATAAAGGAAAAGCCGCACGTGTATATTGATAATGATGGTAAGCTAATTAACCTTTGTCCGCCGTGCTATACTTATTTACAATGATCAAAGACAAGGGCAGACTTGAGAAAATGGCTCTAAAAGCATTTTAACGTGGTTATTTATTATCCAATTAACACAAAACAGGTTAAAAAGCACAAAACAAGCTACAAGAGATTAAACACTATTAACCCAAGACAAAGGCATTAAGACGCTTTAAAGCATAAGAGGGCTAAACACACAAAAAGGGCTAAAATGCTAAAAGATACGAAGAGCGATGGCAAGCAAGAAATGATAAGGAAAAGCGGTGGAATGAGTTTGCCAGTTAATGTAAAGATTATTTGCAACTGTGGCGTAATTGACACACTAGGTCAGAATGAACTGTGGCTTTTTTGACACAGTAACGAATAGCGCAAAGCGGATACTTTTTACCCATGACTGACAAACAGAGATTAGATTGGCTGGAAGCACAAGAGGGATGCGCTTTAGTTCTGATGAGGCCGGAAGTTGGGCTGTTGCCATGTTTGGGATGCAAAACGTCCCTGTTGATTTTCCGAGCGATATCGAGGCGAAGCTCTATTCGCAAGGCCATTGACTACGCCATCAAACAGGCAGAATAAGACATGACGCCTGACGAGTTCGGCATTATAAAGGGAGCTTTCTGCCGCGTGAATAGGCATATACCGTCCGAGGGGTATTCAGCCTCATACGGTGCGCAAGGGATTTAAGGGCTCTTGGCTATGGATTTCCGGAAAAGAGGGCTTAAAATGGCGTTTAAATTGATTTGTGATAGGGGTACGGGGGGGAGTCGTGATAGGGGTAGCAATCACTTGAGGGGTCGAATAGGACTTCACTCCGAGATTTTCGGGTAATTTAGGAGAATTCAAAAATGCTTAAGGTAGTTTATTTCAGTACAGGGCTGTGGTTAGCTGGTGGATATGAGAAGAGGAATGGTGTTGGGGTTATCAAAATGCCGAGGTATTATCATGTAATGGGTGAGAAGCACGGATTTATGTCACTGCCGGGGAATCCGAAGAGTGTTATTTTGAGTGAATACGGATTTATTTATGATTTAGAGCAGGGCAGTGAGTTGTGGAATTTGTATTTTGAGAGATTGCGTGCGGAGCGTGCGTATATGGAAGATTTATTGAGGGCTAAGGATGAGGGAGAAGATTCGGGAGTATCTGATGAATCAGGGGTTCGGGCTGTTTCTGGAGGGGTGCAAGTTGAACCCGCAGCATAGGAGAGATTATGCCGAAGGGAACGAAGGTGGAAAGTCTTTATCGTCGCCTGCTCAAAGAGGGATATTCCAAAGAGTCGGCGGCGAGGATAGCTCAGGGAAGAACTGGTATGTCGTTGAAGACGGGAAAAAAGCCTAAGGGTGGAAGATAAGAAAAGGCCACGCGGCAGGCCGAGTGAGCCGCTGATTGACGATGTTAAGCTTATGCAGTTGCGCCGTGAGAAGATGTCACGGCAGAAGTGTGCTGATTATTTTGGCGTAAGTCTTTCTTCGATTAAGGTTGCTGAAAAGCGGATAGTCAAGAAACTGACCAATTCTCCGATGGTCGTAGATCAGGATGTAAAGTCGGGAATTGACGCTTTGACGCAGTTGGTGCTGATTAACAAGAAAATGCTGCACCAGTTGGAACGAAGTGAGAAACTGATAAACCGTGAGGAACTTAAATCGGCTGATTGCGACAAGGCTTATGCTGAGGCTAAAGATGGGGGTTTTGAAGCACAGGCGGTTTTAGATAAAATATGGACGAATAACCTGAAGTCAGCATTAGCAATACAAACCAATGTTGTAAATATTTCAGGTGAGATTCGTAAGCAGATTGAACTCCAGATGAAAATTATGGAGACGCTCTTTAACATACAGATGCAGCAGGAATTTCAGGCGGAAGTTATAGAGGTTCTAAAGACAGCCGATGAGATTGTTGCACAGACGCTTATAGAGAAGCTGAAGGAACGGAAAGCGTTGAGGGGACTGGTTAAGATTTAATGGTGACAAAGGCGGAAGTAAGGGACAGCCTATTCAGTGATTTATTGACCGCCATTAACCAACAGGTTATTTCAGCGGAAACCGCGCCACCGGAATTCAGTGACTGGCTTATCAAGGAAAATGTTATACTTGATGGCAAACCGTTTTCATTTAAGGGGCACGAATACCTGATAGAGCCTTACAAAGACATGCACCCATTTCAGGTGGAGATTAAAGCCACACAGTTAGGGTTAACGTCTAAGGCTTTATTAAGAGTTCTTTACGGATGCAGATACGGCAATTACAGGGGTATTGCCTATTTGTTTCCTTCGAGAACTGATGTAACCGACTTATCCAGAACAAGGCTTACTCCGCTTATCGAGGACAATCCGGGGAATATCGGGCAGTGGATAAGAGATACCGACTCCGCGAATGTCAAAAAGATATGGAATAGTTTTCTGTATCTAAGAGGCATGAAAAGCCGGGTTGGTCTAAAGTCTGTGCCGATTGATTTTGAAGTGTTTGACGAACTTGACGAAGCGCCGCCAAATTCGGTTGATATGGCTCTTGAAAGAATGGCGCACTCCGAACAGGGACATTTGCTTTTTCTTTCAAACCCGACAACGCCGGATTACGGAATAGATAGGCTATTCCAAACCACAGACCAGCAGTATTGGTTATTGAAATGTCCGGCGTGTAACGAATACACTAATTTAGTGGACACTTTTCCAGAGTGCCTGCAAACGGTGAGGGGAAGAACTTACAGGGCTTGCATGAAATGCGGTCAGGAACTTGACCCGGCGAAAGGTGAGTGGGTTGCGAAATATCCGCATATCACTGAAAAAAGAGGGAGGCAATACTCACAGTTATTCTCTCAATATAAGATAAATTCGCCTGAGAATATACTACACCGGTTCAGGACGACAAATAACCTGACTGACTTTTATAACCTGAAGATAGGTGTTGCGTACGTTGATGCGCATTTCAGGTTGTCGTTACAGCAGGTGTATGATTGCTGCACAAGCGGTGGAATGGAAAGTTCTTCAGAGAAGGGCTGCTACATGGGAGTTGACCAAGGAAACAACCTTCATGTGGTTATCGGAAGACGGCACGAGAAGAGGCGTGGAGAGATAATTTACGTTGATGTTCTGAAGGGGAATAACCAACAGGACGCAAAAGACGATAGCGGTTGGAGGCAGCTTGACGAACTTATGAATCGGTTTCACGTTTTGAGATGCGTTGTTGATGCCATGCCGAACACAAAAGCCGCTAGGAACTTTTCAGAGAGATTTCCCGGTAGAGTTTTTCTTTGCTACTACAACGAACATCAGAAGGGAAACTATCGCTGGAATGAAAAGGAAATGATTGTTCACGCAAACAGAACAGAGTCTCTTGATTCTTCGCATAGGGAGATTGCGGAACAGTTAGTTTATCTTCCGAGGCAGTCAGACATGATACAGAAGTTTGCTTTTCACCTGCATAATGTTGCAAAGAAGCTGATTGAAGACGATGATACCGGAAGCCAAAGATATGTTTATTTGAAATTGGGCGAAGACCACTTTAGACACGCTTTTAACTATGAGGCTATGGCAAGACAGGATTCACCGGAACTTATTTTTTCGGAGCTATTGTGAAAATCATAGCCGGAATGTCATGGCCTGAAGACGGGTATCCTGCTTTTCTTTGTGTGGTTAAAACAGGGATTAAAAAGAACGATGAGAAGTTTAAAAACCCTGAAGAGATTATCAGAATCACAGAAGAGTTTGAAGAAGTAACCGTAAGCAAGTTGTTCGAGAAGTTAAGGGGGATAATAGGGCTTACACATATTTATACAAAGTATGGGAAAAAGTATATTTCGTATATTAACGAATTTCGCAGATGGAAATACTCGAATAACAGCAACATACTTTTACATACTTCGAGCGTGTCTTCTTTTGAAGCGGGAATACTGACGATTAAAGACATGGTAACTGACGGTAGGTTAATGTTTTGCGACAACTCAAAAGTAAAAAATCAATTACAGATTTTTTCTAAATTGAGTTTAGATAATGAGAGTGAGTTCTATGCGGTTTCAGCTTTAACGAACTGCATAGGTATTTTTAAAAAACGGGATTCGGTTGTAACAAGCCAATCCCAAAACCCTAAAGCATGGCACTAATAAGTACACTATGTTTTAGAATCTTCGTGGATACATAAGCCCACAAGGAGGAAAAATGTCAAAGAACTACAAGAGCATTGAAAAGGAAGAAGCTGCTGCCAATGAACTTTGGCGCAAGACTTACGAACCTGAAGCGGCTGAAGATGAAACTGAAAAGGAAGAATTTAAGGCTGCTGAAGTGCAAGAACCTGCTCCATCTGAAGTAATCAAAGACGGAATACAGGAAAAAGAGGTTACTCCCGAACCGGAGAAAGAACCAGAAGTTCCAAAAAAGGTAGAGGCAGAACCTGAAAAAGATTACAAACAAATGTACAAAACCCTAGAGGGCAAGTACAGGGCTGAAGTGCCGGAACTCCATAAAAACGTAAAGCATTGGAAAGACAATGCGATACAGCTTTCGGATAAGATTTCGGAACTTGAAAAGAAGATTAGCGACATTGAATCTTCATCCAGCCGTTCAGAAATTAAAGGTGATTTGGATGCTCTGGAAGCAGAATATCCCGATATTGGCAAGACTATCCGCAAGATTGAGGAAAGACATGCCAGCGAGTTAGCCGCACGTGATACGTATTGGCAGACTCAGTTAAACAAATCTCTTGCACCAATGCAAGCCGATTTGAACATGACGAGAGAATCACGCTTTGATGCTGATATGGTTAGATTTGGAGTTCCAAATTGGCGCGAAATAAATATAGACCCGGAGTTTATTGATTACTTAAATGCTCCAACGCCTTACGGCAGAAAAACAAAGCTGGAACTTTTGCAGGAAGCGGGAAGTTCGTTTGACGCTGAAGTTGCTTCAAAGTTTTTCTTGGAATACATGAATACAAAAACTCCTGCGGGGAAGCCCGTTGATGGACAGGAAAAGTTAAAAAAATATGTCGCTCCGCCTAAAGCAGAAACAGGTGCTAATTCAAAAGGCGGTAGCGGAAAACCAGAATTAACGATTGCAATGTATGAGAAATTCTATAAAGAAACATCTAAACCCGGAAGATATAACCCGAAAAACTGGTTCGGCAAAACAGAAGCTGAAATGGAAGCTATGCTGGAAGCCGCGCTTGTTAAGGGCGAACTTAAACGGTAATTTTATAGACCGACTCTGTTGCATTGTTAATTCTCTAAAAAAATTAAACAAGGAGAATATATATAATGAGTGTTGACAGAGTTGTTGGTCATCCCGATTATAGCTCCGCTGGTAGTTCTAAGTTTATTAGTGAAATTTGGTCTGCGAAAATGCAGAAGAAATTTTACAATGCTTGTAACCTCACGGCTATAAGTAACACTGATTACCAAAATGAGATTAAAAATCAGGGTGATACAGTTATTATCAGAGGTATTCCCGATATTTCTATCGGTGATTACCAGAAGGGTATGACTCTTGACATTCAGCATCCCGAACAGGCGGCTGTTACGATGCTTATCGACAAAGGTAAGTATTTTAACATCTATGTTGATGATGTTGATTCAGTCCAGAGTGATATTGATTTACTAAACAAATTTACAGATGCGGCTGGTAGAGATAACGCTATTGCCGTTGAAACTGATGTTCTTGCGACCATGCCCGCTGATGCGCATGCGAGCAACTATGGTGCGACTGCCGGAGCTATTTCGGCTAGTTTTAACCTTGGTGCTTCCGGTTCGCCTATTCAGATTACTGCGGCTAATGTCCTTGATTACATCGTGGATTGCGGCACGGTTCTGGGTGAGAACAAAGTGCAGGACGAAGATTGCTGGATGCTCGTTCCCGAATGGATGGCCGGACTTATTCAGAAATCCGACCTTCAGGACGCTTCGCTTTCCGGCGATTCCAAGTCCGTGTTGAGAAGCAATATGCTTGGAAAAATCGGCAGATTCAATATATTAAAATCTAACCTTTTACCTACTGTTGCGGCTGCTACTGACGCTTCCGGTTTTAAATGTTACTATGTAATGTTTGGACACAAGGACGCTACCAGTTTTGCCAACCAGTATATTAAGGTTCAGAAACTGACTTCCGAATTGACATTCGCACAGATTGTGCGTGGTCTTAATGTCTATGGAAGCAAAGTAGTCAATTCTCAGGGTCTTGGCTATATGTATGTTCGCAAATAAGGAGGAACTGAACTATGGCTCTTACAGTTAATTTTACAGGGAAAGCTTCCTTAAGCACCGAGACTCTGCCGACTGGTTATACGACTGATGTCGGTAATGGAATTGGAATGCTTGACGGAAGGCTCGGTCTTCTGAAGGGGCGTGTTGACGCTGCCCTTACAGGCGGAACGAATACCAGCACGGATACTTATGAAGTAATTCACGTTCCTGCCGGGTTCTATATCATGAACGTCTGGGCGTATGTCGTTGAGGCTGAGGCTACAAACACTACTGCTACGATAGAAGTTGGTATCGGTGGCGATACTGATGAATTCATTACAGCTACATCACCTGATACGACTGGCGAAATCTTTGGTATGACCGGAGATGCGCTGGCTATCAACGGTACTGTGTTGACAGCTGCTGACACCATTGACATCACTGTTGCTACAGCTGCATTGACCAATGCGGTCATTGATGTGTATGCGCTTGTTGTCGATATGCGTGAGACCAGAACGTAATTTAACATAGGGGGCTGGATAAACCAGCCCCTTTAACTTGTAGGAGATGAGGTCTAAATTCTTCACTCCGAATAAATGAGGAAAAATAAATGGGTAATTACAGGTATCAGAGTTTTGGCGCAAAGAATCTTTATTGCGAGAAACTTCTAAATCAGTACGGCGGAGACATTACTCCCGGCGTAAACCCCTATGGTGGTATGGACTATTATGTTGATAACAACTATGGTTCAGCTGGCAATGATGGTTTATCTTGGGATACTCCGAAGAAAACACTGGCGCAGGCCATTACGTTAAGTAATGCCAATATCGCTGCTGACCAGCGTGGTTATGGTCGTGGCTGGGCATCTCGCAATAGAATATTCTATCGTGCAGATACTGAAACCGCTGACCTTGTGGCGTTCCCGAATAAGTGTGACGTTATCGGCGTTGGTTCTTACGATGCCAATGTAAGCCCCGGTATTACCGGAAATCATGTTCCTGTTAATGCTGGCAACTATGGTACGAGATTCTTCAATGTCTGGTTCAAAGCGCCAGCTGATGCGTCTCCGATTGTTACTTTGGCAAGTTCTTCAAGTGGTATTCAGTTTATCGGTTGTACGTTTGATGCTACGGCAACGACTACGATTGGTATTCAGGCAACTGCTTCTCCGTTCTTGAAGGTTATTGATTGCCGTTTCCAAGGTGCGTTTGTAACGTCTTACATTACATTCGGCGCTGGCGAAGCTGGTGGCACACTGATTCAGGGTAATACGATGGTTGATGCTGCTGCGGCTGGGATTATAGTGAATTCTTCCACAACTACATTGTGGCGTTCACTTATTACAGACAACTTTATTCAGGCTGCAACGCTTTGCTTGGATGAAAATTCTGACTTGTTCTACTACACAAGAAACGAATTTATTTCGGCTGCTGCTGTTACAGCTGGCTACGAAGAAGTTCTCGATGTGAACGCAAAGCGTGGGGCAAACAATTACATGACTGCTGACAATGTTACAAATGTGTTGTTCCCTGTTGTTGATACTACAACCTAATGGTTGTTAATATCATCGGACGAGGTAAAGGATGGGAAGATGCTCCAAGGGATGAGCTCTCTTGGGGCATCACCCTTATTAACCTTCAAAGACCTGTCGACCTAGTTATAGATATGAATGTCTATGAGGATGGTCGTTGGGGCGAAGCTGAAAGAATCGGAGCTATTGCGTCAAAAGAACTCGCCTTGAAATTCGGGATACCTTATGTCTGCTTGGACAACTATCCGCTTGATGACATCCTGAATTACTTCAAGGTAGATTACTTTAACAGCACAGTTGATTATGCGATAGCCCTTGCCATATACGAGAAATACCAGCAGATAAAATGCTGGGGAGTAAATATGGCAAACAATACCGAATATGCCGCACAAAAGGGCGGAGTTGAATTCTGGCTCGGCTACGCAATGGGAACTGGCATTGAAACACAGGTCAATGGTTCTTTTAGCAGAATTCTCAAGACTAAAGACGGTAAAATGTACGGATATGATTTGCCGCAAAAAGGCTTGTTATGAAATATAAAATTTTACTTAAAGATGGGGTCGGCTCACCTTTTGGCTGGACTCCTGAATTAGAGAAATTTCCCGGAATGGAACTTAGAGAAGTTACTAAAGAGGAACTTCAGGCAATCCTTGCAGGACAGGGGTTAGAACTTGTAGAAGAACCGAAAAAGGTTGTAACCGAATCCAGACCCGGAAAGGGTTGGGTTAAGAACACAAAAGGTAAATGGGTAAGAAAGACTGGCGCTGAAAAGCAGACCAAAAAGACTAAATCAGCACCGGTCTCTGATATGAGTCATGGTGCTTCAGGAGACGCAAATGACTCTACAGGAAATAGTTAATGCCGCAAGGCGGAAACTAAATAACTATGAAGTTCCCTATCTTTGGATAGATGAGGAACTTGTTTATTACTGTAATGAAGTAATAAACAATATTTGTCGTGAAGCACTCGTATTCGAGGAGCAACTCGATAGCACTGCCTGTGAAATCATTACGGCAGACGCCGTAAACAACTACGCACTTGACGATGACGTTATTTACGTTACGTCAGCTAAGGTAGTTACAAAAGAACTAATAACTCTTTCCGATGCACCTGCCGCTGATTGGGAAGCAGGTGATACGATTACAGGCGGCTCTAGTTCTGTAACCTCAACAATCGACTCCAAATTAACAGACTACAAATACATTATTTATAACCGTTCAGGTGCTTACACTGCTGCGGAAATCCTTACTAATGGCACTTATACCGCAGGTCAGGATGCTGGTTATCCTATTGTATCTGATTACGAATCTTCATACCTTAAAAAGAAATCAATTACAGAAATGGTTAATCCAGATTGGCAAGCCGATACAGCCGATGAGCCAATATGGTACATGCTCGATTATAAGAATGGGTATATTACGTTATATCCAACACCAGACGATGTTTATACAATAAGACTTGGTGTTTACAAATATCCGGCTACAGCCATGACTACTACAAGCATGTCTTCGCAAACGCCAACAATCGCTGCCAAATATCACCCGATGATTGTTGACGGAATTGTTGCTATGGCTTTTATGAAGCATGGTGAACAGACGTTTAATGAAAAGATGGCTTCAATATATAACGCCCTATTTAACAAACAAATGAGCGATTTAAAAAGAAAAAACTTGCAATACAAGGGACTTGAAAGAACCGTTAATCTTCACAAAGGATTTATGTAATGGCTAATAATTTTTACCCATGCACTTCATTAGACGGAATATCCGCAGGATGTTTACAGGGCATTCTGGGTAGTGGGCTTGCTGATGGTGATGCTGCATTAGTTCCCGTGTCTGGTAATTACTTTTATCTTTATCGTCTTAATGCTACTTCAGGCGCAGCAGAATCACTTCCTGATATTGTCTCTCCTGCCAGCACAGCAGGCGATAAAAGATGGGAGCTGTGCTATTCATTTAAAACAGCCCTATTAGATATCTCCGAAACGTATAATACTGCAATACTTTCTGGAGATACCCTTACGGCAAATAAGGCGTTAACACTTATTCTTGGCGATGCTGACAGGCAGATAACTCTTTCAGGTAATCCTACTCTTGCTGATTGGTTTGACCAATCCGTTAAAACAACGGCAAGCCCTACATTTGCCAATATCACAGATAGCGGATTAACTGCTTCCAAAGCAGTGTTTACCGATGCAAATAAAAAGCTGGTTTCTACGGGAACGCTTGGTGTAGATCAAGGTGGCACAGGCGCTTCCACCTTCACCGACCACGGCATCCTTTACGGAAACGGAGCCTCAGCTATCGGAGCGACGGCTACAGGCAACAGTTCAGTCCTTGTTACCAATGGAAGCGGAGTCCCCAGCCTTGCTACAGATATCCCAACAGCTGTTACAATCGGCTCTGCTTACATTTACAGGGCTGGAGGCACCGACATTCCAGTGTCTGACGGTGGTACAGGCGCAAGCACATTGACCGACCACGGCGTCCTTGTCGGATCGGGAACCTCTGCTATTACTGCTTTGACCGTAGGAACAAACGGCCAAGTCCTTGTCGGTTCAACCGGAGCCGATCCTG
>Ga0209719_1003314_pt1 | contig 14892 bp, 10 predicted proteins | sample AD_JPNAS2_MetaG_FD_184421 | JGI IMG/M metagenome (GOLD analysis project Ga0209719, IMG submission 184421) | Active sludge microbial communities of municipal wastewater-treating anaerobic digesters from Japan - AD_JPNAS2_MetaG (SPAdes) (version 2) | ecosystem: Engineered > Bioreactor > Anaerobic...
AGTTATTTAAACCAAACTATCTCAGTTTGGTACTTTTTCTTATTGTTTCAATACAGAATTTAGCTAAAATTTTTCCATAAAACACTATATTCTTCTTATTTTTTCCATATCACGAACAAAAAATACCTAAAATCAGATTTTTGAATTTCCTATATTGTTAAAAAAATCTAAATAATTTAGATCTCATCAACCTTTAAAGTTTTTAGCACTATCCTTCATGTTCTTTTCATCAAACAATGATAACAATGGTTCTTCTGATTCTCAATTTCTAACTTGATTTGTATTTATAATCATATTAAATTTATTTATACAATTTCTAAATCTTCTCAAATTGTCTGCATCCATTTTATTTTCCATAGTTCTTGTGTTTCATTCTAATGTATTAAAAATAATTTCCATTAAACTATATCAATTCTGATTTAGATCTTTGGATATAAGTGTTTTTTTATCAAAATCGACTATTGATTTATCATAATTCCCCCAACTAGAAAAAACATCTTCTAATACGGTTTGTTCAGCTATATTTTTTTCATTAAATTTTTCTACATAATATTGTAATATTGATTTGTTTTTGAACTGACTTGAGATTTTTTCATCTAACTTAGATCATAAATTTTCTTTATAATCTAGTATGTTTCTAGAATAATCTATTATTTGTGAGAAATCTACATTTTTTGTTTCATTTAAAAGCTGGTTATATGTTGGCAAATTAAACTTCAATTTTTCTCTCTTACCATTTTCTTTTCACATAATATAAGTTCATCAATTTTCATTACTATCATATCACATAAAATCATCCATTTCAACAATTCAAGTACTTATATTATAATATAATCAAACATGTTTTCAGTTTATGTTTCATTTTATATATACTTCTTGGTTTTCTGAATTAAAATTAACTCAGCTATCTGTATCTATCTTAAAATCTTTTGCAAAATTTTCCATATTTTCAGTTGTCTGATTGAAAATATTAGAAACAGATTTAACACAATTTGATATTATTCTTTCTTTTATTTTTTGTTCTGTTATTACCTGTAAATCTTGCTGATATCTTTCCAGTGATTCTTTTATTTGACTATTCAAATTTTTTATTATCTTAGATTTTTCATCTGGATTTTTTATTATCTCATCTATTTTTTGTTCATTTATAGATCAATCATCATTTATATAATCAATAATTTGAGTTAGATTTTTTTTATCATTGGAATACAATTCTAATATTGATTTTTTATTTTTACCCAAATCTATATTTTCTATATTGTGTTTTTGTGAATTTTTAAATTTTTGAAACTCTTTGTTATCTAATATTCTTTCTCATTCGGCAAGAGCTACTAACGATATAGATTGCTTTTTTGCAAAAATATCAATTTTAAATTTCTTTTTTTGATCAGCAAAGTAAGCTTCCATCTCTAGCTGAATATCTATGTCCAAAGACTTATTGAGATCATTAAAGGATTTTATAAACTCATATTTGTTTTCTATTGGAGCCTCATTGTCTTCTAATAATTTCTGAGCTGTAAAAAGATACTTGAAATAAGAAGTGACATCAAATTTATTTTTATTTAACTTTCATATTATATCTACTCACTTAATAGAGTATTCTTTGATAATTTTTTTTTGAAAAACGACTAATTCCTCACTACTTCATTTAAATTTATCAATAATATTGTTTTTATATAAATCATCTAATTTTTGCTTTTTTAACTTAATAATTTCTTCTTGTTTATTTTCTTCTTCTATTTTCTTTTTTTCTTCTTCTATTTTCTTTTTTTCTTCTTCTGTTTTCTTTTTTTCTTCTTCTGTTTTCTTTTTTTCTTCTTCTGTTTTCTTTTTTTCTTCTTCTGTTTTCTTTTTTTCTTCTTCTGTCAAAAGTATGTCTTCTATACCATTACAAAAAACAGTATAATCTCAATCTACAAATGCATTATTAAATTCTTTTATTACTTTTATAATAATATATTCTAAATATTTATTAAAAATAATAGCTCATTTATTATCTCAATATTTTTTATTTAATTTTAATAAAACATTTTGTGCTATATAATTATATGTATCAATATCAAAATTATATAATCATTCTTTTTGAAGTTTCTCTCAAACCTCTTGTATAAAATCTTGATTAGGATCTATTTGTATTGATTCATCACTATGCAAAATAGGTCATTTTTTTGATGATTTAAAAAAATCAGGTGTATCTCTCTTTTCTGTTGTATAACTTTTATCTATAAATAATCAATTACCCATAAAAAGTTGTATATTAATTAAAACTACAACTATTATACATAAAATTATGTGTTTTGTCAAAAAAAAGACATATTAATTTATGTCCCCTTTTCAAATATGTGTTCCCAAGACTCTAATTCTTTAATAAATTGTTTTAATTCTTGAATTCTTTCATCTCTTTTTTGAATTCTTTCGTCTGTTTTTTGAATTCTTTCGTCTGTTTTTTGAATTCTTTCGTCTGTTTTTTGAATTCTTTCGTCTGTTTTTTGAATTCTTTCGTCTATTTCTAATATAGATTGTTTTTTCTCCATGATACTTATGATTTGTTTCATTTTATACTGATATAATTTATTGTTTGATATTTCTTTTATAACTCGTTCTCCTAAATCTGTTTCTCATGTTGGATCTAAAATAGCTAATATTAATACAACTTTTTCAAAATCGTTTCTTTCTCGTGAAAATATATCTAAAATTGCTTCTTCACGATATGGCCAAATAAGGCTTTTAGCTGCTTTATCCCATATTGTATTAAAATCCCTTAATCAAATCTCACTTAAAAATCATGGTGTCATAAAAAACTGTTTTACAGCTGATACATCCGGTGAACTTCTATCTAAATCAAAATTCATATTAATTGCACTAGCAGTATTATCAGTTACCCTCGCCAATTCCTCTGTTTTATCAATATTCTTACCGTTCAATGTCTGAGCTATTGCTTCCTTGACTTGACCAAGTAGACCTAGTGTAACTATTGTAGAAATTATAAGTCCTTGTCTTAGTTTGTTGTTCATTCTTTTTTTTGGATTAAAGAATAAAAACTTCCTACTAATCTAGTTAATATTTATTTTTTACTAAAAATCAAATTAAATTTTGATTTTCTTTTAATCTTTAGCTTTTTCTATAAAATAGTTTAATTTATTTATTCAATCTCTAAGTCTTCTGATATCACTTGGTGTTTTTTGTTCTTCAATTGTATTATAAATCATAGAAACTAACTTATACCTATTATTTTCATTTGTTTTAATATTAAAATCATCCATTCTAAAATCAGTAGCTGTTCTATAGTTTACTCATTCAAATCGGTTACCAAAAATACTGTCTAAAACTTCTTGTTCTGCAATATACTCTTCCATGTGTCTTTCTACAAAAAATTTATTTATATTCTCATTTTTGAAACTACTATCCATTGTTCTATCAAGAGATTTATCAATCTGTTCTTCAATATCTTTTTCTCTATCATTCTTTTTCAATATTCCTGAAAAATCTATTTGTCATCACTTATCAACTAAACTATCGTATGTCGGTAGTGTAAAAGCTAATTTTTCTCTTTTTCAATGATTTGCTCAAATAAAAAATTCTCCATTTTCATCTTTTGTTAAAAAATCGTCCATCTCAACTGTTCAATCATCCATATTATAATAAATTCATATATTTTTTCATTTAATGCTTCATCTAATATACAATTTATTCTTTTCATCAACAGTAATATCATCGTTTATATTTAATTTTATATCTTTTATAAAATTTTCTTGATTGATACTATTGATATCAAAATATGTCGTCAATCCCCTAAAACAACCTATCATCGCCCTTTCATGGATTTTTCTTAATATATCTTTTTTCTTTTCTTCTTCATATTGTGCAATATATTCTTTAATTGCAGTAAGAAGAGTATCATCTGAATTTTTTAGTGTTCAATCATCATTAACAAAATCTTTATATTTATCAAAAAGATCTTTATTTCTAAGAAAAACTTCTTTGAATTTTTTAACTGCATACTTAGGTAACCTTGATAAATCTTTTTCATTGTCCAAACTTAGACTGACTTTTCCACTACTTGAGTTTTCTAATCTTTTAGCTACAAACCCTTTTGTTCTTTTATTCTCTAAAATAGCATCAGAATTAGCAATATTTTCCAAAGATGTTGGACGAACTACCAATTTTTTTTCAACAGTTTTAGGTCTTTCTGAATTTATGGGAATAGCAATCGCGATTTCTATGCCTAACTCTTTAGTAAAATTTTTAAATGTTTCCATAAACTTTTCTTCATTTTCAGTTAATATTTCTCATTGATTTCTTTTTTCTTGAATTTTATTATAACTGAATAAATATTGAGCAAACTCAGTCTTAGTTATGCTTTCTGTGTTTAATGTTATATTACCAAGATCAGGCAATTCTTGAGTGTCTGTTCGTTTTAATTCTGGCAACAATCAAGAGTATAAAGTTTTAAGTCACCCAACTAAAGTATTAATTTTTTCTAATTTATCTTTATTACCTTGTTCTTTATCTTTATTACCTTGTTCTTTATCTTTATTTATACTTACCTCACCAGTTTTTATCTGTTTTGCTCTATTTCGTTCTTCAATTAATAATCTGTTAGTTATTTCATTCTCTACCATGGCAACTACAAGCTCTTCATCATATTCGAAAATATCTCTCTCATTATTTCGCAAATTATGGAAAACATCATTTCAAATATGTGATATATCTATTCATAATCCAGAAAATCTAGTTTGATTTGAAACAGTTTTTATTATATCGTTTGTAATCTTGTAATATTTCAAAAATTTTTGATCGTTGTCTTCAATTTTTTTTCATTTTACAGAATCAACCTCATCAATATTATTATCTATAAAATCTGTGTGTGCTATATAATTATCATTTATTTCAAACATTTATATTCATAAAATATTAAAACATTTATATTTTATATTTTAATTATAATCAAAAAAAAATGTTTGTCAAAAAACAGATAAGATATTTTTTATAACAAACTATTTATTATTTGTTTGATACTGTTTAAACGCTTCCTCCATATTTTTTAACGCATCTAATAATACATCTAATTCTTTTCATTTTTGATCTAATTCTTTTCATTTTTGATCTAATTCTTTTCATTTTATTCTTTCTTCAATAATTTCTCTATCTAATTTTGCAATATCTACCTCCAACTCCACTTGTTTTATTATTTGAGATAACCTAAACTGATATACTCTATTTTGGCTTATTTCTTTAAAAGCATATTGTCATAGTTTTGTTGTTTGAGTCTGATCTAAAAATGCAGAAACAAATATCTTTTTTTGTTCATCTGTATATCATTTTCAATTAAAAAACTTCAATATTTGTTTTTCATAAAAATCTCGTACATTGCTCTGCATAGCTTTATTCCATAACATATCAAACTCTACTTTCTCCTCTTCTGTTAGAATATCTCATCCCATAAAAAACTGTTTTACAGCCGATGCATCCGGTGAACTTCTATCTAAATCAAAATTCATATTAATTGCACTAGCAGTATTATCAGTTATCCTCGCCAATTCTTCTGTTTTATCAATATTCTTATCGTTCAATGTCTGAGCTATTGCTTCCTTGACTTGACCAAGTAGACCTAGTATAACTATTGTAGAAATTATAAGTCCTTGTCTTAGTTTGTTGTTCATTCTTTTTTTGGATTAAAGAATAAAAACCTTTCATCATCTAGATGATACTCATTTCCTTTTAAAGGTCAAATCAATTTTAAGTTCTACCATTTTTTGAAACTTGGACAAATTTGTTTAACATTTATATGAGAGAAACCTTTATGTTGGATTCAGTCCATTATCGCTTTTTTCAATCAAGGCAAATCTCTATCATTAGCAGAAATATTTAATTTACAACCGGCAGACTCTGTTAATTTCAATGGATCAAATGGAGATATAGTATTTCAGTCTGGGGTAGATTTTGTTTTTATATTTTCTGGTGTTGTTGGAGAAGCTTGACCTGTAGTCAAAGCATAATTTTCATTATCAGCAACTATATGCACAATATTGATATCCTTTCTAGCAGAATGAAGCAGATGCCCAAGTCCAATTCAATAAGTATCTCCATCTCATGAAACTGAAATCACAGTCAAATCAGGGTTGGCTAGCTTGACTCCAGTAGCAAAAGGGATCCCTCTTCCGTGAAGAGTTTCCGCTCAGTATCAATCCACATACTGACTCATTTTCCCACTACATCAAATTCATGTAACTACTACAGTTTTGTGTTTTGGTATTTTTAATTCCGCTAAAGCTTGTTTGATCGCAAGATGGATAATGAAATTACCACATCATGGACATCGTTGGAATTTTGTAAGTCCTGTTCTCATAATAACAATTAATAATTAAAAATTTCATACATATTTTCTTTATTTTTGAATAACTATCTGTCATGTGTTACAACTTTTCCATACTCTCCTGTTTTCTTAAATCACCCATCCCCTCTTATATTTTAAATCATCCCCAACCCCCTACTTTCTGTTTTAAATCACCCCTATCCCCTCTTTGAAAAAGAGGGGTTTCCCTAGCTTCCTCCTACGATTTCCCCCTCTTTTTCAAAGAGGGGGATTAAGGGGGTGATTTTTGTTCAAAGAGTGGGTTTAAGGGGGTTATTTATATTAAAAAGGAGAGAACAAAGAGGTGGTTAATAACCATCTAGTCCGTTATTTCCTCATAAAAGAAAGGGTAAAGTCAATTCTTTCTTATATGAGAAATCTTTCACTGCCAAGAATCATCTAGTAAATTACATTCGCGCATCACAACTTGTTGCATTTGTCCCAAATAATTCATCTCTACAAAAACGAGTTTTTCTATATTATCTTTTTTTTCTTGGAAAAATGTTTTCAATCTTTTATCAAATGGCTGGAATGATTTTATGACAATAAGTCACCAGTCCGCTTTGTTTTGAATTGCATACTCTATTGAATAACGATTCATACCTCGTGTTACATAAAACTTTTTTGCATTTGGATTGATTATTTCATATCCATAAAACGATTCATTAAATTCTTTTTGAACGAATGTTTGTAATTTTTTCATTCTCTTTTCCATATGCTGTCATTTTATAACTGTATCTTCATTTGTTTCTCATGATTCTGTATGTTCATATGATGTTGCAATAAATGTTGTATTTTCTTGACCTGGAACAGCATAAGGAGAAATACCAGTATCAGTAAGCTTATATCTCAAGTACTCATCGTTTTGTTTGGATTCTGCGATTATTCCACGATCTATCGGCTCAGCTTGCAAGTCTGTAGCAATAGATTTATATGACTCGGAAAGTTGTTTATCCAACAAAAATATAACAGGATGCTGATAAATATCAGACCAATTTAGCGCTTTTCATATATCTGTATATAATTCCTCAAATTTCGATGGTGCATAAACTATTGGTTGAGTATCTCCAAATGAAGCATTCATTGCATAAAATAAATCTCCTTGTGCTGTAAAAGTTGGAGTTCCTGTACTTGGACCATCTCTTTGTGAAAGAACATAGACTCATCATATTTCTGCTTGATTTGAAAATGAAATACCCTCTGACATCAAAGCAAATCATCATCCAGAAGTTCAGCACATAGCTCTCTTACCAGCAAACTTTGCTCACAACATAGACATACCAACTGCGATTTCATCTTCTCATTGAAAAAATGTTACCTTTTCTGGATATTTAACGATAATATCAATAATACTTGATGCAGGAGTCATTGGATATGCAGAATAAAATTCCAATCAACTATCTATCGCTCATTTTGCAATCAATTCATTTCCAAACATAAACAATTTTTGAGGTCAAATATTTTTAGAAAAATCTAAATCTATTTTAAAATCAAGTTGAACAGTATCAAAATACTCATATCAAGCTAACAATTCTTCCTTATTTTCATCTAAAACCGCTTGTGAAAAAGTTTTTTCTAAAAGAACAATCCCCTCTTCTTTTGGAATTCACAAAGCTTTTAACGAAACTCAAAAGGCAAAAATATTTTTGTGTTTTTTTGCGAAAGTTTTTATATTTAGAATATTTTTTAGATCATAGATTTTTTCGTTTTTTGTAATCGCATAATCATCAAAAGCAAAAAATAAGTCTATTGTTTTGGAGATATAAGGTGTATCATTATCAGTGATATATAAAAAAAAACAATTATTACCACCTTTAATAATTGAAACATATTCTTTATCAGCAAGAACATTAAAGCCCTTTGGGGAAAGTAGCTCTCAAAGCAATAATCCAGCTGTATTTACTCAGGATCCAGCTGGTCACGAAAATCATATAGATATATTCATAGTAGTTTTTACAAAAAACAAAAATATTGCACTTTTAGGTTTAAGAAATTAGTACGAAAAAGCAAGAAAAGAAAAATTATTGAATGACAAAATAATGTGATGTAAAAATATATTTCTTACAAAAACAGTATTTTTAAAAAAACATATCATAGTTATTTATTTAAAATTTAACTACTTCTTGGTGCAGGAGCTCCCATAAGTAAATCTTTTCCATCTCCTGTTTTTGGGAAAGGAATAACTTCACGAATCGTATCATGTCATTGGAGGATCATCAGAATTCTATCCAATCCTAAAGCCAATCATCCATGAGGTGGAAATCAGAATTTGAAAGCTTCTAGCATATGTCCAACACTTTTTTGAGTCTCTTCTGGAGTATAGCCCATAATTTTATATGTTTGTTGTAACAACTCTGGTAAGTGAGCTCTAATAGATCAGCCTCATACTTCATTTCAGTTCATTACAATATCGTATTGTTGTGCCATAATATTAGGGATATTTTTTCCTTCCATAAAATCTTTTAAACACTCTATTTTAGGCATTGAGAAAGGATTATGAGTAAATTTTCGTTTTCCTTCATCTGTTTTTTCAAACATTGGAAAGTTTCTTACTCGTAAAAGTGAAATGTCATCTTCCTTGTATAATTTGTAATCTTTAGCTATTTTTTGTCTGGTTTGTGAAAGGATTTGATGAGCTGTTGATTCTTGGTCTGCTACAAAAAGTAAAGTATCTCATTCTTTTGCTCCAGTTTTTTCAATAATTTTTGCAACAAGTTCTTTTCCAAGTTTTTCTTCTACAAAGTTAGCTTCTCATCATACATGAAAGTTTGCTAAACCTCATCATCCAAGTTGTTGAGTAAATTCTTTGAGAGTAACATCAAGATATTTTTTACTAAACATTTTCTTTCATCATTCTACAAGCATAGCTTTTACAATTCATCATTTTGCGACAACATTTGCAAAAACATCAAATCCACAATCCTTAACCATATCCGTAAGTGTATACATTTTGAGTCAGTATCTCAAATCTGGTTTATCAGTGCTATAATGCTCCATAATATAATTATAATCATAGTGAGGAATAGTTTTAGTAATAAGTTTTTTATGAGGATAGTTTTTTTCTAAAATTCATACTACCAACTCACTAATGAGAGCAACAATATCCTCTTCTTGGATATAGGCCATCTCCATATCTACTTGTGTAAATTCTGGCTGTCTATCTCATTTTGGATCTTCATCACGAAAACATCTCGCAATTTGATAGTACTTATCTACTCCAGATCACATAAGTAATTGTTTAAGTTGTTGAGGAGCTTGAGGTAAAGTATAAAAACTGGAAGGATGGAGTCTACTAGGGACAGAAAATTCTCTAGATCATTCATCGCTTGGTTTTCCCAAGATAGGAGTATCTACATGTAGAAATCATCTTTGATCAAAAAAACTCCTGATATACTGAGTAACTTCATGTCTTTTGATAACATTTTCCATAATATGAGGATTTCTGAGATCCAAATACCTATAGGTCATCCTTAAATTTTCATTTACTTTGTGAGATTGTGGAACTTCAAAAGGAGTGTTTTGAGATCCTGAAAGAAGTTCTATTTTATCTGCTTTTAGTTCAATGATTCCTAACCTCAAACGCTCATTGATATCATCTGGAGATCTTTTGATAAGTGTTCATTCTACCTTAATCACGCTTTCATCCGCCCAACGAGTAATTTCATCTAAATTGATGTCAGATTTTTTATCAATTTGAATTTGCAAAATTTCTCCTTTACAGCGAAGATCTATAAAAACCAAATCTCCATGATCACGAATAGATTGAATCCATCAAGAAGTAGTAACTTTCTGATTTTCTAAACTATTTGATATTTCTGATATAGAATGAGTTCTATAGGGCTTCAAAAAAGTATCAAAATCATATTCATAAGTTTTTTCTGCTGTATTTTTAGAACCTTTTACTTTTTCTAAGGTTTTAATCTGATCATTAGTCTTTCAAAGACTTCCTATAAATTCCAAAACAAGTGAACGAGAAAAATATTGTGGCAAAATATTTTTTTGTATCATTTGTCCAATAATAGAACCAACTGATTTATTAGGATTTTTAGCCACCACTTTACGAATAGCCTCTTTAAGATCATCAGTTAAGTGAGTTTTTTCATCAATAAACTGCTCAAAATCAAAATCTGGATCCTTGCTTAGATAATCAAGAACAATTTTCAAAAGTGTTTGATCAAAATATTTGCTTTGAGAAAAGAGAGCAAAAAGCTTTTTAATTATGGACAAAGAAACTGTATTATCGTATCGAACGGATTGAGGCAGATTGATTAAAAGTTTTGCTGTATCATAGAGTCCTTTCTCATCAGACAATGTGTAAAGAGCAATAATTTTATCAAGATCTGCTGAGAAAAAGATTGCATCTTGATAGCTCAATCCAGAATCCATCAGCTGTTTTTCTACCTGATAAGGTAAAAATTCAAAATCTATTTTTTCAGAAACAATTTCTGTAATATCTCTTTCTGGAATATTCGGTTCTGGAATATAATTATAATCTGCTTCAGTTTCTTTTTCTCTCATTACCTCCAAAGCTAGTTTATCTTCTCTCCATCATTTTGTTTGCTGTTGTTTTTGTGGAGCTTTGGTGTTTTTTCGAATATTTAACTGCTCTTCTACTTCCAAGTGTAATGCTTGTAAAGCGAACTTGAAAGAGTTTAGGTTTTTAATTTCTGTCCTTGGGTTAAGATCGTTTGTCCCAGCTTTTCTAAGCGATAAACTCACATCTGATTTGAAATGTCATTTTTCCATATCAGCATCTGAAACTCAAGTATATCTTACAATTTTTTGAAGTTGTTCCATATATAAGATAGCATCTTCAATGGAATGAATTGAAGGTGTGGTTACTACTTCAAAAAGTGGTTTTCCAGATCTATTAAAATCCAGATCAATTTTTCAATTTTTTAAATAAGTTAATTTAGCTGGATCTTCTTCTATATGAAAATGATCAATATCCACTTTTCATTCTGTTCCATCAGGTCTCATAAAAGGAACTGATCATCACTTAGAAATCGGATCACGGTATTGAGTGATTTGGTATCATTTTGGTAAATCTGGATAAGAATAATGTTTTCTATCAAATGATAAGGTGTTTGCAAGTTCTCATCACAAAGCATTTGATAAAAAGGTGGCACTTTTGACAACATCTAAATTTACCTGAGGCGAAGAAGTATCCTTTCCTGTACAAGTAGGACAAATATTTGTGTTAGGTGCCGATTCGGTATCATTTAGACAAGAACAAAATAGTTTAGTTTTTGTATTGGTAACTGTGATGTGGGTCTCAATTCATATCACAAGTTCTAGTCAGAGTTCTTGTAATTCTTGATTCAAATTTAATATATTGGAAAAATTATTTATATTGGCATTTTGTTGTGAGTAAATTCAATTTACTTGATTTACTTTAACATCTAAAGCAGATCTTTTAGTTCCACTACTAAACTTTCGTTTAGATAAGTCTTTTGTTTTCATGATATATTGGGTAATATATAAAGTTTAATTAACAATACAAGATTAAAAAAAATCTCCAGCGGTTTTTTTAGATACCGTGGAGATTTTTTATTATTTTAATCAATAACAAATCATCTACGGTATCCGTAGATTATTATTATTTAATTGATATGATCTAAGTTTTGCCATCATTTTGTGATTGAATTTAAATGATTACAATATTATTATAAGTATTTTATATCCAATTGCAAATTATTTATTAGTATATGTTTTTTTGATGAAAAGTCACTTTTATCAGAAATTTTTTGCTAATCTCCTTTTATTGCATCTAATAACTCTGGGAATTCTGAAACAAAAAAATGACCTTTGTCTTGGAATTTAAAAAACTTAATTTGCGGTAAATACTGCAGATATTTTTGGCTTTGTGAAAAAGGTACAAGAGGATCATCTTCTGACTGATAAAGAAATATTTCTTCTACTTGTGTAGATAAGTTTTTTAATATATTTGGATCAAATGAAAAGTTTCAAATATCTCAAACTATAAACCCTTCTTGATCAAACGAAGGTGCTACCAAGTGTAGTTGTTTTATTTGTTTTGGAAAAATGTTTTCAGCGAGATATTTTGCTAAAAAATTTCATCCCAATGAATATCAAATTAATATCAAATCTTCGTTATTTAAGAATTCAAAATGTTTTTCAAACCAAATTTTCCAAGCAACATAATCTGCATTATGTTTACATGGCATTTCTGGAAGAAAAACTTGATACTCTTCTTTGAGTTGTTCTTCTAGCCAATCTCTCCATTTCTTTTGTTTCTGAAAAGGATTGTATTCCCACTTTTTAAGAGCCTCATAAAATTGCTCATTATCTGCAAAACGATCTCATCAGTGAATAATTATTATTTGTTTCATAAGTATAAATAAAGCAATAAAATTACTTGCTTCGTCTAATAAGTTTAATAAATATCCAAATAAATCCTATTGCTAAAACACTATGTCAAATTCCAGCAATTCCTGAAATCATATGATTGATGCCACTTGAAAGTACTAACTCCTGAGCTTGAACTATTCCTCTAAAAAACATCATAATTATAGTAATACTTCGCCCAATATAATAGGTCCAAAAAGCAGATTTAAGTTCTTTCGTCGTATGTTTTAGTTGTTGCGTAATTAAAGTAAATATCAATGGGAAAATTACTGCTAACAGAAAAGTATGTGTATGCAAAAGAGAAAGAGTTGTTGTCCCATCAAATCCAATATATTTTGTATATTCTCTATAAAAGACTCAAAAAAGGAGTGCGAGAATTGACATTCCAAACGAGATTTTAAGTATATTTCTCATAAGTATTTGCTAAGAAATTAAAAAACTAGTTTCTTATATTCACAAATATTTAGACTAAAACTCACAAGTTTTGGGAGCTCTAGGGAAAGGAATTACATCACGGATATTTTCCATTCAACTGACATACATCACCAACCTCTCAAATCCAACTCCAAATCCAGCATGTGGAACAGTCCCATATTTTCTCAGATCAAGAAACCAGCTGTATTCCTCAGTATCAAGCTGCATCTCTTCCATTCTCGTTTTAAGTTTATCAAAGTCATCTTCCCTTTGGCTTCCACCTATTAATTCTCATACTCCTGGAACAAGTAAATCCATTGCTCTTACGGTCTTCCCATCATCATTCTGCTTCATATAAAAGGCTTTGATTTCTTTTGGATAATCAGTTACGAAAACAGGTCCTTTGAATATTTGTTCTGATAAATATCTTTCGTGTTCAGTCTGCAAATCAATTCCCCATTCTGGTTGGTATTCAAATTTATGATTAGCTTTTTTCAAAAGTTCTATTGCTTCGGTATAAGTCACTCTACCAAATGATGAGTTTACAAGTGCTTCAAGTCTGGCTTTTACTCATGGCATGATGAATTTATCAAAGAATTCCATCTCAGCTGGTGCTTGTTCCAAAACATATTTGAAAGAATATTTCAACAAATCTTCAGCAAGTTGCATATTATCGTTTAGATCTGCGAAAGCGATTTCTGGCTCAATCATTCGGAATTCTGAAAGGTGTCTGGTGGTGTTGGAATTTTCTGCACGAAAAGTTGGCCCGAATGTATAAATCTTTCCAAAAGCAGTAGCAAAAGTCTCTCCCTCAAGCTGTCCACTTACTGTAAGTGAAGCATGCTTTCAAAAAAAGTCTTTGCTAAAATCAATAGATCAGTCTTCTTTTTTTGGAGGATTTGCTAAATCAAGCGTAGTTACTTGGAACATCTCCCCTGCTCCTTCACAATCACTTGAAGTAATAATAGGGGTATGAGCTCGAATGAAACCATTTTTATTGAAGAAATCATGAATTGCGAAAGAAAGCAAACTTCTTACCCTGAAAACCGCTGAAAAAGTATTGGTCCTTGGCCTGAGATGAGCAATTGTTCTAAGATATTCAAAAGAATGTCTTTTTTTCTGGAGTGGAAAGCTCTCATCAGCCTTTCCTACGAGTATTACTTCTGTCGCTTTTAATTCAAAAGCCTGTTTTGCTCACTCTGATTTTACAAGTGTTCAATGAACTTCTATACTACTTCCTGTCGTATATTTGCAGATCTCATCAAAGTTTTTTAATGCTGAATCAAAAACAATTTGCAGATTTTTTAGGTAAGAACCATCATTTAGTTCAATAAAACCGAAAGTTTTGGAATCTCTAAGGCTTCTAATTCGCCCTTTTACTAAAAGCTCCTGTCCAATAAAAGTTTCGTAATCATTATAAATAGTTTTAATACTTGTTGTTTTCATAATAGAATCAATAAAAATTAAAATCAATTTGAATTAATATATTTTTTTTAATATCAGTTGCAAGCAACAAGTTTATAAAGCTGAAAATTACAAGAATTTATCAAGTTGCAACTTGAAAGTTGAAAGTTGTTCCCCTTAGCTTACGGAGTTCTCCGTAACAAGTAAAGGGGTTAGGGTGGATTTGGGAAATGGCGGGGATAAAATTCCTCCCCTTGGGGAGGATGAATGTCCCGAATTTATGAGGGACTAGGTGGGGGTTTTACCCCCAACTACGATAGAACAACTTCCCCGTTGGGGAAGGATTTCCT
>Ga0209719_1003315_pt1 | contig 14891 bp, 14 predicted proteins | sample AD_JPNAS2_MetaG_FD_184421 | JGI IMG/M metagenome (GOLD analysis project Ga0209719, IMG submission 184421) | Active sludge microbial communities of municipal wastewater-treating anaerobic digesters from Japan - AD_JPNAS2_MetaG (SPAdes) (version 2) | ecosystem: Engineered > Bioreactor > Anaerobic...
TAAGATTTCAATCCACGTGCCTACGTGAGGCACGACTCTGTACTATATATCAGGCAACAAATATCTTACTTGCCCTAAACGCTGTATCATCGCCTTCATATCCGATAGAAAGCGTAAGCAGCATAGAACTACACTCCGGACCATGAAACAGTGCTTCACACCGTCAGCTGTCGGCATTATGCTGTTATGCGCCTCGGAAATCCAAGAGAACTGCCCCGTATAAGGAAACAGCCAGTATTTGCCGGATCGCGAACCTCCCCGGGAAAACGTGGGCACTTCATCTTCGCGGCACCCCCCAGAAATAGCATTACAAGATCAGCACGCCCTCAACATTCAGCCCCGGCTTAGCCCCCACGTGATCCACATGATCCCGACCATGCTTCCCTAAATTATAATACCGTACGCTATCAATCGTGGGATCTATGATCTCGTTGATCTTCGCTTTCATCTCCATCAATTGAACGGAATCTACCACGCATTCAAAGACCGAATTTTGCACGCGCGTACCGTAATTCGTGCAGATCTTTGCAACCGTGCGCAACCTGCGCCTCCCCTCCGGGCTCTCCGTATTTACATCGTACGTAACCAGAACGAACACCATTCTCACCTCATCACGAACGGCGGATACCCATCGATATCTCCCCGCAGATGCCGGGCCAGCAGCATTGACTGCGCATACGGCAGAAGGCCAACCGGGACCCGTTCATCCAGATAGCCATGCATAACCTCTTCTGTCTTCCGCCGTTGCCAGGCCGCAAGAACTGCTTTCCGCCCTGCATCCGTCAGGATCACGGCCCCGTTCTCCTTCACCAGGAAATCATCCACCGCAACAATCCGGTTATTAATCAGACTCAACACAAACCGGTCTCCGAGATACGGCCGGAACTCCTCCATCAGATCCAGCGCAAGGCTCATCCGTCCCGGTCGGGCGCGGTGGAGAAACCCCACCTGCGGGTCCAGCCCCACCGACTCCAGCGCCGAAGCGCAATCTACCGCGGTCAGCGTGTATATGAACGACAATAAGGCGTTTATCCGGTTCAATGGAGGTCTCCTGCTCCGAAACTCAAATGTGAACGCGGGATCTCGGGAAAGAATCAGATCATCGAAGCAGTCAAAGTAACACTTTGACAGAATTCCTTCACGACCCCGAAGTTCATTCAGCGTCCCGGGTGGTGACTCCTTCATCTGGCGAATTCCCTCAGTCAGCCGCTTAAGATTCTCTGCAAGCGCCGGCGAAGCCTTTTCAGGGTAGTCACGGCCAAACCGCAACAGGACACTCCGGCAGTTCAGTAGCTTCCCGAGCACACAGTTTATTGCAATCCCGGCCGCGGCCTCCTCGTCATCGGAGAGGAGATACTGTCTCTTGCGGAGTAGCACGTTCCCGGACACGCGGCCTGAAACCCGTCCGAGGAACTTTCCGTACGGGGACACAAACGCAAGACCCACGTTGCGGGATGCGCACAACTCCATAACGCCCGGACTTGCCCCCATAAACCCAAAACAGATGACCCCCTCCAGGTTGTGAATGGGGATCCGTCCTATCTCATTTCGCTCAACGGAAACGACGATATTCTCTCCGTCTTTCTTGAGATAAGACTCTGGATTGGTGATGTACAGGGTGTTCAGGAGTTTTCTCATGCATCTTCCCTTCCAATGCAGATGACGAGGTAGCGATCAACCGATCGTCCGCGGGATGAGACGGCCGGCATACAGAGTTCGACAAGCGAACAGTTCTTGCAGTGCGGCAGCAGAACCGCCGGGGGAGTGATGCCCGCATCGTAAAGGGTATACATCCCGGCGACCAGCTCCGAGACCCGGCGGCGAAGTTCGTCGTCAAAGAGCACCTCCGTCCGTCGCCGGGTCTTGCCGTAATACAGATACCCGCGTTCAATCTGCGCCTGATACATCTCCTCAAGACAGATCGCCTGAGCACACAGCTGGACCTCGTCGCGATCGTCCGGTTTCTTCTTCCCCGCCTTGTACTCCACCGGCACAGCGATCCAGCATCCTTCCCGTCCAGAAATCATAATCCCTGTGTTCGAGCGATGATACTCTACCACATCCGCAACCCCGTAGATCTTCAATGCGTGGGAGACCAGGGGCACACTCCGCGAGATCAGCATATCCCCCCGACTCTCTGTGAAGAAGGGATCGTCCGCATTCCTGTGCATCTGCCTGCCGCCGAAGGTAAGCACGTTCTCCTTCCACAACTGCTCAATGTGGATGAGCGCCCACTGACGTCTACAGAATGCAAAATGCTGGATGCCGCTGAGCAGGAGGTAGTCGTCAGGATTCATGGAAGTTCCGATCCCAATAAGGCATTATTATAAGTCACATTATAATAACCTATCAACAGACGTGATGGCTCATGCACCTTGCTTGCTATGAACCTGAAACGCAAACTTAGTGTTTCGCTCAATTCTCATCCCCTTCAGTTTGACTTTATTCCGCCATTCTTCCTCGACATCGGGTGCCTAAGAGGGGAGAAGGGGATGATCGGGATGCGAGAACAGGCACGGGAGATCGTCAGGATGATCAACTTCGACATATTCCCTAATATCGACATATTCCCTAATAAAGGAGGAGTTCGGGCTCAGATTTATGGATAACCCCTGCCATATATCCCAGAAAATCATCATATGCGAGGTTCCAGTGGTAAATATCTTCTGCGATTTGTGGTATACGCAGTTCTTGTAGTTTATAATTGGCTATTTGCAGCGAATGCTTCTGTAATTCACGCCAGTCACAATGCCCATTGCGTATTCTATCGACGATTTTTATATCTGCCACCGCAATACGTGTATCCGAGTTGATTACCTTGAAATTCTTTTCTACAAATGGGAAATCCTTGCTGCATTCTTTTTTAAGCAACACCCTGTGTATCGGCCTGCTGCCATATTCCTTAAGTTCCTGTTCGATAGCCCCGGTCACGAGCGATGGGGAAATGTCAATTCCTGTTTCTATGAGTTTACGTAGGACTGTGGCGGAATTTTTAATGTCGGGATTTGATTTTAACATATTGCTCTCTGAAAGACAAAATGTGTGCATTTCAGAAACACCATACTCACCATTTCGGTTGACACGCCCTGCCGCCTGCAACAGTGAGGTCAACGATGCAAGCTCCCGGAAACCGGTCCTAAACGAAAAATCAACGCCTGCCTCCACACAAGATGTAGCGACAAGTACCCAATCGTCATCATTGGACCCGTTAAGCCGCGCCTTCACCTGTCCAAGCGTTTTCTCCCTGTCGCTCGGCGTAAGGGAGGTTGAAAGATGTTCTACACTCCCACGCCCGTACTCCTCGCAAATATACTTTGCAACCACTGCCGCGCTTTGAACTGTATTGAGTATAACAAGCCTTGGCCCTTTTGATTGTGCCACACCTTCAACAAACGTCTCCAGCGACTGCGGCGTCAGGTTAGCCTGATATTCGATGCGTTTGCCTTCAAATGCATTGAGCGAAGTCCTTAAAGATGGATCGGCTATATTCGGCACTTCCAACTTTTGTCCGGCGATCTCTTTTATTTCCCAGAATTGATTAAGCGAACCTGAAGCCAGAATCCAATAACTGGACCACTCTTTAGCGTAAATATTAATCCACCGCCATGCTAATGGCAATAGGTGCGCAGGCAATGCACCGTGCGCTTCGTCTACGAATACCGCGCTACCTGCTAACTCATGCAACCGCCTAAGTGCAGACGGGGTTTTCGCCGCAAGGGTTTCAAAGAACGCAACCGCTGTGGTGACGATGATCGGCGCGCGCCATAGCGCTGTGAGATGCCGGGTCTCCTCACTTTCAAATTCGGCACGATGATGCAGTTCAGCCACAACCTCTTCGCCGTTCTCGTCCGGGAAAACCAGTGCTTCACGGTACCTCTCGACCGACTGCTGGATGATATTTGTAAACGGTAACACCACAAATATGCGGCGCAATCCACGCTTACTCGCTTGCGCCAAGAGGTGTGCCATTACCGCAGTTGTCTTGCCCGAACCGACGGGAGCGTCACAGGAGGCAATGTTTTCATATATTTGGGAGTCTCTGCACCCGGTATACATTTCAGAGCGCAGTTTATTCCGTTCGTCATCTTCGCCTATTTTTCTAAGTGTTTCGACATAGTGATCCAATAATGCGAGACGCTCTGCCGGACGAAGTGGAATAGTATCCACCGGCTCAGGATACTTGCCGTAATGCGAAGCGGTATCGGTGTGGTCGGCATCAACCAGACAAGACAGCAGCATACGCAGGAATACCGATAAGTCCCCCGACGGCACAGTGTTCTCTATTAGCGGCCTTGTGCTTACATTGCTGCTGTGTATCTGCGAATACTCCGACAACGCCGCATCAACCCGCGCCTTTATTTCATCATCGCGGAACGCGGAATCCTCGCGGATGCTCTCCATGCCAAAATCCGGAAGTCCGATATGGTGCGCCGCGATAGAAACAGCCGCAAGAAGGGCGGGGGATGCATCATCCAGCAAAAAAGCCGCGCCTGCATCCGCGTGATTAAGCGGCAGACGTTTTGCCGTTCTCTGGCCGGACAAAACTGACTGATTTTCCTCATCAAGTTTACCCAGATCGTGGTAAACTGCCGCAACTTCCGCTGTATGTAAAAGCAATGCACTATCGTCAAGGGAGTATCGGGCAGCGTCAGATGCATTACACCTGACTCGCTCCGATACTCCGTTGATATGTTGCGCATATGTCTGGGCGGGATACCCACCTTTCGGACTATGAGCGAAATATTCTGTCATAATTCCATCAAATCGACCACATCACCAACCCGCGACTTGAGATTTTCTGGCAGAGAAGTTTTGTCCTCGTAGTCTGCCCACCCGTTGGAGGGATCAGATACATTGCTTATGCGAGTAGGCATCAACGCCTCAAGCAACAGATAATCCGGGCAGCTTCCAAGCGCGCTTTTATGCTCGATATACCAGGCATGACGGATTCGCACGTCAGGGCGTATGGCCGAGCGATTTAAATCGTACGCCTTCGGAATCAACAGTTTGAGCAGTTCTATATCGTCCGGGGTGCAACCGCTCTTTCCCGCGTAGTTTGGATTGATAAAGAAAGGCATACAGTATACGCCATGCTGTACGATACGGAATGCAAGTGGTGCCATACCAGCATTTTTCCCGTCTTGCACACCGGCTTTATTTGTGTTCGTATGGCGCACAATATCTATCGGCGATATGGAAACTCCTACGCCAAACTGTGCCACACCCGTCTTGATGAAGCCTTTTGCCCCGCCTTCTTCAAGGAACGTGTTGCCGAACACGCGAGCATCCCAATATTTTTTTACGAAGATGCTGTTTAGGAAGGACTGTTGATCAAATTTCTCGTTATCACCCATCTCCTTTTTAATTTCATCGCGGTTGCGCCCACGCGATTCAAGTATGCGGTAGTGATCCGGATTATCCTTAAACTTCTCCGGCAGGCTTTTAAAGAATGGGCTATCAGAATCTTCCAGTAAATCACGTAGTTTACGTTTGAAAGATACGGGTGATATTTCGCCGCGGCCATTCGGGCGCTGGCGTGGTTCGCTCTCCCGGTCGGGGTCGCCATTAGGATTTGAGTTCACGGCTTCTATTACCAAAAGCCCCGTTGCACGTTTGACTTCATTTTGCATCTATACATACCTCCTCAGTAGATTCTTTGTTCGTCAATTTGGGAAGATCCGCAAGGTAACCGATAAACAACTGTGCTTTTTCCAGGTCGCCGAACCGGATATTCTCTGTCAGGTTTTGACGCAGCTGTGGCATGAGTCGGCCATACTGCCGCTTGTACCACGCCGCTAAGCCGCTTTTATCCTTGTCCTGCCGTCTGTACTGGTCTGCCCAAGCTATGTACGGAACCATTCGCGTACAGAGCAGAGCCACGGCCTGTGCCGGTGTTTCTGATGCTGTTACGAACACAGAGTTTCCCGCCAGTTGTGGCGGCACTTCGCCATCGCGCTTGATCTCACAATACAGCGCGTGCAGCTCGTCGGATATTTTCAGTAGTTGTCCGATTGAATATGCCATGTCTTGCATATAAACCTCCTTTGTTATGCCGCTCTTGTACAGGAGCAGCCCGAGTAAGGGAAATAAGTCGCCTATTTCCGCTTTCATTGCATCTTTAACAGCATTCCTGCCTCTTGGCAGGTTGTCGCCGGCAAACAATATCAGACCCAATGAGTTCGCGGTCACACCTCTGGTAATGCGCATTATTCGCGACGGCACGGGTTTATCCAAAAGCAATTCCATGCCTTGATAATATTGTATTAATTTAACCTCGTTCTTGCCGTCTGCACGTGTGCCGTTCCGCTTCCAAACTTTGTTTGCGATTTTGGAGATATTCAAAGGAAACGGTGTGATAAGCTCAATTCGTGCGATCGGCGGTAGGTTGAGGCATCCCCGCTGCCACTCGATAGCTGCATCTATTAGCCCGCTTGAGGTTAGGTTGCGCGAGAACACCACCCTTGCGCGCTTAGATAGGGCTGGCGGCATTTGCTGTAATGCAAACACATGGATATTTTCCGGCTTTTGCTTTGTTTCAAGCCCGTTGAGTGTCGCAATAAAATCCTTTGCGACATTCTCAAACCTGTTTGTGCTACCTTCACGATTCTCCGTACTACCGAAAAGCGCAGCAAACTTAGGCAGAACTTTTGGAACTTTGTTTGGATATACAAATAGCATTGCATCTTTGTCTATTCTGCGCCACGTAACGTTCTCGTTGTCAGGTTTCACAATCCATTCAAGCGAGGTCTTCAGGGTGTCGCGATTCGTTTTGTTAATCGGAAAAGAGTGGGCATCAGCTTTTTTATAGCGGTACTGGCACCCTTGCTCGCGGAACATAGAACGTAGCGCCACCTCAAACCCCGGTGCGAGTCGCACAGATGGCATGGGTTCGCCAAGCTCCACATACGGAGATCCGAAAGCGTCAAGTTGATCGCTTGTTTCAGGTTGGTGGTCACTTTCATTGGCAAAAAGCCAATCATTTACTTGCCTTGTGGTATTTTCGTTAGCTATTGGATATTCGAATTTCTCCCAATGTATTAAATCAAGCACAATCGATACTGAACCAACATCATCTTCCGGCCGCTTCCTTTCGTTCCCTTTACGAATAAGCAACGGCAGATAAGATTTTATATCGCTTGATAGTCTTTTCCAAACCTGCTGCTCAAGGGTGCTACGCAACATGTCAATGTCAAGCGATGCTGTGATGTTCGTCAGCGCGGCGACTGCGCTTTCTCCAGGCGTATTCGGTACTTGCGTGCACAGGCAGCGCGGTATCTTTTTGCGAAGTTTGGGGCTCCAGTTATCGGTAGTGCATATCGATCGCAAATAACTTATATCCAGTTCCGTTTTCCCTTCGTAAAGCGCATCGTAATATCTCTTATCTTCATCTGATGTGACGCGGTACAACGGTGCAATGTTGAAAGCGGGAAATGTCCCCTGATTATTGCCAAATTTTCGGCAGACATTCACCAGATCCTTGCTCATCGGCTCAACATCCGCCACCGCGCCATCATCGCCAAGCCATATACGATAGCAGGCTCCGCCCGGCAACGACTTATACTGATGGTGCCACCTCTGCTGCTTGATGTTGTGGTTTGCAAGGGTTGCAGACAGCTGATGCAGCTCGTTCAGCATGGCCTTTCTCCTTTCCCGTAAGTCAGCACGCCATCTGTAATCTCAACATCCGTGTCGTACTGATACGCGACTTCGGATTGGTAGCCTTTTGAAAATACCTGCCGCAGCATGGAGGGGACAACTGCAGTCTCCATATCAGACATGACACGTGTACCATCGCGGAACTCACCGAAATAGGATGGCGTGAACTCCCGCCACCCCAGGCAGGGCACAGAGAAACACTGTCCACGCTTCAGCCTTCTGGCGAATATCTCTTGATATGCGTGCCCCGGTGACGTGGTCGCGTTATCCCAGTTCTTCGCCGCTTGAGGAAGTTTCTCTTTTACTTTATACGGAACAACTTCGGCGTACAGGCGATAGCAGACATCAATAAGAACGGTGGCGCAAAGCTGGTAACTGTCTCCGTGTTTGATGTTCGTTGTTTTTCGTAGCGGGCCACCATAATTTGTGTAATAATTGTGAAACTGTACCGGCGCACAAATTTCCGCCTTAATTGGAATAATTTCAATCGCAGGTCCCCACAGCACGGACTCAAAAATAGCTTTAACCGCCGAGTATGTAGGTGCCGGATAGCTGACAGGGCTGTCGCCGGTGTCTGGTCTTGTCCACATGGCGGTATTACCGGCGATTTCCAACTGAACGATATATGCTATAGTTTTCACCTCTTAGTTGTTCATACAGACAGGTCTCTGGGATCTTTAAACAACCTGACCAGAACTCCACTCACTCTCTATGACTCCTGCACCAGGGTTCCTCCACTACCTATCTTTCCGCACCCCGGCAACCACCAGAATTCTCAATGGTGGCAATGGTGCTCTCTGATTTTCTGTAGTTTGTCTGAGCCCTGTCCCCTTTTTGGTTCTTTATTCCCCATGTTTAAATACCTTCCGCTGGAGACACCTTCACCATATATGTCCATCTGGATGAAATCAGCCCACCAAAAAGAGGTTCCTCATAGAAAACAGGTAGTGCTCTAAAAAACAACTGATTAATGGAAACGCCCCCCCGATTTGAGCTTTTGGCATGAAAATGTCCCCCCCAGATATTTTCATCCGGTGTGCTTGTGGCCCGGGGGGCAGCATGTGGTTTTTTTCCTTCCCCCTCAGGATATCCATCTCCCCGCCTCCCGGATACGTTCGACGTCGAGGAGACCGTCCTTAAGAAAGACGATCCGGTCGAAGTAGTCCATATGCCAGGGCTCATGCGAGACCATCACGACCGTCTGCCCGAGGTCGCGGTTTATCTTCCGGAAGAGATCCAGGACGATCCGCGAATTCTCGGTATCAAGGTTTGCACAGGGTTCGTCCGCAAAGACGATGGAGGGCGTGTTCACGAGCGCCCTGGCGATCGAGACCCGTTGCTGCTCGCCGCCGGAGAGTTCTCCGACCAGGTGGTGATGCCTCCGGCCGAGCCCCACCCGTTCGAGGACGTCCCGCGCTGCGGCATAGGATTCGCCAAAAGATCTTCCCTGTGCGATTGCCGGGATTGCAACGTTCTCAACCACGTCGAGATCGGTCACCAGCGCATAGTCCTGAAAGACATACCCGAGGTGCATCAACCGAAAGAGCGTCCGCTCCTCATCGTCGAGCCCTGAGACGTCCGTTCCCGAGATGATGATACTCCCCGATGTCGGGGTATCGAGAAGACCGAGCTGGTGGAGGAGCGTGGACTTCCCGCTTCCGCTTGGCCCCATGATCCCGACGAACTCGCCGGCGTCTATGGTGAGGGAGATCCCCCTGAGTGCGGCAACCTCGACGCTCCCCATCCGATAGATCTTACTTAAATTCCGCGCCTCGATCATCTTATCCCCTCATAGCGATCAGGATCTCCTCTTTTGCGACGTACCACGCGGGAATATAGCCGGAGACGAGCGAAACGAGGAAGAGGCACGTGACGCTCACCACGATCCCGCCGATGTCCGGCACCGGGCTGATGAACCCCATCGGGAAACGGATCGGGTTTGCGCTCAGACCGAGAGCGATGCCGGCGAGCAGCAGTACCCCGGCCACCGCGCCTGCGGCGCAGAGGAACACGGTCTGGAGGAGGTAACTCCCGATGACGATCCGGCGCTGAACGCCGATTGCCTTCAGGACCGCAACCTGTTTCCTGCGGTTGACGATGTTGATGAAGGTGATAATGAAGACGATCACACTCGCCACGATCAGGCAGACCACGGTCATGATGGAGGTGAGGAGGTTGAAGCTCCCGATTGCGTCGCCAAGGATACCCTTCCCCTTCTCACTCCAGGTCTTGATCGGTTCCTGAACCCCGAACTGCATACATGCGGTCTTCAGCTGCCCCGCGTCCCCAATATCACCACCCCGGACCAGGATCTCCGTCGCCCTGCCGCCGGTCTGCATGACGGCATCCATCTCCTCACGGGTGACGAACGCGGCCGAATCGATCAGGACGCCGTCGGTCTCAAAGATCCCCTTCACCCGGTAGGCCTTTACGACGCCGTTGCTGTAGGTCACTTCCAGGAGATCGCCCACCCTGGCGCCGCCGAGTGACGGGACTTTGTCTTTTGTCTCGTCGGTGTCGCCCGCAAGGAGACTTCCGATCAGGATCTGGTCGGTATCGCCCGGAGAGAGGAAATTTCCTTCAAGGAGCGCCTGGTGGTAGCGGGTCACCGTCTTTTCATCGCCGGGATCGAACGCGGTGAGGGATTTAGACTGGAACTTTCCGTTCCGTGGATTGGTTATGGTAGTGCCGACGCTTATGCGGGGCGAGACGCCGGTGACGCCCGGGACCCTCTTCAGCCGGTCGATGAGGTCGTCAGATCCGGTGATGAAAAGTTCCTTCTCTCTCGGTTCGATCGTGAGATGGCTGTACTGGTAGTCGATCATCTGCTGGTTGTACACCTGCACGACTCCCCCGACGATCATCGTCATGAAGTTCATCAGGACGACGACGAGGGCGATGACCAGGATTGTGAGGGCCAGGGTCCACCGGTTCCCGCGCCGGATGGCCCGGGCCGCAAGGAAGAAAGAGACCCTGTATCCGCCGTCACGCATGATCCGTCTCCTTCCGTCCCCGGAGGTGCCGGTATGCCAGCGCCGCCCCGACAATCACAAGGCCGAGAACGGCAAGAGCGGCCCACGGTCCGGCCGACGGGTTCACAACGAGGGCCATCTCCTCGATCCTGCTGTGCGGGCCGTAATAGTCCTCGTACGACAGGTTGACGGTGACGGGGATCTCGCCGGACTGATCCGTTCTCAGGGTGAAGACGGCGGGTGCGTCGCTCCCCGGCTTTATCTTGCCGACGAATGCCTGCTTTGAGCCGGAGACGGGGGCGTCGATCCTGACCTTGAGGGCGGTTGCATCGCCGGTGCCGGTGTTCTCGATCCGCAGGATCAGGGTGAAAGGTCCGCCGGAGACGGCCGGGGACGGGTCCGTCGAGACGGCCGAGATGCTCAACGCCGCCTTGCCCTGCAGGTTTATGCCCACCTGCTCCACCTGCTCGAAGCGGGAGCCGTCGGCACGGACGTAGCCGATCGGGATCGAGATGACCGCAAGCCCGAGCGGAGCGTTCCGGTCCGATGCGAAGGAGAGGTTGAGAACCTGCGATTCTCCGGGATCGAGCTTTGAGAGGTGGTGCGTGCTCGGGCTTTTTAGAGCGATCGAGGAGGTGTTCGGGCTGATCGAGAGATCAACGTTGTTCGCCCGGATCTCTCCGATGTTGGTGATCGTCAGGTTCACGGAGAAGTCGTCACCGGGATTCACGCTTTTAGGGACCGATTTCTCGACGCCGATGGCGGGATTCTTCGGGAGCAGGATGGCGCTGTTGACGTTCACCGGGATCGGGTACCTCACGTTCGTGCCGCCAAAGACGCTGATCCAGGCTTCCGGGAAGTAGATGCCGTCGCCGGACGGAGCCCTGATCAGGAAGGTGAGGGGGAAGCTCTGGCCGGGCCCGATCGATCCTACGTCCTGGAAGGACCCGCGTACGACCTCTATCCCCTTCCCGACGAGGGTCGCACTCTCGATCTTCGCGCTGATGTCGGTGCTTGTCGTGGTGACGGTGCTCGCTGTGCCCCGGGTGAACGTATCCGATGCGGATTGCGTCGCCCGGTCCGCGGTGTTTTTCAGCGTGATCGTGACGGTCCCCATCTCCCCCGGGAGGATGACCGACGGGTTCACCTCATAGCCGGTGATGATGACCGTGGGTTCCGCGGCCGCGACGGGAGAAACGAGACCGAGGGTCAGCAGTGCGGCTATTAGAGACAGCACGATACATGTATGTCGATCGGTTGCTGCCGGGATCAGGCCTCGGGGGTTCATTCCGACTGATTTGAACCCTTTTTTCCCGAAAGATCGGTCAGTGAACGCTTGCTTCATATGTCTTCAAATTTCTGTATGCACGGTTACATAATTAAACTTACGTTTAGTATTTTGACTTAAAATTTAAGAACCAGTATTATAAAGTCAGTCATCATACAGTTACCCGTTTGTATGCCTCGAATAAATCCGGAATACCGCAGAGATGCAAAGAGGAAGATCATCGACGCCGCGATTGAGGTGGCCTCCGAAAAAGGGGTGACGGCGGTAACGCTCGAGGATATCGCGCAGAAGGTGGGCGTCACCAAAGGGGCGCTGTACGCATATTTTGAGAGCAGAGAGGTCCTGTTCCGGGAGATGACGCTTGAGGTCTTCACGAGGGTCAGGTCGGAGCTCGAGAAGGCGTTTCGCGAATCGGGTGACGGGCCCGAGACCTTCTCCCGGATCACGGATCTGGTGTACGGAGACCTGAAGCGGTATACCAATATCTTTATCCAGATGGTCACGACTGTCCCGCAGGACCCCGAACTGCAGAAGATCTACTCCACCATGTTTGACAGAAACGTCACGTTCATCGGAGGCCATATTTCCCGGATGCAGAAGAAGGGGATGATCCCTGTCGAGGTCTCTCCCGAGGAGACCGCCCGGGCAATACTTGCCCTTGCGATCGGCCTCCGGATCACGGAGCTCCACCTGAAGAAGGATCCCGAGCAATTGAAACGAATATGGCTCGATTCGGTCTCCCGGTTGCTCTCCCTGAAAGAAGATGTAGCGTGATGCCCGACACCCACAAAGAGAGGGCTTTTGCCGGTTTCCTTCCCGATTCCGGTCTAGCCTGCGATGCTCCACCCCTGCGCCTCCTGCTGCAGCGTCCAGAGCCGGGCATACAGGCCTCTCTGAGCCAGAAGATCGTCGTGGCTGCCCTGCTCGACGACCCGGCCGCCGTCCAGAACGATGATGTTGTCCGCCCTGCGGACGGTCTTCAAACGGTGGGCGATCATCGCGACCGTCCTGCCGCGGATCAAGGCCGATATCGCCTTCTGCACCTCGATCTCGTTCTCCGGATCCAGGAACGCCGTCGCTTCGTCGAGCAGCACCACCGGAGCGTCCTTTAAGATGGCCCTGGCGATGGAGATCCTCTGTTTTTCGCCCCCGGAGAGCGTGGCGCCCCCTTCCCCGACCGGCGTCTCGTAGCCGAGCGGCAGCCTCATGATGAACTCGTGGCAGCAGGCTTTCCGGGCGGCATCTTCCACCTCCGCCTGCGTCGCTCCCTCCCGGCCGAAGCGGATGTTGTTGCCGATGGTATCCTTGAAAAGGTAGACGTCCTGAAACACCATCGAGATCTTTTCAAGCAACGCTTCGGGGTCCATCTCCCCGATATCTTCCCCGCCGAAGAGAACCCGGCCCGATTGAGGGTCGTAGAACCGGGCGGCGAGTTTGAGGACCGTGCTCTTTCCGCTTCCCGAAGGCCCGACCAGGGCGGTCAGCGATCCTGCCGGCATCTTCAGCGATACGTCGTGGAGGACCGCATCGGACCCGTAGCCGAACGTGACCGATTCAAACTCGATGTCGTGCTCCTCGGGAGGACGCCGCTCCCCCTGCATGACCGGTTCCCTCCTGAGCGTCAGAATGCGTTCCCCTGCGAGGGCGTGATACCGGAACTCGGGGAAGCTGATCAGCGCCGTGGTCAGGGGGTCGAAGACACGTGCCCCGATGACCAGGAAGATGACGAACGTCAGAATGTCCAGCGTCCCCGAAAGAAGGAGGTAGACGCCGACGAGCACCAGCACCGTCAGCCCGGCCCGCACCGCCGCCACCGCCAGGAGGAAGACCGGACCGAGCAGCCCCTCGAGCCGGATGCTCTCCCGCATCAGTTCCCGGAACGCCTTCTCCAGGCGGACGAACCGGCTTCCCGAGAGGTTGTAGGCCTTGATCACCCGGATGCCGTTTAAGTACTCCTGCAGCCGGCTGGCTGCATTGATCTTGGCCCGGATGTGCCGGGAACCCAGCGACCGCTGCACCCCGGACGAGGCGAGCACGATCAGGACGGCCAGCGGCAGCGCGACGAACATGGCCGCGGCCATGCGCCAGTCCAGGAACGCCAGCCCGACCAGGGCAAGGATGGGCAGGATCAGGGCCCCGAAGAGTTGAGGCAGGATGTGGGAGAGCGAGTGCTCGATCTGGGTGAAGTCCCCCATGATCATGTTGGCCAGGTCGCCGGGGTCCCGGCGGGTCAGGTAGCCGAGCGGCAGCTTCCTCAGGTGCTCGGCGAGGGCTGCTCTCCCCTCCGCCGCAACCGCGTAGGCCCCCCGGTAGGAGGCCCGATACGCTCCGACTTCCCCGAGGAAGATGACGATCATAAAGAGCAGCAGTGCGGCGCTGACCCACCAGAGGCCGGCGATATTCATCGGGGCGCCCGGATGAATGAACGGCTCGAAGATCATGCCGACCGCTGCGATCACGAGGACGACAGGGACGATATTGAGGAGGTCGGAGAGCACCGTGAAGAAGACCGGTTTTACCAGCTTTCTGGGGTCTCCTGCCGTGATATCGGTGAGAATGCCCATCAGGCAGCACCCCCTTTCTCGATGACCCAGCCGGACGCATCCGTGTACGCGTCCCACATCCTCCGGTACACGCCCTCCGTCTCAAGCAGTTCCTCATGCGTCCCCCGCTCCGCGATGCGCCCTTCCTTGAGCACGAGGATCTGATCGGCCGCCCGGATGGAGGAAAGCCGGTGGGCGATGACGATGACGGTCTTCTCCTTCACGAGTTCCGCAAGAGCCATCTGCATCTTATACTCGTTCTCCGGGTCGGCAAAGGCCGTCGCTTCGTCCAGGACCAGGATGGGGGCGCCCTTCAGGATCGCCCTCGCCACGGAGACGCGCTGCTCCTCTCCCCCGGAGAGGTAGATACCCCCTTCCCCGATCAGCGTATCGTAACCCTGCGGCAGCCGCTCGATGAAGTCGTGGCACTGG
>Ga0209719_1003325_pt1 | contig 14857 bp, 18 predicted proteins | sample AD_JPNAS2_MetaG_FD_184421 | JGI IMG/M metagenome (GOLD analysis project Ga0209719, IMG submission 184421) | Active sludge microbial communities of municipal wastewater-treating anaerobic digesters from Japan - AD_JPNAS2_MetaG (SPAdes) (version 2) | ecosystem: Engineered > Bioreactor > Anaerobic...
TCCACAAGACATACATCCTCCTTTTTTCATAGAAGGTTTAGAAGCCTCCTTAATGTAAGAAGGCTTCTTTGTACTCTTCGTTTTCATTTCTTCTTAGGAGCAAAAGGAGTATTAGGCTGTTTAGCCTTTTTAACCTGAGCTTTGGTCATACTCTTGTTTCCAAGAGGTTTACTTTTCGTTTTCCCTGCAAAGGGATTGTTGTTCTTGTCCATGATATTTATTTTTTAATTTTCATTTTAGGAGCTTCCTCTTCAGAAACTTCCTTAATTACATCTTTCTCTACATATTCAGCCATAATACCTTCTATGACATCATTAGCCCTGTCTGCAAGCAGGATTTGAGCTGCCTGCTCAGTGCTCAGGATACTTCTTATTGTATTCAATAAGAACCCAAAGTCCCTGCCAGAAATAGTTATCTGGTCTTCATTGTTCCATGTGTACTTTTTACCTCTGTCATACTTTGCCATGATCGTTGATTTTAATATTAAATGTTATCGTTGAATTTGTTTTCATGCTCTTGCCCATTTCAACCCTTATGCTGAACATATTATTCAGCTTGAGAATCTCCTGTAGCAAATTGTTAAAATATACTGGCGTACTAGGGGCTACACGAAAATGTAGATTGAACGGTGTTTTTACAATGTCTACATGGGAAAGCTCATCAACTGAACCTATCACCCCGATTAATTGTTCTATGAACACCTCATCATTATCCATTCCTATTGCAGGAAACCCACGCCTCTGTACTTCCATTAAGAAAGAGTTAACAGGTATTTGGTTTTTGCCGAAGTGCCTGAAAAATCATCAGCTAAATTACATACATCATGATATCCATTCATCTCTCCATAACTCTTGAGCTGAGAAGCCCATGACATCATTTCAGCAACAACAACATTAGCTGATGTGGCTGTAAGAGGTTCAAGCCTAAATACAGCAGGTTTCCTTCCTGTGTACCCCATAAGCTTCTCCATTAATCCGTCTTTAAAGTCATGTACATAATCATATAGGCTACCAACGGCCATGTGTTCAGCATAACCACTTGTCTGCCAGTGTATTAAATGCAACTGTACCTCGAAATATGTCAATTTGCTGGCAATACTTTCTAAACTCATAGCCTCCTGAGAGCTATTAAGCATCTCTGATGGGAATATTGTTTTCATATTTAATTTCTTTCATCTTCATTGCAACATTCATATCCATCAACCTCCACCCATTTTCCCACCTTGGGCATCTTCTTACGCCATATAAGGCTGGCATTTACTTTTCTACCACTTCCATCTATTCTTACAAAAGCTTTAAGTGGTCTTTTTTTAATTGTGTTAATTTTTACTCCTGAGTTCATCACTAATTGTATTAATTGTTAATATTTCAATCCATATTTTTTTCTCAATTCGTCAAGTTTGCTGGCATAATACCATGTACAATGCTTCTTTGCCTTCTCATCATTTAACACCAAGTCTAAATGAGGATCTAACATAGGATCTTCACCCCTATGATATTTACCTTTATAGAATACAGGCATGTCTCCTGTAAATGGAGAGGTAGCTCCTGCGTTGTGATAGATTGATACCTTCTCCAGTTTAGTTAATGGATCATGCACCCATGCAAAGTCAAGCTCAGGAACTATCTTAGTTTCTTGTCCTCTTCTCCATAACTCCCAGAGTACCAACCACATATCGGCTGTCCAAGACTGATATCCTTTACTTTCATTAGCAAAAAACTGTCTATTTATACTTCTTAAATATTGAAGGACAGGAATAATATTATCATATACCCTTTCCCAATATTCAACATCTATATTCTTAAACAGATATTGTGTACCTCCTGAATCAAGATTATTCTTCTCACAAACCTTTCTATTTATACCTACCATTCTTGAGGCTGTATCAAGGACATCTATCGTCTTATATTCTTCAAGCTTCTCTGGAAGGACATCCTTTATTTTACTATCAAAATATGTGGCATTAATGTAGCTATTAGTATCAGAACAATATATCACATCATCATCCAACAAATGATCTATATTGAATCTCTCTGTAAAGAGAATATCACTATCTGTATACATTACAGCTTTATCTTTCATATCAGGGTGATCCTGCCAATACTTCATGGCTGTCCAAGGTCTGAGAATAGGAATATATATTCCAAGTTTAGAAGTTACTTCTCCTTCTTCATCCTTATACCAGTTCCATTCCACTTCTGGATAAAGGTCAATGATTTGCTGGTATTTTGCCTTGTTAGGTTCCCTATGTTTAGGGGTAAAAATTAAAACAATAGCCTTGTCAGAGAGTCCTATGTTCTTAAGACTCTCCAACCACATATGTACCTGCCATGTGAAGTAGGCATCATCCGGGAAACAGGTACAGAATTTAAGTTCTTTCATAATATCTCCTCCCATTCTTTTTCAGATAACTCTACTCTCTTCCAAATATATCCTCCTGCTTGTTTCATAGTCCAAGATGAAGTTTTATCTTTATTATAACACTTTTCCTGAGTAGCAACTGCTTGTATACTTCTTCTAGAGATTCCTGTATTTATAGAGGCTTCATTAGGACTTCTATAAGTAGCTATTACTGTTCCATCTTCCGTAATTTGTTGTACAGGACAAGGTTTCATTCTTGAATTATTTTTTATTTTTGAAAGAAGAGAATTTTTTACATGTTCTTTGTCCCATTCTTTTCTTTCATCTCTCTTATTTATAGGAGTAGTTTCCTTCTCCCAAGAAAATCCATATATCATAGTTCTTAATCTTCCTAATGGAACATTAAACTCTTTAGCTATATCTTTAATCTTCCATCCAGAGTTATAAAGATTTTTAATTTCTGACACTTGTTCATTAGTTAGAGTAGCTCTACCATTATCTTCGCATGAAAGCCCTACCTTTAATCCAGTATCAAAAGCATGTCTCATATTTTCAAATTGTGTACACCACTCAAGGTTTTCTACTCTATTATCACTCTTTATCCCATTCTTATGATTAATTTGAGATTTATTTTCTGGATTGGGTATAAATGCCATAGCAACAAGTCTATGAACAGATTTAGTAGTATAAGTTTTTCCATTATTAAATCTAACCTGTAGATAACCTTTTACAGTAGGATATGATCTTATTATCTTACCTTTTACTATACCATGTCTTCCAGTAATAGCTCTATCAAGACTTTTAAATCTTCCTAAATTACTAATTTGATATCCTGAATGCTCAGGAACATCTCTCCATTCTTCTATTTCTTCTTTCTTATTCATATTTAATAATTGTTGGTTTTACAATTTATTAATTGGACATTTCTGTTGTTGTGGTAGTGACAGTACAACATGTCAATAGTTCTATCATCCTTTCAAGTTGTTTTGATATCTCTTGAAGGAGCATTGCTTCTTGTGACCAGCCTATTTGTTTTGGTGCTACCATAGCATTACAAATTTACTTCTTAATTTTCTTCTTTCCCCATATAGGGATAACAATCTTTATTCCTAAGACTGTTATCCCCTTATAGGTTCCAGGAAGCCTGAATGTATTAGACTTGACCTTCAAGTTTAGCTTGGGCAATTTCTGCAGCAAGGGCTTCAACATCAATAGCATTAAAGATTTCATCAATGATAAGATAGATCATTGGTAGCACTTCTTCAGGATTGTTGATCTTTGCTTTGAGTTTCTCAAGAAGCAGATCATCAATCAGCTTCATAATAGGACCATCTACAATACCGAGAACACCTTTCAATTTGAGGATTTTCTCCAGTTTCTTAATCTGTTCAGGTAACAGAAAACCTTTTCTTTCTTCCATTTTACTTTTCTTTTTTTGTGAATATTGATTTAAACCACTCTTTGAGTTCTTTTCTATTTCTTACTATCTTGTCTATAACACCTGTAAGCCCTATAGCAAGAATTATTTTTCCTATACCTTCCTGTGCAGAAGTATTTATTGCATTGGGAAACAATGAGAGAAATGCCTCCCATAGCAACATCATTATAACTGCTGATGTTGGCCGTGTAACCTGTTTCTGTATTTCTCTTGGTGTTGCCATTATAATTTATCAAACTCAATATGAATATGATCAGACTCATCAATTACGTCAAAGTCAATACCCAGTTTCTTCTTTAACTGATAGAAGAGAGCCTTCTTTTGCTTCTCTGTATATATCCATACCCTGATATCAAAAGCATTACCAGAATAATGTAAACTGTTCTTGCTATGAACACCATCAAGTAACGAAGTTACCACTATTTCCTTTCCAGAGATTTTCAAACTAAGGGCATCTGCAATAGCCATAGCCTCCATTATCTCTCTTGAGGCAGAAAGATGAACAGGATTGTTCCCAGCCATCTTTGTCAAACTCACTATAACACCATCCTTGTATTTCATACTTTAAGCATTACCCGTAATATAAATTCAATCAAAATAGTAATAACAGCTACAACAGCGTATATCCTGGTCTCAAGCCTGATGAACGACTCTTTAAGAGAATCAACCTTTTCAACCAACTTATCGTTTTTCTGACACTGTTTCTCAAAAGCGTCCTTAAGGTTTTCCAATTCAGTACTTGTCTGAATTGCCCACTCCTTCCATGTCTTAGTAGAATTATCATCACTCATACTTCTCCTTAGGTATTGTCATAGCTATTATCTGGCAGGGTTTGTCACCAATAACAGCCATGTGTTGTGTGCCTTTTGGTATTATAAGCTTATCTTTTTTCTCAAGTTTGATTCTATCTCCATTCTCCAAAATGACAAGCATGCTACCTTCCAACACAACCATTACCTCTTCAGACTCTGTGCCGTGGGAATGCCATGCAATCTCCGTACCTTTCGAGAACTGCGTGTGGAAGATTTCACAATTGGTATGGTCCAATAATCGAAAAGACATCATCTTTCCTCTTTTTACAGTCCATTCTATTATACCGTGAAAGTCCCCAGGTTCTGCAAATGTCATGAAGCCTGTTGGAGCCTCAGGTAAATCCCTTAGTCTTTCTCTTATTTGTTCTTCTGTCACACACATTTTATAATAGTTTTAATTATTGTTATATCTCACATCAGTCCAAAGGTGAACTTTTTATAATTTCTTCCATCCCTGCGGATAGGCAGTAGGAGAATATACATTTGCATCAATCAAACTCTCATATACACTACCTGCGAACCTTACCTTATCACCTATATTATAAGCATCATGTGCGCCCGTAGGCTGTATGAAATCAGGAATAACACCCGGAGGTGGAATCTCCTTCCATAATGCTGGCGTTGTATCGGGCGTCCATCCAACTTCCGTAGAGTGTGGCTGGATTAATTCATACAACTTCCCGTTGTAGGTTCTGACAACAACGCTAAGTTGATCTTCAGTTAAATCTTCTCCTGCTGCCCACTCAGGGTAAATAGAAATCAGATTGACGTATTCATCTTCGGACAGGTCGCTTTTTAAGACGTATTTAGTCATTAGCTGTCTTACTTGCCATACTTTAATAGGCATCTCGGACAGTTCTCCGCTTTCTCTCACTTCAAGACCAAAGAAATCCAAAGCACCCTGAAAGGAGTTGCAATAATACCAACCATCAATGGGATATGTGTAGTTGTTGTGCTGACTTACAAGGTATGTCATCGCAGGCGTATAAATACCTATCTCGGCAAAAGATAGCACACCGTTTTCATATTTATAAAATCCGTTTTCCATATCATTAAATTAATTTGTTACTGTCCAACCTTTCCCTGTTGCTATTGATGTGTCGCAGGTAGCAGCACCCGTGCATCCTGTAATTACTATTGTCTTTCCCGTTAGTGTTGGAAGGTCTCCGAATAGCGTATTTAGTGCAGTTGCATCTAAATCCGTATATGAAACATTCACCTGTGGCGATGAACCTCCAAAAGTGCTGCTTGCATTTGTTAAACGTATGCTTGTTACCTTTAATTTGTATCCTGATGCTCCATATATTCCTATCTTACTTATAAGCGATGCTATTGTTGTTGTGGTTTGCAGGAATTCACAATCTTTGGCAAAGTTAGTAAAATCACAGGCAACGGATATACTTCCCAAATAATCAATGTTGTTTATATATTTCAATGAGTAGCATGAGAAGAACATATATGACGTATTTGACACGCTTCCCCAACTTGTCGGCAAGGTTATGGAAGAAAGGGCGTAGCATGAGAAGAACATATATGACGTATTTGACACGCTTCCCCAACTTGTCGGCAAGGTTATGGAAGAAAGGGCGTAGCAGTAGGAGAACATATTTGACGTATTTGACACGCTTCCCCAACTTGTCGGCAAGGTTATGGAAGAAAGGGCGTAGCAGTAGAAGAACATATATGACGTATTTGACACGCTTCCCCAACTTGTCGGCAAGGTTATGGAAGAAAGGGCGTAGCAGTAGGAGAACATATTTGACGTATTTGACACGCTTCCCCAACTTGTCGGCAAGGTTATGGAAGAAAGGGCGTAGCAGTAGAAGAACATATATGACGTATTTGACACGCTTCCCCAACTTGTCGGCAAGGTTATGGAAGAAAGGGCGTAGCAGTAGGAGAACATATTTGACGTATTTGACACGCTTCCCCAACTTGTCGGCAAGGTTATGGAAGAAAGGGCGTGGCAGTAGAAGAACATATATGACGTATTTGACACGCTTGCAAATGTTGGAATGACACAAGACTGTAAGTCAACGCAATTAACTGTTGTATTATAGAAAGCATTTGCGTATGTTGTCATTCCCATAGTTCCAAATACTGCCCACAGGATCGGATGGTATTGTTTTCGTGTTGTATATGTATGTCTTTCTACTTTCCATCCCGTAATGTCTCCCGTAGCACCATATATGCGTATCTTCCAAGTATAGGTAGCCCCCCACGCTGTTCCATTGGCAATATGCTGGTGCATATAAATAGTTCCGCTGGCCCTTGACGTTTCAACAGTTCCGTCACCCCAATCAATAGTATATGTCCCTGCCCCTGCAACGGTTGTTGAAAAAGCTATCCCTGTTCCTTCCGTAACAAGCAGATTTATTTCATTATCACCTACCGTTGATATGTCTATCCACTCGGGTTGTGGTTGCCATGTCCCCCCTGTTGATATTTCTCCAATCTTATCTGCATATTCCCTGAATGTTGCAGCACCAACCGTCACTCCCTTTAGTTCGATGGCATCTTTTATAGCGGTCTTTGTTCCTGCTATATAGTCTAATTTTGCTTGTGCGTTGCTTGTACTCATGGCGTTATTATTTCTCCGTTAATTGCATTAAGTTCCGTTTCCATACCTGCTAATGTTGGATTAGTTCCATCGTACTCCGTGTCCGTTGTATCCGTCAATAGATTCAATGATGCTATTATTCCGCTATAATCAATTAGTTTCACATTTGAGCCAAGTATAGTCTTTACACCTGTAATAGGAATATTACTTACGCTCTTTACCTGAGCGACAGGAACTCCTAATATTGTCTTTACATCTGTCATGGCGTGGTAGTGGTTGTAGTAGTGGTTCCTTGTACGACAGTTATCCAAGCATCATAAGGACTGAAGAACATAGTATCAGCACTTAATGCCCATCCTGCTACAACGACAACAGCATCCTCATTTATAGGAGGAGTCTGCGTGAGAAGTCCGAGAGTCTCAGAAGCATATATAGGGCCGCTAGACCAGTTCCATGCAGTGTTGCATACTTGTCCCTTTGTAAGCACCTTCTTAGTGCCTGTGCCTGTCTCAATGGCCATAACAAGCATGTTAGTTGTAGTGGTGGAGGAAGCGTCAGCTTCATCAAAATGAAAATCTGCGCCCTGAGCCAATAAACAACCAAAGCCAACGGAATTAGTATCCACTGTTACAGATAGCGTATCTCCTTTATAAGTAGTGTTGGTGGAAATGACAGCTCCCCAATCTATATTATCTCCAGAGAATAATGGAGGAGTGGCAACAAGCCAACCATTAAATATAGGATCTGCTTCATTGGCAGGAACATCAGCACCTGTAAAGGCACTACTCGTCTGATTATATATTAATCCTGTTAATCTCTTTAGCTGGTTTAGAATATATTTTAGGAGTTTTGATTCATTACTCCACCCAATTTGCTCTTGCATTGTCGTTCCTTTTTATGTTACACAAATTTACATTTTTATTATCAACATTCTTTTTCGTTATGAAATTAATAGAGCTTAATATAGCTAAAAGCTATATTATTTTCGTATCAAACTATAATTAGATTGCATCCTTATTCCCAAGTCCTTAGCAAGCTCTGGATAGAACATTGGCATATATTGAGCAAGCTGATTTGTAAAGGGAAAGGTCTTCATCCAATATTTAATTACATATGTATCTTCTGCGGTTTCTGTATCTCCTGTAGCTAATGCCCAATTCTCTTTGAGGAAGTTTTTAATAGCCTTTCTAAAGTTTTCTACAAAACTTAGAGATGGAAATATTCCCGTAGAAACAAGTGATATAAGGTTGGTAGGATCATAAAAATATGAAAGTTCTGTTCTGAACTTATCAGCCATCTTCACTATAAATCTATATTGATTCATTACAGCTTCATCTTCACCATCATCATCAGGCATAGCTGCTTTTAATCCTACTACAATCAAGAACATGCTCGTGAGAAACATTACATCATATATTTGATTTCTTATATTTGCCCTGACAAGATCTATGAATTGAGCTTCTGTCATCTTTAATGTCTTTCCTGTTTCTGCTGCATATTCTGCTTTCTTTTTCTCATAAAGCTGTCTCATAAAATCTACACCCTTCTCACTTCCTATAAGAGATGCATATAAATAATCAGTTTTATTAAGAAGGTCTTCGCCTATTATCCTCATTATGGTTCTCATTCTTCCCCATTCATAAGCATCCATAGCAGCATTATATTTCAAACTACTTACCCTTACATCAACAGGACGAGGTATCCAGTTCTTGAACACCATAAATGACTTTCCATATACGGATGCATTTATGAGTCTTATGTTTTCTTCTGTCAAATTTCCCAGAGCATCCCCTGAAAGCTGTCTTACCTTTACCCTTAAATCCACAACTCCTTTTGATTTCCTATCTATTCCAGGTATAGTAAATTCTCCATCTACTATCTGGGCAACTTTCATTATTCCTTTTTCTTCTATAAGTTTTTCTACTTCATTCTCAAATTCTTCCTCATAAGCAATTCTTTGTTCTCTTGTACCTTTGTATTTCTCTTCATATTCAGGTTTGCTTCTCAAATATTCTCTTGCATTCAATAACTCTCCGTTTATAACTATCGTGTTCTTTAAGAAGGCATAGAAGATAGTAGTCTGAACATTCAGGTCAGATTGTCTCATAAGTACCATGAGAAAGTCCTGGAGACTCTCTTGAGTGAGAGTACTTAATGAGAGCTTCTTTGCTATCTGTCTGTTATAATTCTCTGTAAGGGGAAGAAAGTAATTAAGGGCTCCTATCATTTTCTTCTTATCTGTTCCATTAAATTTATTAAGAAACATTGTCAATTCTGATGATAGATAATCAGCTTTGGTAAAATATGTACCAGCGTTAATTACAGCTTGAGCTGTGCCTCCAAATAGGTTTGATGTGGAAGAAAGGATATTAAGACCAAGAGCATTTAATTGAAATATATTGTTTAATGTATCAATAGACTTACTCATGCTTACCTGTCTTTCTGCCAATCCTTCAGGAAATACTTTTATACCAAGCTTCTTATTAAGGGTTTCCCCCCATGTACCAAGTTTGAATAGGAGTTGATCGAAGGTTTCACTTTCAATATACTTCTGTCCATATACTATTGACTTTATAAGATTCTCAAGTATCTTGGAGTTATCATCATTTCCTTCTACATATTCAATTTTTCCATCCTTTAGTTTAGGCTTTCCAAAGAAAGATGTAGCAATAGATTGCTTGTTTCTTTCTACATTAAGTACACCTTTTATCTGATTCTCTATCTGTGCAAAATATTTATATCGTATGGCAGCTTCATTATACATAGCCATTGTACGAAATAAATCCTCACTCATTTCCCCATCAACTTCCCTTGTAAAGTATTTAGGAATAACATTTATAGGTCTCCCATTAGCGTCAATCTGTCCGTATCCTACATCACCTTCATCTATGGATATACTTCTGAAGAAGTGTTCTCCAAAAGTGATATCACCACCAGTGACAAATTTATCAATCAAACTCTTTCTTACATATGGAAGAAAGGTTCTTGGATTATTTATATATCCAAGCTTCTTATATTCAGAGTTTCTTTCTAATATATAGTTATAGAAATCCTTAGCTGGTTTGTTTTCAGGTTTATTAAGTTCTTTCCATTCCTTAGATTCCCATTTATCCCTTCTTGGAAACTTCTTTACCTGATCGTATATGAGCCAGCCAACAGCTTCTGTATTAGATAAAGTATATAATCTCCTTGCCTTCTGTTTTTCCAATAATATATCAGCATCAGGATCATCACTTACTCTTGGTTTTTCTTCTATTCTCTTGAGTTCCTTTTCAAGTAATTCCTTTAAATGGTCTCTGTATGCAACCTTATCTATGTTATCCCTTATCCAGGTGAAATCTTTCTCAGCAATTTTCTGCTCAAGTTCCTTATAGAATTTATTATCAAATTCATTTATCAATTCATTCTTATCGGGCTTCTTTAATATCTTGAAATAGTCCTTAATGGCAAGCCCTTTTGCTTTAGCCCATTCTATATATTCCTTTCTTAACTTTTCAAGTCTTGCACTTTCACTTTGAGTATCAAATGCAGCGAATGATAAAGCCCTACTTGCTTTTCTAAATAACCATTGAACAGCTTTTGTCTGTATTCCTGTTGTAGTAACAAACCATTTACTTACTCCCTTTACTACTTTTTCACCCTTTAAATGTTCATCTATTCCTTCACGCTTTACCACAACATCAGCCACATAACTCTTTCTTATCTTCTTGAGTCTGCTTTCTAACCTTCTTGCTTCATTAGATACTTCTTTTATTCCCTCATACAACTCCTTGTCTTCCTTCTTATTAAGATCAAATAGCTCCCTAAGATCTGTATCAAGATCCGTATAAGCATATAATGCTTCCAGACTTTCATCTATTTCTCTCTCAAAATTATCAATTTCATCCTCTGAGAAAGAGTTTATATCAACATCATCATCCTTATATTTTGTATTATATTCCGTAATTGTATTCTCTATCATCATATTAAGCAATTTAGCCTGATTGATGAGAGGAGCTACATTCTGTTTTATTTGTAATTGTCTTATAGCACTGAAGAGTTCATTAAGTTCTTGAGCTTTCTGTTTCTTTTCATCTTCATTTGTAATCTTTCTCTCAGATATAGTATCGTATATCATATTGAGTTTATCAATCAATGCGTCTATTTCCTCTACGCCTGTTCTCTCACCTTTGGTTGCTACAGGAAGAAGATAATCATCAGATATATTCTTTATATCAACATCACCTATTTTTATTGAAAGTAGTTTGGGTAACTTTTCCTGACCTTTCTTATATACAGGTTTTGAATATACAGCCTGTATAGGAATCATTCTTGTATGTTGAAAATCCTCAGATTTCATTCCATACATCTTTTCAAGAATATATTTGTATTGAGACATCTGCTTATCCCAAGCTTTTATCTTATACCAAGGAACATCGCTATATTTATCTGTATCAATATCCATGAACTTCCAGTCATACATATTAATCTTACCTTTAGGACTGATGGCTATAAGGTCAATGGTTCCAGCCATATCCCTGTTAGGGTCGTATATGATGATTTCAGCCATGAATCTTGTTCTGCCAGCAGTTCTGTCCTTGTCAAGAGATTCAAGTCTTTGTTTTAGATTGTTCTTAAGAATTTCGTACTTGTTTCTATCAAATATTATATTACCAGCGTCATCTGTAAACTTACTCTCATAATCACTATCCTCAAGAGGAGTATCCCTTAAATATCCATCTTCATCAACAAATAGATGAAAAGCATATTCCATTACACTATGACCTATAGTACCTGTATCTGCCTTTAAATCATAAACAGCTTTCTGAAATTCCGTATCAAGAAGTTTGCTATTACGAAACAAATTGTCATACCAATCCTTTACTATGTTAGTAACCCTGTTCTTTATCTTTTTTCCTGTATCTCTCAGGAAGTAATCAAAATCCTTTGTACCATCAGTTCTTTGCCTAAGTTCTATATTACTGGCTTTCTCTTTCAATAAGTCATATGCTATCTCTTGTTTACTCTTTTGTAAGAATGTAATATCCCTTTCACTCTTTATATCATCGGCAGTACCAGTAAACTTACCAGTGATAATATCCATTGAAAGTCTGTCAAAACCAGACTTGCTGAATAGATTCTTAAAGAATTCAATAATAGATTGCCACCAGCTTTGTCTGACTTTATTAAGTAATTCAGGTTTTTCAGTGATACCTTCAGCATTATTAATAATAGTTTCAACAAGCACTTTAGCAATAGCTTCTTCCTTCAGTTTAATAACATCAGGTTTTCCATCTTTTGTCTGATAGTCGGGATCTGTTCCATAATCAATAAACACCTGTTTCAATAAAGCATATTGATTTATCTCGCTAAGAAGCTTCTTATATAATTTAGGATTGACTTGCTTTACTATTTCTACAACAAAGTGCATAGCTTCTTCAGGAAGAGTTCCTGCTTCTTTACCTTCCACTACCTGTATAAGTTTCTGCATAATAAGAGCAGCTCCATTAGCATCACTCTTCCTGCCATTCACAACTATTTTCTGTAAAGAAGATATATCAACACCTATTCTTTTTAACAGATCTTTTATCATCTTGATAGTCTCAGGAGAAGCTACGGAACTTTCTGTATCACCTATCTTTTGAAGCCCTCTTTTTTCACTTAATATGCCTACATAAGGACTATAATAACTTTCCATTGTAACAGGAGCATTTCTATATCCTGCAATATAATAGCCAGTTTTATCATTATTCATCCTCAAAAACCAAGTGGTATCTCCTACCGAATCAGACATTCTCTTGAGTATTCCGTTTATTCTCTGCCTATCATTTGGTGTAAGATCTTTACGATATATCTCATCAAAGAATAGCTTCTTAGCATCTCTTTGTACAGGATTTAATTGTGCTTGCAAAGCTACAAATTCACTTACTTCCTCTCCTATAATAGGAGTTTCAGCATATAAATCAAATTCGGATTGGTTGTCTATTATACCATGAATAATATCATATAATTGGTCATAAGCATTATCGTGAACATTAATATTAAATATTTTAGCAATCCATGCCAGTAGTTCTTCAAATAGATTATTAAATGTTTCAACTTCCATTGCTGGAATACTTTTTAACATTTCAATAAAATAAGGATTCGTTAATGCTTCTGAGACAAACTCACTTTCATTAGTAAATCCATAAGGAGCATTGATATCTCCAAAGAAGGAATAACCTGTCCTATCTTGTTTCTGGTTTGCTACTTTTTTAATATAATTCATATATACAGTTAGGGGATTAGCTTTTCCTAACTGTGAATTTTTATATTTTTCTGATTCTATATAAATAGTACTTAATGTATGAACTAACTCATGTAATATTAATCTTTCTGGATCTACCTGATAATTAACTGATGTATAGTCAATTAATACATCTTCATCTGTAATATATGAATATGGTTCGCCTTTTTTATTAATTCCCTGACCTAACTTTATTTCAGTTTTACCTGCTGCATCTGTATTTTCAGGACGATTAATCAATGAAATATGAACATTGTGTTTTTCTGCATAAGGTAATAGATACTTTGCAAGATCAGAATACTTACTATTCTGTGATATTATCCTATTAAGAAAATCAACAGTCCAGGATTCAGCAACCACATCACCTGTTTCTGCCTCATAATTCATATTATCAAATAAACTATTTATTTTATCTGATATTTCTTTATTTTCAACTTTAGAAGACATTCTAGATTGTTCTGTCATAAAACCAGCATTATTATATAATGCTCTAAATTTTAAGACATTACTAATATTAGGATTCTTCATAAACTCAGACTCTTTGAATTTGAGTCTTCGTTCTATTTCATTTATAATCCTATCCTCTATTCGTTGTTTATAATCAGGATCAATTTCTGCAAGATTTAATAGTGTTTCATATTTACCTATAATAGCCTTCTTCTTAATATTATGAAGTTTTCTTACTTGAGTATCCTGTATTATCTTATTATCAATTCTCTTGAGGGCATTCTTAGTGGCAAGATACATACCTTGTTTGTCAGAAACATATTTATTCTCTTTAAATAAAGAAGGCAAATATTTCTTTATAGTAGATTGATCCCCATCAGAATATGTAGACATACTACCTAATCCTCTTCTTGAGAAATCCTGAATTAATCTTTTATCTGCGTGTAGCTTATCTAATGAATCTCTACTTTCCCACTGTTGTATTTTTTCTAGTTTTTCTCTCCAGAATGATATTAAATCATCATTTAAAATATCTCTAATATTAGAATATACATCTTTAACAGTATTCTGATAGTTATAAGTGATTCCTATAATATTATGTAATAACTCCTTAGCTGTATTATTAGCTATATTAGTATCATTTGTATACCAATATTCATCTTTTATTTTTTCTCTATTTCTTTTGAAAAATGGATTATTCTTAATTGATAGTTTATTAACTATCATATTTGATACTTTTTCAATATCATTAAATGATTTATTTATTTCTATCTCAGCAAGAAGAGGATTACCTCCCACTTCCTCTAAAGTCTTTTTAAATTCAGGAGTATTTGGATTTACACATTCCATTAGTAACACTTTTTAAGAAGTTCTATAACCTTATCCCTATCTCTCAAGAGGGCTTCATTGATATAATTTAATGCCTGTGGTTCTGACATCTTATACTTTTTAGCAAAGTTAGACAATATTTCAGC
>Ga0209719_1003337_pt1 | contig 14808 bp, 16 predicted proteins | sample AD_JPNAS2_MetaG_FD_184421 | JGI IMG/M metagenome (GOLD analysis project Ga0209719, IMG submission 184421) | Active sludge microbial communities of municipal wastewater-treating anaerobic digesters from Japan - AD_JPNAS2_MetaG (SPAdes) (version 2) | ecosystem: Engineered > Bioreactor > Anaerobic...
AATGCGATGATCCGATCCTTCTCGTAGGCCGCGATCCTCGCCTCACCGCTTTTGATGAACGCTTCGCACTCCAAATCGTCGAACCACAATGCCTCTTGCATATGCTTCTCCCCAGGTGTTACCTATGTTACAGATTATCGGAATCTGGGTTACTATACTAGCAATATCAACACAAGGAGCAATCTATGATTGAAAATCCGTTTCCCTATACCGAAAGCGACGAGAAGGTCGTCGAGCGCATCATCGACGCCGATGTGGCGATGATCAACCACGTGGTACTGCCCGCAGGGGAGCGCCTGCCGGAGCACTACAGCGATTCCAACGTCTTCTTGACGATCGTGCGCGGGACGCTGTCGATGCAACTCGGCGACCAAGAGCCCCACCTCTACACCAAGAGCGTGATACAGGTACCGTCCCGCACCAAGATGAACATCATCAACGGTGCCGATAAACCGGTGGAATTCTTCATCGTCAAGGCCCCTCATCCTCGGGTATACAAGGAGCAGGAGCGATGAAAAAGGTCATCCAGCGGAGTGTGCAGGGAGTTGCCCTGCTCCTCTTCATCATCTTGCTCGTCAAAGGCAAGGCGCAGCTGTGGATGGCGATCTTCGTCGCCTCTACGCTGCTCGCCCTCCTCTTCAGCCGCTTCTACTGCGGCTGGCTCTGTCCCATCAATACGGTCATCAGGCCGATTGCCTGGATGAAGAAGAAATTGAAGATCAAGTGCAAAAAGATGCCCGCCTGGATAGAGAGCGATGTGCTGCGCTATCTCATCCTCGCCCTCTTCTTGGCCACGATGGGCTTCGTCTTCAAGACCGGCAAGCAGCTGCCGGTATTGCCGGCGCTGCTCGCTCTGGCAGTGTTGCTCTCCATCTTCTTCGATGAGGCGCTCTGGCACCGCCACCTCTGCCCATACGGCACGATCTTGACGTTGACCGGGCGCTTCTCCAAAAAGGCGATGGTCATCGACGAGGCCCTCTGCAACAATTGCACCCGCTGCAGCCGCGTCTGTCCCTCGAACGCCATCGTGCAGGACGAGAAGCACCGGATCATCAAAAAAGAGTGCCTGGTCTGCCACGAGTGCGAGCGTGTCTGTGCCAAAGGCGCCATCAAATATCGATAGACCAACATCGATACATCACGTGAGGGAGAGCAATTGCTCTCCCTCAGGTTTTCTTTGACTCTTGCTGCGCTCTTAGTTCTTGTCTTTCCTGAAGCAGAGGAACCAGTCGACGCAGTGGAGGTCGTCACCCTGGCTGGCCATGCGCTCCTTGGCGGTGCCACAGGTGCCGGGGGCGGGGACGATGACGTCATCGCCGGGTCTCCAGTTGGCCGGGGTTGCCACCTGCTCCTTGTCCGCCTTCTGCAGGGCAAGGATGACACGCTTGATCTCATCAAAGTTCCGTCCCAACGAAGCGGGGTAGAAGATGATGGTACGCACGATGCCCTTCGGGTCGATGACGAAGACGGCACGGACGGCCTGGGTGGTGGACTGGCTCTGCACCATGCCGTACTGCCGGGCGACGTTCATCGAGATGTCCTCGATGACGGGGAACTTGACCTCGAGGTTCTTCATGCCATTCCACTCGATCTCCTGAATCTTGCGCAGCCACGCGATGTGGGCGTACAGCGAGTCGATGGAGAGACCGATGAGCTCGGTGTTGAGTGCCTTGAACTCCTCCTGCATCGAGGCGAAGGTCATGAACTCGGTGGTACAGACGGGGGTGAAATCAGCCGGGTGGCTGAAGAGGATCACCCACTTGCCTTTGTAGTCAGCGGGGAAGTTGATCGTCCCCTGTGTGGTCACAGCGGTAAAAGCGGGAGCCGGGTCGCCAATAAGCGGTAGGGTTACGGTTGGTTTCTGCATTTCATCCATTGTTATAATCTCCTTATGCGGTTGCTTTGTTTGCATAGTCTAACAATACCACAGAATCATAATTAAATCAAGTCCTTATTGATAGTTTATTCTGTTAGACTATGATCATGATATGTAAGAAATCAATTCCAAGTTGATTCGAAACTAACGAGGCGAATGCGGCTTCAGGACCCTCCTTACGGCTCTAGTGCTTTCCATCCTACGCGTAAACCTAATCTCACGATTTCGGCTCCAAGGCTGGATACTGACTGTTGGTCAGACTTTATCAGGATGGGAGTTCCACCCGGCTATATGTATGGCGTCGAACTGGCGCACAGGAAACGTCAATTACAGCGGCGCCACCATCTCCTACCTGGTCGATGAGCTGGGATTGTTCGACAGCGTCAAAGAGGTGGCCGAAGCGGCGAAGGACGCCAAGGAAATCGAGGGCTTGTACTTGGTCTCGGCGCCCCCTACTGGAACTCCAGCGCACGTGGCTTGATCACCGGGCTGGACCGACGCTGCACCAAGGCCGAGATCGCCCGGGCCGCCGAGCAGGCCATCGCCTACCAGATCGCCGACATCGTCTTCTTGATGGACGCGCAGAGCGGTCATCGCATCAAGGACATCGGTGTGGATGGAGGAGCTACCCGCGACGCCTTCCTGATGCAATTCCAAGCCGATATCCTGCAGAGCCCCCTCAATGTCTCGGCCATCGAAGAGCTCAGTGGCCTCGGCCCTGCTCTCCTCTGTGCACACGCATGCGCCATCATCGATCCCTCCACCTACCGCAACTTGGAGCCGAAGGCCACGTACCGGTGCAACATGTCGGCCCAAGAGCGCGATCGTCGCTATGACGGCTGGAAGCAGGCGGTGCGACGGACCTTGGTCGACTGAGGGCCATACCAATATCCTTCAACTGATGGTACACTCATATCCATGAGCAAGAACGTTGGACGACAGGATGTGGCCCGGCTTGCCGGAGTCTCCGAGTCGACGGTCTCCCGGGCGCTGGCAAACTCCCCGCTCATCAGCGAGGAGATCAAGCAGAAGATCCGGGGAATCGCCGAGGAGCTGGGGTACTTTCCCTCGCGCACCGCGACGCTCTTTGCCAGCAACCGCAGCTTCTCCATCGGCTTTGTGGTGCCCTACTACCCAACCATCATGCCCTTCACCCGTTCATACTTCCCCTCCCTGCTCGATGGGCTCTTGCTCGGCGGCCTTGCGCGGGAGTATACCATCTCCATCGTGTTCGAGAACAACCTTGGCCGCTACCGCTCCTACTATGAGTTAATCACCAGCCACAGCTATGATGGCCTGGTCTTTGCCATCACCAAAGAGGACTTCCCTGAGCTTGAGCCCCTCATCGACAAGAGGCTGCCGTTCGTGCTGGTGAACAACTACCGCGACGGGGCGGCGAGCATCTATGCAAGACCGGAGAAGGGGATGGCCAAAGCCTTCGAGCATGCTGCACGTCTTGGCCACCACCGCATCGGATACATCACCGGGGACCTGCGCTTCAAGAACGGCTTGGATCGACTCGCTGCGTTCGAAACCCTTGCCGCACAGTACCGGATGAGCACCACCATCGTCGAAGGGGACTTCTCCCGTACCTCGGGGTTCGCGGCATACCAGGGTCTGGGCACGCCCTCCCTGGTGATGACCGGCAGTGACCGCCAGGCCTTTGGCTTCATGCAGGCGTGCAGCGAGAGGGGAAGGCGCGTTCCCCACGACGTGTCGGTCATCGGCTACGACAACTTCCAGCCTGCACAGACCAGTGCCCCGCCGCTCACCACCGTGGACCATCCGATCACCGCGATGGGCAAGGAGGCGACCTTGATGGTCATCGACATGATCGAACAGAAGAAACCGGCGCTGCAGCGCTGGGCAGAGACCGATTTCGTCGTACGCAAATCCACCGTCCCGTTGATGGGGGAAGCATGAGGCTCGTCATCATCGGCTGTGGTGGCATGGGCAGGTACCAAGCGAAAAAGTTCACCGACCTGGGCGCCGTCATCGTCGGGGCCATCGACCACAATGATGATCATCGGGCCCAGTTCTGCCGACAATTCGAAGTGGCGGAGGCATACGAACAGTACCAGGAGCTGGTCAAGTTCATCGCCCGGGCCGATGCGGTAGCCTGTGCGCTGCCCGACCCCTTCCACGTCGCCTGCAGTGAGCTTGCGCTGCAGAGCGGATTCGCCGTCTTCTGCGAAAAGCCGCTTGGCACCGGTCTGCAGGAGGCCAAGCGCCTTGAGCCGTATGCAGCCGATGCCATCTTCATGGTCAACTTCTCCAAGCGCAGCACCCCGGCCATCGAAGCGGCGAGGAGCGTGCTGGAAGCAGGAGAGCTCGGCAGTATCGAGCACATCGAGATTGCGTACCGCCAAGGGTGGCAGCAGACCCACGCGTGGGGTGATCCCGATGAGGTCTTTCGGTGGAAGTGGCGCTTGATGAGCGCCTTCAATCCGTACGGTTGCCTGGGCGATCTCGGCAGCCACCTCATCGATCTTTTGCGCTATCTCTTCGGTGAGGTTCGCTTCGAAGCGACAGTCGAAGGCGAGGTAGAGGATGAGGTCCTCCTCTCGTACCGAGGACGGTTCGTCGTCCAGGATACCATCGCATGCGACCTCAGCTGTGCGTACAATGATCAGAGGTGGGTCGATGCCCTCAGCTTGAAAGTAGTCGGAGAGGACGGGTCGTTGATCCTGAACACCGACCTTGACCGCCACCGTGTCGAAGTCACCGCCAAAGACGGCCTCCCCACGGTGGTGCGGGGCGTCGTTCCGCTCTCAACCTACGAGCGCTTTCTCTCCTGGGTGGCAGGCGGAGAGCGGGAGAGACCCGACCTAGGGGATGCCATCGCCGTGCAGGCGGTATTGGATGAGGTGAAGCTATGACAATCAAGATCGGGGCGTTGGTCGAGGCGGGCGAGCTCTCCGCCGATTTGGTGAGAACGTTGGAGGAGACCGGCTTTGAGTCGCTCTCCATCAGCTTCTGGGAGCGGGTGGATGAAGCGGTGCTGGATTCTGCCTGCGCACTCTTGGAAGGCTCCTCCCTCTCCGTCTCCGCCCTCTCGGTGTGGGGCAATCCGCTGGAGAGCGATGTGGTGCGGTCGGGATGGTCGACCCTCATCGCGGCCGCCCATCGCTTCGGCTCCCCATTCGTCACCGGCTTTGCCGGCAGGCTTGCGGGAGCGAGCGTCGAAGCATCGCTGGACAGCTGGCAGGATCTCTTCCTCCACCTGCTCGATGAAGGTCATCGAGCAGGGGTCAAGGGGATCTTGATGGAGAACTGCCGTATGGGGGATCTGTGGAAGCGCGGCGCTTGGAACATCGCCATCAACGATGCCGCCTGGCGCCTGCTCTTCGAGCGTATCGGTGATGAGCGGTTGGGCCTGGAGTGGGAGCCGTGTCACCAAATCGAGGCCTTTGTCGACCCCATCGCCCAACTGGGGCGTTGGAAGGAGAGAATCCATCACATCCACGGCAAGGATGCCGCCGTCGATCATGCGCTGCTCAGCCAGATCGGCCTCTACTCACCGAAGAAGGCCGTCACCTCAACGCTGCCGGGAGGCGGGGATACGGATTGGCACGAACTCTTGCGCCTCTTGGTCGCCTCTGGCTGGACGGGGTCCATCGATCTGGAAGTACCGAAGGGAGCGTTCTCAGCCTCGCTGCCTGCCGCATCGGTGTCTCTGGAACACCTCAAGGAGTGCCGTAGCACGGCTCAAAAGAAAATAAGACCTTGCGTATGAGTCAAAACATGTTACCATAGAGACAGTGATGTGCAATGCACATGATTTATTATTTACAGTTCATGCACGCACGTGCATAGGAGGATTCATGACCCAGATAGCATATGGCATGGTAGGAGGAGGGCCCGGCGCCTTCATCGGTGATGTGCACCGAAAAGCCATCCGGATGGATGGCCTCGCCGTCCTGAAAGCCGGATCGTTCAGCCGCGACAGCGAGAAATCCAAGGCCCACGGCAGAGAGCTCGGCATCGAGGATGATCGTCTCTACAGTGACTATCGAGAGATGGCGAGAAAGGAAAGCGAGCGAGCTGACGGCATCAAATTCGTCGTTGTCGTCACCCCCAACAGCACCCACTTTGAAATCTGCAAGGCGTTCTTGGAGAAGGGAATCCACGTGGTCTGTGACAAACCGCTGACGTGGACGGTGGAGGAGAGCGAGGAGCTTGAGCGCCTCAGCCGAGAGAAGGATCTCCTCTTCGGCGTCACCTACACCTATACCGGCTACCCGTGCGTCAAGGAGATGCGAAAGCTGGTGAGCGACGGCCTCTTGGGAAAGATTCGGTTCGTGAACGCCGAATATCCGCAGGAGTGGTTGGCAAACCCGGTCGATGAGTCGAGTCCGCTCGCCCCATGGCGGACGGACCCCGCGGTGTCGGGCGCCTCCAACTGCCTCGGCGACATCGGCAGCCACATCGAGAACCTGGTGGCCACCATCACAGGCCTCAAGATTGAGCGCGTCTGCGCGCGCCTCGACTCCTTGGTCGATGGGCGTACCCTCGATGACAACGCCTCGGTGATGGTCGAATACGCTGGTGGGGCAAAGGGGCTCTACTGGTCCAGCCAGATCGCCTTCGGCTACGACAATGCGCTTCGAATCCGAATCTTCGGCGTGAAGGGGGGCTTGGAGTGGTGCCAGGAGGATCCCGATCACTTCATCTTCACCCCCAATGGGGCACCCAAGCAGATCTTCAGCCGGGGCCGCGATGCCTTCAGCGCCGAGGCTCAGCGCTACAGCCGCATCCCGTCCGGCCACCCCGAAGGGGTCTACGAGGCGTTCGCCAACATCTACAAACCGTTTGTAGAGGCGCTGGCCAAGAAGCTGGACGGCAAGAAACTGGAAGCCGGGGACCTCGACTTCCCCTCGGTGGGCGCAGGCCTTTCCGGGGTGCGGTTCATCAACCGCTGTGTAGAAAGCAATAAGAACGGCTCAACCTGGGTCGATATGTAAGCAAAGAGGAGAGAAGATATCATGGCAAGAAAGGTAACGTTATTCACCGGTCAGTGGGCCGACCTTCCCTTTGAGGAGGTCTGCAAGATCGTCAGCGAGATGGGATATGATGGCCTTGAGATCGCCTGTTGGGGCGACCACATGGATGTAAAGAAGGCGGCCACCGATCCTTCGTACGTCAAGGATCGGCTTGCGACGTTGAAGAAGTACAACCTCGGGTGCTGGGCGTTGGGCAACCACCTCGCCGGTCAGTGTGTCGGCGACGCCTTCGGTGACCCGCGCTTGGCGGGCTTTGCCCCCAAGGCTTTGGCAGGCGATGATGAGGCGATCCGCACCTGGGGCATCGAGCAGATGAAGTACACCGCCCGCGCGGCAAAGAACATGGGCTGCTCGGTCGTCACCGGCTTCATGGGCTCGCCGATCTGGAAGTACTTCTACTCTTTCCCCGCCAATACCGACGCCCTCATCGAGGAGGGGTATCAGGAGATCCTGCGCCTGTGGACCCCGATTTTCGATGAGTTCGATGCACAGGGTGTCAAGTTCGCCCTGGAGGTCCATCCCTCCGAGATCGCTTACGACTACTACTCCACCCAGAAGCTCTTGGAGGTCTTCGGTGGAAGAAAGACCCTGGGTCTGAACTTCGACCCCAGCCACCTGCAGTGGCAGGGCATGGACCCCGCCCTCTTCTACCGGGACTTCGCCGCTTCGATCTACCACGTCCACATCAAGGACTCGGTGGTCAAGCTCGACGGCAGGAGCGGGATCTTGGGCTCCCACCTCCCCTTCGGGGACCTGAGGCGCGGATGGAACTTCGTCTCCCCGGGTCACGGCGACGTCGACTTCGACATGATCATCCGTGAAGCGAATGCGGCCGGCTACACCGGTCCGCTCTCCGTTGAGTGGGAGGACAACGGCATGGACCGCCTCTTCGGTGCCAAGGAGGCGCTCGAGCTGGTCCGCAGGATCGACTTCGCCCCCTCGACGGTGGACTTTGACGGAGCAATGGAGAACTGATGGACGAGACGCCGAACATCCTGGAGCTGGAGGGTATCGTCAAGGAGTTCTCGTCGGTGCGGGTGCTCGATCGCGTGAGCATGTCCATCCGACAGGGAGAGATCATGGGCTTGATCGGCGAGAATGGCGCCGGCAAGTCCACCTTGATCAAGATTGTCACCGGGATTTATCAGAAGACCGAGGGGACCGTCCGTCTCGACGGCAAGCAGGTGAACATCCCCGACTACATCACGGCCAAGGGCTTGGGCATCGGCATCGTCCCCCAGGAGTTCAACCTCATCAACTACCTCACGGTCTATGAGAACATCTTCTTGGGCAATGAACGCAACAGGGGCATCTTCCTGGACAAGAGCGCGATGCGGGGCGAAGCCCGCGCGCAGCTCGCTGCCCTGAAGATGCCTTTGGATGTGGACAAGGCGGTCAGCGACCTCTCGGTGGCTGAGAAGCAGATGGTCGAGATCGCCAAGGCGATGGTCCTCGATGCACGGATCTTGATCTTCGATGAGCCGACGACCACGCTGACCGCGGTGGAGGTGCAGCACCTCTTCGCCTTGATGCGCAAGCTCAAGGAGCAGGGGGTGACGATGATCTTCATCAGTCACAAGCTCGGTGAGGTGCTCTCCATCTGCGACCGGGTGACGGTCCTGCGGGACGGTATCCTCGTCTCTGTCGATCCCGTCGCGGATCTCGATACCACGATCATGGCCCGCAAGATGGTCGGGCGCGACTTCAGCCAGGTCTTTCCCGAGAAGGTGGACAGCAGTGGCAAGCCGCCCATCCTTGAGGTGGAGAACCTCAGCTGTCCCGTGTTGCTCAAGGATGTCTCCTTCACCCTCCGCAAGGGGGAGATCCTCGGCTTCGCCGGCCTCGTGGGCGCGGGGAGGACCGAGACGATGGAGGCGGTGATGGGCCTGCGGAAAATCGAGGGGGGAACGATCCGCCTCGATGGCAAGGAGGTGCGGATCCACCACCCCCGCGAGGCAGTCAGCCACGGTCTTGCGTACATCAGCGAGGATCGCCAGGGCAAGGGGATCGTCATGGACTACGACATCCCCAAGAACATCAGCCTGATCTCGCTGAAGGAGAAGTACAAGAAGCGTGGTCTCATCGACAAAGCCAAGGAAGCGACTGCGAGTGAGCACTACATCAAGGAGTTCAACATCGTCGCGGCCTCGAAACGCGCTGCGCTGCGCTTCTTCAGCGGCGGGAACCAACAGAAGGTCTACTTGGCTCGCTGGATGGACACCAAGCCGAGGATCTTGATCCTCGACGAGCCGACGAGAGGCATCGACATCAATGCAAAACGAGAGATTTATGAGTTCATCCACCGCCTCGCTGAGGATGGCATCAGTTGCATCATCATCAGCAGCGAGATGGAGGAGGTCATCGGCATGTGCGACCGCGTCTACGTCATGCGTGAGGGGCGGATTGCTGGATGCTTGGTGAAGGAACAGGTCACCGAGGAGAACATCGTGTTCAACGCAACGGGAATACAAAAGGGTATGAAGCAAGATGGGTGAAAACAAGTTCATGACATACGTCCGTAAGTTTCGCCTCAAGGAGCACTCCTTGGGCATGGCGTTCATCGTCTTGATGATCATCGCCACCATCGTCGGGTGGCCGAACTTCCTCAAGGTCCGCAACCTGACGAACATCCTCCGCCAGATCTCCTACACCGGGATCATCGGCTTGGGGATGACGCTGATCATCATCAGCGGAGGCATCGACCTCTCCGTCGGCTCGATGACCGCCTTCGTCGGAGGGATTTCCATCTTCTTCCTCAATCGCTTCGGGCCCGACTCGACGATGGGTATCGTGCTCACCTTCCTCTTCGCCCTGCTCCTCGGGTCGGCGTGCGGGGCGCTCAACGGCGTGATGGTCGCCCGCTTCAAGATGGCGCCGTTCATCGTCACCCTGGGCACGATGTCGATCTTCCGCTCCCTGATCCAGTACTTCTCCAACGCCGGCACGATCCTGTCGGTCAACATGGACTACGGCAAGCTGGGCAGCAGCATGTTCCTCGGTCTGCCGATCCCGGTGTGGTGCTTCATCATCGTCGGTCTGGTATTGCACGTCCTGCTCAACCACACCAGCTTCGGGCGCTACCTCTGTGCGACCGGAGCGAATGAACAGGTTGCCCGATACTCGGCCATCAAGGTATCGGTGGTGAAATTCTTACCCTACGTGATCACCGGCTTCACCGTCGGCATCACGGCAATCATGTGGTCGAGTCGCCTCAACTGCATCAACCCCAGCGACTGTGCCGGCTATGAGATGGACGCCATCGCGGCCGCGGTCATCGGCGGTACGCTGATGAGCGGGGGAAAGGGGAGCATCATCGGCACGATGATGGGGGCCATCATGCTCGGCATCATCAACAATATGCTTGTCATGGGAGGCATCAGCGCCTTCCTGCAACAGGCAGTCAAGGGTTTTGTGATCATTGTTGCCGTACTGTTGCAGTACAACAGCGGCAACAGTAAATAATTAGGAGGCTTGAATCATGAAAAGAGCATTGGTAATCGTTCTCTGTTTGGTCTTCGCTGCCGGCTTGGTCTTCGCCCAGGCGACTGCTGAAAAGAAGGCCGGCGTCCCAAAGATCGGTATCGCGGTGCCATCGCCCGACCACGGGTGGACCGGCGGCATCGGATGGTGGGCGGACAAAGCTGTCCGTGAGCTCGAACAACAGTATCCGGGCAAGTACCAGTTCAAGGTGCTGCACGCCGACGGCTATGCCAAGCAGATCTCCGACGTCGAGGACCTGATGGTCTGGGGCATGGACTACTTGGTCATCCTCCCCCACGAGAGTGCCCCGCTGACCCCGGTGGTCAAGGAAGCGCATTCGGCAGGGGTGAAGTGCATCGTCGTCGACCGCGGCTTGACCGACACGTCGTTCGGCTATGTGAACCTCGCCGGGAACAACAGCGAGATGGGCAAGGTCAGCGGCGCCTTCATGCGTGACTACATGAAGCAGAACGGCCTGACAAAGTACGTGGCGATGGGTGGCATGCCGGTTGTCATCGATGGGGAGCGCATGACGGCGTTCTTCACCGAGATGACCAAGGATGCCTCCTTGATCAACCTCGCCGGCGGACGCAACTATGACTTCGCCGACTGGTCGACCCAGAAGGGCCTCGAACTGATGGAGACCTACATCCAGAAGTATCCCGAGATCCACGCGGTCTACTGCCAGGATGACGACGTCATGACCGGGGTATTGCAGGCGATTAAGGAGAGCGGACGCAAGGACATCAAGTTGGTCTTCGGTGGTGCGGGCAGCAAGGCCGCCTACGAGATGATCATGAAGGATGATCCGCTGGTGAAGGCAACAGCGACCTACCACCCGTCGATGGTCTATGATGCGATCATGTACTGCCTCGACGTGGCTGAGGGACGCAAGAGCGACGCCTTCCACACAGCCACTTCCCCACTCTCGGTCGTACTCCCCTCGGTGTTGGTCGACAAGTCCAACGTGAAGGATCACTACGACGCAGGTTCCGTCTTCTAAGACGTATTGCACATCCTCACGGGGCCGTACCGATCAGGTACGGCTCTCTTTTTGGTGATGTCTTTCTGTCTAAAGATACTGGGAGAACTCCACCTTCTCTTTGTTCGGCCCCTCGATGGTGAAGAAGCTCACCCCCCGCGTGAAGAAGGGCAACGTCTGCACGCTTCCCTCCAAGGCAGGATGGCCAAGCCGCGCAACGGCCGCATACGTTGCCGCGATGTCAGAGACATCCAAGGCGATGTGGTCGATGGCTCCCGCGTTCATCGCCGTCTGCGGCTCCTCATAGGTCTCGATGACGAGGTCGTTGAGTCTGAGGAACGCGACCCTCCCCCCTTCACTTCGATTCTCATGGATGACCGCAAAACCGAGTGAGCCATAGAATGCGATGGTCGCATCGAACTCTTTCGTCGGGATGCCGATATGCTGCAGGCCACGCACCAACTCCTTCACGTCCTTCATCATCTCCCCCTTTCCCGTATCGGGTATCGCCTCCTTCATTTGAGCAGAGCCGATCCAATCGGTCAAGAGGCGCTTGACTTGATCTGCCAATGGCCTACCATAGACACATGACCACCAGAGACACCCTCATCACCCTCACCCAAGATTTGATCAGGATTCCCAGCCTCTCGGGCGAAGAATCAGACGTCGTCCGCTTCATCGCCACGGTGATGGAGAACCTCGGCTACGATGCTATCCACATCGACGAGGTCGGCAGCATCACCGGCTCCATCTATGGCAATGCGGAGGGGGCGAGCATCCTCCTTGACTGCCACATCGACACAGTCGGTGTGGACAACCGAGATGCGTGGAGCTCTGACCCGTGTGCGGCAGAGATTCGAGATGATTGCATCTACGGGCGCGGAGCGGCCGACATGAAGGGGGCGGCTGCCGCCATGATCGCTGCCGTGGGCGACTTCAAACGGCAGACCGGCGGCGCCTTCTCCGGCTCGGTGCACGTCGCCTGCACCGTCTGCGAGGAGTGCTTTGAAGGGTATGCCGCGTCCCTGGTCAGCACGCGCATCAAAGCCGATGTGGTCATCATCGGCGAAGCGTCCGAGCTGAACCTCAAGCGCGGTCAGCGCGGACGAGCCGAGATCTCCCTCTCCACCTTCGGCAGGAGCTGCCACTCCAGCAACCCGGAGGAGGGAGTCAACGCCATCGAGGCGATGCTCACCGTGCTACCCAAGATCCTCTCCCTCCCGGCCCCCTCTCACCCGGTGCTCGGAGACGGCATCCTCGTCGCCACCGATATCATCAGCACCCCCTACCCCGGGCGCTCGGTCCTCCCCGACCGCTGCACGGTCACCTTCGACCGCCGCCTCCTCATCGGCGAGAGCCCCTCCTCCATCCTCGCCCCGATCAAGGGAATCCTCGACGAGCACCCCGCCATTGAGGCAACGCTCTGCTGCACCGAAGGAGAGATCGCCAGCTACACCGGGCAGACCATCAAGGCGGAGCGCTTCTTCGACGCCTGGCTGATGGCAGATGATCACCCGGTGGTGCAACAGAGCCTGGATGCCCTCAACGAGATCGGGATTCCCGCCCGCCTCTCCCACTACCGCTTCTGCACCAACGGCAGTCGGTATGCCGGGGTGCTCGCCATCCCCACCATCGGCTTCGGCCCGGGAGCGGAGGAGATGGCCCATACCGTCGATGAACACATCGCGATCGATGATCTGGTGACGGCCCATGCCGGCTACCTCGCCTTGATCAAACGGTTGCTGTCAAAGCGCTGATCATCTGCTATGATGGGTCCATGAAATACGTACGCCTGCTTGCCGCCGATTCTGTTCGATACGGTATCCTTGAGAGCGAGATGATCCGCCTCATCGATTCATCCCCCTTCGATGCGTTTCAGCTCACCGATGAGACGGTGCCTTTCAATGAGGCCCGGCTGCTCGCCCCCACCCCGTTCTCCAAGGCCATCTGCATCGGTCTCAACTACCGAGACCACGCCGAGGAGCTGGGCCTGCCCATCCCCACCGACCCGGTGGTCTTTCTCAAGCCCTCCACCACGATCGTGGGTCCGAAAGAGGCAATCGTCAAACCGGCGATGTGCACCCGCCTCGACTACGAAGCTGAGCTGGCGGTGGTCATCGGGAAGCGGGCGCGCTTTGTCTCCGTCGAGGAGGCACAGTCGTACATCCTCGGCTACAGCTGCGCCAACGATGTGACGGCTCGCGACCTCCAGCCCAAGACGGGCCAGTGGACGGTGGCCAAGGGTTTTGACACCTTCTGCCCGTACGGACCGTTCATCAGCGATGAGGTCGATCCCTCCAACCTCAATGTCGAGAGCCGGGTCAATGGAGAACGCAAGCAGTTCTCCAACACCCGACACCTCATCTTCTCCGTCCCCGTCCTGGTCAGCTACCTCTCCCGCGTCATGACGCTGCTGCCCGGAGACATCATCCTCACCGGCACACCGGGAGGCATCGGACCAATGGAGAGGGGGGACACGGTGGAGGTCATCATCGAAGGGTTGGGGACACTCCAGAACCCGATCGTCTAACCAGAGGAGAAAGAAGACGCACATCGCCGTTTCATCTCTGATGTGCGTCTCTCGTTGACACCAAGCAGATCCTTGAATCTATCCTTGCAGGTCTGCCAAGACCGCCTGCACGATGGCGATGGCTGCATCCACCTCCGCTTGTCCCACCACCAACGGAGGGACAAAGCGCAGTACATCACTGCCGGCGCTGAGGACCAGCAAGCCCTTGGCGAAGCACGCATCGACAACGGTGCGTGGAGGGATGGTGAGGACGAGGCCTTGGATCAGGCCCATCCCCCGTACCGCGCTACAGAGGGTGGGAAATTGAGAAGCCAGCCCTTCCAGCTTGCCATGCAGATACCCTCCCATCTCCTGCACGTGGTCGGTGAACGACGCATCGCTGAGTCGCTTCACCATCTCGTTGATGCCGGCGGCAGCAAGCACATTGCCCCCGAAGGTCGAGGCATGGTCGCCCGGTGTGAAGACCGTATTGGCCTTTCCGCCCGTCATCATCGCCCCGGCGGGGATGCCTCCGGCCAGCGCCTTGGCGGTGGTCAGGATATCGGGCTTCACACCATAGACCTGATGGGCGAACGGCTTGCCGCTGCGCCCCATGCCGGTCTGCACCTCATCGAAGATGAGCAGCATGTCGTGTGTGTCACAGAGGGTGCGCAGTCCTTGAAGGAACTCCCGCTTCGCCGGGACGATGCCTCCCTCTCCTTGGATCGGCTCGACGATGATGGCGCAGACCTGTTCATTCACCAGCTGCGCTATCGAGGAGAGATCGTTGAAGACCCCGTAGGAGAACCCCTGCGGCAGCGGATCGAAGTTGGCGTGGTATTTGGCTTGTCCCGTCGCCGTGATGGCACCGTAGGTTCGCCCGTGGAAGGAGTCGACCATCGAGATGATCTGGTTCTTCTTCGGTGCGTGCAGATTGCCGAATTTGCGGGCGAGCTTG
>Ga0209719_1003355_pt1 | contig 14737 bp, 15 predicted proteins | sample AD_JPNAS2_MetaG_FD_184421 | JGI IMG/M metagenome (GOLD analysis project Ga0209719, IMG submission 184421) | Active sludge microbial communities of municipal wastewater-treating anaerobic digesters from Japan - AD_JPNAS2_MetaG (SPAdes) (version 2) | ecosystem: Engineered > Bioreactor > Anaerobic...
ACGCTGGGGATCGCTTGTTCGTTTGTTCCCCGAATCCGGAATATCAAGATGACCTACCAGGCGGGCAATTATTTCATCCTGATCTTCTGCCTTGTGGTGAGTTCCATGGCCGACTTTAACCGCCTCGTATCCACGGCGCCGATCATGCTTGCTTATGTTACGTTCACCATAGCCCTGTGCATTGCGCTGCATGTGGCGCTGGCAAGAATATTCAAAATCGACACGGACACCGTCATCATTACGTCCGTGGCGGGAATTTGCTCGCCCCCGCTCGTGCCGATGGTCGCTTCGGCGCTGAAGAATAAGGAAATCGTACTTTCCGGGGTCATGACCGGCATCATCGGCTGGGTCATCGGAACCTACCTCGGCATATCCTTGTCCTATATCCTGCGCGGAACAGGCGCTTAATCGATATTCTTTAATTATGGGAGGCTGCCATGAAACTTTATGAATTTACTGAATCGTACCGGTTGTTTGAGGAAGCGCAGCAATACGTTCCCAACGGCATTTACGGACCCCGCACCCCGGCCTTTCTCACCTTCGGGTCTTATCCGGCCTTTATCCGACGCGGCGAGGGATGCAGGATCTGGGATGTGGACGGAAACGAATATATCGATTACATGTGCTCCTTCGGAACCAACCTCCTGGGATTGAAGCACCCGAAGGTCGACGCGGCGGCGAAAAAACAATGGGAAAATGCGGACTGCTTCACACTGCCGTCCGATCTGTGGCTTCCGCTCGCCAAAAAAATCGTGGGAACGATTCACGGCGCGGACTGGTGTGTTTTCGGAAAAAACGGCTCCGATGTCACGTCTTACGCCATCACGCTGGCCCGGATATTCACGGGGAAGCAGGACATCCTGCTGGCGCACGGGTCCTACCACGGATCCCACTTCTGGTGTCAGCCGCACGGCCAGGGAGTTCCGGAGGAATGGAAGACGCACGTCCATTATTTTGAATACAACAGCGTGGAGGATCTGGAGCGCGTTGTTTCCGAGCACGAAGGCGCCGTCGCCGGCATCATGCTGACGCCTCACCGGCACGATTCCATGAGGGATCAGGAGCTGCCGGCAAAGGAATTTGTGGACGCCGTCAACCGGCTGGCTCAAAAACACCGGTTCATGATCATTGTTGACGATGTCCGCTGCGGTTTTCGCCTCGAACTGGCGGGAAGCTCCATTCATTACGGATTCAACGCCGATATCCAGTGTTTCGGTAAGGCCATGGCGAACGGATATGCCATTTCCGTGGCAGCCGCCCGCAAAGAAATGATGGATGCGGCGAAAAGCATTTTTTTCACCGGCACGCACTATTTCTCGGGCGTTCCCTTTGCCGCGGCGCTGGCCTGCATTGACGAGATTCAGACCGCAGGCGCCATTGAGTACATCCGCAAGACGGGGACTCTGCTCATGGAAGGCCTGAGGCAGGCCGCAAACGCGGCCGCCCTGCAGATCAAGGTCACCGGCCCGCCGGCGATGCCTTATATGACGTTTGCCGACGATCCCCTCTTTGAGAAAAACCGGTTTTTCTGCGGTGAGGCGGCGAGGCGGGGCATCTTTTTCCACCCGCACCACAACTGGTTTGTGTGCGCCGCCATGACGGAAGCGGATATTCTCAGGACGATGGATGTGGCCTCCGTCTGCTTCAAACTTACAAAAGAGAAATTTGGAGGCTGACATGAAATGGTATCATGTCGGGATCAAAGCCGCCGCGAGCGAGGCGTCCGTCCTATTTTACCGGGACATTCTGGGTCTGGAAGTGATCGACCGGGTGGAAATCTGGGGGAAGCAATTTGTTTTTGTGGGAAACGATACCATTTCCATCGAGATTGAGCAGGCCAACCCCGGAGATACCCCGTCGGATCCCTCTTCCATGACCGGTCTGAATCATTTCAGTGTGGTCGTGGAGGATATCCGGGCGTTGGCGGATAAAGCCCGCGAAAAAGGCGCCGACGTTCTGATGGATCCGTTTCAGCCCCGACCGGACCGACTTACAACCTTTGTCCGGGATCCCGACGGCGTGATGATCCAGTTGATTCAGTTCGTTTAAATGATTTTGATATCGAAAAGTTGCAATGTGTCAGACAGTGATAAAGGCGACTGTTCAAGCGCTTAAAGAATGTTTGAGGGGGAAAATTTCCCGATTGCCTTCATTTTTCGGTGATAAATATAGATGAAAAATTATATTGACATACCTTAAGTGATTGATTATAAAAACATTGCTCATAATGCGTCAGAGAATTTTTAAGCATTTTATTTTTTATCGGAATCAGGGCGGTTTGGCTTGATTTGACAAAGATCGATTAAACGTAAAAATTACGGTTATTTTGAGGAGAGAGATTATGAAAAAATTTGCTTCATTGGTTGTTATTTTGCTGGTGATGTTGCTGGTCTCCACTGGCAACGCGCAGGTGAGGCCGGGGTCTTTCACGATTGCGCCGACCGTGGGTTGGTACACATTTGAAGGCAACGAAGACATGGATGCGGCAGTGCCTCTGGTGGGATTACGTCTGGGTTACAACTTTAACAAATACCTCGGCGTTGAAGGCTATGTCCATTATGCCCAGACGGAAAACAATGCCTGGTCTCCCAAAAAGGATGTTGATTTTATGGGGTACGGCGGCGAGGTTATTTTCCATCTTCTGCCGAATCAGGCGCTGGTGCCTTTCCTGGCGGCCGGTGTTGGAGGCGCCCACTATTCCTATGGTGTATTTGAGGACGACTCGGATTATGGGACCGACAATTACAAAAACAACAAGTTTACCTTTGATTACGGATACGGCCTGAAGTGGTTCCTGTCGGATTGGTTCGCGCTTCGCCTTGACATTCGCCACGTTATGCCGATTGACCGGTTTCACAACAACATGCTTATGTCTCTCGGCTTGAATTTCGCTTTCGGCGGCGCCAAGAAAACGACGGCGACGGCCGTTTCCGCGGCCGAGCCGGTTGTTGAGGAGGCGGCAAAGCCTCAGGCTGCGGCCGCTCCGGTCGTTGAAGAAGCCAGACCCGCTGTTGCGGCGGCAGCTCCCGCGGTTGTTGAAGAAGTCGTGAAACCCCAGCCCAAGACCCAGGTGAAAGAAGAAGTCGATGAGATGGGAAGAGCGACGCTGGAAGTCTTGTTTGATTTCAACAAGGACACCATCAAAAAGAATTACACCAAGGATATCGACCATATGGCCGGTGTTATGAAAGAACATTCGGACCTGAAGCTCACCATCGAAGGCCATACGGACAATGTGGGCAATGCCGCGTACAACAAGAAGCTTTCGCAGAAGCGCGCGGAAGCCGTGAAGAACTACATGGTCAAAAAAGGCGGCATTGACGCAGGGCGCCTGAACGCCGTCGGTTACGGCCAGGAAAAACCCGTTGCGTCCAACAAGACCAAAGCGGGGCGCGCGAAGAATCGCCGCGTGGAAGCGGCCGTCGATTATAAAAAATAAACGAGAAAGTCTTCCGTTTTAAAGGCTTTCAGATCAAATGGAGCCCCCGCGGTTTTTTAAGCGGGGGCTTTCTTTTTGGTGTGTGCGGGGCAGGGCGCATTCACTTGACGGTTTTAGTCTGCCGCTTGCGCTTTGATTATTTTGTCCGGCCGGAGTAATGGAGAACCTTGATAAGTCACCGCAAATGTATTAAATCTCCATACGGGTTTTAAAGGGCTGATTCCATGCCCGCCCGTGGATGAAGAGGGACAATAGACACATCCCGATGGAGAAGAATGAGGAAAGGAGTCCATATGAAAAAGATCCGTACGGTGGTTTATATTTTTATTCTGGTCGTTTTTTTGCTGGCGGGCTGTGCGAAAGCTCCACCCGTTGTCAAAAAAGATGAGCCGAAAGTCAAAGAACCTCCCCCGGCCCCGGTCGTGGTGAAAAAACCTCCTGTTGCCCCGCCTCCACCGGCCCCCGTCATCGAAAAACTGCCGGACGTTGTGCGCAGCGTTCCGGACAGCAAGGTATGGGTGCGTTACGGAAAAACCAAAATGGGAGAAAACTATTACAATCAAACCAATATTAGCAGATCCTCCAATATCGCGACCGTCACCCTTTATCGGGTCGTGACGGATCTTTGCAGGAAACAGATGATTGAAGAAGTGAAGAAATACAATCCGAAGAAAGCCGTAAAATACCATTATTACGAACATGATGTTCGCGTGGATGAGATTGATTGCAAGAATCAAAAATGGCGGGTGAAAGATCTGATCCATTACGACGACAAGGGAAGCGTTCTGGATCATTACACTTACGAAAATGAAGCCTGGCAAACCATTAAATTTGTGACGGATCCTCACACGCTGCAGAAAAGCATTTGCGTTGTCGAGGAAAAGCCTGTCGTCAAGAAGAAGAAAAAGAAGTGAGGTGAGGTGAGGATCTTCAACCGTTTTCGGCAGGTTTGCGCGCCGGCCCTTGCGTCTTCGCCCCAGCGGTCTTTTTCCGAAGCAGGGCGCCTTTCGGCGCCGGGAAGGGAAGGGGGACGCGGATGAGGTTTCCCGCGTGAGCCCGGTCGATTCCGTTCCCTTCCTCATCCGTCATCGATCGGGTATCGACGGGCAGGGTTTCCTTCGTCAGCAGCAATTCCATGTCCTCGCCCGCCTGCAGGAAATTACGGACCGCCATCCGCAGTTGTTTCCGGACGTCGTCATAGCCGACAACCATTCCCGCCGGTTCATGCGTCTGAATATTTTTGATAGCCGGACTGGATTCATTGATCTTTTCTTCGGCAAAGGCAAAGCCCGTGGTGTAGCCCCGATGGGAGACGGTTTTTAACTCCTCCATCCAATTCGGGTCGCAGCGATAGGTCTCCTGATGAAGGCAAAGGGCGTCCAGCGCCTGCCGGTAGGTGCGGGTCACGACCGCCACATAATAGGAGGATTTCATCCTTCCTTCAATCTTGACGCCGGCGACGCCGGACGCCAGGACCTCCGGCAGATGTTCCAGCAGGCATAAATCTTTGGAGCTCAACAGATACGAGAACCGGTCGTCTTCTTCCAGCACGAGAGGATCATCCGGGCGGGTGGATTCCGAAAGACGGTACTCCCAGCGGCAGGGTTGGGTGCAGTCCCCCGAATTGGCGCTCTTGCGGTTTCGCCAGGCCGAGAGATAACAGCGTCCGGAATACGCCATACACATCGCGCCATGGATGAAGATTTCCAGCTCCATGCCGGGAACCGCCGCCGCGATTTCCCCCACTTCGCACAGAGGCAGCTCCCGCGCGAGAATAATCCGGCTCACCCCCTGGTCCTGCCAGAAGCGGACCGCTTCGGCATTGGTGGTGTTGGATTGCGTGCTGAGATGCAGCGGAACCTGCGGAACCCTCCGGCGGGCCAGCCGGACCAGCCCCGGGTCGCTGACGATCAGCGCGTCCACTCCCGTTGCGGCCCAGTCGGGAAGACAACGCGCCGCCTGGTCCAGGTCGGCTTTGCGGGCAAATGTGTTGATAGCGGCATACACCCGGACGTGCTGAGTGTGTGCTTCGGAAACGCCCAGGGCCAGATCCGCCAGGGACATTTCGGCGGAGGTTCCCCGCAGGCTCAAACCGGGAACGCCGACATAGACGGCGTCCGCTCCGTAAAGCAGGGCGGTGCGCAGTTTCTCCAGGTTGCCGGCGGGGGCAAGCAATTCAGGCTGTTGCATCGAAACCTCCGTCAGGGACAATACCTGCGCACCTGCTCCAGTACTTTGAGAGATTTGATTTCTTTTCCCAGTACATGGGAAATAAAGCCGCAGAGAATGCTGCGGGATTCGGAGGCAAGGCTTTCCGTCATGCAGACCATTTTCATTTTATCCAGATCCATGTCTTTCCCCAGGAGCAGCGTGCGGACGGCGCCGGCGGAGACGCTCTGGTCGTATCTTTCCGGCCGGGCGCAGGCCGCGCAGAAAATGCCCCCTTCATTCGGAAAAAAGTAGTAGGCGGCGCCGTTGGTCACGGGCGTTTTACAGCGCACACAGGCCGTAAGCGCAGGTTCAAATCCGACGGCCATCAACAGCCGCATTTCAAAGAAACGAATCATGGACTCCGAAACATTTTCCCGGGTCAAGAGCGACAGAAAATCCGCAAGCAAGGCAAACACATTGTCGTTGCGCTTGCCTTCCGGGCTGAAGTGTTCGGCCAGATCGACGAAATAGGAAGCGGTCAGGGTCTTTTCCAGATCCAGGCGGATGGCGGCGAAGTGATCGAGGATGTCGCAGGAATCAATGAACGCGAGTGCGTCGCGGTTGCGGCGTGAAAAAATCATCTGCGTCAGGGAAAAGGGTTCAAAGACATTGGCGAACCGCTTTTGACTGCGTTTGGCGCCCTTGGCAATGCCCTTGAGCTTGCCGAATTCACGGGTGTAAAATGTGACGATCAGATCCGACTCCCCGTATTGAAGGCTTCGCAGGACAAAACCGGCGGTTTTATGGGTTTCCCGGGCGCTCACGGTTTGGATGCCAGCCCATCGTACTTGATGTCGCCGCCCACGATGGATAAAACGGCGCGCCCTTTCAGTTTTCTTCCGGAAAACGGCGAGTTCTTTCCCAGCGAACGGAAAGCGCCGGCGTCTACGCTCCAGGCAAGCTCTGGATGGATGACCGTAATGTCCGCGTCGGCGCCTTTGGCCAGTGTGCCTTTGGGCAGGTTCAAAATGCGCGCCGGGTTGCAGCTCATTTTGGCAATCAGTTCCGGCCAGGTTAGAACGCCCTCATGCACCAGGTTTAGGCTCAGGCCCAGAGAGGTTTCCAGACCGCTGATCCCGTTGGCGGCGTATTCGAACTCCACTTCCTTGTCCGTGCGTCCATGCGGCGCGTGATCGCAGGCAATGGCGTCCAGTGTTCCGTCCGCGAGGCCCTCTTTGATGGCCGACACGTCGGCTTTGCCCCGCAACGGCGGACTGACCTTGTAGTTTGTGTCATAATTCCAAAGCGATTCATCCGTCAGGGTAAAATAATGCGGGGCGGTTTCCGCCGTCACTCGCAGACCCCGTTTTTTGGCGTCGCGGATCAGGCGCACGGAGCCGGATGTGCTTATATGCGCGAAGTGGATGCGCGTGCCTGTATATTCCGCGATCAGAATATCGCGCGCCACTATGACCTCTTCGGCGATGGCGGGAATGCCCGGCATTCCCAGAATCGTGGAGGGGTATCCTTCATTCATCAGGCCGCCCGCGGACAGATTCCGGTCTTCGCAGTGCTGGATCACCGGCAGATCCAGGGAAGAGGCGTATTCCATGGCTCTGCGCATCAAGGCAGCGTCCATCACGGGATTGCCGTCGTCCGACAGCGCGACGATGCCCGCCTCCCTGAGGTCCCAGAATTCGGTCATTTGTTTGCCATCGGAACCCATGCTGATCGCTCCGATGGGATAGATATTGGCCAGATTCGCCACGGCGGCTTTCCGGAGAATGAATTCGGTGACCGAGCGGTTGTCATTCACCGGCCGGGTGTTGGGCATGCAGGCAATAGACGTGAAACCTCCGGCCACCGCGGCGGCGGAGCCGCTGGCAATGGTTTCCCGGTATTCATATCCCGGTTCGCGAAGATGCGTGTGCATGTCGATGAGTCCAGGCGCGACAATCATTCCGGCCAAATCAAGGACGTTGGCGCCCGGCGGGGCTTTGATGCCCGGTCGACAGCCGGCAATTTTCCCGTCTTCCACCAGCACATCCATGGGGGCGTCCAGGTTCCCGGCCGGGTCAATCACCCGGGCGCCTTTTAACAGCAGTTTCATTCATTTCCTCCTGAAAGCAGGTACAGCATGGCCATGCGGACGGCGACGCCTTTGTTGACCTGGTCGAGAATGACGGAGCAGCCGGGGTCGTCGGCAATATCGGGGGAGATTTCCACGCCGCGGTTGATCGGACCCGGATGCATGACGATGGCGTCCAGTCCGGTCAGCTTCATGTGCCGGCGGGAGAGACAGTAATGCTGGGCGTACTCGCGAAGCGAAGGGAAAACATTCTGTTTCTGGCGCTCCATCTGAATGCGCAGCATCATGACGACGTCGGCATCCGCAATCGCCTCTTCAATTTTCGTGTAGGCTTTGACCCCCATCCGTTCAATGTCGCGGGGCATCATGGTGGCGGGTCCGGCCACAACCACCCGGGCGCCCATTTTGGTAAGTCCGTAAATATTGGACCGGGCGACGCGGCTGTGCAGGATATCGCCGACAATTGCGACTTTCAGACCGGCGATCCGGCCTTTCTTTTCCTTGATGGTCATCATATCCAAAAGCGCCTGGGAAGGATGCTCGTGCGCGCCGTCGCCGGCGTTGATGATGGATTGACTGACCATGCGCGCCAGCAGGTGCGGCGCGCCGGCGGCGCTGTGCCTGAGCACGATAATATCGGGATTCATGGCCTCCAGCGTGCGCGCGGTATCCAGAAGCGTTTCGCCCTTGACCACGGAACTGGTGGAAGCGGAAATATTGATGGTGTCGGCGCTCAGTCTTTTGCCCGCGATTTCAAAAGAGGTCCGGGTGCGCGTGCTGGCTTCATAAAACAGGTTGATCACGCTTTTGCCGCGCAGCGTCGGAACCTTCTTGATTTCGCGCGTTGAAATTTCCAGAAAGGACTCGGCCGTTTCCAGGATCAGGGAAATTTCGTCCGTTGTCATTTCCTGAATGCCGAGAATATCTTTTTTTCCCAGTTTTATCATACACTTGCCTTGCTTATTTGGGTTTAGGTTCCTTCTTCAATGATCACTTCATCTTTGCCGTTTTTTTCCAGAAGATGGACGCTTATCGCTTCCCAAAGAGATGAGGGAAGGTTTTTCCCGACGTAATCGGCGCGAATCGGCAGTTCGCGATGTCCGCGGTCGATCAGGACGGCCAGTTGGATCATTTTCGGACGGCCGAAATCGATCAGGGCATCCATGGCGGCGCGAATGGTTCGTCCGGTAAAAAGGACATCGTCCACCAGAATGACCTTTTTATCCGTGAGATCGAAGGGAATGTCGGTTTTTCCCAGAGGCGCTTTTTTGCCGGATTTGGCGATGTCGTCGCGATAAAGCGTCACATCGAGAATACCCATCGGAATTTTCCCGTTTTCAATGGTTGAAATCCTTTTTTGCAGCCTCTGGGCCAGATAAATGCCCCCGGTGCGGATGCCGACCAGCGCCAGATTGTCCATCCCCTTGTTTTTCTCCAGGATTTCATAGGCAATGCGCGTCAGACAGCGTTCAATGCCGTCGCTGTCCATCACGATTTTCGGCCGGTTGTCCATAATGAAGCCCCTTTCATTTTGTAATCCGCCGCGGCAGCTTCAAGTCGTCGCGGAAGGTTGATGAAAAAAACGCGGCGGTTATAAAAAAAGCCTTTCCCCTTGCGGAGAAAGGCTTTCACAGGTTTGAATGCAGAACTTTTTCATTTTTTCTTCTTTTTCAATCTCACGGGATCGAATTAAAAGTTTCCTAGGGGGAGTTCATACAACCGGGGGGGCTGCCTGTCAAGTTAAAAATGTGCAGAGCCTGCGCGATATCAGTGCAGCAGATTTCCCAGACGTTCCCAGCGGATTTTTTTCAAAGGATTGCTCTGGTCGTCGCTGTTCCAGGACCAGTAGATGATCATGGCCTTTCCCTCCACGTCCTTCAATTCCACAAAGCCCCAGAATCGGCTGTCCAGGCTCTGATCGCGGTTGTCGCCCATCACAAAGAGAGCATTTTTGGGGACCGTGACCGGGCCGAAATTGTCGCGGGGCTGGACGATGGCCGGGTAGGAGACCGGATCGGAATAAACGCCGTTCCTGTCCTCGTAGGGCCGGTCATTGATCAATATTTTTTTATTGCGAATTTCGATTTTGTCGCCCCCCACGCCGATGACCCGTTTAATGAAGTCCTTGGAGCGGTCCTGGGGGTAAATGAAAACGACAATGTCTCCTCTTTTCGGATCCGTCACGGGAATAATCGTTCTTCTCAGCAGAGGGATCTTGACGCCGTAAATGAATTTGTTGACGAGCAGATGATCCCCGACGAGAAGGGTGGGCACCATCGACTGCGACGGGATCTTATAGGCCTGAACAATCAGCGCCCGGACGACGACGGCGATTAAGATGGCGATAATGATCGCTTCGATAAATTCCTGAACTTTGGCTTTGGAGGAATGCCCCGGTTTTTTTTCTTTGGGCAGGTCTTTCGAGGGGGTTTCAGTTTCTTTCATGGGATTATCGGACTCCTAGGAGTAAATGCCGGACAGGGAAATCAAAATCATAACGAGAGACAGGAAGCCTTTCAGCGCCTTTTGTCCGATCATGGCCAGAAATGCTCCGCCGGAGGCCTGAAAGGGAATTTTCAATTGAAACTGGCGGATCCATTCCGCAATCAGCAGGCCGGCGAGGCCGCCCAGAAAAAATCCTCCCCAGATGCCGAGGCCCCACAAAGACGGCGTCAGAAGAATCATGCCGGCGCAGGCGCCGAGGATCGCTCCCCGGACGCTTTTTGCGGTTGCCGGTATTTTGTGAACGTTTTTGGATCCCGCCCACCAGTCGGCGGCTTCGGAAAGAACGGCCAGAGCCAGCAGGACCAGGAGCATCTTCCAGCCGACCTGCGCGAAACCCGTCAGTGTGGCGTAGAACAAAACATCCAGGAAAATGATAATGGTTCCGGGCCATCCGAACAAACTCAGATACATTCCGGTAAATAACAGGAGGATAAAAACAACAAATCCCGCCGCGGCCAAGGACGACAATTTATTTTTTCCTCTTTCCCTTGGAAATCTGGAGGTTTTCGAAAACGAGCACGATGGGACTCGCGATGAAGATCGATGAATAAGTGCCGATCACGACGCCTACCAAAAGCGCGAAGGCAAAATCGTGGATCACCGGCCCGCCCAGGAAAAACAGAGCCAGCAGGACAAGGAACACGGTGAAAGACGTCAGAATCGTGCGGCTCAGCGTTTCGTTGACGCTGGCATTGATGATATCCCCCAGGCTGCGTTTGATGTCTTTTTTGCGGTTTTCCCGGATGCGGTCGAAAACGACGATGGTATCATTGATCGAATAGCCGATAATGGTCAGCAGAGCGGCCACAATGGTCAGAGTGAATTCCTTGTTCAGCAGGGAAAGCGCACCAATGGTAATGATGGTGTCGTGAACGAGGGCGATGATGCCGCCCAGGCCGTAGCGAAACTCGAAACGCCAGGCAATATAAATCAGCATGCCGATCCAGGAAAAGATAATGGCCAGAATGGCCTTCTGGGTCAGGTCTTTGCCGACTTTGGGGCCTACGAACTCGATTCGGCGGATTTCGTACTGACCGGCGCCAAACTGCCCGGTCATGGCTTGTTCCACCTTCGCCTGCAACTCTTTGGTCATGGACTGGTTGGTGCGGACGATGACTTCATTGGCGCCGATTTCCTGGGTGACCGCGTCCTCGACGTTGATGCCGTTGAAGGCTTTGCGGATGGCGTCGGCCGGGGCGACTTTGGAAAACTTGATTTGAATTACGGTGCCGCCCGCGAAGTCAATGCCGAAATTCAATCCGCCGTGCAGGATGACGGACAGGATGCTGACGATGATCAACGCCGCGGAAATGCCCGCGGCGATTTTCATTTTTCCAACAAAATCAAAATGTGTTCCCGGTTTGATAAATTCCATTCTCTTCTCCTCTGTAAAGATCCTGCGCCTAAATGCTGATCTTCGAAATGCTTCTGTTCCAGATAAAGTAGTCAAAGATAATTCGTGTGACGAAGACGGCCGTAAACATACTGACCACAATGCCGATGCTCAGGGTCAGGGCGAATCCCTTTACCGGGCCGGTGCCGAAGGCGAATAAAAACAAGGCGGCAATCAGCGTGGTGACGTTGGAGTCCAGAATGGTGACGAAGGCCTTGGAATATCCGGCGTCGATGGCCGCGCGGGGCGGTTTTCCCAGCCGCAATTCCTCGCGGATGCGCTCGAAGATGAGCACATTGGCGTCCACCGCCATGCCGATCACCAAAACAATGCCGGCGATGCCGGGCAGCGTCAGCGTCGCTTTGAAGCCGGCCAGGATGCCCAGCAGCACAATAACATTCAGAATGAGCACGGAATCCGCCACCAGACCCGAAAGACGGTAATAAATGAACATAAACACCACAACCAGAAGAAAGCCGATCAGCGTGGCCATAATTCCCTGGCGGATCGAGTCGGAGCCCAGCGAAGGCCCGACCGTTCTTTCCTCCAGAATATTGACGGGGGCAGGCAGGGCGCCGGCGCGCAGCACAATGGCCAGGTCGCGCGCTTCGTCCATGGTGAAGTTTCCGGTAATCTGAGCCTGGCCGCCGGAGATTCTTTCCTGGATGACCGGCGCCGAATGGACCACGCCGTCGAGCACGATAGCCAGACGCTTGCGGACGTTTTCGTTGGTGATGCGGTCGAAATCGGCCGCGCCCTGCGAGTTGAACTTCATGGAGACGTGCGGCTCGCCGAACCGGTCGGAAATCTGGACCTTGGCGGTTTCCAGCGACGCGCCGGTGAGCAGGCTTTTGTTTTTCAGCAGGTAAGGAACCTGGCCCCTCTGGCCGCTGGCTTTGTCTTCCCGCGCGCCGTAGGCGATGATGGAGCCTTCCGGAACATTGCCGCGCAGGGCTTCATCCAGAGAATTTTCCTCGTCAACGATCTTGAATTCCAGAAGCGCCGTTTTTCCGATGAGGTTTTTAGCCCGTTCCGGATCCTTGATGCCCGGCAACTGGACCATAATGCGGTTTTCGCCTTCCGGAACAATTTCCGGCTCGGCAACGCCGAACTGGTCCACACGGTTGCGGATGGTTTCGACGCTGTGCTCCACGGTCAGTTTTTTCAGATCCGCGGCCCTTTTGTTTTTGACGCCCAGGGTGATCATCTGTCCGCCTTCGCGAGGCGTGGAAGAGGTAATTTCCAGGTCTGAAAACTGTTCATTGAGAAGTTTCTCCAGGGCGGGTTTTCCGGAAGCTTCCGAAAGTTCCATGGTGATCGTAGCGCCTTTTGCCTTTTCCACGTTGCGGAAGCGGACCCGGTTTTCCATTAACGATTCCTTCAGGTCGCCGGCCGTTCTTTCCATCATGGATTCCAGAGCTTTGTCTGCGTCCACCTCCAGAATCAGATGCATGCCGCCCTGCAAATCAAGTCCGAGATGAATTTTATCCTTGGGAAAATAATTGTTCCAGGGGGAAGGAATCTGCGCGACGAGCGTCGGCAGAAGAAAATACAGAGCGACAAGGCAAACAACCACCGTGATGGCCAACCTGATCTTTAAAGATTTGAACATGAAACGCCCCTTTCTATGCTAGGCCTTTGCCGCCGGAGCCGGCTGGCCTGACTTCTGAAGAACAGCGCCGATGGCGCTTCTGGCGACTTTGATTCTGACTTTGTCGGCGATTTCCAGCGTGACCACCGCATCGGCCAGTCCCGTAACCTTGCCGTGGATGCCGCCGGTGGTCATGACCATGTCGCCGTATGCGAGGTTATCGAGCATGGTTTTGAGTTCCTTTTGCTTTTTTTGCTGCGGGCGGATCATCAGGAAGTAGAAAATGCCGAAGATCACCACCATCATGATGATGAAGCTCCAGTCGCCGAAGCCTCCCTGCGCCGCCGGCGCGCCCTGATTGCCGCCCATCGCGAATGCTGTAGATATCAATGTTTGTCCCTCCTTTAATAGAGTTGCTTTTGATCAGAAACTTTTACTGTTTTACTCTGTTGTTCAGATAATCCTTTTCCCATTCCCCAAAACGCTTTTCCCTGACGGCCGCCCGTATGTTTTCCAGAAGGCGCATATAGTGGCGGATATTATGGATGGTATTCAATATCATAGCCAGTATCTCACCGGCAACATAAAGATGCCTTAAATACGCCCGGGAGTAGTGTTTACAGGTGTAGCAATCGCATGTTTCGTCAAGCGGGGAATGATCTTCCCGCCAGCGGGCATTTTTTATAACAATCTTTTCGGAATTTGTAAACAATAATCCATGCCGGGCCGAGCGTGTGGGAACAACGCAGTCAAACAGATCGATGCCGCGGGATACGCCGTAAACGATGTCTTCCGGCATGCCGACGCCCATCAGATAGCGGGGCTTTTCTTCGGGCAGCAGGGGGGTGATTTCGTCCGTGATGGCGTACATCATGACTTTGGGTTCGCCAACGCTGACGCCGCCCAGCGCATACCCGTCGAAGCCGAGGGGGACCATCTCTTCCGCGGCCTGCCTGCGCAAATCCGGATAGGTTCCGCCCTGGACAATGCCGAACAGCGCCTGATGGGTGCTGGTTTTGGCCCCGCGGCAGGCTTTGGCCCATTGGAGCGTCAGGGCCAGCGAATCCTGCGTCTGCCTGAACGTGGCGGGGTAGGGCGTGCACTCGTCGAGGCACATCATGATGTCCGAGCCCAGCGCTTCCTGAATTTCAACGGCTTTTCGCGGGCTCAGGAAATGTTTTGACCCGTCGATATGGGACCGGAACATCACGCCTTCCGGCCCGATTTTGCGCAGCGCAGCCAGAGAGTAAACCTGAAACCCCCCGCTGTCCGTGAGGATCGGCCCCGGCCAGTTCATGAACGCATGAAGACCGCCCAGTTGACGGATGGTTTCATGCCCGGGGCGCAGATAGAGATGGTACGTATTGCCCAGGATCATTTGAGCGCCGCATTGCAGAAGGTCTTCGGGGCGGAGAGACTTTACCGTTCCCTGCGTGCCGACAGGCATGAACGCGGGAGTATCCACCGTGCCGTGCGCGGTGGATATTTTTCCCAGCCGCGCGCGGGTTTGCGGATCCTTCCCGGTTAATTCAAAAGCAAAAGGCATGAAAGTCATCCTATACAATCAGC
>Ga0209719_1003356_pt1 | contig 14728 bp, 9 predicted proteins | sample AD_JPNAS2_MetaG_FD_184421 | JGI IMG/M metagenome (GOLD analysis project Ga0209719, IMG submission 184421) | Active sludge microbial communities of municipal wastewater-treating anaerobic digesters from Japan - AD_JPNAS2_MetaG (SPAdes) (version 2) | ecosystem: Engineered > Bioreactor > Anaerobic >...
GTTGTATGGTAGCAGGTAAAAGTCTCAGAGCTTGTGCTAGAGAGGTTGGCATAAGTCTGCCAACAAGCTTCACTTGGCGACACAAAATCTTAGCAGCTTTAAAGAATTTTGACAAAAATGTAAACTTCTTTGGCATAGTAGAAATAGACGAATTGCTGATGGATTATTCTGAAAAGGGTAAACAGTATTCAAGTGTAAAAGAAATGAAACGAGCGATGAGAAAAAAGCCCAAAAAAGTGGCTGTAATAGTTGCAACGGATAGAAGTGGAAATATACTATTTAGGAACACTGAGAGCAACAGAGCAAAGCAAGAAGACATTGAGAAATTTCTGAAAGGCAGGATAACAGAAGATGCAGTATTATGTACGGGCACAAAATACGCATTCAGACACATAAGAAAGAGCAAAGTGAAACATAAAGAAATAGTAGGAGCCAGAAGGAAGAAGCGAGGTGTCTACAGCACTGCTATAGTGAAGGCTAAGTCAGAGGAATTCACTAAATGGATATATTCGAAGTTTAGAGGAGTAGCAACCAAATACTTGCAAAACTACATTATGTGGTATGTAGCGATAGGTAAATATTTGTCAGAAGGCATAATCAGTAATACTGGTAGAATACTTAACCTTGCATCGTCGGATAGATTTGCCTGGTATGAATATTATAGAGTAAGTAAAATATCATATACTGTTTGAAACATTTAAAAAATGTTTCAAACACAATCCACCCATATCTTCTCTATCTCTTACAACCTCTATTCTATCCTTAAGTTCTCTATATGTTCTATCCTAGGTGCTGTTAGGTATGAATATTGAACTAATATTGCATCAAAGCGTATGTTACCCTCCCAATTTATTTCTTTTATATAGTGATCTGCAAAAATGCTCATAGCATTTAGCTTATTAGCGTTTATGCTATCTATAATTGGTTTTTCTTTACCAGCTTTTCTGGTTTTTACTTCTACGAAAACCAACCAGTCATCTTTTTGTGCTATTAAATCAATTTCATAACGCTTCCATCTGATATTTTGAGTAATAATTTTATATCCTTTTTTTAATAAGTATTGTTTAGCTAAATCCTCTCCAAGATCTCCAATATTCTTTTTAGGATTTTCAGCCATTATATTTATTTTTCAATGATAAAAACCAAGATTCCAATGACTCATATGATTGAGCTCCAATGAATTTTTCTTTTCCATTAGCCACTAAAGTGGGAACTGAATTTACATTATATTTTCTGGCTAATGCCAAATCTGCTAATACTAGTTCTCTGGTATTTTCATTTTTGTAATCGATATACCACTTGTCTATGTCTAACCCTATATCTTTGGCACATTGCATTAATACTTTATCATCATTAATATTAAGACATTCAGTTAAGTGTGCTTTTTGTAGTCTGTCCATCATTTCTCCAAATTTTTCATTTCCACCTTGTAGTTCTGCAGCTTTACATGCTAATAGTCCAGGCATTGAATATGGATAATCAAAATCTCTTGTTTCCATTAGTTCAGCATTTATCCTGTGTTCTGGATCATTTTCATTTGCTGCTCTCCAATGTTCTAAAATTTCTTGTTTTGCAGCTTCTTTAGAATCAAACATATATTCTAAAGATCTCTCAGATGGTGCTAAGGCAAAGGCTCTATGTATTAGTATTATTTCATTAGGGTATTTCTCTATTAATTTCTTTACTCTTGGTGAAAGAACATAGCACCATGCACAAAGGACATCATGAAAAAAATCAATTTGTATTTTATTATTATTCATTATATATTTTTTTAAATTCCAAAAGCAAATCCTGATATTTTAGCACCATATAAATAATTTGAATACACATGAGTAACTTTGTCATCATTACCCGCGCCTACACATACAAAAAGTGGAGCTAAATGTTCACTAGTTGGATGGCTAATAGTAGCTGCAGGAGCTTTATACCAATTTATTAATTCTTGCTCTCTTTGTTCATTATTGCTAAATATAATTGTTTGTTTTAACCAAGTATCAAATTCTTCTGAAACTTTTTTTAATTTAGCATCATCTACAAAAAAAGTTTTTATATTGTGATAGCTCATACCAGATCCTATAATCAAAACTCCAGCTTCCCTGAGTGGTTCTAAAGCTTTGCCAATGTTTATATGTAGCTGTGGATCTAAATTTTTTACTAGCGAAAGTTGGATAATTGGCATTTCTGGATTGGGGAATGCTACCATCAAGGGTACAAAAACACCATGATCATAGCCTCTTTTATATTCTCTTGCAGTTTCGATACCTTTATTATTTAATAGATATTCGACTTTTTCGGCTATATAAGGATCGCCATGTGCTGGCCATGTCAGATGGTATGTATAATCTGGAAATCCATAATAGTCATACAATAAGCCTGGGGTTTCAGCAAAATTAATTGTTGGCACTTTCTCCTCCCAATGAGCAGAAATCACTAAAATTGCTTTGATTCTTTTATTATATTCTTCTCCTAAAATTTTTAGAAAATTTTTTAAATATTCTGACCCTTCTGGATCTCCGAGTGAATCATCTAAAACGTGCCATGGGCCTCCACCATGAGGTATATAATAAACTGGCAATTTCATATTAATTCTAATAAATTTATTTTCTAATATTTTTAAGTGCGGTTGACCAAGCTATTAGTTGATCTAACATTGTGTTTAATGTTCTTTCTTGTACTGGATTAGGTTTAAAAGTTGTAAAATTTTCAAAATCAGTAAATATAGATAAGGTAACATTAGTTCGTACATCTGCTATTTGAAACTCTGCCATTATTTGACGTAATTGTTCTACAGCTCTCACTCCACCAGTAGATCCATAGCTTACAAATCCTGCTGCTTTATTATTCCACTCTTGATAGATGAAATCTAATGCGTTTTTCAGTACTCCTGGCAAGGAGTGGTTGTATTCGGGAGTAACAAATATGTATCCATCTAAACTTTCAATTTTTTCTGACCATCTTTTTGTGTATTCATGCTCATATTTATGTGTAGATGGTGGCAATGGCTCATCGAATATTGGTAGATTGTAATCTCGTAAATCTATTATTTCAAATTCTACTTCAGCTCTTTTACTAGCTATTTCATAAACCCATTTTGCCACTTGGTCTGAGTGTCTATTTGGACGAGTACTGCCCATTATTATTCCAATTTTTAACATAATTAATTCCTTTTTTAACAAAATTAATATATTTTAATTATTCTATTGTTTAAAATGATTAATATCAAGGTTTGAGTTATTAATGTTTTTTTTATATATGTTTATCATAATGCATTTTTTTAAATCTTTAATATCTAAAAAAAAATATCGAAATTTGCAAATTATTATTATTTTTATGAAATATAAATCTCGTCCTTTACCTCGTGGTTTTATACTTTTAGCAGACGTTATTATCATCGCCTTCACATATTTTTTTAGTTATTTTCTCAGGTTTAATTTTAAAATACCTATATCAGAGCAGCACTCATTATATATAGGTTTAATAATTGTTATTGTAATTAAAACTATTTATTTCTTGTCATTTGGTACATATAAGCATTTAATAAGGTTTGTGAGTGCTAGTGATGCAATGAAAATGTTTTTTAGCCTAGTACTGAGTGTAATTACGATAGCTATTTTAAACTTTACTGTTTATGGTGCTTTTGGTATCTCTTATTTGGTCCCTTTTTCTATATTAATAATAGATTTTGTATTTAGTGTATTTTTTTTAATAGGTTATCGTATAGCTATTAAAGTATTATTTTTCGAATTTTTTAATAATCAAAGAGATAAATCTAATGTTATTATTTATGGTGCTGGTAGAGATGGTAGTTTAGTGAAACAAGTCCTAGAAAGAGATAGAGGTACTAAATATAAAGTGTTAGCATTTATTGATGAGGATCCGTATAAGCAGGGTAAGCAATTAGAGGGTATTACTATTTATTCTCCTGATAGGTTAGAGGAGTTTCTACGTAGTCATACAGTAGCACATCTGATTATTGCTATACAACATATTTCACCTGCTAAAAAAGCTTCTCTCACAGAGCTATGTTTGAAATATAATACTAAAGTTCTCGTAGTTCCACCAGTGAGCAAATGGATTAATGGTGAGCTATCTTTTAAACAGATTAGAAAAATTAAAATAGAAGATATTCTACAACGCGAAGAGATTAACATTGATGAGTCTGATATTCTACAAACAATAAATAATAAAACAATTTTGATAACTGGTGCAGCAGGTAGTATTGGGAGTGAGTTAGTAAAACAATGTATACGTTTTAATCCTTTACAAATAATATGTTTCGATATTGCTGAGACTCCTTTGCATAATTTAAAGTTAAATTTAAGTAATGAATTCACTATAGAGCAGTTTAATAGCTTACATTTTATTTTAGGTGATATTACTAATCTGCAAGATATAGAGCCTGTATTTAATGAATATAAACCACAGATAGTATTCCATGCAGCAGCTTATAAGCATGTCCCTATTTTAGAATATTTCCCTAAAAAAGCTATAGATATTAATGTAGCTGGTACTTATCAATTGGCTAATTTAGCTATTAAATACAAAGTAGAAAAATTTATTTTCATTTCTACTGATAAAGCTGTAAATCCTAGTAATGTTATGGGGGCAAGTAAACGAATGGCAGAACTTTTGGTAAAATATTTGAATAATAATTCTACATATACTCGTTTCATTACTACTCGTTTTGGTAATGTTTTAGGTAGCAATGGTTCAGTTTTGGAAATTTTTAAACAACAAATAGAAAATGGAGGTCCTATCACAGTTACACATCCTGATGTTACTCGCTTTTTTATGACTATTCCTGAAGCTTGTCGTTTGGTTCTAGAAGCTGCTAGCATTGGCAAGGGTGGAGAAATTTTCTTGTTTAATATGGGCGAGAGAATAAAAATTTTGGATGTGGCTAAAACTCTTATTCAACTCAGCGGACTTACTCTTGGCAAAGATATTCAAATTAAGTTTACAGGACTTCGCCCAGGTGAAAAAATGACTGAAGAGCTATTAACTGATTATTCTAAAGATTTGGTAACTAAAAATAAAAATGTTTTGATTTCTTCTGAAAATATTTATGATCTAGATGAAAAAGTAAAGATGATTTTTAGCTTATTACAATCTTATAATCAATTAAATAATGATGATTTAGTGAAAAATATTCAAAAAATTTTACCAGAATATAAAAGTATGAATAGTTTTTATTCTATTTCTTAGAGTTAATCAATGTTTTTTTAATAATTATATATGAAAATTTATTATTTTTATTCTCCCGATAATTTAGCCTATATCGCAGTACAAACTACCAAATTAACAATTAAAAGTATAAATAAGCTTTTATGGTTATTTGGTGATGATTCATTATATATTGACTCTGATGTTTTAAAAGGTGATTTTATCTGTACTTATCCAGAATTGATAACACCATGGTGCACTAATGCTGTAGAGATAGCTAAAAATATTGGAATAAATTCTATTACTAGGATGGAATTATTAATACCATATAATAAGTCTAAACATATTTATTATGATACTATGATACAAACTATCATTTCTAATCCTGACCAAAATATATTTAAAATTAAAAGACAAAAAGAAACAATAAAATTAATTGATGATATTGAAAAATATAATATAGAGGCTGGCTTAGCATTGTCTAAATATGAAATAAATTATTTAAAAGACGTTAGTAAATCATTAGGTAGGCAACTAACAGATAGCGAAGTGTATGGCTTTGCACAAGTGAACTCCGAACATTGCAGACATAAAATCTTTAATGGTATTTTTATAATTGATGGTGTAGAAAAAAAACAATCTCTTTTTGATTTGATAAAATCTACTACTAAAGCTAATCCAGGTAGAGTGATTTCTGCATATAGTGATAATGTAGCATTTATTGAAGTTGGCAAAGCTAAAATTTTTACTCCTTTACGTGGTGATGTGCCGTCATCATTTATCGAATATGATGAGGATATTGTTTATTCGCTAAAAGCAGAAACACATAATTTCCCGACAACAGTAGAACCATTCTATGGTGCAGCTACCGGTAGTGGGGGAGAAATTAGGGATAGAATGGCCGGAGGTATTGGTAGTATCCCTTTGGTGGGTACTGCAGTTTATATGGTTGCTGATACTAAAGATTTTATTGATGAAAAAAAAGTTAATCAACATGATAAAGGTCGTTTCCTATATCATAATCCCGTGGATATTTTGATAAAAGCTTCTAATGGAGCTTCAGATTTTGGTAATAAATTTGGTCAACCTCTTATCTGTGGCAGCTTATATACTTTTGAACAAAAAGTTAACAGTAAATTAATTGCTTATGATAAAGTAATCATGCTGGCTGGAGGCATAGGGTATGCTCTCAAAAAATATGCTCATAAAAAGACAGTCCGTCCAGGACAATCTGTAATAATGATGGGTGGAGATAATTACAGAATAGGTATGGGTGGTGGTGCTGTATCTTCGGTAGCTACTGGCAAATATGAAAATAATATTGAGAGAAATGCTGTGCAACGAGCTAATCCTGAAATGCAAAAACGTGTTTTTAATGTTGTTCGTGCTCTTTCAGAGAATAATGCTAATCCTATCATTTCTATTCATGATCATGGTGCTGGTGGTCATCTAAATTGCTTTGCCGAGTTATTAAATCCTATTGGTGGCGAAATAAATATTGATGCATTACCATTAGGTGACCCATCTTTATCTGATAAAGAAATTATCTGTAATGAATCTCAAGAAAGGATGGGCTTAGTCGTAGATAATGGTAATTTTGAAAAAATTGAAAAAATAGCTCTTCGTGAACGTGCTCCTATTTATAAGGTAGGAAAAATAAATCCTACTCAATCTATATGTTTCATCGGGAAAGATAATAGAAAACCTTTTGACTTGAAATTTGATTTTCTTTTTGGTAAAACTCCTAAAACTATTATTAGAGACAATTCTATCAAATCTGAATTTGTTAATCCCAAATATGATCTTAAAAATTTTGAAATCTATTTAGAGAAAGTGCTATCCAATGAAGCTGTTGCTTGTAAAGATTGGTTAACAAATAAAGTCGATAGAAGCGTTACTGGTAGGGTGGCTATGCAGCAAACTTGTGGTAAAATACAATTACCACTAAACAATTTAGGAATCACTGCATTAGATTATTCTAGTAAAACTGGGATAGCATTTAGCATAGGGCATGCTCCTAATGTGGCGATTATCGATTCTGCAAAGGCTAGTAGATTAGCTGTGGCAGAAGCGTTAACTAATATTGTATGGGCTCCTCTTAGAAATGGATTAGAAGAGATTTCTCTGAGTGCTAATTGGATGTGGCCTTCTGGATTACCTGGTGAAGATGCGCGTTTGTATGATGCTGTTAAATCTCTTAGCGATTTTTGTTTGCAGCTAAAAATAAATGTTCCTACAGGCAAAGATTCTTTGTCTTTATCTCAAAATTATCCCGATGGCACTATTGTGAAAGGACCAGGAACTGTTATTGTAACTGCTAGCGGCATTACTGATGATTTCACAGCAGCTGTAACTCCAGATTTAAAAAATGTAAAAAATTCAACTCTAATTTATATTAATTTTTCTGGTATGTCTCCTGCTCTGGGAGGTAGTATTTTTTATCAAGAGTTAGGTAATATTGGCAGTAATCCACCAGATGTCGCAAATGCAGATTATTTTAAACGCACATTTAATGTTTTACAAGATCTAATTAGACAAAATTTAATTTTAGCAGGGCATGATATTAGTGCTGGTGGCTTGATAACTACTCTACTAGAAATGACATTTTCTAATCCAGATATTGGGTTAGATATTAATCTTTCTTCTATCCCTTATGATGATATTATTCAAATCTTATTTGCTGAAAATCCAGGTGTGGTGATTCAAGTTTCTGAAGTGAAAGAGGTAATTAATAAGTTATATCAAGCTGATATTGAATATTTCCCAATAGGTAATCTTATTGATAAAAGAGAGCTGAAAATCATAAAATATCAAACTTATGAGCATTTTGATATAGATAAATGCAGGGATCTATGGTATAAAAAATCATATTTGTATGATTTGCGACAAACAGATAATAATAAGGCTAAAGATAGATTTGATAATTATAAAAATCAACCTTTAAATTTTATTTTACCTACAATATCATTACCAGTAAAATTACCAAATATCCAACAAAAATTAAAACCCAAAGCTGCTATTATAAGAGAAAAAGGAGTAAATGGTGATAGAGAAATGGCTTATTGTCTCCATTTAGCAGGCTTCGAGGTTATAGATATTCATATGACTGATATTATCGAGGGCAGAATAAATTTAGATGATATCTCATTCATTGTTTATGTAGGTGGCTTTAGTAATTCCGATGTTCTAGGATCTGCTAAAGGATGGGCTGCTAATTTTTTATATAATGAAAAAGCAAAATTAGAATTAGATAAATTTTATAGTAGAGAAGATACTTTGAGTTTGGGTGTATGCAATGGTTGCCAATTAATGGTACATCTTGGTCTATTATCTGATAATGAAAATTACCGTCCTACTATGACATGGAATGATAGTAGAAAATTCGAAAGTAATTTTATCACTGTAGACATCAAAGAATCTAACTCTATACTTTTAAAACCTCTTATAGGCTCGAGATTAGGTGTATGGGTTGCTCATGGAGAGGGCAAATTTATATTAAATGGTAATGAAAATGATTATAATATTGCTATGAAATATTCATATCACGATTACCCTGCTAACCCTAATGGTTCTGATTTTGATGCAGCGGCATTGACATCTGCTGATGGTAGACATTTAGCTATGATGCCACACTTAGAACGTTCGATTTTTAGCTGGCAATGGCCATATTCTACCGATAATATCAAAAAGAATAAATTTACTCCCTGGATAATGGCATTTTTGAGTGCTTATGATTGGGTACACGAAAATAAATAATTAGTGTGATTAGGGTATAATTATACATTAATTTATTTTAAACGTAATTTTTTTTGAAATGGACTTTTTATTCTAATCCTGAATTAAACCTTTACTTCCTGATTAGCATTGTTTAATTTTTTTAGAATTAATAAATGTTTAAATTAAGTAATGATATATAAATTAAAATAAATTACTATTAATACTTTTCTAATTATGATTTACTAAGAAAAATTAATAAAATATAAATATTTAAAAAATATATTGATCAAATAGCTATTAATAAAGATTTAAAGTATATAAAAATTATTTATAAAATATCATTACTTAATTTAAACAAAAAAACATTTGATATTGCAAACTGCCTAATAACAAATAGATAGGAAATTTTTTTAAAAATTTCCTATCTATTTCATTTGTAATAATTAAATTATATTTTTTTTAACCATCATTTCCCGCGCGTAGATTTGCCTTAGCTCCTTTCTTTTATAGTTAAAAATTAAAGATTTTAAATGAAATTAAAAAAATCAAATTACATTCACAATTATAAAATAGCTATTAACAAAATGTTTAATTTGTTTATAATTATTTATACCATTTAATTTTAAATTTCTTCAATCAATAATTGTTAACCTAAATATACTTTGTTTATTTTCATTTACTACTTTGAGAATGTAAGTACCATTCAGTTGTGATACATCTATTTTTATAAGTGAATCATTATGTTTTTCATTAAGTATTAGTTTACCCAACATGTCATAGAGATAAATGCTTACTACTTTATCATTTATTAATTCAATATATACAACATCATTTGCAGGATTAGGATATACTCGGGCTATATTCATTTCATTATCTTGGATACTTACAACGTTCACTTCATTAGATGTCCATTCGCAGTTTACATTGTCAGTGAATATTACATAAAAGCATCCGTCTATTGGTGCATTTTGATAGGTAGCGGTTGTAATATTCGGTACTAATTGATTGTCACATGTATACCATGAATATTCTCCTGGAACAATAGGATTAATGGTGGCAATAAGATCTGTCCCTACTTGTTCTAAATTTATTAAAATATTAGAAATGGTTACATTTATTTCATCAGAATTTGAGCAGTTTTGAGGATTTGTTACAGTTACAGAATAGATGCCACTATTAGTTATATTAACCGATTGAGTAGTTTCATCAGTATTCCAATAATAAGAGGTAAATCCACTACCCGCATTTAGAGTGATTCCAGCACCACATACTATGGTGTCGTTACCAAGGTTAATATTTGGTAAAGAATTTACATTCAAAGAGAGTTTATAAATACTATCGCAGCCATTCACAGTAGTCAAACTATCATAGTAAGTGCCAGCAGTATTTAATGTTTGACCATGCCAAGTGTAAGTTTCGCCTTGGCAAATATTTATATTTTCTTCAGAGAAAAAAGAATAAGTTATATTTAAGTCAATAGTTAATAAACTATCGCATCCCCAATGATTTGTAATAGTATCGTAATAAACGCCAGATGTTGTATAAGTGTAGTTACCACTTGGAGATGTGTAACTATCACAGCTTGTAACCGCAAATAAATTTGCAGTATGGCCTGTAATTAAAATATCCATTTGCTTGGTGCTATCAGCGAGTGTAGTAGTGTCAGTAATGGTCAAAATAACAGAATGTAAACCAGAATTATAAAATGTATGAGTTGGATTGGCTAATGTATCAGTAGTGCCATCTGCAAAGTCCCATAAATACACGTCTCCATCAATGCTATTGTCTGTAAATGCTATAACTGTGGAATCACAATTAGATGATAAAACTTCATAGGTATAATCAGCGATTGGCAGAGAAATCTTTTCTATTGTATCAGTAGAAATGACACTCCATATATTTGCATCATCTTTAAATTGAAAATTAAGTGTGTGAATGCCTTTAGGTATTTGCGTCATATCAAGATTATCAATCAAATTCAACTGATTGGTTGGTGTAAGTAAATCAACATATATTAAATTATCATAATCATCATCATACCAGTATTTGTATGCTATGATTTTATTATCAGTATAGGAAGATAACTTCTTTTTATAAAATAATTGAGAAACAATGCTACTATAATATCCACGTTCATCTTTTGCTCTGAAATTAAATAAATGCATACCATTACTCATAGTACTCACATCTAATTGTGCTAATACTGTTGCCTGCTCTGTGGGTGTGATATTTACAAGTGTTCTATTTTGAAAATCATCATCAAACCAGTATTCATAAGAAACTATGTGATTGGTGTCTGAGTCTATTAATTCTTTTTTATAGAAAAGTTGGCTTGTGATGACGCTATATTTACCTTGTGAGTCTTTTGCTCTGAATTTTATCACATTTATGCCATTGGGAAGGTTTGAAACAGATAAACTAGTATCTAAATGATACTGAGATACTGGTGTAATAGCTGTAATTGTTCTATTATTAAAGTCATCATTAAACCAAAACTCATATTCCACAATAGTTTGCTGAGCATAGATACTCTGCGACATTGCTAAAAACAATAATACAGACAATGTCTTTAGTATTGTACTGAAAAAGTAGCTTGGATTACTCATCTTGTGCACTTATTTTAAATTCTATCTGTAAGTGACCATTAGAATCGCTTGTAGGAGCCACATTTTTCAGTTGTATATGAGGATTGGATGGGACAGCACCTTCTTTGTATGGGAAAGTGCCACCATAAATGCCTATCTGGGTACTATCAGTGCCTATGAATATATCGGGGTATTTCAAATGATAATCGCTAGCATAATTAAAACTGTAGAGAGTGTTATTCACAAAAACAGAATCTGCACTAACGGTCGCGTGTATAAGTAGTGGCGGACTTCGGAGTATTGACCTATCAAATTACTACTACACAAAATGCGGGGTAGAACGCTCAAATACGCTACAAACCCCGCCATTACTTATACACGTTGTTATGCCCCCGTAATTTATTGTTTTATCACTTTTCCAAGATAATAGTTTTTTTCTGTGTCTATGCGAATGAAATAAAGCCCGGATGTTTTATGTGTAAAATTAATTTGTGTTTCAGTCGGATTACTGATTTGCTGTATTAACTGTCCGTTTTGATTGAATATTTTTATGTTTTTTATCGTTTCTTTGGTTTGTAAGGCAAAACTCACTTTGTCGGTAGTTGGATTTGGAAAAACAGTTAATTCAACAGACGTTTTAAATTCTGCGTCATTAATTGAGGATACGATACCACCCCAAGTTTGCTGTGTTGTATCATACTGTTGAATTTGAGAAGTCGTTTGGTTAAAACGATAAAAATTGTTGGTTATGGTTGTATCTCCTGTGGTTGTGATTGAATTAATTCCTCCGAAAAAATAAAAAACTGTGTCATCATTGCTGCCTAACGAACACCAAGCCGAACCGCCAATCATTGGGGGTAAGTTGTTTGTAATTAATTGGGCTGTAAGATTTCCGTTGTTCACCGTGATTGTGTATAAATTAGTTGAAAACGCTATTGAGTTGGTTGATTTAGCTGTTGAATATTTTTGACCGCCAGCAATAAATATTTCATTGGGTGTAAGTGTAGAGCCGTATCCAGCATATGCTGTCCATTCGTTTTGAGGGTAGTTTTGAATTGAAGGTCCAAATCCCCAAGAGTTTGTTTGTGTATTATATTCATAACATGAAAAGTTATTGTTTCCACTCCCGTTTAATCCACCAAAAATATATGCCTTATTATTTACAGTATCACTAATTGTATTATGACCGTAAAGAGCGGTGCCTTGTGGTATGTCAGCAATTTGAGTAATTGTTAATTGTGCAGCATTAAACACATAGGCAGCACTGCTTGCTGTACCATTAGCAAGTCGTCCTCCAGAAAACAAAAACTTTCCACTGCCAATATACTCTCCTGACATGCCACTTCGTTGTGAGTAAGGTTGTTGCGTTTTTTTTGAAACTTGAAATGCTTGTGGATCAAATGAGTAAAACGCATTATCTGCCGCTGTCCTTAAACCTCCAAGAAAATATATTTTCCCAGTTTGGGGATCACAAACAGGGCTACATGCGTACATACCTGGTAATTCATCTCCTAAGGGATTAACCTTTGTGAAAGTACAATTAGAAGCGTTGTAATACCACACTTCATTTGTTAATTGCTGGCTGATTGACTTACTTGCTTCTTGAATAACGCCACCATAGATATAAATAGAAGTATCATTGTATTTAACGGTAGTTGTGCCATATCTTGGACTTGGAAATTGGTTCTGTGCCAAAGCGGTTAATGTCATAACTGACAGTATACAAATTGTAAGAATAGTATTTTTCATATTGCTCTTGTTTTAAAATTTAATTGCAAAATTAAAGGTATTCGAAATGAAAATCACTTGTCATTTGGCAAGAAATTCAATCACGGCTATTTTTTAATGGTTAATTTTCGTATTCTACTTAAAGACGTATCTGTAATTCCAAGATAGGACGCAATGTATTTAAGCGGAACATTTTGTATTAAATCAGGGTGTTGTTTCAATAGCAATAAATATCTGTTTTCTGCTGTTTCTGTTTGTAATAAAAGCATTCGTTCTTTGAGTTCTGTCATACTTTTAACCAACAATCGCCGTCCAAATTCTCTATATCCTTGATTTGTTTGGAAATATATTTCCATTTTTTGATTGTCCACTATCCAGCCGCCACATTCTGTTATAGCTTGAATATTCTCTTTCGATATTGTTTGGTTAAAGAATGAAGAGGGTTCAAATGCCTGTTGAAATTTCGAGAAAAAATTTGTTGTAATTTCATTACTCTCATTATCAATTACAAGTGAACGCATAAATCCATAGTGGATAAACATATATTTCTGACAAACTTCTTCCGATTTAAGCAAAAATGTGTTGGGTGGTAATATTTCGTAATCGAAATTCGACACAATATCTTCTGCCAAGGGCACTGGAAGTTGAAGTTGCTCATTTATAAATTTTACAAATACATTATTGTTTGTCATGAATGTCTGTTTTTATTATGGTGCATAACGGACAGCGGTATGTTTTTGTTGCCGATTTCGGAGCACGTCATTGTCAAGCCACGATTAAGTTTGAAGCGAGCCACAACCTTTGATTTCAGCACTATCTCGGCAATAAAATATACCGCATGTTACAAGCTGGCCTTCTTTCTTGTCAAGCGACATACCTTTATTATTATAAATCAATTCTGTCATTCTGTTTTTGTCTGTCGGGTTGCGTTTCGGCAAAGTTTTATTTTTTAGAGAGGGAAGATTTTTTGTTTTTCTCTCCGGGTGGGCAAAGCAAGCTCTTTTGCAAACTTTGGTTTGTGAGTTGGCATTCTGCGGTTTGCAAATGTGCTTGCTTTACGTCCGACATTGCTTAATTAAATTTGCCTGTAATTTGTGAAATATCAAAGTTTCCGTTAATTTCTTGAACTTCAATTTTTCCATGTAAAATATCAAAAAAGAAGTTTCTAATCTTCTCCATTGTCAAAGTTGCAGGTTGTCCTTTTGCATCTACACCCAAATCATAGGTTTTTAGTAATTGAGTTCCCAAGCTTGCAGCAGTTAGCAAAAAGTGATTCTGAAATTTATCCATGTCCAACAAATCTGCTGCTAAAACTTTTCCAACCACTGTATAACTTCTCAGAGTTTTCTGTGTTTCCTCATTTGTTAATGTAGTTTTAACTTCATCTGCGTCAATGTTCATTTCTATTTTTCCTGAATTTGCTGCTTGTGGCATACCTTTGTACAAAGAACCTAAATCAGCCAAACTTAAATTGTAGAATTTTGTGCCCGGAACTACAAGTATTTTTTCAATTGAAAATGCACTTGGTAAAAGCA
>Ga0209719_1003361_pt1 | contig 14703 bp, 12 predicted proteins | sample AD_JPNAS2_MetaG_FD_184421 | JGI IMG/M metagenome (GOLD analysis project Ga0209719, IMG submission 184421) | Active sludge microbial communities of municipal wastewater-treating anaerobic digesters from Japan - AD_JPNAS2_MetaG (SPAdes) (version 2) | ecosystem: Engineered > Bioreactor > Anaerobic...
CAAAAAGAATATCCGGCGAAGTTTTCAGGTTTTATCTTGAACCAAAAGAAAGTAACTTTTAAGAATCCTGCCTTCTAGCTTTTTAGAAAAACCCAATAAGAGAACTAGTAACTAAAAATCTAGAGATTATAACGAAGCCGGATATTCTTTTTGGAATAGTCTGGCCCCTCGTCCTCCCTCATCCGAGGACTTTTCAAAAAGAATATCCGGCGAAGTTTTCAGGTTTTATCTTGAACCAAAAGAAAGTAACTTTTAAGAATCCTGCCTCTTAGCACTTTAAATTATATCTCTCTAAAAATTCTTTTTTAAACTCAAAAAACTTATCATCTAAAATAGACTGGCGGATATCTGAAACTAATTTATTTATAAAATAAGTATTATGTATAGAAGCTAAAGTAGAAGCTAGCATCTCATTAGCCCGAAATAAATGAGCAATGTAAGCCTTGGTATAGTTCTTGCAAGTATAACAATTACAATCTTGTTCCACTTTTGAAAAATCATTTTTATATTTTTGATTAGTTATATTTATCTTTCCCTCTTTAGTAAACAAGCAACCATTTCGCGCCACTCTTGTTGGGCCCACACAATCAAATAAATCAACTCCATTTTCTATACCCATAAATAAGTCTTCTGGCTCGCCTATCCCAAGTAAATGACGAGGTTTTTCTTTGGGTAAAATTTGATTAACCCATTTTACCGCCGAAGACATATCTTCCTTAGCAAAAGAACCACCGATCCCAAAACCATCAAAACCCCTACCTTCTATTTCCATTTCGGCTATAGCCTTGGCTGATTTTTTACGAAGCTCTTCACTTCTGCCACCTTGGACTATTCCAAAAAGAGCTTGGGGATATAACGAAGCCGGATATTCTTTTTGAAATAGTCTGGCTCCTCGTCCTCCCTCACCCGAGGGCTTTTCAAAAAGAATATCTGGCGAAGTTTTTAAATCTAAGTTTGAGTCGCCAGAAAGTATCTTTTCAAAATCCCGTTCTTTTTCTTTCTCTAAATCTAAATGTTTTTTCAAGCTTCTTTTTGCCCAGGCGTGAGTTCGTGATAATGCTTCTTCTTGATAGCGTAAATTTTCTGTTGGTGAAGTACATTCATCAAAAGCAAATATAATATCAGCTCCTAAATTATGTTGAATTTCAATTGATTTTTCGGGGGTGATATAGTGCAAAGATCCGTCTAGGTGTGAGCGGAAAGAAACTCCATCATTACCAATAGTTGCTAATCTTGGAACTCCATCTAAAGCAGATGATCGCTCTGGAATCAATAAGCTTGGGTCGGTGATAGAAACAACCTTGGATAAATCTTTACCATAAGCTACCCCCAAAGAAAAAACCTGAAAGCCACCAGAGTCTGTCATCAGTGGTCCTTGCCAATTCATAAACTTATGCAAGCCTCCAGCTTTTTTTACTAACTCGTCTCCTGGTTGTAAATATAAATGATAGGTATTGGCTAAAACCACCTGGGTCTCGTTCCCCTCCAAACTTTCTGGTAAAACACTTTTGACTGTCCCCTTCGTTCCAACAACCACAAAAGATGGGGTTTTAATTTCTCCGTGTGGTGTTTTTAAAACGCCAGCTCTAGCTAGTGTTCCTTTTAATTCTTTTTCTATTTTAAAATCTAAGAATTTTTTCATAATTTATTTTTTATCTAGCTACTACATTCTTTAAACATCTATTATATAATAAAAAGGTCTTAAGGTCTTTAACTACTTTAAGGGTTTTACATTCAAGGGTAGCCCTCCAAAAGGAGGGCTACTTTTCCTTTTTGTTTTCTGTCTTTTAGTTTTCTCCCCCAAAGATTTGAAGCGTCTATAATCCATAAACACATGGATTGCTTTTTTATTAGCTTTTTTCAACTCTTAATATCTTATAAAATATGCTTGTTAGTTCCTCTTAACTTCTACCCATTTTAAATCTTGAATATTTACCGGGGAGCTTAGAATAATTTTTTTGTGAGGGTCAGCTGGCTCTGAAATAATCTCATCAACGGTCGCCAAAATAGAAGAATTATTACCTGGTAAATAAACCTTAGCCCCATTTAAAACTGATAACTCCACGGGCACTATAGCTTCAAAATTACCACCTCCACGACCAACTAAACTTAAGCTAATATTTAGTTCATCCAAAAAAGCTTCTGTTATTTGGCTAGGATTAGAAAACAAAGTAGCCGAAGAGCTATTCTTATAAACTTTTTCTATTTTAGCTATTGGGATATGGCCATTTGCATAAATTAAATCCCCTTCTTCTACTTCATCCAGAAGACCAACATCTACAATAAAAGTATTATAAAAAGACTGATTATTTTTAGACAAGATATTAGCTAAAATAAAATCTCCAGAAGAAGGTAAACGGTTGATTATTTCCTTTAGCTCAAAATTCTCTGTTTCTAAAATCTGATAATCTATATGAGATAATTCCAGCTCTAGATTCTGAGCTCTTAATTTTTGGTTTTCTTCAAATAGACTCTTCTTTGACTTTATTAGAAAACCTAAATTATTTACACTCTTTGTTATAAAGTTACTAGATACCCAAAGAGGTCGCCCGACATAATTAAAAAACTGGCCAGATAAACCAACTAACCCTGTTAAAAATAAAATTATAAAAATAGATAGGATTATTATTCTCCTAGCTCTTTTGTTTTTCTTTTTATCTAGATATTGATTCTTCATCTGTTTTTAATAAGACTTCTTTATAAGTTTCAAATTCATCTAAAACCACCCCAGCCCCTCTGGCTACAGCAGTAAGTGAGTCTTCGGCCACATAAACAGGAATCTTTAAAGCGCTTTCCAAAAAACTATCCAAACCCCTAAGCATTGCCCCGCCACCAGAAAGGACCAACCCATTTTTTATTATATCTGACAATAATTCTGGAGGAGTAGTTTCTAAAACTTCCTTAATCCCTTCAACTAAACTTAAAATTGATGGCATAATAGCTTCCTTAATGTCTGTATCTGTCACAATAACTTGCCTAGGTAGACCAGTTACTAAATCACGCCCTCTAACCTCCGCCTCAAGAGCTTGACTCTCCGAAACACTGGCAATAGCAATTTTAATATTTTCAGCAGTCCTTTCTCCAATTAGTAGCTTAAATTCATCTTTAATATAATTTATAATATCTCCGTTTAATAAGTCTCCAGCTACTTTGATATTTTTAGAACAAACAACTCCTGATAAAGAGATAACGGCTACATCTGTCGTCCCTCCTCCAATATCTACAATAACTGAACCCATAGCTTCTTTAACTGGTAAGTGAATACCAATCGCGGCCGACATTGGTTCTTCTATAATATAAACCTCTCTAGCCCCAGCAGATCTAGCAGCATCTTCAACTGCCCTAATCTCAACATTTGTTATACCCGTTGGTACGCCAATAACAACTCGTGGTCTTAAAATTTTCTTAGATATCCTTTCTGTTTTGTTAATTAAATAAGTAATCATTTCTTCTGCTACCTCAAAATCAGAAATAACCCCATCCACAATAGGTTTAACCGCTTTGACATGTCCGGGAGTTCGGCCCAACATTTGTTTAGCTTCAGCCCCCACCGCTACAATTTGCCCAGTCTTTTGATTAACAACTACGACAGAAGGCTCGTTGATAACAATACCGTGTCCTTTTAAATAGACCAGCGTGTTAGCCGTGCCTAGATCAATTCCGATATCATTAGAAAACATTTGGCAAATTTTTTTAAACATAATATTTTAGTATGACTTAGCAAAAACTACCCTGCCCACAGATGGCTTTCCTGACTTAATACATTTCCCTTCTTCTTTCTCTTGATCTAAGGGAAAACAACGAACAGTTGCTCCCGTTTGTTCTTTTATTTCTAAAGCAACATCTTCATCCCCCGACCAGTGAGCTTTTACAAACTTATTATTCTCTATGGCTTTAACAAAATCATCCCAATTATCAACACTAACAGTATTTTCTTTTAATCTTTCTTCGGCTTTCTTATATAAACTTTCTTGAATTAAACCTAAGGTAACAATAACTATTTCACTTAATTCTGGCAAAGAAACTATCTTCTTTTCTGCTGTGTCCCTTCTTGCCAAGACAACTGAGTTGTTTGCCAGGTCTTTTGGTCCAACCTCTATCCGAACTGGGATACCTTTCTTTTCCCATTCATAATATTTTTCTCCTGGACGCAAATCTCTATTATCTAATTTTACACTAACTCCTAAAGATTGTAAGTTTGACATAATTGTCCTTGTTTCTTCTTCCACTAATTGTTTATCCCATTCTTTTATTATTATTGGAATGATAACTACCTGAATGGGAGCAATTTTGGGAGGTAAAACTAATCCCTTGTCATCACTGTGAGTCATTATAAGCCCCCCTATTACCCTGGTAGACAAACCCCAACTAGTTTGCCACGCAAACTGCCTCTCGTTATTTTCATCTAAAAACGTAACATCAAAGACTTTAGCAAAGTTTTGTCCTAAATTATGAGAAGTGGCAAACTGTAAGGCTTTTCCATCTTGCATCATGGTCTCTATAGTATATGTTCCACTGGCTCCAGCAAATTTTTCTGATTCTGATTTCTTGCCAGCTATAACAGGAATAGCCATGTATTCTTCGGCAAATTTCTTATAGATATTTAACATCATTAAAACCCGACTTTCAGCATCTTCATATGTAGCGTGTACTGTGTGTCCTTCTTGCCATAAAAATTCTGTCGTTCGTAGAAAAAGCTTAGTTCTCATTTCCCACCTTATAACATTAGCCCACTGGTTAATTAAAAGAGGTAGGTCTCGATGAGATCTAACCCACCTCGAGAAAACATCATACATGATTGTTTCTGATGTCGGCCTTAAAACCAACGGTTCTTCTAATTTTTTTCCACCAGCAAAATTAACCAGAGCCACCTCGGGAGAAAAACCTTCAACATGTTCTTCTTCTCTTTTTAAAAACTTCTCAGGGATTAACATCGGGAAATAAGCATTTTCAACTCCCGTCTGCTTAAACATTTCATCTAGAATTTTTTGAGTTTTTTCCCAAATAGCGTAGCCAGACGGTTTGATCACCATGCAACCTTTTACTGGAGCATTTTCGGCTAGACCAGCTGCCTCTATAACATCCAAATACCATTCATTATAATCTTCAGCCCTTGTTGTAATTTTTTTGTCCTCAAATTTAGATTGTTCCATATAATCACCATATTACCCTAAAAACAAACCCTAGTCAAAAATTTTGAGTTGCAAAATAATGTCTTTTCTGTTATTATAGTGTTCGTTCCGTGGTCCAACGATTAGCGTTGGATTAGCCTTAACTCTTAGTTTCGGCAAGCTGGAATGCTTAAAAACGGAACTTTATAAGATAATTTATTAACTTAAAAGTTAATAAGAATAATTAATCATAAAATGGATACACAAAATATTGTAGATGATATGTTTCGTGCCGGGGTTCAATATGGATACTCTAAAAGCCGTCGACACCCCTCTGTCAGTCCTTATGTCTTCACGACAAAAAATGGTCTAGACATTATAGACATAGAAAAGTCAGAAATTTTATTAGAAAAAGCTTGTCAAGAAGTGTCAGCCTTAGCTGCTAGCGGAAAGGTGATTCTTTTTGTTGGAACAAAACCTGAATCTAGACAACAAATTACCGAGACCGCCTTGGCCTTAGAAATGCCTTATGTCTCTGAGAGATGGGTTGGAGGAGCTTTAACTAATTTTTCAGAAATAAAAAAGAGGATTAGTAAATTGCTAGAGATGAGAGAACAAAAAGAAAAAGGAGTTTTTGAAAAATATACCAAAAAAGAAAAACTTTTAATTGACAGAGAGATGGAAGATATGACCAGAAACTTTCAGGGGCTAACTAGTATTTCTAAAAATCCAGATGCTGTCTTTATTGTTGATCCCAAGAAAGAACATATCGCTGTATCTGAAGCTAAAAAATTAGGGTTGCCTGTATTTGCTGTTCTTAACACAGATTGTAATTTAAAAGAGATAGATTACCCTATTGTTGGAAATGATGCCTCTGTTACGAGTATCACTTTCTTTTTGGATAAAATAAAAGAAGCTTACCGTAAGGGAGCTAGTGGAATTAATAATTAATATAACTCTTTTGAGTCTTAAATAAATATGTCTACTAAAATAACAGCAGAATTAGTTAAAGAATTAAGAGACGCTACTGGTGTTTCTGTGATGCAATGTAAAAACGCCCTGGAAGAAGCCGAGGGTGATATGGATAAAGCCTTAATAATCTTAAAAAAAATCTCAAGTAATATTGCTCTTAAAAAAGCTGAGAGAAATGCAAAAGATGGGATTGTTGTCGTTAGGCAAAAAGATAACCACGGACTTATTTTAACATTACACTGCGAGACTGACTTTGTCGCAAAAAACGAAGACTTTATAAATCTAGCTAATAGCCTTGCGGACTCTGCCATAAATGAGGGAGTAGACAAAATGAAAGAAAACTCAAGCGAGATGATTAATACCGTTATTCAAAAAGTGGGTGAAAAAATTGAGATTGGAAACATAGCAGAAATTGAAGGAGATATTTTAAACAACTATGTTCACAATAATAAAGCTGCGGTAATTGTTGCCCTCAACAAAGGAACAGAAGAATTGGCAAAAGATATTGCTATGCACATTGCCGCTATGAAGCCCGCTTATGTTAAAAAAGAAGATATTAGAGATGAAGACAAAGTTAAAGTTGTAGAAGTTTTCCAAAAAGAAGTAGAAGAATCCGGTAAAGAGGAAGATATTAAGAAAAAAATGCTAGAAGGAAAAATCAATACTTATTTCAAAGAACAAACCTTAATGGATCAAATGTTTATTAAAGATCAAAATATTTCAATTGAAAAATTGTTATCGGATAATGGAGCAGAATTCTCTTCATTTATTCATGTATCAATAATCTAAAATGACTCTTGCTATTATAATTTTCCTAATTTCTATCGCCTTCTTGTTTGGAATGCTTTTTTATAGAGCTTGGGAAATAAAAAAAGGGAAAGTTGAGAAGCCCGACGAAAATACAAATTTTTTACCGGCTGTGTATTTTAGACAAATTGAAAAGATTATGCTATATTGGACAAAACGTGGCGTTCAATGGATCATATTAGTGGCCGTCAAATACTGGACAATCTTCGTTGAGGAAAGTAAAAAATTGATTAACAGAAAATTTCCGAAAGTAAAAGATTTATTTAAAAAGATAGGTCGAAAGAAAAACCATGGGGCTTTTATCAAAAAAGCCATGATAGAATCAAGGTTTAAAATAAAGAAAGTTAGAGAAAAGGTCAAGAAAGAATACGAGGATTTGGTTGATTAGATTTTTAGGTAAGTTATTGTGGTATTTTGAAAATTATAAACAAGCCGCTTTAGCTCCCTGTCCGTACCAAACGGTACGTTTGGGCGGGAGTTGGTAGAGCAACGCTTTTAGATAAATTATTTGTGGTATTTTGAAAATTATAAACAAGCCGCTTTAGCTCAGTTGGTAGAGCAACGCTTTTGTAAAGCGAAGGTCCTCAGTTCAAGTCTGAGAAGCGGCTCAAAAAATTACACTAATCTAATAACTGATAATAACCTAGATAAAAACTAGATTATTTCGTCTATCTCTTTTTAAGATAAATAAAGTGTAATTTTTTGACACGAAAGACTTGAAAGCCGGAGCGCGGCGGCGCGAGGCGGGGTAGCGCAAATTTTCAGCAGAAAATTATGCGTGACCAAGTCTGAGAAGCGGCTCAGTCAATAGTCTAATCAAAAAAATTACCCAAACTGCGCGATAGCGTAAGTTGGGTAAAGAGAAAAAATACCCAAACTTCGCGATAGCGTAAGTTGGGTAAAGAGAAAAAATACCCAAACTGCGCGATAGCGTAAGTTGGGTAAAATTAAATTCAAATTTTATATTATATTTTTATTTCTTGGTGTACCCTTTTGCTAGTTTAAACACCTTAAAATTATCTTCTAACTTTATTTCTTTTATATAATCTAAAAAATCTTTAGGTAAGGGTGATGGTCCAACCCAAACACTTCTTTGAATCATTATAAAATGAAATTTCTTTAAATTTTTACGAAACCAATCTCTTTCTTTTTTTCTTTCTTCTTCTATGTCATAAATAACCAGTAAATTTTTAGGTAAATTATTCTCTTTACCTGTTTCAAAATTTTTTAAAAAATTCTTTCCTTTTTCTAAAAAAGCCCTTCCTTTTGATGTTATTACAATTTCCCCACTGGGTATTTTTTTAACAAAACCTTTCTTTGTAAGAACAGAAAACTTGTTTGCAAGAGTTTGGTATTTGTAATACTTAAAATCAGGTAGCCCCATAAAGTTAACTCTCACTCCTTTGTAATAAAGAGTTCTTTTTGGTTGGCTCAAATATTCCAGAATCTTTTTTTCTGCACTCATGTCTCTATATTATAACACTTACCCAAACTGCGCGATAGCGTAAGTTGGGTAAAATTAAAAAAATACCCAAATTTCGCGATAGCGTAAGTTGGGTAAAGAAGTCTATTTCGTTTTTACTGAGACAAGCATAAGAGTAAAAAGGAGGTAAAAAATACCCAAATTTCGCGATAGCGTAAGTTGGGTATTTTCTACAAAATAGTCTGTAAATCTAAAACATATACCTCCGTTTACATAAAAGTAATCGGGGGGTGTTTGATAAATTATCTTAAATTAGTTTTCCTCTTTTTTAACGTCTTTAGCTTATTTAGTGTCCTCAACTTACCCTTCAGTTTGATCTTCTTCTGTCTTTAAACTTTCTTTTAATTCTGGTACCATCTCTTCAATCTCTTCTATCTTCTTAAACCCATTATGGACTTCCCCGTTTATAACTAGGGCTGGTAGATTATCTTCAACTTTATAAATAGCAATCATCGCCTTAATCGCCGATAAATCTAGATTATAATCAAAAGAATAAACTCTCAATTTTGGATATTTTTCTCTTAGGCTCGTTAAGACATAGCCCTGCTTGGTGCAATCCTGACACTCTGTATTTTTATAAAAATAAAGAATAAAAGTAGATTCTTCTCCACACCGTTCTGTTATCTTTTTCATCAATAAATAATCCTTAATCTGTAAAAGAGAATAATATTTTTTCAAACTAATAACTTCTTCATTCTCTATACCAATATTGCTTTCACTGTATGATAATTTTTCAGCTAATGAATTTAATTCTGAGGACAAGACAGTTGAAGAAGAAATATCTTCACAAGATAATTCCTCTAGTAAAGAAAATTGAATTTCTGAAGATTGTAGATCGAGCGAAATAGTATTTTCTATATTTTGTAATTGTCTAATTCTTTTTTGATTCAAGAAACCCGAAAACCAGAGACCTGTTAAAAAGATAGCTAAGGTTATTAAGAAAACAACGATATATCTTTGCCAATTATTTTTTTTGTCATTATTATTCATAAAATTAAGATGATTTAACCCTCCTCTCCCCTGTCCAGCTAGATTCTTTAGAAACTATGGAGTTGAGAGCAGCTTTGAGCATCCAGAAAGGAGCTACAACGCTATAAACAATTAAATAATAAAAAACCGACACCGAAAACTTGGCTCTATTCTCAGCTAATTTCCGCCCAATCAAAAGAGAGGTTAAAATTAAACCATACATAAATATGGAGCTAAAAATAACAGCCTTGGTGTTGAGAAAGAACCAATCAAAACTAAAACCATAAAAAGAAAATAAATTATCAAAACCAACAGTCTGGATCTGGATTATTTTGTGATAAATAAAATTAGATAAATTATAAACAACATTAACAAAAAGAAAAATCACCCCCAGAACCCCAACAATACCAGATGGTAATGTCAAAAGACCAACTGTTCCATATTTTTTCTTAAACAACAATGTTTTATAATCCATTAAGTTTTTTATAAAACCATAAATCCATCTTAGCCTTTGCTTGTAGAGCTTGCGAACAGTATTGGGGGTAATAGTATAAACATAAGCATCGGGACAATGGTCTATCTTATAACCATTTTTTTGCATCCGAAGAGCAATTTCTTGATCCTCAGTATTATGCGCTTTGTGGTAAGGACCTAATTCATCAAAAACTTTTTTACGAAAAATAGAAAATGGGCCCGGGGTCACATGAATTCCTCCGACAAAACCAAGCATTTTTTTATTATAAATTGACATATGGTATTCAATCGTCTGGGCTTTCTGTAAGAAGTTTTTCGGTTCATAAACGATAATTGATGGACAAACAGCCATTGTCTCTTTGTCTCTTTCAAAATAAGATAAAATTCTTTTCAGGGCTTGTGGGTGGACCAAAGAATCAGAATCAAGGCAACCAAAAAATTCTGAATCTGTTCTCTCTAGTGCCAAGTTTAGAGCTGTGTGTTTTCCCCCATTTTCTTTTGTAAAAGCAAAAATATTTTTACCATTATGAAATTCTTTAATTATATTCCAAGTATTATCCTTACTCCCATCATCTATTAAAAAAAGCCTAAGCTTACTCTTAGGATAATCTAAATTAAGTAAAGAATTAACCGTCTTAGTAATTGTCCCCTCCTCGTTATAACAAGGCACCGTTACTGTCACAGTCGGATAAGATTTAAGTTTTAGCTTGTCTGGATTTTTGATTATTGTTTTTCTTTTTTCAATATAAGTAACAAGGAAAAAGACCTGAATATATATGGCTAAAAAAGAAAAAACATAAAAAAGTGTGCTAATTACAGAATTCATAGCAATCATTATTATAGCATTATTAGCTATATTTTTCAATGTTTTATATAAACAAAAAAGTATGCTATGATTAAAATTATAACCTAACAAGTTATGTGTAGACTTTATAATTTAACATTAATAAGCTAACAACTTATTCAAGAAATATGGGAAAAGATAAACAAATAAACACTCCGGTGGCCATAATTGTCGCTGGTTTCCTAGTTATGACTGGAATTATTATTACAGGGGGCTTCAAGTGTAATTGCCAAGAGATAGGGCCCAAAACCTTATCGGAGGAAGTTGGGATTACAAAAGATGATTTAACTAAGTGTATTGAAGAAAAAGACCTAGATACTCTAAAAGAAAGGATAGAAGCTAGTGTTTCTGGTGCCGTGGTTAATGTTCCTAAAAACCAGAGGGGCACCCCTTACTCAATCATTGTCGGAGCCAATGGGTTTAAAACAGAAATTCGCGGGGCTAGACAACCTGAGCAAATTAAAGAATTAATCGCCGAAGTAAATAGTGGAGAAGTCACTGACCCCTATGAAGGAGATCTTGTTGTTTCTGAAGAGGGAGATAGAATAAATGGTAACCCTGATGCTCCTATTAAAATAATTACCTATTCCGACCTAGAGTGTCCTCATTGTGCTAAGTTAAATGAATATCTAAAACAAATTGTTCTAGAATCAGATGGTCAAGTAGCTACGGTCTTTAGGCACTGGCCAATGCATCAAAACTCGTTTACAAAATTAGTGGCTGCTGAGTGTGTTGGAGATTTGCTCGGAAATGAAGCCTACTTCCAATATATAGACTTAATATTTGGCTTAATGACAGAAGGGGAAGAAGATAGTATTGAAGATATCCTTTAAGGATAATAAATAACAACAAACAAAAACACCGCCCGAGGCGGTGTTTTTGTTATCTTAGACAAAGTAATTCTTTAATCTTTGTATCTTTTCATTATTTCTTAATTTCTCGTGGACCTTAGCTTCTATTTGCCTTATTCTCTCGCGAGTAACACCAAAATCTTGACCAACTTCTTCTAGGGTATGCTGAACGCCATCATTAAGACCATATCTCAATTCCAATATTTTTCTTTCTTTGGGATTTAGTGTTTCTAGAACTTCCTTAATTTGATCAGATAAAATCCTTCTGGCGGCTTCTTGGTCTGGTCTTAATATCTTATCATCTGGGATAAACTCTCCCCGAGTTGATTTTTCTTCATCGTCACCAATTGGTTGCTCTAAAGAAACAGTATCTTGATTTATCTGTTCAATAATATTTATTTTATCTATATCTAGATTCATCTCCGTAGCAATTTCTTCAATTAGTGGCTCTCGTCCTAAATCCTGAGATAACCTTCTGACAACTTGTTTATATTTAGAAATTGTTTCAACCATATGAACCGGAATACGAATTGTCCTAGATTGATCTGCTAATGCCCTAGTAATTGATTGCCTAATCCACCAAGTAGCATAAGTTGAAAACTTGTAACCTTTTGTTCCATCAAATTTTTCAACTGCCTTGAAAAGACCCAAGTTCCCCTCTTGAATTAAATCAAGCAAGGTTAGGTCTGAACTTCGGCCAACATATTTTTTAGCAATAGAAACGACTAGACGAAGATTGGCTCGAGCTAAAAGATTTTTAGCTTCAACATCCCCTTTTTCAATACGATATGCTAGGTTTTTTTCTTCGCTGGCGGGAATTAAAGGATATTGACCAATTTCTTTAAGATATATCTGAATTGAGTCATAAGCTGGAGTATTACGGGAATAGCGTAAAGCAATTTTCTCATCTTCTCCATCTAAATCTAACAGATTACCCCCTTCTAAAACATCAATACCAGCCTCTGATAATTTTTCATAAAGCTCATCTAAAAATAAAACATTTTCTTCTAGGTCTGGAAATATTTTAATTATCTCGTCGTAGGTTATGAAGCCTCTTTTTTTACCTTTCTCAATTACTAAATTGGCTTTCTCTTCTAATTGTTCTAACTTCTTTATCGCCTTGGGGCTTAATTTTTTTTCAGCCTTCTTGGCTATTTTTTTATTGGTGTTTTTAGCTAGTTTCTTTTTAGTAGTGACTTTTACCTTAGTTTTTTTAGCTAAGGGGGCTTTTTTCTTTTTTGCAACTATCGTTTTCTTTTTTGTAACTAGTTTTTTAGATTTAACGACTTTTTTATTAACAATAGTCTTCTTTTTTGTTTTAGGGGCAACAACCTTTTTACTTGTTTGTTTTTTTGTTTTTTTAATCATAAAATTATTTTAACCTACGACTTTTAATATCTTCTATTTTTTCGACTATTTTTTGATAATTTATAATATCTTCATCTATTTTTTGTTTATCTTTGTCGTGCTCTTTTTGATTAATTTTAACTAATAAAACTGAGGCCATATCTTTAAAAATTTCTTCTTCTAAATTAAAAATTATTTCTGTTAAATCTTTAATTAGTTGTTGTTCTTTATCGCCATACCAAATTTCAGCTAATAGAGATAAATTTTCCTTGAAAGGTTCATATTTCTCTAGCATACTCTTAAATATATCCTCCCCTATATCTTGCTCTAATTTATCTTTTAAATCATTTATTTTATCTTTATCTATAGCTAAAAGCGAGTCTGAAAAAATAACCCCGAAAAATCTTTTTTCTAATTCTTCGCGACGAGACTTTTTTTCTGTCTCTATACTTTCTTCTTTCTTGCTAAAAGAATCTTCAATTTTATTTAAACGCTCATAATTTTTATAATCTTCAATAATAGCGGTTTCTGAGATGCCAGTCTTCTTATGAGTTTCGTTGATGTAAGCATCTTTTTCAATTGAGCTACTAATCATACGAAGAAAAGGAAAAATCTTTTCTTTAACCAAATGACCTCTTTTTCTTAAGTCATCTGTTTCTTCTACTATTTTATCTAAATGAAAACTAATAATATTAACTGAGTTTTTAATGATATTTTTCCACTTTTCTTTATCTTTTTTTATTATATCAGCCGGATCTTCTCCGCTTGGTAAAACAGCTAATTTTACCTGCATATCTAAAGACAAAGCAATGGCGGCAGAACGATTAGCGGCTCGTAAACCCGCTCCGTCACCATCATAAGCAAATATTATATTAGGAGATAGCCTTTTAATTAAACCTAAATTGTTTATTTTGTTTTGGCTATCAACTAAAGAATCAGTAAAAGCTGTTCCCGAAACGGCGACGGTATTTGTAAAACCAGACTGATGAGATAAAATTAAATCCATCTGACCCTCAACAACAATACTATAACCAAGATTACGGATTGAGCTCTTGGCTTTATCAAGACCAAACAAAACGCTTGATTTATTAAAGAGCGGTGTTTCCGGACTATTAAGATACTTTGCATTAACTATGCCATCTTTAGAATCTTCTGATTGACCAAATATCCTACCAGAAAAAGCTATAATCCGGCCAGCAGAATCACTAATTGGAAACATAATCCGACTTCTAAATCTATCGTAATAATGATCTTCTTTCGGGGCTTGACCAAGATTGTCTTTTTGCTTAATCAAACCAACCGCCAAAATATCTTCCTTCTTAAAATTTTTTTTCTTCAAATGATTAATTAGCGAGCTCCAAGAATCTGGAGCAAAACCAATTCTGAATTTTTCTATTGACCGATCATTTAATCCACGAGAAAGGAGATAACTTCTAGCTTCTAGTTTCGCTTTCAGATTATCTTGAAAGAAAATGGTTGCTTCTTCCATTATCTCGTAATATAATTCTGTCTTATCTTTATTTTTATTTTTATATTCCCTTAAATCCACTCCAGCTCTATCTGCCAATATCTTCAAGGCTCCTAAAAAATCAGTGCCTTCAAACTTTTCAACAAAAGAAAATATATCTCCTTTGGCATTACAGCCAAAGCAATAATAAGTCCCACGGTCCGGAGAAACAAAGAAAGATGGCGTCTTCTCGTTGTGAAAAGGACACTTGGCTTTATAGTTTTTGCCCGCTTTCTCTAAAGAGATGTACGATGAAACAACATCGACGATAGATAGCCTTTCTTTAATTTTTTGAACAGATGAGTTCATATCTATTCTTTTTTGAAGCTGTGCTAATT
>Ga0209719_1003387_pt1 | contig 14581 bp, 13 predicted proteins | sample AD_JPNAS2_MetaG_FD_184421 | JGI IMG/M metagenome (GOLD analysis project Ga0209719, IMG submission 184421) | Active sludge microbial communities of municipal wastewater-treating anaerobic digesters from Japan - AD_JPNAS2_MetaG (SPAdes) (version 2) | ecosystem: Engineered > Bioreactor > Anaerobic...
CTTGCCGCGGGGAGTTTCACTGATGAAATATTTGGTAAAGATAATTGTCTTAATGAAATTATCTGGAAACGATCTGAAGCACATTCTGACTCAAATACTTACGGTAAAGTTCATGATGTAATTCTCTTCTTCAGCAAAGGAAATGCATATTTATGGAATAAGCAATATATGCCTTATTCTGATGAGTTTATTGAAAAGCAATATAGATACACTGAAAAAGAGACAAATCGTCGCTATCGTTCAGCTGATCTATCTGCATCAGGATTATCAGGTGGTGGTTATACATATGAATGGAATGGCATTACAAGATCTTGGCGATGTCCTAAAGAAACAATGCTCAGGTATGAAAGTGAAGGTCGACTTGATTACACAGGAAAAGGATTAGTTCGATATAAGTATTATTTAGACGAAATGCCAGGTTTGCTTGTACAAAGTGTTTGGGATGATGTAAATAAGATTCACCATTTAGCAGACGAACGAATCGACTACCCTACTCAAAAACCCGAAGCCCTTCTCGAACGTATAATCTGTGCTTCCTCGAATCCCGACGACCTTGTCATGGACATCTTCGGTGGTTCAGGCACAACCGCTGCTGTTGCCGAAAAACTCGGTCGCCGCTGGATTACCTGCGATTTCGGCAAGCATGCCATTTACACCATGCAAAAGCGCCTGCTGCGCATCGGCGAATCCAAGGCACTGGCCGATGAAGTGGATGAGGCAGGAAAGGTTGTCGTAAAAAAAGGCGATCCCTATAATAAACCACCCAAACCGTTTTGCGTCGTCTCCGCCGGTGCTTATGATTTTTCGCATGTCATGGATTTGCGCAAGCATAAGGACAAATACATTGATTTCGTCCTGGCCCTGTTTAATCTCACGCGCGACGAGGAAAAAGCGAAAAAATACAAACTGGCCAATATCTATGCGGTTTCGGACAATCATCCGGTGGAAGTCTATCCGGTCTGGGATGATGAATTTTTAAAGCAGGTGAAAATTGACGAGGCGTATCTGCGCGGGATTGTCGCGCAGGCAGGCGGGCGCCTGAAGGGCGAATATATCATCATCGCGCCGGAGAGCTGCGCCAACGTGGGCGATACCAAGATCAAAAATCAGGAAGGCCGGGATGTTCAATTTCTCATCAAGCCCTTTCCCTACAAGGTGCTCGAAGACGTGTCGCGCAATTTCGTGCTCTGCGAGCAGCCCAGCTCTCAGGCCAACGTCAACAATCTCATCACCTCCACCGCTTTTTATTTCAATGACGACGTGAAAATAAAAGCCAAACGCTGCGCCAAAGGCTTTAAGCTGTGCAAGTTTGATACAAAAATTCTGGACCGGGACGGCAAGAAGTTCCCCGGCTTCACGGGCCTGGCGATGATCCTGGTTGATCTCGATTATGAACAAGGCAAGCCTTTCGATATGGACAAGACTATTTTCGCCACTGACATTGCCGAAGACGGCAAGATCATCTTTGACGGGCTCACCAAAAGCGTGGGCCTCATCGCTATTGATAAACACGGCAACGAATCCAAACCCTACAATCTGGAATAAATATGGCCAAAGCAAAAAGAATCAAAACCGTCGAAAAACTCAATCTCTCGGAACATACGCTGGATATCAACCTGCGCAAATGCAGCTACGACAAGTTTCGCTTCTCTGAAATCGAAGACTACGTGCAGGCGATCACCGGCGGGAGAACGTATCAATACGAAGCCATCAAACACACCATGATTTATCTGTGGGGCGGCGGATATAAAAACGCAGCCGCCCTGGCCAAAGAAAACTTTGCGCAAAAAGACCATATCCGGGAGCGGTTCGGCTCGCTGGAGATGATGCTGGGTCACCTGCCGCTTGCCGACCGCTTGTCGGGTGTGGTCCATATGGCCACCGGCACGGGCAAATCCTATGTTATCTTTGCCGTCGCCTATTTGTCCGTTGTGATGGGGCTTGCCAAAAGGGTGCTGGTGCTGGGGCCGTCTTCCACCATCATTGAAGAGGGCCTGCGGGACAAATTTGCCGATTTCATGCACCGGAAAGAGTGGAACGACCGGCTGCCCGCAGAATACCGGGATAAAGCCGTTTCGCTTCTGACCAATAACGACGCCAGCGAAGACGGCAGCATCACGATAGAAAACATCAATGCCATTTACACCGTGGGCGGCATCCGGGATACGCTTTTCAAAAACACCAAAGAAGTGCTGGTGCTGGGCGATGAAATCCATCATGCCTATTCGCATTTGAATTTCAACGTGACACGGCATGAACTGGAGCTGGATCAGGACGTGGAGGCGGGCGGCGGCCGGGAATCGGAGGAAAAAGCCGAGCGTCTCTGGATGCAGTTTCTTAAAAAGAACAGGGAAATCACCCGCCATATCGGCTTTACGGGCACGCCGTACAATAAAGACGACTACTTTGCCGACGTGATTTATGACTACAATATTCGCATTGCCATCAATCAGAAATACATCAAGGACATTGATCCCATCATCGACGTGGAGACGGATCACGGGCCGATGGAATGGACAACGGACAAGCGCTTTGCCGTTGTCCTGAAAAAGCATATCGAAAATGCAGAGAAGTACGCCTACAAAAGAAAAGGCCAAAGACAGGTCAAGCCCGTCACGGTTTTCTATTGCCCCACACAGGCGAATGCCAAGACGCGCTCGGAAGAGTTCATCCGGTATCTCACCAAATGGGAAAAAGAAGAAAACGGCTCGCAAGGAACGGAGGCGCAACTGGATCAACTGGCGCGGGCCAGGGTGATTTGTGTGGTGAGCAATGTGTCCGCATCGGAATATAAAAACGAACTGGACAATATTGAAGAAACCAACCCGGACAAGATGGGCGGCAAGGTCGAATTTATTTTTTCCGTGGGCAAGCTGCTGGAAGGCTGGGACGTGGACAACGTCTTTCAGATTGTGCCAATGGAAGAGCGCATTTTTAATTCCAAATTGCTCATTTCGCAGGTCTTGGGGCGCGGCCTGCGCGTGCCCCGCAAAGTGAGCTTTCATGATATTCAGACAACCTATCCGATGCTGACGGTGACCAATCATGAGAAATTCGCTAATCACATCCGCGAGCTGATGGATGCCGTGACCAATGCCGATATGTATATCACCTCGGAGCCGCTGGCGCGCCGAGATGATGAAAGCTGGCGGGGCCGCCACCACTTTACGGTTTTTAATCTGAATTATCTGGCCGGCGCCAGGCTTGAAGACATTCCACCGGAAGAAAATGCACCGCTGCCCATGCGCGAGCTGATTCTCACCAAGTACAGCGTTGACGAAAACGTAATGATTGAGCGCATCAAGGGCACGGACAAATACGTCTTGCGGCAGAAAACCTTTACGGTCGATAGCGTGGTTGACGAGCGTCACCGCCGCTTTAAACTGCGCGAATTTGAAGGCATTCATTTTGATTTTGGGGCCGGCGCTCATGATCGATGTCCCGAAGAAGATGAAATCCGCGACGCGATTCTTGCAGCGATGGAGAAAGCGGGCATTGCGCCTGACGGCCTCACGGATGAAAACAAAAAACAAATTGAACTCTACTTTAATCAGTTCCTGCCTCGCGGCACGAAAAGGCGAGTCTTTGAAAATGTGACAGGCGATCTGACTCCGGCCGCCACTGCGAATCTGGAAAGAGGATCGCTCCGCATCGGCGAGTTGGAACGAGACGCCACGGCGTTCATCAGTGAATCCTATGATGAAGAGCTTGATGATCGATCGAAATTGCTCATCAAGTATTTAATGGCGACGCGAAAGCCCAAAGTTCAGCCGGACGGCCAGCAGGAACTGAGCTTTATTGATTCCACGGGCTTGCTTGCCAAACACGGCGAATATGTCCGTCCGATTCTGGCCAATGACGACCGGCCGCCGTATATCGTGAACCCGTCCGTTTTGAAATCGCCGCAAAGCGCCGTGCTGGTTTCCCATTACCCAGAAAAGGAATTTGTTTTCCGTCTCCTGGAACATGAACAATATCTGGAGGCCTGGATCAAATCGTCCGACAAGGGTTTTTACACGATTGATTATGAATACTGGCGAGGCGGCAAAGACCGCGTCCGCCACGGGTTCAACCCCGATTTTTTCATTAAGATCGATCTAGATGCCTATGTTGCGCTATTGAAAAGAAAAGGCGAAACCGCCCATCTGGAGGCGCTGAGAGATTTGCAGGATAAGGGGTATGAAACGCTCATCCGCGTTGTGGAAATAAAATCCGACGAGGATGACGATGAAGCAACGCCTGCCAAAGCCGAATGGGCGAAACGGCATTTTGCAGCGGTCAACGAAAAATTACTGCAGCCACTGCCGGGCAACTTCCCTGCGGAACACAAAAGCGACCTCAAGCAATATTACACTTTCGATCTTCTTAAACCGGCAGGCTATAACCAATGGTTCAATAGCCTGCGGGCGGGGAAGGTTATCACGTAAGGCGAGCTATCACAGCCGACAACCATTCTTAAGCGAGGAATAAAAAAATGTATCAAAAAATTAAAAATGAAATTTCACAAGACTACTACCAGCAGAATTTCTCAAACGATGGGCAACGGTTTGTTGCTTGGTACCTAAGGAATATACATCTTCAAGACACAATTCAGACAAAAGCAGATATTACTGATGGGGCTGACGACAAGCAAATTGATGCAATTGTGGTCGATGATAGCAGCAATAGTGTTTTTATTATACAGGGTAAATTCATTGGTGCAGATAAAGTTGATGCAGAACCGCTTCGCGAAGTCCTTTCTTCCTGGATACAACTTAAAGATATTGTCCGTCTTCAGGAAACCGCGAATAATAAGTTAAAACAGAGATTATCTGAACTTGCCATAGCCCTTGATGATGAATACGATATCCATTTTGAGTTACTAACCACTGCGACACTTACACCGTCAGCAACGGATGATCTTGCAACTTTCCAAAAACAGCTGGCGGAAGCGGATGATTTGCCAGCGACAATTCATCTTGTTGACAATGATGAAATTCAAAAAAGATACGAAATGGCCCTAGAGAAAGAGAACCCTGTTATCAAATATACTTTAGCACTTAAAAAAGATAAATTTGTCAAGCTCTTGGTTGCAAACACTCAGTCAGTCATAGCTGCCGTACCTTTAAAAGATTGCCTTTCTTTTCCTGGAATTAAGGACGGCACATTATTTCAGAAAAATGTCCGCCAATCTCTTGGCCTGAGCAACCGCGTTAACAAAGGCATTAAAGAGACAATTTATAAGAACAGCAAAGAATTCTTCTTCTATCACAACGGCATCACGGCGCTCTGCAATAAGATGGAATTTGATGATGCAACATGCAAATTAACGCTTCATGGTCTCAGTGTTGTCAATGGATGCCAATCGCTGACAACAATTCTGTCCTGCAGTGAAAAAGTGAAACAGATTGAAGATTCCTATGTGATGTTCCGATTTTATGAAATTACAACGCGCGACCGTGCTGACCATATCAGCATTAGTACAAATTCGCAGAGCGCCGTTAAACCACGCGATTTACGAAGCAATGATAAACGTGTTCTAGGCCTCAAAAAACTCTTTGATCAGAAATACCCGACCGGTTACTTGATTACGAAACGCGGCGAGGAGGCACCCGCATCAAAAGATAAGAGGTATGTCTTAGACCTATCAGACTTAGGCAAATATATGATTTCTTGGCATTCGCAAAGACCTAATATTGCCTATAGCGAAACGAAAATATTCGATAAATATTTTGACCAGCTCTTTAAGCGCGATTATCGATCTGAAAATGCACAATCCCTAAATTTCATTATGCAAGGCGTTTGGAAGAGATGGTCAAAGGAGAACCCTTTAGGTTTGAATGAATCACTCTTGGCAATGCGTGCCTATGCACCATATCATCATCTATTTGCTGTTTCCCTTTGCTTTTGTGTTCTTAATAACATGGCTGAGGGTGCCCCGAACCCAGCACTTGCTTATGAAAAACTAATGTCGGGAAATTGTTTTGACCAAATAATTGACATAGCAGGAACTTGCTTGAATAGCGCATTGGAAGCAGCGGCAAATGAACCGCAACCATCGAACCGTGTATTCAGCCCGCAAAACTGGATCAAAACCAAAACCTGTCTGGCGGGTATTCGTGCCGCCATCAGACAGTATTTCGCGATGCTGCCCACTATGCCTAATGGAAAAGCCATGAGTCAACAAATAAAGAATTCTTTGGAAATGGAGTCTTCAGAGTTTGAAGCAAGATGGGCGGCGGATTGAAGTGACATAAAAATCAGGACAGGTACAATTAATTACACGTCTGGTGCAGAACCAACACCGGAAAGCGTGTTTGGCGGACGTTGAAGAACCAACATGGTGACACGCAACGTCACCGACGTTCAGACACTTGGCGACCAAATTCATAACATAACGAAGTTGCTGGCTGGCTGTGACCCCGTCGTTGAAGCGTGCATCAGCATCAAACCCAAACCCGGCAAGGATACAAAAGAAATCAATGAGGCTTTACAGAAGATTAAAAAAGAGTGGAAGTTCTAGTCTGAATCTAGAAAATGCTTGACAATGTCAAGTAAATTAACTTATAGGTTAACAAAATGGTTGATATTGAAGTATTGCTGGATGGTGAAGAACTCATTCTGTATGCTTTGGTAATAAACAAGAAGTCACTTATCCGGGATTTTATCAACGGGCTTGAAGATAGCGACAGGAAACAGGTCGTTAATGTCATCAAACAAAGAGCGGATAGATTAAATATTCACAATCAGCAGCATTTCAGGTCACTGGGCAACGAAATATTTGAGCTCAAAACACGTAACGGCATAAGAATATTGTGTTTCTGGTATGGGGAAAGAAAGCTTGTTCTTACGCATGGTTTCTTTAAGCCGCACCCGAAAGTATTAAAGAATGAGAAAGAAAAAGCCATTCAATGGCTTCAAGAATTACGTGAAAAGCGGCGATAACCTATTAAAAGTAACCTAAAGGTTAATTATTATGAAAAATACAGAAAAATGGTTCGGCGATCTGCTGGAATCCTACAAAGATGATTTCGAATTTCGTCTCGAAACGCTGGTCTTTGAGCTTACTGAACAAATCAGTAAAAAATTAAAAGAAGAAAAAATCAGTCGCAAACAATTTGCCGAAAAATTAAACGTCACACCGGCGGCAGTAAGTAAAATTCTTAACGGCAATCCGAATTTTACACTGAGCACACTACTGGCAATGGCCGATGCTTTAAAAATGGAACTGTCAATTGAATTGAAAAGAAAAGAAATTTCTTCTCCTGAAGTTAAACGTGTTGCCACAACTGCGGAAGATGCCCAGGTAGAAACAAAAAGATTATTTGAAACATCCGATTTAGCAGATACACCACCAGCATGGATGCTAACGAATATAACATCAGCAGCGAATTGTTGAAAAGGAGAGAGGTATGAAAATAAATAAAATTTATAAAACTGCAATCGTCAACGAAATAAAATATGTACAGAAAAAAATGAAAGAAAATTCCAGCCTGGAAAAGAAACTATTTTATTACAGCGCTATCCCCGCCCAGTTTTTAAGGGTACTGAACTTGGAATATGATAGCGACATTTTATATCTACACCATGTTGTTAATCACACACAGGGTGCATTTCAGCAAAGACTCGCCACGATGAAAGCAGGGGATATAAATATTGAAGTAAGTGAGAGACAAATTGAACAACTTGAATCTTTGTTGGACGACATTATTTGCGTATTAGAACAAAAAAAGGAAATTGATGATGTTCTAAAGGCATTTATTAAACTCGCTTACTCGATAAGTGGAAATGGTTATTACCTCATGGAAAAAGGTTCTTTAAAAATATAGCCGTAAACGCGGTGATTTATACGGGTTGCTTGCTTCACTATAAAAATGTGCTAAATCCTGTTAAGATATTGTAAATGAGCCCATTGCCTTTTGGCATGGGCTTTTTGCTTTTAAAGTGATGGTATGACGAGGCGCTCTGGTACTCCACCTTTCCGGGCGGGATGTCCGGCCCGCCTGAAAAAATAATGCGACTCACGGTTGTCGTTTGGGGCTTGAACCGCTAATCCGCCTCCGTTATATATGCGCATCCTCGGAGTCTGTCTCGTCATGATGTGGCATTCCGGGTCGTCGAAGCACGGCCCGGCTGCGTGCACTTTAGAGTAAATTTTATGTCAACGGAAGCGTAAGGACCGCTCAGGCCAAAACGACTTAGACGTTGCCTTATTTTTTATAATGCGGATTGAAAGATTCCTGCTTCCTGATTGATAAACATGGGAGAGATTGTATTGTCTGAAACGGTTCTTGTGAGGAGCCGGGTGCGATCATTCTGATCGCAGGACAAACCGGCAATTTTTGTCAGTTCAGTCATTTTCCCATTTATTCGACCATCAAAAAGCCATAAAAACCATAAAAAGCCATCGAAAGGCCGGAAATTATTTTGCCTTTGGATTGAAAGGGCAAAATTGCATTAATTCCGATCAAAGGATAGAGCGCCGTGTACGAGTGCCGATGCCCCAGGGATGGGAGGAAGCTGGCCGAGATGGCCAGGCCGCCGCTTCACCGGATGAATTATGAACATCAGTGCGAATGCGGGCGATGGCTGTCCGGCCGGATCATTCTGGAGGAGGAAACGAACAACATTCTTGCCGAAAGTTCCTGTCCCTGCGGGCGGAAAATAACCAAGGTGGTCGGATACCTGGTCACCATCCAATGCACGAAGTGCAAGACGTTCATTAACTTTTAGAGGCCCCCGAGGCCCGTAAAATCAATCATTGTAAAGGAGGAGGCTCCGAGGCTCACGAAGCCCATGCCGCTGTTGACGCATGGGTTTTTCTTTTGCCGGTTACCGGAAAGAGCTTTCTTCAAAGGGATTTATCCAAGCGTATGAGGGTATGCGGTCGGAATGCCCGGCCTTGTTTTCCTTTGCCGACCATGTCGATCTGATCGCTTTCTTTCATGACCCGATGGAAAATCTGGACAGGAAAAACGACATCCTTCTTGAACTGATTGCCCGTTATCGCCATGAGAACCGGCAGCCGGATTTTTCTCCTCTTTTCATTGTTATTTTTTCTCCCGCTTTGACCAACCTTTATGCCGCAGCCAGGAAAAGATGCCCGCATATGGACAGGGCGGACCTCATTCAGGACATCTGCCTGCTTTTCATCCAGACGATCGGCAATATCAAACTCACGCCTGACAGGATGGCCGGCCGGATCATCGGAGAGTTAAGAAATCGGGTCAGGACATTGCTGAACATGAATCCCGATGAAAATCTGATCGCCCTTGATGGTGACGGACATGGTGATTTTGTAATCCCGTCCTGTGCCGCGGAAACGAATACAGACGAAGAGATCGACAGTGACGGTATCGTTGTCGAGATTTCTCTCTTCCTCGATCGTCTGATGCGCAGAGGAAAGATCACCCGGAAAGACAAACGCATCATCATGGATACGATCACGGAAGGAAAATCACTTAAAGACATTGCTCTTCCGCGCGACTACGACCGCCTGAAGCACCGGCGACGGCAGGTGATCGAGTTCATCAGAAAAAAATATTCCGCAAGTAGCTGATTTTATATGGACAATAAAGATATTTTGGCCCCCGGACGCTCTTTTTTGACCTTATATAAGTAGGAGACCTTTTTTGAGGAGACTGTTGATGAAGACCGAACAGAAAAACACAACCTGCATCATCCGCGACACCTTTATAGACATGGCCCTGTGCATGGAGTTCCTGTTTGTCATCCACGGCGCGAATCGCTTGCTGGAGGAAGACATCGTGCGCTGCATGGAGGAAAAGTACGAAAAAGCCATAACAAACCTGAAGAAAAGCGAGCTTGGCAACCCGAAGATCAAGCGGGAGACCCCTGTGGATCGCTTTGTCAAAAAACTGGAGAAGGAAACCATCTGATCGTTGCTGTCCGGGGGCGAATTTCTTTTTTGAAAGGAGGAAATGTTTATGCAAACACAGGAAATCGTAAATAGTTTGGGACCAGGGGCCGCGGTATTTCCACTGGCGCGAACGGATGACAATCCTTTTAAGAGAAACGAGGCGGGGTTTTACCTCTCCAAAACCCGGATGTCCCGCTACACAGCCTGCCCCCGCAGTTACCGGCTGGCCTATCAACTGAATGTCAAACCCATCAAGACGCCGGTTGAGCTCCTGATCGGCAAGTCTACTCACAGGCTCATCGCCGAATCCTTCCTGGCGCGGGCGGCCAACATGATTCCCGAACTGACCGGCTCACTGGATGCTTTCTGGACGGATGAGATGCAGGCGCCGGAAACGCGCGCCGAAATGGAACAGGCGAAACGCGAGTCCGGGCGCTACGCGTGCCTGTTCATCGCGGAAGTCGATCTGAAGCCCCTGGCCGTCGAAAAGGAATTTTCCATCCCCGTCGTCAATTATGAAAACGGCGACATCCTGCCCGTGCCGCTGGTCGGGATCATTGACCTCGTGGACCGACCGAATGGTTCGGCAAGCTCACCACAAGGAGGCACGCCGCGCGCCCTGGAGATCAAGACGCGCTCCCGCAAAGGGGATGACCTTCAACCCAGGGTGTCCCTGGAGCTCACCTGTTACGCCTACTGGATCAAGTCCCAGCTTTTAAGCGAACTCAACGAAGATGTGAATGTCGATAAAATCCCCGTGGGCTACCTGAACATCATCAAAACAAAAACCCCGTCCATCCAGAAGCAGGAAGGCTTCCGCACCATCCGGGACTTCATCGACCTCTTTGAGACCGCGAAAGCTGTTTATGAAAACATCATGGATGGCAGGTTTTACCGCAACCCCGGAACTCACTGCGGCTGGTGCGACTATGCCCCGGTCTGCGCGGGGAAAGGGCGCACGGAACTTGCGCCGGTCTTCGGGGAAGAGGCGTGCGACCGCCTGTGGGAGGCGGATTTGATCTGATGCTGTCCGGAATTGAAAGGAGGAATTCATGAACATCAACGAAGCAATCAGGGCTTTGCGGGGAGCGCAGATCATCAGCTGCGTCGGCAATATCCGCAGAGAGCGTTTAAACATGTCCATCGTCTATCGCGAGAAAGGAGAAATTAAATATGTCACAATTTCACAAAGCAGAAAGAAAAAGAGGAAAACTGCGACTGGCCATTGCGGGTCCGGCGGGATCGGGCAAGACCTATTCGGCCTTGTTGATTGCTTTCGGTATTGGCGGGAAAGTCGCGTTTATCGACACGGAAAGGGGATCGGGCGAACTGTATGACCACCTGGGGGACTATGACGCCTGCACACTGGAAGCGCCATTTGAACCCAAGAAGTATGTGGCCGCGATCAAGGCAGCAGAAGAAGCGGGTTACGATACGATCATCATCGATTCGCTCACCCATGCCTGGGCGGGTACGGGCGGTTTGCTCGACCGGCACGGGATGATCGCCGACAAGTCCGGGAATTCGTGGGCTGCCTGGCGCATGGTGACGCCACAGCACAACGAGCTGGTGGACGCCCTGCTGCAATCGACCTGCCACATCATCGCCACGATGCGCAGCAAGATGGAATACACGCAGGTGGAAGAAGGCGGCAAGAAGAGCGTGAAGAAGCTTGGCATGTCGCCCATCCAGCGCGACGGCATGGAATACGAGTTCACGGTCTTCATGGACATTGACCAGAATCATACCGCCTCCTCCACGAAAGACAGGACAACGTTGTTTGACGGCCAGTATTTCAAGCCGTCGAAACAAACAGGTAAACTGCTGGTGGACTGGCTGGAGAAAGCGCCGGAAGCACAGGGCATTGAGAAACCGGAAAATACGCAGGCGGCCGCAAAGCAAAATAAACCAACTGCATTACCTGAATCCAAAGAAGCAAAGAAGCCTACCACGAAGGGCGGCAATGGTTCGACAAGCTCACCACAAGGTGGTGGCAACGGGTTCGTTACCGGTCAAGTTCTCTTTGCCAAACTCAACAAGTACGGAATCCCGACCAAGCAGTACATGGACTATGCCTGCAAGCGCTACAGCCTGGAGAGCTTCACGGACCTTTCCGATGAGCAGATCAAAGAGCAGGACAAGCTTCTGGATTCGATGGCGCGTCCGGAGCGGTTGAAGGAGTTCAAGGAATTGCTGACCGGTCGGAAGCTGGCGGCATCAGTACCGCCTGTACCGGTAACCCCGGCCAACGCTCAACCGGCAGCGGAAGCTTTTAGCATGTTTTAACAACCCGGGGCAGGGTCTTGCCACCCTTTAGTGGTGGTTGTTCTTTCGACACGCAGACCGCCCTGCCCATTAACCATTTCATCAGGAGGGAACCATGAAGATAGAAAGCATCACACTCAAGGACTTCAAGTGTTTTGAAAACCTGCAATTGCAATTGACCAAACCGGTCAGTCTGTTCTTTGGCCGGAATGCGGCGGGAAAAACATCCCTGGCCCAGGCCATTGCCCTGACCATGACCGGGAAAGTGAACGGCAACGGCTGTGACCGCGCGCCGCTGGCAAGATACAGCGCCAATGATTTTACGGCGAGCGCATCGGTTTTTCAGAACAATCAGCAATACGCATCCACGCAAAAGACAAGTGTCAGGGAAAGCATCGATCCCTCCCTGCTTTGGAATATGCTCCATACCAGCAGGGAAACCATCTCAGCCGTCATCGACACCGGCAATTTTCTCAACCTGCATCCCGATGAAAAGAAAAGGATCATCTTCGATCTCCTACCCGATCTGAAAATGGATGCCGCAAGCCTGCCGGGACATCTGGACGCCTGGCTTGCCGGAAAATACGCCTTCACCGCCGATGAACTCATGCCGCTGCTGGATAAACCTGCCACCATGGAAACAGCCTACAACCAGGCATTCGAGACCAGGCGCATAGCCAAGCGCGATCTGAAAGCCCAGGGCGCCATTGCCAAAATTCCGGAAGGTCTGACGCGCGATCATGTCACCTCATACATCGTCAATCTGCGGCAGGAACTTGCGGCAATCCACACCGCCATGGGCGAATCAAAAGGCATGGCCGCCGGGGAAAAGAAACAGGCCGGAAACGAACTTGCCGCCATCGATGCGGAAGTCCTGCAAATTGAATCACTCTATCAGGGATTTGAGCCGGAAGAAACGAAACAACACCTGGTTAATCTCCAGCGGGACAGCGCCGCACTTACCGGTGCAATCGGGAGGATGAGAAACTCCTTTGCGGATATGCAGCAGGAATTAGGCAAGCTGCTGGCCGTGAAACGGCGTCAGGACGACCTGTGCGCACAGGCGCAGGCCTTCTCCGGATTTTGCCCTTTGCTTCCCGTTATCGCCTGCAAGACGAAGGAAGTCAGGGCGCACATGACCGAACTGGCCAGGCCGGATAATACCCATGAACAAGCCATGGAGCAACAGCACGAAAAGATGACGCCGGTCCGGCAGGCCATCGAAGAAAAAGAGAATGAGCTGAACTCTATCCACGGCAGCATCATTGGCGTGGAAAACGCCATTGCCCGCTATGAAGTCAATCGGAAGAAACTGGATGGCCTGATGAAGCGAAAAGCGGAGCTGACGGAAATCATCAATGCCGCGGACGACTGCAAAACGACGGCAATAGAATCACTTCAGGAAAAGAAAACCGCCATCCAAGGCGAGATCGAAAAACAAACCGCCCTGCTGACCTCCATTCAAAAGGCGGAGCAGGCCAAGTCCATGCAGGATAAAATCGACAAGCTGGAAGTCCTGGTAACCGCCTTTTCACCCAAGGGCATTATGTCGTCAATGCTGGAAGGCGCGGCATCGACCCTGTCCCAATCGGCCGGCAACCTGATGGCCGCATTGTCCGGCAATCGCTACGCCATGGAAATCAATATCGAGGAAGGATTTGACATCTGCCTGATCGACAATACCACCGGCAGCCGCACTTCCGCGAACTTCGCTTCCGCCAGTGAACGATTCCGCATCGGCATTGTCCTGCAGGCGGTGTTGAGCGAACTGGCCGGGCTGCGCTTTATGGTTATCGACGGCATCGATATTCTCGACCAGGCCAATCGGGGATTTTTCTTTCAGTTCATCAGAACCATTGCCTCCAGGTTCGACCAGATTATCGGCTTCTGCACCATCGGGCAATATGCGCCTTGCAGTCCGGGTCTGCCGGAGATGGATTTCTTCATGATTGAAAACGGAAAGATCAACCGAATCGCGGCATAGCCCCGAATATCCGGGAAACATGACGACAAATCGTCATCAAGGTAAATGCGGAACATGGCCAACCCACAAGTTGAAGAAGGCTACGTAAGAATTGCGACAGAGATCCAGGATGCTTTTTGCCGGACACGCATCCCCGGTGAAGAACGCCAGGTTCTGGATTTCATCATTCGCAAAACGTACGGCTGGAATAAATGCGAAGACACGATTTCACTTTCGCAGTTTGCCGAAATGACGGGGCTTATCAAACAGCATGTGGCCAGGTCGCTCAAGAGTTTGGTGTTCAAAAAGATCATCACTGTAACCAAAAATGGTGACAATAAACCGCAGGCCTTCAAGTTGAATAAGAATTACGAAGAATGGCGGGTGTCACCAAAAAAGGTGACGTCACCATATTTGGTTAAGGGTGTAACCGAAAATGGTGACAGATGCGTAACCAATAATGGTGACAACAAAAGACAATATAAAGACACTAT
>Ga0209719_1003388_pt1 | contig 14578 bp, 7 predicted proteins | sample AD_JPNAS2_MetaG_FD_184421 | JGI IMG/M metagenome (GOLD analysis project Ga0209719, IMG submission 184421) | Active sludge microbial communities of municipal wastewater-treating anaerobic digesters from Japan - AD_JPNAS2_MetaG (SPAdes) (version 2) | ecosystem: Engineered > Bioreactor > Anaerobic >...
TTGCCGCAGGGAACGGCCGTCGGCCCGTGTTCGCAGTTGAGCGACTTGGCCAGAATGCGGGCCACGGAGGTTTTGCCGACGCCGCGGGGCCCGGCAAAAAGATAGGCGTGCCCGATTCTTCCCTGGCCGATGGCATTCACCAGCGTCCGGACCACCGGCTCCTGCCCCACGACTTCCTCAAACGTCTGCGGGCGAAATTTTCGGGCTAAAACCTGGTATTCCAATTGAACCTCATCGCGTGGTTTTTACGGGGACAGGATAAAGGTGACCGGGTTTGCCGCAACACACGAAGGGATTTGCTGCCGCTGCTTCCTTCCGGACCTGACGGGGTTCACAAGCCTTCGTTGTACGGGACCCGGCCATATTAAAACAATTCTTCCCTGGTCAGACTCTTAATGGATAAATCGACAGGAATCAACCAAATTTTAAGATGAATGGCGGAGAGTGGATCTATAGCAATTCATTTTTCAGCCATTTACTTTAAACATTCCATTACCATCCCGCCCTCAGCATCTCCAATTGACTGGTAGAATCCAGAACCCGGCTGCAGGATTCCCAATCCACGGACTCAATCCTGTCGTGACGCATTTCGAACGGATGTCGTTTAGGCACAGCGTCGATGATCCTTCTCGCCTCCGCCTCGTCTCGAAGAGCAGCGGCGACCCACACATCCTCCAGGGTATCCGGGATCTGGCCGAACATACTCCTGATGTTCGCCAACCGCTCAGACAGAAGCTGATGGACCCGATCCTCTACGGAGCCCAAGTATCGCATATTGTAGATCAGCACTTCGGATCTGACCTGGCCGATCCGTTGAATCCTTCCCTTGCGCTGTTCAAGCCGTGTCGGATTCCAGGGAAGGTCAAGATTGATCAGTGAGCCCAAACGCTGAAGGTTGAGCCCTTCCGAAGCAGCGTCCGTTCCGATAACCAGGCGCAGTTCCCCATTCATAATTCTTTTTTTGATCTCATCCCGATTAAGACGGATAAAGACACCATTTTCGATAACCCCAGATTTTTTCACGCTGGCATAGATTCCGATTTTTTCATGGGGCAAGCGTTTCGACAGAAGAATTCCCAGCCAAAAAACCGAATCGTAAAACTGACTGAAAATGATGCAGCCAAGGGAGAGCCAGCCTCCAGTGACGACTTGATTTGTCGTTAGGATTCTCTCGACTTGGCGGAGCTTCGGGTCCACGTCCCGATTTTCATCCAGTATTGTCAGGAAGCGACTCAGCACCGCCCTTTCCTCAACTGTCAGCGGGTAAAGCGACGACATTCTTTCTTCTTCCTCGCTTTCCCCCTCTTCATCCGCCTGTTCGCCCTGCGCTTGCGTGCCGAGCATTTTTATCGCAGTCAATCGTCCCGCTTCTATGGTGCTGCCCAATCGCCGAAGCAGAATGGTCCTCATAAACCCCGAGTTAAGCCCCGGTCTGCGCGCCAATAAGGTGCAGAATTCCTCGGCAACATTGTAGGCATCCCTGAGAAAAGGGGATAGTGTGATTGCCTCTGAATCGCTCTCTCCGAAGAGACGGACCTCAATTTTCTGAAGATAGGGTTCATTGGTGTTCGAATCGATATGGCTTTCGAGAAAATCACGGGTTCTCCGGATGATATGGCGGATGAAAGGATTGTGCTTTGGAAAGAAGTCTCTCGATAGGCGCCTGATCCGCTGTAGATCTGACTTTCGCAGCCCGTGCAGAGCCTCCGGGGAGGTCCATTGCTCGGCCGGGTTGATATTCAGGCTCCGGCGAAGCACCTGAAAATCAGGTCCCTCTTCCGGTGGGGGCAGAGGGTCACGCATCCACTCCCAGAGATCCGCTATTTCCTCGATGGGCCCGGACTGACCGAGAACCAAGTCGATCCCTTCCCGCGGCCGGGACCGCCAACGGCTATATAATGAGCCCAAAACGCCGCTCTTTCCTTCATTTAATGCATTCAGGAGATCCCACGCCTCAATCGGATCAATCTGCACCGGCGTCGCCGTAGCCAAAAGCAGGCTTCGGGTCCGCAGAGCGATTCCCATCAAAAAGCGCAACAAATGGTTGGGCTCAGCATTTTCACCGCGATGGGTAGGGCCCAGATTGGAACGTCTGGCCCGGTGTGCCTCATCGAGGATCACACATTCATAAACGATATCCTTGATCAGATCGACAGCCTCAGATCCTCTGATGATCAGCCCTGTAGAAACGATACCGATCCGTCGAGGGCATTTCCGTATGCCGGGAAGACCAAATTCAGGGTAAGCCACCCCTTGCTCGTCGATCCACTGCCGCCCGTTCCACCTCGCCGAGGGCAATTCCAATAGAGTCCAAAGCTCATCCTGCCATTGGCTCATGAGCGGCTTGGGTACAAGAATGAGGATGGGTTTGTCGCCATAGAGGGCCATCAGTTTGGCGGCCAGCGCCAGTTGGACAGTCTTTCCCAGGCCCACCTGATCGGCGAGCAGATACCGGGCGCCACCATTCTTGTGGGCCTCAAAAGCCATTTTGATAAAGGCTTTCTGGTGCGCCCAGAGACCGTTTTCCCGGCGGTAGATGGGCAGTTCCACGATGGGTTCCGCGGGCCGCGCCTCTCCCTTTTTCCAGGCATCGATATCGGGAACGACTACCCGCTGGATCAGCCGGGCCACATCCTGAACAACTGCTTCCGCCAAATCCACCGCCAGGGGCGAGGACCAAAGAGCGTCGAATTCCTCCTGCACCCAACGGACTCCTTCTTCGCTCTCATCGAGCCAGACCAGTTCGTAGTTGCTCACCCAGGCAGTCCTCGATTCGTTGGCGCTGCCAATGAAGCAAACCTGCGATCCGTCGGCCCTCGTGATCACGCCAGCCTTGCCGTGGACCAGGCCGAACGCCTCATCGGGAAGCACCTTCACCTTGAGGCGACCGCTGTCGAGAAAATCGTAGAGTCGCTGGAGGCGGGCCTTCATGGGCTCGCCGATCTCGGCAGGAAGCGCGGCGCACCATTCGCGGTGCATCCCCCACTTTGCCGCGCGAGCGGTTTGCACATCCAGTGGGCTGAGGGAAGAATTGCAGACAACCCTAACGCAGGCCTGGCCTTCCTCAAGCGTCATTCGCTCGAGAGCCTCGCCAGCCACTTCCAGAAGCGAGGAACTGAAGAACCCGGCGATCCGGTCGTACCGGCGGGCACCCCGCAGTTTCGCGGCCAGAAAATTCTTCAAGGGACTGCGTCGTGAGGAATAGCGATGGATCATCGTTCAACCATGGCCTCTATGACCTGTATTTTAAAACGCCTTTTGATCATGCTGCACTGTCGCCGTTGGAGGGTAAGTTTCATCAGAGGACATCCGCCCCTTCACAAACATTGATCAACTCGGCCAATGCCAGAATTTGCGGACGGCGACCGCTGCCTTCCCGGACAACTTTGATGATCCCCGCATTCTTCAATCGCCCCAGCATATTCATCACCATAGGCTTGCTGGGCATCCCGGAACGTTCATCGAAGAGCGAACTGGTAAAAACCGGTTGATCAAACAAATGATCCAGAAGCGGTACGGCGTATTGGGAATGGGTCAAGTTGATCATCCTTTCCTTCAAGCGGGCGTACAAGTCGATGATGGCCTGAGCCTTCTTTGCATTTTGCTTAGCCTGTTCGTCCATGGCGTCCAGAAAAAATCCAATCCACCTGGCCCAGGCGGCCGGTGTCTTATCGCTTAACGACCGAAGTCCGGCCACATATTCCTCCCGGCGAGCTTCCAGGTAGGCGGATATATAAAACACGGGGCTGGAAATCAGATTTCTTTCAAAGAGAAAAAGCGGAACGATCATCCTTCCCAGACGGCCGTTGCCGTCCAGAAAAGGGTGAATCAACTCGAACTGGGCGTGAATGATCGCCAACTGGACCAGAGGATCCGGACGGTCAAAATGATAATATTTTTCCCAGCCATACAAATGTTCGATCATCTTTGAGGGATCGGGAGGAACAAATTGCGCCTCCTCAATGGGCGTTCCGGGAATTCCAATCCAGTTTTGTGAGGTGCGGAATTGGCCTCTGGCCCTGAATTTCCCCCGAACGCCGTCCAGCAGCACAGCATGCAGCTCTTTCAGAAGATTCAAAGAAAAGGGACGGGCCTTCAATTCCTCTTCGGCCCGGCGCATGGCGCGCCGATAATTCATAATTTCTTCGATATCCCTGACACGAGATTCCTCGGCAGGAACTGCCCCGGCTTCGAATTTCAAGACCTCACCCAAGGTGGCCTGCGTGCCTTCGATCTTAGAGGATAACACGGCTTCCTGCGTCGTGAGGGGGGAAAGAAGGACATGAGGATTGGCAAGGCCATACAGAATGCCGTCATAATAAGCCAAGGAGCGATTCGCCCTGCCGATCAGGGGGATCAGAGCGTCCCACGGGATATTATCGATCGGAAGCTGTTGCGGTTCAAAGGGTTGCATATTGCCTCCAACAGATTATTCACAAGACAGCTTTCATATAACAAAATGTTGTCCTGCTATACACAAACCAAGATTGATTGTCAATACAAATAGTTCTGTTACATCACCTGCCCGCAGACAGATCGAAGGATAGGAAAACCCGGTGAGCCAGTTGGCAGACTGCACCTTACCGACAACAAAAGGTTTCACCAGCAGATGAAGGCGTAATCGATATCCGGGCAGTCCGATAAAACCTGCTTGAGTAGATCAGGGCGCTCCCCTAACCCTTTCCAGCTCCCGAAGGTAGAACGACTTTTCCGGGTGTAGAATGAAGGTGTTCAGTAGTTCTATTCGGCCTTTAGAGGAAAACAGTTTTTGCAGCATGGCCATCTCCGGTGATGGTCTTTATACATCATTTGATGGTTATATTACATCAATATTGCTCACCTTTGGCGAGGATAGTTCTATTGGTCATTCGGGCAAAACTGGCTTTCCTGTAATCCATTTGAATAGTCTTACGGCAATATGGTTTTCGAGTTGGTGAGTCAAGCCACGTAACGTTTTCCCTGTTATCCAATTATACCAACTCCAAATGACTGCTATGACAATCACAATAACAAATATAATCCTGTAAAAGATAAAATCCAAAGAATTTACAGTGAATAGCCCAGAAGCGGCGGCGGCGCCAAAGAGAAGCAAAATGCTTAATCCTACTATGAAAAAGTATGTTATCACCTTGGAAACAATCCGTGCCCGGCGCGATGCTGTCGACAAAACATCGGCTCGGTCTGTCTGCAGTTCCTCCTTTTTCTCCCCCAAAAGTCTTTCTCGCTCTAATTGTCGAGCGAGCATCTCCTGATGTGTATTTTTCTGGGTTTCCAAAAATCTTTTAGCTTCGGCTAATTCTTTCTCGATGCGGATTCGCTCCTCAGCATCAATTTTCTTTTGTTCTTCCACCAGATTTTGCTTGACGCGGTCAAGAATTTCTCTCAATCCGCTTCCCGTTAGCGCTTTCTCATCACCGAGTGTAAGATCCATTAGTTCCTTTTGTGCGAGAGGTGAAAGCCGAAGGATTGCGTGCTCTTGTTCTGATATACTCTCAGTGCTTCTAAGCTGATCCATCATCGCCACGTATTTGTTAAAAAGTTCTTTGCCCGGTTCGAGTGCCGCATAGCAAATGGCCAAGGTTTCCTTTTCGGGTAGTAAGGGACGCTTCAACGGAGCCTTGAGCCAAGCTACGTTGGCGAGACTGTAATCAGTGACGACGCTGGATACTTCTCGTGTTGAGTTATGAGTTTTTCCAAAGTCAAAGGCTGCTCTAGCAAAAGCAGAATTGGATGTGACAAAAACTGCCCCTGCATCTTCAAGGCGGGCTGGCGAAATAGACTGACGGAGAGCGTATATGCTTCGAACGGAATTAATGTCATATCTTACCCCATATTTTCCGTGATAGTGTACTTCATCTTCGAGGACATTTTGAAATGTACTTTCATCTATTTGAGTGTTGTGATTGCTGTATGTCGGCGTAGACAAAACTCGCACATGCAAAGGAGCCAATTTTTCCTCAAGCTGGCCGATCATAACCAGGAGGTCGGATAATGTGGTGTTCGTGTTGCGAACTTCACGCAATATTTTGGATGAAGCATGAGGATTGTCCAAATTTTCCGCAGCATACTCAAGGACCCCTTTAACTTCTTCAGACGTATGCGAAAAAATGGCAAGGCTTCCTTTTAGATCGCGAATAAGAGTGATAAGTTCCTGGGTGACTTGCCGCAGACCTTCGCCGTGGAGCCCCAGTAAATTTAAAATCAGAGGCGTGTCGAGATAGAATGTCACTCGACCAAACTTCTTCTCTAATGACTCAAGGTCTGGACATGTCAGCGCATTCGCGTACATTTGCCCTTTCACAAGGACGATGAAATCTTCAAATAATGGCCGGTCGTTTTCATAGACATGCTTAAGAAAGCGGCTAACAATGTAAAGTTCTTTTGAATCACCTTCAGGTACGATGGGCAAGGCTGTATTGAAAACATAACTCTTGAGGCAATCAACGGTAAAACGACCCAGAAAGGCTAGAATCGCTTTTGCAGCGTCATTATCGTCCCAAACCACCCCTGTTGATTGGACTGATGGGACAAATCTGCACAGCGAGTCATAAACGCGTTGGATTCTTGTGACCGCATCCCGACGTTTCTTACTTATGCCAACGTCAGGAAGATCTGCCACCGTGAAAAACACATCGTTTTCTTTTTGTAAGTAGCGACCATCTTTGGCCATTCTTCTCAGAACATGATGTACACCTTTTATTGGCACTTTTAGACCAAAATTTGCTTCTAGCAGCTGTGTCACCAATTCATCTGTTACGGCGTCTTGCCTGTGCGAAACAAGTACGTCCAGAATAAATGGGATGAGGTAATCGAGGTAGCTTCGTTGGCGCTCGTCAATATCAACCTTTAATATTGCAAGGCTTGTCAACGTGCGGGTCTGCTGAATAAGAATGGATTCTTTTGATTCTTGATATTGTGGCATTTTCACAATCCCTCCCTGCAGATGAAAATTATGAATTACCTAAACATCAACGAATGCGAGTGTTCGCAGTCACTCACAGCAATCTTTCATAATTGGATTGACATCCTTCCTTTTACACCCCATCCCCTTCCACGGCACCCAGGAGCAGATGGGCGGCCTCGACGTCCTTTCGCCAGTGGGTCATGGCCGAAGAAGGTTTATGAGAGAGAAAGTTCAGCAGGGCGATGACCGTCTGATGCTTGTCCCAGTAATTGGGGACCTCCTGCTTCAAATAATCCAGGCCGATGCGCGGATCGTCTTCTTCGGCGGTCTTGTAAACGGCAAAAAGGATCTGGCGCAGGAGCGAGCCGGCGAATCCCTCGCCGGTAAGATCGCGCCCTTTAAGTTCGCCGGGCGTCTTCAGGCGGGTCTGGTTGGCGGCACCGCTCCCCAAGAGATCCCGGTAATCGCGGATGCCGAAGCCGCGGGCAAACTCCTGATAGACGCCGTCACGGTATTCGCCGTGCGCTTCGATCTCAATGCCCTTAATATAGAAGCGCTCTTCGGGCAGGAGGCGCTTCCAAACGCCTGTCTCCAGGCCGTCTGGGACCAGAAAGTCGGAGGCGATCCGGACGGCGCTTCGGATCATGTCGGTCAGCGGCGAGGACTCGCCGGCGCGTCTGACCCGACGGAGTTCCCGTTCGACGTCGATGTCTTCGATGGCGCTGTAGGCCGTGACAACCCGCAGGGCGGCGGCGTAAGCCGCCAACTGGTAGTCCGAGTCGCCGAAATTCGGATCTTCTTTATCATCGATCTCCAGCATGGTTCTGAGCTGCCGCTGAACCTCGGCCTGAACATCCGGGTAAATGTCGGACCGGTCTCCCCGGAGAGCGCCCTTGCGCTTTCGGAGCACAAGAAGGACGGTGCCCTGAACGTACTTCCCCGTCCGGAAAGAGGTGTCCGTCTCCGTGGCAATGGTCCAGGCCGCCGTTACCCGAAGTCCCGCCGACCAGAGGATCAGGGCCAGATCGGCCCAGACCTCCACGTCCTGATGCGTAAACATGACCATTTGCAGACCGTTGTCCGGCATCTGCTCGGCCAGTTTCCGGTAGCACTCCACCATGGCGATTCGGAAGTTTTCGTCGGCTCCCTTGACGGCCAGAGCGCGCTTGCTGTCGCCGTACCATTTGGGAAAAACGACCGGCAGGCGCTCCTCGTACCAGGCCAGGAAGAGTTCGGAAAGCTCCTCGTAGTTGACGGCGTCGGCATAGGGGGGATCAGTAATCCAGAGATCTGAAGTATAGTCTGTCATCCTTGCATCCAAGGGGACAATTAGAGAAGTCTGCAAAATATTTAACCCTGGCAAATCAAAGAACCACACTGTGTTTAGTGCACTGTGTGCCCGGCAGGCGTAATTTGACAAAGTATTCAGTGCTTGATTGGAATAAGTTTGAACACTTTTTTCATTCGCGGCATGTGAAGTCCAACGTGATAATCGGGCACACCAATCTGCAATCCGACCGATACAAAGCAGAAGCGCCGCACCGACTTCCGGGGTCTTGGCTGTCTTAGCCGCCAGTTCCTGGAAGAGACCGATCATGAGCAACTGCCGGGGATTGTAGAGGTGGTGCCAGTGGGTCCAGCCCCGTGTTCGAATCGGTTCGTCCGTCTTGGCACCAGGTTCGATTTTCCTGCTGGGGATGAACCCTTTGGCCTGCCAATCCCTAAAGCGGCCCTTGAGGAGGCGCAGGACCTCGGCCTCCCGTTTCAGATCGGCCTCGGTCGGGGCCCGGTATCGTTTCTCGCCCGTTTCCGGGTTCACCCAACGGATGCAGTAGAGGCGCTCCTGGAGGGCATCATCCGGCCGCGGAACAATATCCTCGTTTTCCCAAAGCCGCAGCCCCTTGCGGCCCCGGAGGGCGTCAATGGGGGTGGCGGTCCGCATCTCCGGCGGAATGGGATTGCCCACCTTGTCCACGGGGCAGTGGATACCGTTGTCCCAGGTGTATTCCTTCTTAGCCTTTTCCATCTCTTCGGGGTTTACGTTCTGGAGGATCTCAATCCGGAAGGATTTGGTCGCCTTGTCCGGGATCAGTCGGGCGATGGTCCGAGTTTTCTGTCCAATAATCCAGGAAGGGGCAAGAGGAACCCGCCAGCCGGTTACGGGATCGGTCACCTCGATGCAGTAAAGGTAATAGTCGGCTTTCCAACCCTTGCCCACGATCTCGCCCGTGACTTCGTCCCGCCAGCCCTCATCGTTCCTTTCGATCCCCCATTCCTCGATCTGACGCCCCACGGCTTCATAGACCTGCGCCTGAACCTTTTTGATCTTCTTGGCGGTTTCAGCGACTCCGCCGATGAGGTGAATGGCGGCCCAGGTCAGCAGCGCCCCGACGGGGCTCAGATCCGCCCCATAGACGTCGCATCCCAGGACCGCTGCCTCAAAGGGGACGCTGCCGCCGCCGCAAAAGGCGTCACCAACACGGGGCGTGTGGCCGAAGCGACGCCGGCCCAACTCGTTGACCAGTTCGGTCAGGCTGTGGGCCTCCGTTCCCAGATGGGCGTTGATCTCTTGCCAGGCTGCATCCGACGGGCCGGCGATCTCTTCAGGCCGCACGCAATAAGAGAGCTTCCGGTCGTAACCCATGCGGTTGAAGGCACGATGCTGCATGTGTTCCCGGTCTTCCCGGGTTGCCGACCGCTTCCATTTCCATTTGCCGTTCTCGTGGATGAAGTAGAACTCTCTTTCCGTATCCGTGGCCAGTTCATAGACATCGGCGGCGGGGATGCTTCCCCGGAGGCGGTTCCAGAGGCCCTCCTCGTCCATTGTCAGCAGTTTCAGGAAGATCTCGCGATCCCGCTTCGGATCTTCAGAGGCCGGCAAAAGCAGTCCCAGAAGGGCCGCCCGGATCAGCACCAGGGGTTTGCGGCCCCACCACTTGCCCAAGCCCGTGAGGGTCTGGCTGTTGTTGGATTTGCGCTCCTTGTAGCTCTCCTTGGAAAGCAGGCTCACGGGAAACTGGGTTTCGATGAAGGTTAAATCCTGCATGACGTCTTTCTTGTTACCGGCTTCGGGGGACATGTCAGGCCCCGTTTCTTTTTTACTCATCGAAGAGGGAAACCTGTGGGGTTTTTATTGACGAGGTTTTCTTCTTTCTTTTCGGAACGGCGGAAGATGCGGCTGCTTCCGCCCTCGGGGTGCCCTTTTTTCGGGGCAGGGGAATCGGATCCGGCTCTTCCACAAATCGCTCGCCCGGCATTTCCGGAACCGGGTTTTCCGAAAAGGCGATCTTGATTGCCTTGCGCCAGCCCCGGTCCTTCCCCGCTTCCGCCTTGGTGAAGGTCGCATTGACGGTCGTATAGAGCCACCAGCGCTCCTCCGGCTCCAGGCCGGTCCAGTTGGCGATGACGTTGGGAACCAGGCTCTCGTCCATCTCTTCCACCGCCCAGGCCAGGAGGGTCAACTCCTTGCCGAAATGGGGGGGCAGGATGTTGGGCTGGCCCACTTTCCAGGCGACGGAGCGGTGGCCGTTGGCCCTGATCCTCGTGTTGAACTGGCCCCTGGCCGCATCCGCGATCCGTTCCCAGCGGTAGCGGTCCAGACGAACCTTGACGACGAGAGAACGGCCTGCGTCCTCGACGGCATCGGGCCCATCGTTCCATGCGAAGCGCTCTTCGACGGTCACGGCCTCTTCTTCGCTTTCCGGAAGGATGACGGCAAAATGGTGAGCCGACTCACCGGGATCGAAACCGAAACCGACAAACTGACGTTTCCTGCGGACCATCATCACTGGCGCACTTCCCCTTCTTTGAGCTCCGTCTTCAGATCGGCAACCATGTCGAGAAGCTGCTGCCCCGAATCAAACTTCAGGCCGGCGACGTCAATGCTCAAGATCCCTTCCGGAATGAATTCCTTGAGCAGGTCGGCGCCGCGCTCAAAACGCTCCACGGCGTGAAACTCTTCGTCCGGGGTGTTCAGCTCGATCCAGTGGGCATCCTTGGCAATGGTCAGACGGGCGCCGCCCAATTCCGCTTCGTGCTTCTTGGCCGTCTCCAGGAAGCGATAGGTTTCGCCCGTGGCGTCCTTCTTGAACCCGCGTCGCCAGACAGCGGCCTTGGCACGGTCAACCGCCGCGGCGGGATCGACTTTTCCCTGGGGCGCCGGAATGTTGACCGCCGGGGATTTGACGCCATCCCCCTCGGCAACGGCAAGAACGACCCGGCACTCCGCCGGGACATCAAAGGGCTTGTCGTAGGGCACGCCGGAGGTCTCGACGCCTGCGCCGTCGGTGGTGTATCGAATTCGGCCTGCGGGCAGAGCCTTCAGTTCACATTTGCGCTTCGTTCCCTCCTGATAAAAGCGGTGTTTGACAATGATCGTATTGGTCCAGGCGATCGGCTCGCCCGTGGCATGCTCGCCCGTCGAGTCAACGCAGAGAAAAGAAAGTTTCAGCGCCTTGGTCTTGAGGTCGTAATCTTCAAGCTTCTTTGAAGAGGTTGTTGCGACACTCTTCGTTTCCATGAAGACCGTGTCGCCGTTGACGGGCCTGATGCGCAGCGTGGCCATTCCCGTTCCCGCATCGCGGCTCAAGACCTGGATCTGGACCGAGGTGGCGGGCTTTTCGAAGGGCCCCTTCGTGATGTAGCCCATCATCTCCCGCCAGAGGTCCCGTTTAACCAGTTCGTCCTTCAGTTGGTCCAGGGCGTCGGGGTGGTGCCAGACCCACGAAGGGTCGGAAGCGGCCCGCTGACGAATGGCGCTCCAGGCGACCTCCTTGGTGTTTTCCGGCCAGAGCTTGCTTTCCACCCGGTTCCGGAAATTTCCGTCGGGGGCAATTTCGGTCGTGTATTTGTAGCATTCCTTGAGGGCCGCCAGAACCTGTTCTTCCCCTTTGTATTCGTTGGCGACATACTTGGGATCCAGATCCACCGCCACGAGGCCGTTCTTTGCCGGGTAATAGAGGATGGTAAAGGTCTCGCGGCAGGCCTGATAAAACCTGCCTTCCAGTTTGGTTCGGATTTCCGTGGCTTCCATGTACTGCGGATCGCTCTCCCGGACGCCCTCCTGATCCATCTCTCCGATAATGGTGCGGATGGCGCTCAGTTCGGCGGCGCGCTCCAGAACCGTGTCGTAGGCCTTGGCGGCGCCGGTCAGGAAACACACCCGGTTTTTGTAGGGCTGGTTCTTGTAGAACTCTTCGATGGCCGCATAGGAATCATCAGCCGGACGAAAAACGATCAATGTGACCGAATCGGCCTGAAGCTGGACCTGATCCAGAGCCGGCAAAGCCTGGATTTTCTGGTAGGCGGCGCGAGTGGTGACCTTGAACATGTCGCCCAGCCGATCGCGCAATTCCTTTTCCCGCTGCTCCCTAAGCTTGTTCCGGGCATAGGTGGCCACCTTGGCTTTCAGGTTTTCCACGTTCTTGAAGAAAAGCTTTCCATCGCGTGAGACATGAAGATACCAGGCATCCGCCTGAAGGCGGTCGAAAATGCCGCGCAGCTTGACCACATCGCGCTCCGGGGCCGCGAGGTAACCGAGGATTTCCGAACGGCTGAGACCGAGGACGGGATTTGTGGCCGTTGAGAGAGAGGAAAGAAAAATCAGTTTGGCGATGTCCTGGGCGTCCGAAGAGGAAACGCCGTCAATCTGCTGGGCCAGGGCGCTGCCGCCTTCCGCGGCGATGTCACGCGCCACTGCGACCTCAAGGCCCGCATTGATTTGCCGGATCTCTCCCAGCATGGAAGCGTCCTGGAGATCAAAGGCGTGGGGGCCGATAAGACCCTGCCGGGCAGCTGCGCCGGAATTCCAGAGCCGGGAGACGATGAGCCGCATGATCCGGATCAGGGCGCGGGTCTGCTGAAAGCCGCGATTCTCCTTGAAGCGGGCGTACAGATCGCGGATCGCCGGGTGAAAGGGATAGGCATTCCGGATATCCGTTTTGAGCTGATCCGGGGATACCTCCGAAAGACCCATCTTCCTTGCATTGTCCACGGCGGCGCCATATTCGTCGGCTATCGCTGCGATGTCGGAAGCGGAAGGGATTTTCTCAAAGATTCGGGTTCTCAGAATGTGATAGATTTCATTGGTATTGATCTTGACCGGATCGATCCGAATGACGTTGCGGTTGACTTCCTGCTCCAGATCGCTGAGCGATTGCAAGGCCTGGGTAATGGACGCGCTGCCGGCCGCATAGGCGGTGCCGGACAGGTCGGTGATAACCACGCAGGCCCGGGGAAGCTTGTTGCTGTTGACGGCCACCAGCAGGTTGGCCAGGGCGATCTCCGTCAAGCGGTCCAGATAGGTGTCCCCCACGGCCACGGCACGGGCGGCTTCGAAATAGGGCGGCAATTCGTCAAGAAGAATGAGCACCGGTTCCCCCCGAAGGAGCTCCACCCATCTGTTGGGATCGGGCGGTTTCAGGGGGCTGTAAAATTCGTTGAAAACGGCTTTGCGATTGAGCTGCTCCGCGACCTCTCCCCAGATGCCGAAGGGGGTGCTGGTCTTCCGGCCGCTGAAGGCCACGACCGTTACCGCGCCCATATTGCCTGGCTTGAAGAAATCGGCCATGACCCGCTTGCGGTATTTCGGGTGTTTCGCGAGGAGTCCCAAGGTGATCAGGTTATGCGTCTTCCCTCCGCCCATCGACTGGCTGAGAAGAAACGTGCCGGAGGCGCTCGCGGTTTTCCCTTCCAGGCGATTGAAGGCCTCCGTCAGGAGGACGCGCATACCTTCGGTCACGTAGTTCTCGGAGAAAAAGTCATCGGGGTCAATGGCGGGCAGATCGTCCAGATTGTAAACCGTGTCCAGGCGGGCCTTGTCAAAAACCGAAGCCCTGGGTTTGCACAGATCCGTGAGTGTTTTCATAAATTTCTCCCCTTCTGCGAATATCTTTTACCAGGCAAGACTTTCAGGCTCTGAACGTACGTTCCTTTTTAACCTCCGTAAACTGCCCGTGGCATTTGTCATTTTTCTCTATTGGGTGCAAATAAAATCAAAGGCAAAAATCACGGGAAACATACATGATATATTTCCTTTTATCAAGGCATCACCCTCGGATTTGTAAAAACATCTCTCTATTGTTACACCTGCGCATTAGAAATTCGGTAATCACTGGACTCGTGCCGTTTTTCCCGCCAAAACGATGGTTCAGCAATAAAAAACCCGCTGCTTTCAGCGGGTTTTTGGACTACCGAGGATGTCTTCGGATGATCTGCTGGCGGAGAGTGGGGGATTCGAACCCCCGTAGGAGCTTGTGGCCCCTAAATCGATTTCGAGTCGATCCCGTTACGACCACTTCGGTAACTCTCCGAATGAAGGACTGTTTAAAAAAACGGTAGAGACGCCGTCTGAAGCGCCCCTACCTTTTATTTATGGCGGAGAGAGCGGGATTCGAACCCGCGGTACACCTTTGTGGGCGTACACACGATTTCCAGTCGTGCTCCTTCGGCCTCTCAGACATCTCTCCGCGCTTCATGCGCTTATCGAGCCGGCTTCTACCCTCTTTTCCTTAAAAAATCTACTCAAAATTTCTCCGCATTCCTCCCGAAGGATTCCCTCCGTCACCTCCACCTTGTGATTCAGGCGGCTGTCGTGCAAAACACGGTAGAGGGAAAAGACCGCGCCGGCCTTCGGATCGCGCGCGCCGAACACCACCCGCGCCAGCCGCGCCTGCA
>Ga0209719_1003394_pt1 | contig 14561 bp, 8 predicted proteins | sample AD_JPNAS2_MetaG_FD_184421 | JGI IMG/M metagenome (GOLD analysis project Ga0209719, IMG submission 184421) | Active sludge microbial communities of municipal wastewater-treating anaerobic digesters from Japan - AD_JPNAS2_MetaG (SPAdes) (version 2) | ecosystem: Engineered > Bioreactor > Anaerobic >...
CGATGACCGAATTGAGGTGCAAAATCCCGGTGGATTGTACGGAAAAGTAACTCCGGAGAACTTTCCGAATGTCAGCGACTACCGAAACCCGTTTATTGCCGAAGCAATGAAGGTGTTGGGTTACGTTAATCGATTTAGTCGTGGCGTGTATCGGGTGCAAAAAGAGTTGGTCGAAAATGGTAACGGCAAAGCTGTTTTTGATTTTTCATTGGTAACGGCTTTTAGGGTAATAGAAAAGGTTTCAGATAAGTATTTGGAAGAAGGTTTCGGAGCAGAAACTACCCAAGAGACTACCCAAGAAACATCCAAGAAAAGCCCAAGAAAAGCCCAAGAAAAGCCCAAGAAAAATCGAAGAAGAAATAGTAATAATTATGGGAAATAATCCCCAAATTACAAGAAAAGAACTTGCCGAGAAATTAGATAGAACAGAGGACAGCATTCGTTATTACCTACGAAAAATGACCAAGCAAGGCATCATTAAGCATGAAGGTCCAACAAAATCAGGAAAATGGGTAATAAAAAGAGTTTGACTCTGTCTTGAGTCAAACTCTTAGTTAAACGAAATTGTTTCAAGCATTTATTTATTAGAAGCTACATATCGGAGCAACTCATAGGGTCTGTCTGTTTGAATTATTCGTGCCCCGTTGTCAATTAACCATCCCCATGTTTCATCTTCTTTACCTTCCTCAACGGCTTTGTCGTCATCGTGCCCTGCGTTCAATGACGGCCAAAGTGAATTGAGCCAAATTTTGGCTTTCTTCTTTTGTAAGTACTGCAATCTACGTAACACATCGGGGCTAAGCGTATTGAAAGTGCATTCAAATGCTGCCGGTTTTATCGTTAAATAATCTTCTATGATTTTGTCTGCATCGGAATTGTCAATCGCTACAATGGGCATGTAAAGCACTTTACTTAGAATCTCTTTGTTTTCTGCTTCTACTTTCGACAAGGGATGACCTGATTTGATAACCACTTGCCTTGTCGTTCCAGTTTTCTGTAAAAGTTGGTAAACATCATTGAAGTAGTCGTATCCTTTATCGATATTGATTAATATTTTTCCTTTGCAAAGCTGTAACACTTCCTCCAAAGTTGGGATGGGGTGTGTTGTAACACGCCCCAATCCGTTTTTAAGTCGAAATTCCTTTAATTCAGCCAGTGTGTAATTTTCCGGGTTTCCTTTTCCGTTAGTTGTTCTGTCGATGGTCTTGTCGTGCATGATGATTAGATGTCCGTCTTTTGATTTCTTTAAGTCGAGTTCAATCATATGTACGCCATTGTCAATGCAATTTTTGAAAGCCTGCAGGGAATTTTCAGGTGCGTTTCGCCAATCACCTCGATGTGCCACAACCAAAATCTCATCCGTTTCGACATCATTTAATATCGCGATTAAAGAATCTACTCTTGTTTGAGCAGAGGCACAGCCAATAAGCGATACAAATACCGCGAAAAACAAAGTTCTTTTCACCACAAATTAATAACCGGTATTTTGATACATCTTTTCAGGATTCAGTTTCACTTCATCAAAAGGAATCGGATAATATATGTCTTTTATACCAAAATTTTGAAGATTGGAAATTCCATAGTCATTTTGATTTTTGGCATGCATATATGTAACTAATTCATCGGGAGTGAAGAAACGAAGCAAATCATACCAACGGTGGTTTTCAAAAGCAAGTTCTACCCTTCTTTCGTGTAAAATCGCAAGTTTCAGCGTAGGATATTTACTTTTGTAATCGCTGTTGCTTTGCATAGTTTCGTAAGTTGGTACACCTGCTCTATTTCTTACTTGATTTAAATATTCAATGGCTTTTTCAGTGTTGCCCGAATACATTTCAACCTCTGCTAACATTAAAATAATATCGGCATAGCGCATTAATATCCAATCATTTCCACCGTATCCCAATTTTCCGGCAGCATCACTGGTATCACGATATTTGGTGATAATGTAATTTCGAGCAACAGGATTCGTTGCATATTTCACAGACCAGTCCTTGCGGGGGTCGTTTTCTTCGTATTCTTTTACTAAATCCGGATTTACAAAATTACCGGAACCGCTCGATTTATATTGAGAATTGATAGTCTCACCTTTTGCCTGATTGTTTCGTGCTACTGCAGAGCTGTAGTTTTTATCGCCCTGTATATATACTATTTGGAATATGATTTCGGGGCATGTCGATTTTTTATCCACATTAAAGACATCTGAATAAGGAATTTCGCTCAGGTCATTGAATTTTCTCATTCCATACGAAGCGGATAAGTATTGTTTAGCTTTTGACAGATAGGAAGCTTTATTTTCCGATTCTAATGTAGTGTACATGGTTAAGTACACCTGACCCAACAATCCGTTTATTGCTGCTTTGCAAGTTCTTCCTTTTCCCGAGACAGGCTGAATATCAGGCAAATTACCATTTAATGCCTCAGTCAAGTCTTTTGTGATTTGCTCATAAACTACTTCCTTTTTTTCTCTAAAAGTATGAGCTGCTATCTCATCGGTTGTTTGCAAATAAGTCGTTACCAAAGGCACATCTCCCCATTTTCTTACCATATGAAAATAAACCAGAGCTCTGATAAAAAGAGCTTCTGATTTGTGGATGGCTTTTGCTTCAGGGCTTTCAAACACCACAGATTCTATTCCGGCTAAAGCGAAATTTGCTCTGCTTATAGCCTCAAAGTGATCATCCCAATGTCTTTTTAAATAAGTATTACTGGGTAGCAACGAAAAATCCGTGAACTGAAAAGGTTCTCCGGAGGACGATTGATTATCCAGCCTTCCCATATTGTCTGAGCGCTCTTCGGTATAAGTCGTGCTGGTCTCACCCAATAAGTAGCCGCTTCTTAAAGCTAAATATGCTCCATTTACAGCTCTGACTACATCGTTTTCATTTTTGAAATAGGCCTCTACAGAAGTTTTATTAGGATTTTCCTGATTCAGAAAATCCTCGCATGCAAAAGAAATCAGCAGAACTCCTATCAATATAATTGCCTTTATAAAAATATTATGTTTCATTTTAGTAATGTATTATTATGTGGTTAGAATGTAAGTTGAATTCCAAAGTTATAGGCACGAACTAAGGGATATTTTCCATAGTCCACTCCGGGAGTTAGGTTGGCCCCATTGTTGTAGTCCACTTCCGGGTTATATCCTTTGTATTTGGTTAAAGTAAAAGGATTGTCTATTGCCAGATAAAGCCTTAGCTTTTGAATGTTATTGCGAGTGTATTTAGTAATAGCGGGCAATGAATAACCTAAAGTAAGATTGGTCATTCTCAAAAAAGAACCATCTTGCAGGTAGAAAGTGGATAAGCGTGTGCTATTACTCTGAGTACCACCTCTCGATGCTTTATAAATTCTACCGTTTCCGGGATTTTGTTCGTTTCTGTAACGTTGTGTTACTTCTTTATATTGATTACCGGAACCTTCCATGTTGAAGATGTAATAATCTTGTCCGTCCAAAACTTCATTTCCTACCGAGCCATTGAATGATGCGCTTAAGTCGATGTTTTTATAACGTCCGTTGATATTAATTCCAAAAATAAAGTCCGGATGCGGAGAGCCAATAATAGCTTTATCATCATCATCCACTACACCGTCACCGTTAACATCTTCGAAGTAAAGATCTCCGGGTTGCAACTTGATACTTTGAGACAAAGAACGAGCAGGTCCTTTTAGTTTGTATCCTTCCGGAAATGATTTGGTAGCTTCGTTGTAGTGCTTATCATCTTCTGCAATATTAGCCATATCCGACTCTCTTACAATACCTAACACTTTAAAGCCATAGAACATTCCAATTGGTTGTCCTTCCATGGTAATATGAGTTTTGTATGAACGTTCTGCTCCGTTGGTAATAATTGTGCTGGCACCTCCTAAGTCAAGTACTTTATTTCTGTTTGCAGAGGTGTTTGCACCTATTGTCAGATCATAATCTTTGTGTGCTAAAATCCGTCCGTCAAGTTGCAAATCAAAACCTCTGTTTCTAATCTTAGATTCTCTCAGATTGGTGAGCATCTTTGTTGAACCTGATAGAGCTGAAATCGTTTGGTCGAAAAGCAAATCAAATGTCAAACTATTATAATAGTTAGCGGATACGGCAAGTCGTCCATTAAAAAGACTTAAATCTGCACCTGTATTAAATTGAGATGTAGATTCCCAACCCAAATATTCATCTTTAAAGTCCAAAGGATACATGGCCGGAGCAAGCGATCCATTTCCAAACACAGTACCTTCAGGAGAACTCATTACCTGAATAAAATTATAGTTTCCTATATCGTTATTACCACTTCGTCCCCAACTAGCTCTCAGTTTCAAGATTGAGTTGTTGCCGAATGCATTTTTGTAGAAAGGTTCATTGGATATATTCCATGCTGCAGATACAGAAGGGAAATATCCCCAACGATTTTTCGGTCCGAACAAAGAAGAAGCATCGCCACGGAAAGAAGCCGTTAAGTAATATCTGTTTTGATAGTTGTAGTTTAATCGAGTAAAATAAGAAATAATCGTCCAAATCGATTTACCGGTACTATTCGTAAGAGATAGATCACTCGGATCTGCACCGTGTCCTGTTACTTCTGTTATGTGGTCATCCTGAAATCCCTTAGCATTAACTTCCAGTACGTCATTTTTATGATATTGAAGCGAATATCCGGCTACTCCGCTGAAGTTATGAATATCATTAAAAGATTTGTTGTAGTTTAACGTGAACTCTCCCAGGTAGTCGCTTACGTTCGTGTTCTTTGCACGGGCATAAGCAGCCGCTATAGCTTGGGGAGAATAGGGTGGATATCTTCCGCTTGATAAGCTGGTAGGTTGATAGAATTCGTATTTCTCCGTAAAATTGTAAGTCCCTAAATTTGCTTTGAGAAACAGATTATCAACAAGTTCATAGGTTCCAAACACATTATAAGTATTTCTTACCCCATTTCTATTTATTTTGGTTTCAGATGCCAATGCCACAGGGTTTTCAATTGATTGCAAAGCGTACATGCTTGACATGGAGCCCATTTCATTTTTGGCAAATGAACCGTCTTCATTGTAGGGTTTAAAAATAGGAGCATATACCAATGCACCCAAAATAGGTCCTATATGGAAACGTCCTTCTCTGACTTCCCTATTCCAAGTTGAAGTAGAAGCGAGGCTGGTTCCAACCTTCAGTCGTTTATTCACGTCAATATCAATGTTGCTACGTACATTTAAACGCTTCTGTCCGGTTGTAACAATAATACCTTCCTGGTCTTGATAACCTAAACTAATTTGATATTTCACTTTATTTGAACCGCCGGATATGGATATGTTGTGTCGATGCGTTGGAGCATTGCGGTAAAGTTCATCTTGCCAATCGGTATCGTATTCCGGTTTTAAAACTTTTTGATTCTCAAAATCATATAGGAAATCCGGAATATTCACCCCGCTATTACTGGCTCCTAATCGCTCAGCTCTTTTTTCATTTGTATCACTAAACATAGAGTCATCCCAAGCTTTACCGGCATTAACCATCAGGTTTTTATAGTTATTGTTACGTCCATCAACATACAATTCTGCAAACTCCATAGCGTTAAGCATATCTATTTTCTTTGCCAGTTGTGTAATGCCGAATTGATATTCGTAACTTACTTGAGTTTTACCCTCTTTTCCTCGTTTGGTTGTGATAAGTACAACACCACCGGCAGCACGAGAACCGTAAATAGCTGCAGATGCTGCGTCTTTTAACACTTCTATCGATTCGATATCGTTGGGGTTAAGAAAGATATCTTCGTTGCTGGGATATCCGTCAATTACGTATAAAGGATCGGAACTGGCGTTAATGGAGGCTGTACCTCTAACCCGAATTTTAGTTCCAACATAAGGAGCTCCACTCACTTGTGATATTTGAACTCCCGGAACTTTACCAACCATACTTTGTCCCACTGAAGGAGTGGTTAAATTAAGCTCTCCGGCCTTAATACTAGCTACAGCCCCTGTCAAATCGGTTTTTCGCATGGTTTGATAACCCACCACTACCATCTCTTCAAGCTGTTGTACATCTTCTTCGAGTACAATCCTAATATTGTTGGCATTTTCAATGGGGACTTCTTGCGTAATGTATCCAATATAAGACACAACGAGAACGCCATTACGATTTGAAACTTGTAATGAAAATTTCCCATCCAAATCACTTATGATACCGTTAGTTGTTCCTTTTTCTATGATGTTGGCACCAATAATCGGAGCATTTTGTGCGTCCACTACGATACCTTCTATCACACCATATTGTACAACATCTGCATACGACAAATTACTAAAACTTAAACAACCAATTAGCAATAATGCCGGTAGGAGTTTGAAACTCCTTTTATTACAATAACTAAAACTATTAAAACTATTCATAAACATAAAGAATATAAATGTAAATAATTAAATGTACGTTAATCAAAATTCCTATTAAGGGTCCAATGGTTCAATGGGATTTATCTGAAGAGCATTCAGTTGCGGATAAAGTTCTACAAAGTGGGCACTAACTCTTTTTTTCAGTACGTAGGGAACTAAACCAAGTTCGCGCTTACATCTTTCAGCAAAAGCATCACTCGATACAGAATTAATGTGTCGCTCTGACGAAGTAACTAACATGGGTTTTGCTGTTGGAATACCATTTCGGATGATAATTCGGGATGTATTGCGAATATTAGAAGTGGTATGACGAGCATGCGGCTCTATAATAATGTTGTTTTCAGGAATGTTAAACCTGTCCATAAGATATTGTTTCATATGGTAGGCTTCAACATTTCGGGTTTTGAAAGGATATACTTTACCTCCTGTTACTATTATAAAGGGAGCAATACCCTCCTTGTATTTTTCCGCTGCAATTCGCAATCTGATTTTACCACCGGGGTTTAACGGGAAGTCGTAATTATCGGGACCGGAGCCAAGAACAATCAACGCCGAATAGGGATAGTCGTCCCAATTGATGGTTTTTATTCTTTCGTAAGCTGCTCTGTTATCATTTTTCCATAACGGTTCATAAACAACAGCTTCGTCACGGTCATTTATATCGAGTAATACCTCTGAAGCCAAATATGGTATATGATAAAATAAAAAATTGTCTTCCGATTCAAATACGATCAGAGCTTTGGTTAATAGCATTAACTCTCGATGTTTTTTGCCGTTTACCGGATAACTTATCGAGTCTATACCCGGATAATAGGGTTTGACGCCAATTCCATACACATCGATAATGCGGTTCATGGCTTTTGCATCTTGCTCCCAAATCTTTTTAATATTTTCTGCCTCAGAAGATTTGTTCACTAAAAGATAATAGCACCCGGATGCCACAATGTGATTTTTGTAAAGCTCCTTAAGTGCCTGTTCTTTTTCGTAAAACTCGGCTAACCTGTCTGCAATTAACTTGATTTCCCCCTCAGTAAACTTTAAGGCATTGCTGATAGCAACTGGAGTATCCTCCGACTTGGTTAATTGCAAGTACTTTTCTTTCGCTATTTTGCTTAGTGTACCGTCTGCTGCAAAAACATCTTTCAGCTCTGACGATTCATTTAATAATAGAGTAAAGTAAAAGTTTTTCGACTCTATCTTATCAGGATGAATTAACCTGTAACCGACATAAGGTTTGTTTTCTTGAGCAGAAACTAAAAACAAATACGAAGTAATAGCAATTAAGAATCCTAATGTAATTTTTTTTTGTCGCATAGCTTGTTGTTTTTATTCGCAACGAAAATAGGATAATCGAGTTACGTCGTAATTGAAGAAATATGAAAGTTCTGCTTCGGATTAATTACATTGTAAAGGCTAAAAAACCACGGCCTGGAAAAGTTGTGATTTTTTTTATTTACCTTAAAATTCCACCCGAGTTTTCTCCTGTGCGTTATCCGGAGCGTATTTAGATGTGAGTTAATCCGCCGATGCAGTGAAAGTGCCGGACTAGGTCAATAGGCTTAGTCGTGGTGTGTATTGAGAAAGTCAACTTTTTTCGACATGAAAAAATAGCATGTTAAGAAAAGTCGATTTTCTTAACACGAGAGATGTGATATGTATAAAAAATCTCATTTTCTTTACATAAGGAATACGATATGTTTAAAATAATCGTGTTGGGGGTGTAATTAACAAAAATCAGATATATTTCATCGGCTAAAGCATCTTAAACACCCACATACTTGCCCAAAAGGAAAAAGAAAAGAACAACAACCAAAAAAAATAGCGGCAAGACGAAGGTCTTGCGCTATTTTTTCGCTTATATAACTATTGACTGTTTTTGATTACAATTTACTTCACTTCCTCGAAATCCACATCGGTTACGTTGTCGTCCTTGCCGGCGTTTTCCTGAGGGGCACCCTGAGGTTCCTGTGCCGGGCCGGGTTGGGCGTTGGATTGGTTGTACATTTCCTGCGATGCAGCTTGGAAGACACTGTTGAGCTCGGCGGTGGCGGCGTCGATGGCGGCCAGGTCCTGAGCTTTGTGGGCTTCTTTGAGCTTATCGAGGGCGGCCTGAATCTCGGTTTTCTTGTCGGCCGGCAATTTGTCGCCCAGTTCTTCGAGTTGTTTTTCGGTCTGGAAGATCATGCTGTCGGCGGTATTGAGCTTGTCGATGCGCTCTTTGGCCTTGGCGTCGGCTTCGGCGTTGGCCTTAGCTTCTTCTTTCATGCGCTGTATATCGGCGTCGGTCAATCCGCTGGAAGCTTCGATACGTATGCTTTGTTCTTTACCGGTGGCCTTGTCCTTGGCGGATACGTTCAAAATGCCGTTGGCATCGATGTCAAAAACAACTTCAATTTGAGGCGTACCGCGGCGGGCGGCGGGAATGCCGTCCAGGTGGAAACGTCCGATGGTTTTATTGTCTTTAGCCATGGGGCGTTCGCCCTGCAGGACATGGATCTCAACCGAAGGCTGATTGTCGGCAGCCGTAGTAAAAATTTCCGATTTTTTGGTCGGGATGGTGGTGTTGGATTCGATGAGTTTTGTCATGACACCTCCCAGGGTTTCGATACCCAACGAAAGAGGTGTTACGTCGAGCAACAGCACGTCCTTGATGTCTCCCGACAAAACGGCTCCCTGAATGGCAGCTCCTATGGCAACTACTTCGTCGGGATTAACACCCTTGGAAGGAGCTTTGCCAAAGAATTTTTCGACCAGTTCCTGAATAGCCGGCACACGGGTAGATCCGCCCACTAAAATAACTTCGTCTATATCGGAAGGTTTGAGTCCGGCATCGGACAGGGCCTTGCGGCAGGGTTCCAGGCAAGCCTGAATGTATTTGTCGGCCAATTTTTCAAACTGGGCACGGGTAAGTTTTTTTACCAGGTGCTTGGGTATACCGTTTACCGGCATAATATAAGGCAGATTGATTTCAGTAACGTTGGAGCTTGAAAGCTCGATCTTGGCTTTTTCGGCAGCTTCTTTAAGGCGCTGCAAAGCCATAGGATCTTTGCGCAGGTCCACGTTTTCGTCTTTGATAAATTCCTCGGCCAACCAATCGATGATGGTCTGATCAAAGTCGTCGCCACCCAGGTGAGTGTCGCCGTTGGTGGATTTCACTTCGAACACGCCGTCGCCCAATTCCAGGATGGATATATCAAAGGTACCGCCGCCCAGGTCGAAGACGGCAATCTTCATGTCTTTGCTCTTTTTGTCGAGCCCGTATGCCAAAGCGGCAGCGGTAGGCTCGTTGACAATACGTTTTACCTTGAGCCCGGCAATCTCACCGGCTTCTTTGGTAGCCTGACGCTGAGAGTCGTTAAAGTAGGCCGGCACGGTGATAACCGCTTCGGTCACTTCGTGTCCCAGGTAATCCTCGGCTGTCTTCTTCATTTTTTGCAGTACCATGGCCGATATTTCCTGCGGCGTGTAGTTTCTGTCTTCGATCTGTATGCGAGGGGTGTTGTTTTCGCCCTTGGTGACTGTGTAGGGCATACGTTTTACGTCGGTTTGAACATTATCGAAACGTTCTCCCATAAAGCGTTTGATGGAAGAAACGGTGTGTTTCGGATTGGTAATGGCCTGTCGTTTGGCCGGATCACCTACCTTGCGTTCTCCTCCATCGATGAATGCTACGATAGAAGGAGTGGTTCGTTTACCTTCACTGTTGGCTATCACTACCGGATCGCTGCCTTCCAACACGGCAACGCAAGAATTGGTGGTTCCTAAGTCTATTCCAATAATCTTTCCCATAATTATAATTCTTTATTCGTTTGAAATTTTTTCTAATCTGTTTGTCTGTAAATCTTTGTTGATAATCAAGTTGTTTTTTGGTAATCACCTATCCTTTCTCAAAAGTCGTGCCATGGGGTCAACAAAACAAAATCTGCCGAATTGTGGCAGAAGCGCTGACAATTCGGCAGATTATATGAATATAAAAATGGGAAGTGCTTAGTCGTTCATAGAGGCCAGAAACTCTTCGTTGCTCTCTGTTTTTTCGAGACGGTCTTTCAAAAATTCCATAGCTTCGATGGGGTTCATATCCGACAAATAACGGCGCAATATCCAAAGCCTGTTCAAGGTGAGCTGATTGAGAAGTAAATCTTCGCGGCGGGTGCTGGATGCCAGAATGTCAACGGCCGGATAAATCCTTTTGTTGGACAAGCGGCGGTCAAGCTGCAGTTCCATATTGCCGGTGCCTTTGAATTCTTCGAAAATGACTTCATCCATTTTGGATCCCGTTTCGGTCAATGCCGTGGCAATGATGGTAAGACTGCCTCCGTTTTCGATGTTACGGGCGGCTCCAAAAAAGCGTTTGGGTCTGTGTAGGGCGTTGGCATCAACACCTCCCGACAAAACCTTACCCGAAGCGGGCGACACCGTATTGTAGGCTCTGGCCAGGCGGGTAATGGAGTCGAGCAGTATCACCACGTCGTGTCCGCATTCTACCATACGTTTAGCTTTTTCGAGCACTATGCCGGCAATCTTGACATGTCGTTCGGCCGGTTCGTCAAAAGTGGATGAAATCACTTCGGCTCTGACGCTGCGGGCCATGTCGGTGACTTCCTCGGGACGTTCATCTATAAGAAGAATGATCATATACACTTCCGGATGGTTGGCCGCAATGGCGTTGGCAATATCCTTCAGTAAAACGGTTTTACCGGTTTTGGGTTGGGACACAATCAATCCTCTTTGCCCCTTGCCTATGGGCGAAAACATATCTACCACCCTAACCGAAGTATTGGCATAGGCTTTTGTGCCGGTAAGATTGAATTTTTCTTCGGGAAACAGGGGAGTTAAATGATCGAACGACAGGCGGTCTCTAACGTATGAAGGATCGCGTCCGTTGATTCTTTCGACCCGTACCAGCGGAAAGTATTTCTCTCCTTCTTTGGGCGGACGGATAGGTCCCAGAACCATATCGCCGGTTCTCAGACCGAATAATTTGATTTGCGATTGTGAAACGTAAATATCGTCGGGCGAAGACATGTAATTGTAGTCGGAAGAACGCAGAAAGCCGTAGTTTTCCGGCATAATTTCCAAACAACCGCTACCCATAAGGATGCCTTCGAATTCAAAAATCTTTTCTTCTTCGGTTTTGGGCGAACGTTGACTTTTATAGCCGGCGTTGTTGCCCTGATGTTTTTGTTGACGACCCTGGTTGTAGGTGTCCTGTGCTTTAGGAAGCAATCCGGCCAGTCTCCTGGCCTCGATCAAAGCCTCTTCGTCTGCAGTCTGCAGAGAGGGTTTCTCTTCGGTATCGATTTGAGTGCTTTCGGTGCTTAATTCTTCGTCGGTGCTTCCTTCGTACAAAGCTCCTGCCTGTGTATCTTCGGGAGCACGTCCTTTTTTGGGAACGGGTTTGTCTTCGGCAGAAGGCTTGTCATCGGAGGAAGCTTTTCCTGTTGGGGTTTTTCCGCCTTCGCCGGCCGGCTTACCGTCTTCTTTTTTATATCCGGAAGCACTGCGTTTTTGCTGCTTTTGAGCTTCAGTAGCATCTTTTGCCGCAGAACTCTTCTTTGTTTGTGTAGCCTTATCTTCTTGCCGGACTTGCGCATCTTGCTCTTTCGTTGCGTCGGAAGCCTTGGAAGATTTGCTCTTCGAGCTGGTCTCCTGGGCGGTCAAAGTTGCGGTTTCCGGTGCACCCTCTTCGTCCGGTTTCTTTTTCCTGGGGCGGCCGGGCTTTCTGGGTTTTTGCTCCTCGCTTTGTGTTGCAGCATCGCCGGAAGTAGTTGTCTCTTTTTTTGTCACTGTTTCTTTTTTCTGTGTGGAATCCTTTTTCTGTACCGGATCTTTTTTCTGCGCTGAGTCTTTTTTATCTGCACTCGTCCGGCTTGCCTTTTTGCTCAGTACTTCTTTTTGTATAACATCCAGATCTGTTACGGGCAAAGCAGAAGACAGAAGATTCTTATCCTGTTGTGTCTTTTTTGACGAGTCGGATGGATTGCTTTCTTTGGCCTTATCTTGTTTTTCGTTTTTGGGAATTCGCTTGCGCTTGCGACGCTCGTCGGCGGCATTTTCTTTCATTTGGGCCACTGTGCGGCTGGCCGACTGAAGTGCTTGTTCATCCAGAATGGCGTATATCAAAGCTTCTTTGGATGAACTGTCCACTTTTTTAATGTTAATGGATTTTGCAAGCTCTATAAGCTCTTGCAAACTCTTTGCGTTGAGTTGCACAATATTGTAGTTGGGCATAAAAAGAAAAGAAAAAAACTATATGTTATTTTGATGACGTGAGGCAGAAAATGCCTTCGTGAAGGAACGCCGCAAAGGTAATTAATTTATTTGTTTCGACAAAATAAAATATCGCCGGGCGGGCTATTTAAGTGCATTATAACAGACTAAAACAATAAATGCGTTTTGTTGAGTTTGTTACCCGATAACGATGATCAATACGCTCTCCCAGCACCCAGACAATGTCCTGGCCGGATATGAGGAGCCAGCAGGACTCTTTTTGGAATAAATTCTTTTTGGAATCGCAAAAATAATCGCTGAGCAATTTACGTCCTTGCATCCCCAAAGGCACAAAACTATCTCCGGGCCTGGGTCTGCGCAAAAACAAGGGAAATTGCAGTTTACCGGCATCCAGGCAGGCACAGGCGGACGAACGGGGAAAGGCTTGGCCGGCTTCCAAAATCGCCATCTTCAGCTTTACCGGCTCCGTCCAGACAAATACACCCTCTTTCAATTCATAAACACCTTGATCCCGGGCTTTTTTCTCGCTCAACAAAAAGCTCCCCCGGTCGAGCAACAGGCGATGAGTTTCCGAAAAATACTGCTTGCCGCTCTGCCCCTTTCGCCTCGTCCAGATTTGTTCCACGCTGCGGAAATCAAAGCCGTAGCCGGAAAGCCATTCGTAAAGGATATCGGCGGCTAAGGGCTCCTGTTCCAGGGCTGAGATGCTGAGAGTCGTGTATTCCTCAAGGTCGTTTTCTGTCGGCGCAGTCACTTTTGTTGAGGCTTTAAAACTACCTGCTAAAGAGGGGGTTATCGATATGGGGGTTTCTGAAAAATCATTTCTCTGTGCATCAGGAGACGGGAAGGGCACCGTTATCGATATGGGGGTTTCTGAGAAACCCTGTTGTCCGTCCCGAATAGCATGTTTCAGGTTTAGTCTTTTCATCGCCTCCGCTATGGCTTGCTCATATAGAGCTGCCGGAGCGCCCAAGTGCTGCATACTTCGGAATATAGCCGCGGCAGCCGAAGGTTCTATGCTTTGGAGCAAAGGAAGCACCTGATGGCGTATTTTGTTGCGCCGGTAAACTATTCCCTCGTTGCTGCTGTCGGTGACAAACGAGAGTTTTTTATGTTCCAGCCACGACAAAATCTCCTGCCTGTCTGCGCAAAGCAAGGGTCTGACAACCTTGCCCTGAACGGGGCTGATGCCCTTTAGTCCGCGAATTCCGCTGCCACGCAAAAGATTGATAAAAAAGGTCTCTATGCTATCGTCGATGTGATGCCCTACGGCTATTTTGTCGGCTCCCGTTTTGGGCAACATCCGGTGGAAATAGTCGTAGCGCAGTTTCCGGGCAGCCATTTCGATGGAAAGAGAGTTGTTTTTTGCGTAAGTATTGGTATCGACACGCTCTACATACAAAGGAACGGAATGCTCGCGGCAGAAATCCGCGACAAAGGCTTCGTCACGGAAGGATTCCTCTCCTCTAAGTTGAAAATTCATATGTACAGCCACACAGTTGTAGCCCAGGTTAAGCAGCACATCGAGCAAGGCAAGCGAATCCGCTCCCCCGCTGAATCCCACCAGGACCTTGTCTTTGGCATCCAATAAACGGTGTTCTTCAATATACGATTGAACCTTGTTCAGCAAGTCCATAATAAGCTGCCTTTTCTGTACGGGCAAAGGTAGAAAAAACATCCGATATGCTCTTTGCCTTACCCAAGTATGAAAATAAACTCGTACATTTGCGGGTCAAAAATTTTGCATATCTATGATTGAACGTATCGAAACACTCTCGGACCAAGTCGATACCTGGTCGGCTCAGGACCTGAAAGAACTCGATGATTTGCGGGTCAAATACCTCAGCAAAAAAGGGGAAATCAGTCAATTGTTCAACGACTTCAGATCGGTGCCCGGCGAACAAAAAAGACTGGTCGGACAAAAGCTGAACGAGCTCAAAGATAAAGCACAACAACGTTTGAGTGAGCTA
>Ga0209719_1003395_pt1 | contig 14559 bp, 15 predicted proteins | sample AD_JPNAS2_MetaG_FD_184421 | JGI IMG/M metagenome (GOLD analysis project Ga0209719, IMG submission 184421) | Active sludge microbial communities of municipal wastewater-treating anaerobic digesters from Japan - AD_JPNAS2_MetaG (SPAdes) (version 2) | ecosystem: Engineered > Bioreactor > Anaerobic...
CCGCCGACGAAGGTCGCCGACTGCTCCACGCCGCCTTCCTGGGTGCGGCGGATCTGGAGGTCACCAAGGAAGAGCTTCGGGTGACACTCCGCCCCCAGAGCTCACCGCATCGTAGCCGAGCGATCGCCGCCCTCTGCGAGCAACTCAACGCACTCAACACCGCGTTCCCGGGCTCCCGCCTGCGTCTGCACTATGCCATCCAAACCCCGTCCTGAGAAGAAAAGCGGACATTTCTTGATGGCCCTATGTCAGGAGTTCTGGCGAGTGGGGCAAAATCAAGATATGCGGTGGGGCTGACGTCACGGCGACGTTCTACCTGTTTCTGGCCAGAACCAGCATCACCATTTGGAAGGGCGATGGCTGTTTCGAGCTCTAGCCATTCGTCATCGACTGCTGCCGCAATGAGCACACTGGAAGATTTGGAGCAGCAGGTAAGGAGCGAAACACGGACTGCGTCAGCAGCGACTGGTGTTAACATCTTGCTGCCGCAGCACTTTGTGTCCATCGTGCGCGGCAGGCCACATGTTCGGAATACGGGCGTTAGCCGTGAGTGCAAGATTGAAATGCTGACCCGGAATCCGCCTGGAAATGGAGGCCCGGCCGCAGTATTCGGATGCCGTGCCGTCGGATGGTTTGATGCTCGGGAAGTTGCTTTGCTCAACACGGGAAGGCGAATCTTGAGTTGGAAACGTAAGGGCAAGCACGCCGATTACGAACCTGTCGCTTTATATAACTGCAACCTCTCGGCCCTGCGCATCTGCCTGATCGCGCTCAAGGCGGACCTTCACCCCGAGCCTTCTTGGCCGGCCCTGCAGGAGCGCTGCCAGAACAATCCCCAAATCCCTTTCCAGATACTCGTCAAGCACCACTCCAAATGAAAAGACCGTGCCGGCCCGCCTGGTTCGCATCGTGGCGCAACCGCTCTTCCAGGCCACCGTTCACGAGCTGGAGCGGCTGCGCTGCGGCCTCTGCGGCGCCGTCTTCACGGCGCCCGCCCCACCGCAAGCGGGCACCACCAAACATTTGCGAACAGGCCCTCAAGATGGCCATCCTGCACCGGAAAAACTCGATGTCTTACAAGACGCTCAACGGCGCCCGGGTCGGCGGCATCTACATGAGCCTGATCCACACCTGCGAGCTCAACCAGATCAATCCCTTCGAGTATCTGGTCGCCCTGCAGGAGCACAGCCAGCAAGTCGGCAAGGCCCCCTCCAGTTGGTTGCCCTGGAATCACACCGAGGCGTTGGCACCTGCCGACACCGGCTGATCCTCGAATCCCATTCCCACTCGCCGTTCCTCAAATATCGCCGCCCGCCCGGCCGATCTCGCGGTATTTCCAGGATTCCCGACTTTCCGCATGTCTACCGAAGGCACACAGTCGAAAGGAACTGCGCGACCTCTGCGGCTGGAGCTTGACCCAAGTGCGCGTCCACCTGGAGCGGCTGGTTGAACTCGAATACCTCGCGATCCGGCACGGGCGTTTGGGCAGCCAGTTCGTTTATGAGTTGCTGCTCGACGTGGACGCGCCGGAGACCGTCGCGCACGTCGGCCTCATTGACGTGGCGAAGCTGCGGCACAACTACAAAACCAACCTGGCGGGTTTTGCGGGTGGGGTGGCAGGCGGAAACGGCCACCTGGCGGGGGGTGGCAAAACCACCCCGCCACCGGTTTGCGCCAATGCTGGCGCGGCTTTGGTGAACACCTGACGGCCTGACGGGTTTGCACATCAGAAGCACGCTTGAAAACACGGCATCGTAACTACAACTCCGCATCGTAACTATGGCTGGCCCGAAAGGTATTGCCGGAGCGTTGAAGCTCGCCGAGCGCGCCAAAGACCAGCGCGGCGGCAACGAGAAGCAACGCGACCACTACGACCGCAGCGCGCCCGACGCGCTCGGTCTGTGGCACGACGCCTATCTCGAATCGCTCGCCGCCCGCAACTACTCGGCGAGCACCGTCGAGCATCGTCGCCACACCTTGAAACTGTTCTTCACCTGGGCAGCGGAGCGCGACCTCACGCGCGCCAGTCAAATCACGCGGCCCATCCTCGAAACCTTTCAACGCTGGCTCTGGCGCTATCAAAAGCCCAACGGCCAGCGCATGGGCTGGAGCACGCAACGCAAACGGCTCGGCACGCTCAAAGACTTCTTCCGCTGGCTCACCCGGCAGAATGTCATCCTGCACAATCCCGCGAGCGAGCTTGAACTGCCGCGACCGGAGAAGCGTCTGCCCCAGGAAGTGCTGTCGCTCTCCGAAGTCGAAAAGCTGCTGTCCATCCCCGACGTGAGCGATCCGCTCGGCGTGCGCGATCGCGCCATGCTCGAACTGTTTTACTCGACGGGCCTGCGGCGCACCGAACTTTGCCGGTTGGAACTCTCCGACGTGAACACCGAACGCCGCACGCTTCACGTGCGACTCGGCAAGGGCAAGAAAGACCGCGTCGTGCCCGTCGGCGCGCGCGCCGTCGCCTGGCTCGAACGCTATCTCAAGGAAGTGCGTCTGCGGCTCTGCCTGGACACGCGCACGCCGGCGTTGTTCCTCACCGGCTACGGCGACGCCTTCAATCCCGACGTCCTCTCGCGCATGGTCAGTGCGTGGCTCAATCCTCCAGCAGTTGCTTGGGCACGAGAAGCTCGACACGACGGCCATCTACACCGAAGTCAGCATCAAGCAGCTTCAAGAAGTTCACGCCCGCTGTCATCCTTCGGCGCGAGCATCCGAACCCGAAAAACCGCTTCCGCCAGGCACGCCGAACGAGTAATCTTTCGGCGTGGTTCAAAGCTGTCAGACTCGCTTCACTCTTTTAGCCGCTGACCGTTCGTCAGCCGCCGCAGTTTTGCCGACCTCCCCTCTTCAAACTCGCGTCGGGGTCTCGCGCTGTCGCACATCGGGTCGCCTCTGTCGGCGACACCGTGTTCGCTCAATGTTCACGGCGGGTTTGCACGCCTGCGCCTACGAAACGGCGTCGGGTCGGCGCAAATCGCTAAATAGGGACCCGTTTGGGGGACATCGGCAGTTTGGTAGTGATGACCGCTGGTCTGCTTCCTGGACCTGACTTCGGGAACACTCCATCACTGACGGACGATGAGGTCTTGAAGGCGTGGACTGCAATCAACCGAAACCTCTACACTTACGTTGACAACAACCCGCTCAATCGCATTGATCCGTTTGGCCTTGAAGGACTCGACAGTCCGTCGGCGTCAATGAACTCCGCCATTGCTCGAGGCAATGCGCAGGCTATTGAGAATTTGCTGGAAAGCATCGGAGAGGATCTCTCGGCAGGAGCTCGTGAAGCAGCCAAGGCTGCTTTGAAAAGGCTACATTCCAAATGTGGAGACTTGGTTCGCGGAAGTCTGAAACGGTCACCGTCCTATCACTCCGAGTTGGAAGGCAAGACCTACGAGGAGTTGCTGAAAGACTCGTCGAAGGCAGCGAAGCAGATGCGCAAACTCATTTAACAGTCAAAGCGGCTGATGGAGAAAAACAAGTAGCGGGGACTTCGATGAGCTTGAAGGAAATAAAAACGCTGTCGAAGCGGAAGAAGTTCGAGAAGGCACTGGCAAGCTTGGAAAAACTCTTGGCTCGCCACAAGGAATGCCCGCACCTGTGGAATCTTCGCGGCGACCTCATTCAACTTCTCGAAACACAAGACGGCCCGCCACTAGCGGAAGCGGCAAAGAGCTACAAGACGGCACTCCGGCTGAATCCGAACAATCTCGAAACGCTCGAAAGCCTGGCTCACTTCTACGACGCAGTTGAGCCAAAACCGGCGACAGCAAAACGCTACGCCGAAGCTTACATCACCAAAGCGAAACGCGGTATTGCTGAAATGGAGCGCGTCATCGCAGACGAAGCGTAACCCAACCCGCCGAACCGCTCGCAGCCCCGCGCCGTCATGCCGGCTGCGGGAACAAAGGCCAGTCGTAAAAAAGTGCGCCGTCCAGGCCAGTTTCACTGGCGGGGAGGTGACCAGCGATGGCGGCATCGCGCGCTGCTGCGCCAGACCGACCGGCGCCTCGGCTTGACCCAGGCGCTGGCCCAAGTGCTACCCGATCCGCGCGATCCCGGCCGGATCACGCATTCGCTACTTTCGCTGCTCCGTGTTGCTTCGGCAGTAGTGCGTGAGGGGCAAATCGGCGGTGGCTACGGTTCGTGGCAGACAAAAGATACGAACCGATTATGCCACGAACGCAATTCTCAGCAACCGACCTCAAGCAGCTCCGCCACCAGTTGGACCGTTGGCACCAGTGCCAATCTGGGACCATTCGACTGCCGCAGGCCCTCTGGACAGTCGCCGCGACTTCAGCCCTCACCCACGGTGTGGGGCCGGTGGCGCGGACCCTGCGATTGGACTACAAGCATGTCAATCCCTTCGAGTAACTCGTCGCCCTGCAGGAGCACAGCCAGCAAGTCGCCAAGGACCCCTCCCGCTGGTTGCCATGGAATCACACCGAGGCGCTGGCACCTGCCGACACCGGCTGATCCTCGAATCCCATTCCCACTCGCCGTTCCTCAAATATCGCCGCCCGCCAGGCCGATCTCGCGGAATTTCCAGGATTCTCGACCTTCCGCATGTCTACCGAAGGCACACGCTTCATGGGAGAGTTGCGGAGGCGGCGGAAGTCGATAGAATAGACGGCATGATGACCAAGAAGCGTGGCACTTTCAGGTTCGGTATTGGGATTCGAGCGCTCGCGGCTGCGTGCCTTGTTGTTCTCACCGGATGCACCTCGTTGTCCAGTCGCGGTCTCGAGTACGTCGGCGCGCCCCGATTCGGCCCTACCGATCCGGCGGGCATCGAGATTCTGCAGGCGGAGCCGGAGCGGGCGCATGACAAACTGGGGGAGGCGGTGGTCAACGCGTCGGTGGACCCGGCCCCGTCGGTGGAAAAGATCGAGGCCCGGCTGCGTCGCGAGGCTGCCCGCATGGGGGCGGACGCCGTTTACCTGGTGCACGACCGCACGGAAGCGGTCGGCGCGGTCGCAATGGGGCCGTGGTGGAGCCAGAGTTTCAGTCCGATCCAAGGTCGCATTGTGGTGGCTGTGGCGATCAAGTACAGGTGAGGCGATCGCCCGCGGATTCCAGCCCACAGGTTTCATGGAGTTGTGACCGCCGCGGGGCCTGAATCTCCGAGGCGTGGATCCATGCAGGCCAGCACTCACAAGCCCGGTGGCCGTTGACTTCAAACAGTTGCGCGCTCTGGCCCAGTCCGAGGTGCGCGTCACGATCGCCCATTTGCCGGCCCGCCTGCGTCGGCATGCCGAGAGGCTGCCCGTGACCTACGAGCCGCGCCCCAACAGTGCGATCGTGTCAGACGGTTTCGATCCCGATCTGCTCGGGTTGTTTGTGGGCATCCCTTTCGGCGAGGAGGAATCCGGGGCCATCGATGTGCCGGCGCAGATCATTCTGTTCCTGGAAAGTCTCTGGGAGTTCGCCGAGGAAGACGAGGAGGTCTTTCGCGACGAGGTTGTGACGACCTACTTGCACGAACTGGGCCATTACCTGGGGCTGGACGAGATCGACATCGAGGAGCGGGGACTCGATTAGCCCTGGCCGTCGAGTCTCTGGAGATCTTGTTCGAGGAACTCGGAGACCTGTTTGAACTTCGGGATGTTCGCCGCGTGGACATCCATGAGCGTCTGGTGGGCTTCGATCATGAGACGGCACAACTGGCTTTTGTTGGGCGGACCGGCCTGGACCGGTTCGAAGGCCGCGCCGGGCTCGAGCTGGCACTCGGTGAGCGTGAAGTGATCGAGCACAAAGAGGTCGTCCAACTGCCGCCGGACCTGCGGGGTGGTGTTGATCAACTCGACCGGGCCGGGCTGACCCCGATCGCGCCGCAGCCGGCGGCTCAGCCCGACCAGCACGCCGATGAAGGTGCTGTCCATGGACTGGCACTCCGTCAAGTCGATCACGAAACTCCGCAGCCCCTGGGAGCAGAGGGTTTCGGCGGCCGCCTTGAAGCCGGTGGATTGGGCGGCGGCGGCCTGGCCGCGCAGGCGGAAGAACGCCGTGTCGGCGGCGACAGCGACCATGACTTGATTGGCGGGCATTCGGATGAGGGGCAGGGTGCGGCTGGCGGACCCGTTCAGTTCGTTTGCACCTCCCTGGCCGGGAACTCGAAGCCGACCTTGCCGTTTTCGTCGAGGACCAGGTAGGCCGAGAACGGGCGTCCGGACTTGGAGATGAACTGAGTCAGCAACTCGGTGCGTCCGTTGGCCAGGAGCGCCGCGAGTTCCGCTCGCTCGATGGGGCGATGCAGAATCACGCGTCCGGTCTTGAACTTGCAGGCCCTGGTCGTCGCCTGGGTTCGCTCGCAAAGATAATGGGTATCGGATTCGAACACCTTTGCGCCGCATTTCGGGCATGTGCCGATCGGGGTTTGACCTGCGAAATCGAGCGGCGCGGGCGGTTCCGCTCCCTTCTTCCGAGCGCCGCCGCCTTTGGCCCGCGGTGCGCGGGGGGCAAACTCGAAGCGGACCTGACCGTCCTTCAACACGAGAAACGCCTCGAATCTCCGTCCTGTCTTCTTCGAGACGAAGCCCGTGAGCAGGTCGGTCTTTCCATCGGCAAGGAGCTTTGCGAACTGGGCCCGATCGACCGGCTGTTGGAGAATCACCGCGCCGGCCCGGAAATCGCAGTCGCGTTTGGGGCCCACGGCCTTTTCGCAGACATAGCTCATCCTGTTTTCGAAAACCCGATGGCGGCACTTTGGACACGCTCCCACCGGTTCCTTGCCGGTGAAATCGACGGCTGCGGCGGGGCCGCCGCTGTCTGACGCCGGGCTGACCTTGCCGAAGTCGAACTCGATCCGGTATTCCGGGTTCAGCCTGATGACCGCCGCGAAGGTCTTGCCCAGCTTGCTGCGAAACCCCTGCAGCGGACCGATCTGTCGCTCCGCGATCAACCGCCCGATTTCGTCCGGTTCGAACTGGCGTCCGGAGATGATCTTCCAGAGGCCGAAGTCGCAGGCGGGGTTCTGGCATTGGAACTTCTTGTAGTTCTCGTGCACTTCGCCGCTGCATTTCGGGCAGCGGGCGCTCAAGACACCGAAGTCGCCCGGGATGGTGTCATGCTCGTATGACTTGGCTCGTCGCACGATGTCCGCGGCCAGCTCCCGGATTTCCTCCATGAAAGCGGCGCGCGGGAGCCGGCCCCGTTCCATCTGCTTGAGTTTGTATTCCCAATCGCCGGTCAGCTCGGGCTTGGTGAGCGCCTCGACGCCCAGGCCATTGAGCAGCACCATGAGCGAAAAGGCCTTCGCGGTCGGCTGCAGTTCCTTGCCGTGCCGGAGCAGGTAGTTTTCCGAGAGCAGACCCTCGATGATTTGGGCTCGGGTGGCGGGTGTCCCGAGGCCCTTCTCGGCCATCGCCTCGCGAAGCTCGTCGTCCTCGACCAGTTTCCCGGCGCCTTCCATGGCCGACAAGAGGGTGGCTTCGGTGAATCGCGCCGGGGGTTTGGTCTGGCAGGCTTGGACGGCTATATCGACGGTGGCCACCTGTTCGTTGGGCGCGATCGAGGGCAGGCTCGGGGCATCCTCGTCCTGGACCTGGCGCCCATAGACCTCGAGCCAGCCGGGTCGGACCATGACTTTGCCTTCACTCTTGAACGGCTCGGACTCGACGCGCGTGATTCGGGTGGTGATCAGGAACTCCGCGGCGGGATAGAACACGGCCAGGAATCGCCTGGCGACCATGTCGTAGATTTTCTGTTCGGCTTCAGTCAGATGCTTGGGCGGCAGCGGTGTGGGAATGACGGCGAAGTGGTCCGAGACTTTGGCGTTGTTGAAGATTCTCTTGTTGGGCCTGACCCAGCCCTGGTCCAGAATCCGACGGGCGAAAGCGCCATAGGCGCCGTCACCGAAGGACTCGAGAGTTCCCCGGACCGTCGGGGCGTAATCCTCCGGGAGCGCTCGCGAGTCGGTGCGCGGATAGGTCAGGACCTTGTGCTTTTCATAGAGGGCCTGGGCGATCTTCAGCGTGCTGGCAGCCGCGAATCCGAAACGGTTGTTGGCATCGCGTTGCAGACTCGTCAGGTCGTACAGGAGCGGCGAGAGCTGAGTGGTCGGCTTGCTCTCCTCGGTGACCGTCCCCTGCCGGCCCAGGCACTTGGCCCGGATCGCCTCGGCCTTGGCCTGCTCCCAAATCCGTTCCGGCTTCAGATCGTCCTTTTCCCCATTCGTGCCGGCGGTCTCCTTGCTGAAACGCTCGTCGAACCAGCGGCCTTCGTAGCGTCCGGTCGCCGCTTCGAACGTCCCGTGCACTTCCCAGTAGTCCTTGGGCCGAAACGCGCGAATCCGCTGCTCGCGCTCGACCACGACAGCCAGGGTCGGCGTCTGCACGCGCCCGACGGTGGTCTTGTTGAAACCGCCAGTCTTGTTGTTGAAGGCCGTCATCGCGCGGGTACCATTGATCCCCACCAGCCAATCGGCCTCCGCCCGGCAGACCGAGGCGTCCGCCAGCGGACGCATCTCGGCATCCGTGCGAAGCCGCGCAAAGGCCTCGCGGATGGCCGCGGGCGTCATGGACTGCAACCAAAGGCGGCGGATGGGCTGTTTGGCCTGGGTGTACCCGACGATATTGCGGAAGATGAGTTCTCCCTCGCGCCCCGCGTCGCACGCGTTGATCAGCCCCTCGATGTCCTTTCGCCGAATCAGTTTCTGAAGCACTTTGAGTCGGCTTTCGTTCCTCTCGATCGGCGCCAGACTGAATCGCGGCGGCAGATGCGGCAGATGCGTAAAGGTCCATTTGCCGCGCGCGATCTCGAACTCCTCGGGCACCGCCAACTCGAGCAGGTGGCCGACCGCCGACGAAAGAACGAACCGATCGCTCTCGTAGTAGTCCTCATGCCGTTTGAAGCCGCCCAGCGCCTTCGCGATGTCGGCAGCCACGGACGGTTTCTCGGCAATGATCAATTCCTTTCCCATGTGTTGTTCCCTCGATCCGCACACGCCGCGGGCTGGTGGGCCGCGGCCCCTTCGGTCCAAAGCGGGGGGAACCTCGCCAAAAAGCCGCAGGAAGTCAAAGGCGGAGTGCGGCAGGGCGAAGAAGGACGTCTTGTGGAAGCGAGGCGCGCCTCAGGCCAAACCCAGTCCTCCCCTCTTGGCATGAGGAGTCCCCGTGTCTCCCCGCCCTTCTCTCCCCACGCCCCGCCCGGTAGAATTCTTGCCTCGTTTAACGCAGCACAGAAACTTGACTTTTCTGCGACATGTGTTGCCGGTCAAGGCTAGGGGCGCGGCCGATGAACCGTCAGCCAGCGACGAATGGCCGCGGCCTCCGGATACCGGGGATCCAACTGCAGCACCTTCGTGTAGTGCACACGCGCCTTGTCGGGATCACCCAGTTTCTCGGCGCACAGACGGGCGAGCGTGGCGTGGGCATCGACCGTCTCAGGGGCGCGGGCCAACAGGAACTCGAGTTCGCGGGCCGCGTCCACGGGATAATTCGCCCGTTCGAGGGACATTGCGAAGTTGAGTCGCGCGCTGGCGTCGTCCGGCTTCAACACCAGCGACCGCTCGAATGCGGCGAGGGCCTCCGCCCAAACGCCGGCGTCAAACGCCGCCACCCCGAGGTTGTACTGCGCCTCGAAGAACGACGGATCCGCCTCGACGGCTTGTCTGTACGCGGCCACCGCCTCCTCGTGCTGTCCTGCCGTGTGGAACTGGACGCCCCGCGTCAGCGCCTCCTGGGCTCGAGCCCGATCGCCGGACACCGGCGTCTCGGGGCGCACATACGTATAACGAAGAAGAACCGGTGGCTCGGGTTTCGGGGGCGCCGCGGAGGGCGCTGCCGCCATAGGCAGAGTGGCTTGTGCTGGCCTGGCCGCCGCACTCTCGCTCGCGAGCGATCTCAGATCCCTCAAAGGTGTCGGGGCGTTCTCCATCCTCGACGCAGACTCCTTTTCCGCCTTGTCCTTGCCCCCAAACCAGCCCAGCGGATTGAGTCTCTGGACGAGCGTTTTCTTCTTGGGTTCCTGCGGCCGACTCGCCGTCGGAATCGAGTCCGCGGCGGACCTCGCCGGCGGGGGCGCGGATGCTGTTGTCGTCTCCGGGACGGCGACGGGTGCAGGGGGGGGGGCCGTGGGCGCAGCGGTTACGGTTGTTGTCGCGGAAGCGACCCTGGATGGAACGGGAATGTCCTGGGCGGCCTTGACCTCAGGCTCTGATTCAAGCCGGACCACCTCGACCGGCGGCAGAGTCGGCTCGACCGTCGGCGTTGGCTCGGTCGTCGGCGTTGGCTCGGTCCGCGCCGCCAGCGTGGGTGCAGGAAAGGCGTCCGGCGTCCCAATGGGTTCGGGTGTTGGCATTGCCGGCTCCGTCCGGACGGGCGCGGCGGGGGTAGCCTGGGCGGCGATGGTAGGGAGAGTCTGAGTCGGCGGCTTGGGGGCAACCGGGGGGGGCAGTTCGGCCGGTGCGGGCTCGGGCGCAGGGACAGGGGCGTCGGCGACGCGAGCGATATTGGTCGGCGATGGGCTTGGGGTCGGTTGGGCGGGTGACGGCGGCGGTTTGGTTGTTGAGGGCGCGGGTTGTGGGGGAGTCGCCGCCACAAGTGCCGCATTTGTGGGCTGCGCGGGGAGATTCGTGACGAGGACCAGCGCGGGCACAGCGCTCGTGGCGGCGGCGCGCAGGCGCAACTCGCCCTCGATCTGGCTTGCGAGATTCGAGACCGCCTCGGCGTGGGGGAGGGGACCGGATGCGGCGAGGTAGGCGCGGTAACGGTCCAGGGCGAGGGTGCGGTCATTGATCTGCTGGTGTGCGACGATGGCCTGATTGAGCAGAGTCGGCGGGAAATTGGTCTGTTGCCGCAGAGCGGAGTTGAAGTACTCGAAGGCATCGTGCGATCGGCGGCGCAGGGCGGCACAAATGCCGAGATTGTTGAGGGCTTCGGCGGTCTGAGCGGGGGTGGGATTCAAGTCGAGCACGCGCTGAAAACTTCGCTCGGCCTGATCGACCAAGCGCGCGCGCAACTGGGCGGACCCGAGCCTGGCCCAGCCGAGCAAATCCTTGGGCTGGTAGGTGGTATAAGTGGTCAGTTCGTTGATGGCGGCGGACAGGTTATTCTGCTCGAGGAACAGACAGCCGCGGTTGTAGCGAACAACGGTCAGATTGAAGTCCCTGGCGAGGGCGTTTTGGTAGGCCTGAGCTGCCCCGGCGGGTTGACCGGCGTAATGATAGGCCAGGCCGAGGAAGTTCCAGGCCTGGGCGTTAGCCGGCGCGTTTGTCGCCAGCAGCTTGACCGCTCTTTGCAGCGGTTCAATGGCCTCCAACGGACGCCCCTGCCGAAGCAAACGCTCGCCTTCGAGCAGGCTCCGGCGTTCGGGCGGCGCGCAGCCCGCCAAAACGACAAGCGCCAGCAGCCCAAGGAAACACCCGGCGATGCCGCGCGGCGAGAGCCGAGCATCGACGGCAGAGGCGCCGCGCCACTTTTTGATGGTCTGCATGTGGTCCGGTGGTAACATTGCCCGCCCGACGAGTCAAGAAAGGCACGGTCATTTGCGTTGATGAGGCGAGTCCCCAGGCTAGTGAGCGACTTGATGCGAGGCCATTGGCCCGCCGTTCCATTCCCATCGTCTTTTCAGATGGCTTTCACCGCATGCCTGTTGGCTGCGGCAAACGCCGGGGAGAGCCTGCCCACAAACGCGGTTGCCATCGTGGGGCGGTTGGCCTCGCCCAAGGCGCGCGTCGTGGTCGTCGAAGAGCAAGGGGCCATCGTTTCCTTCAATCCGAATCTGCAAGTCATCCGGCGCATGGTGGACCGGGGCCTGACGAATCTCACCCTTCAACCGACCCCCCAGGCCGCCTGGCGCAGCCTGGTATCACCCGAGGATGTTGTCGGCCTGAAAGTCTATTCCGTACCCGGCGCGACCAGCGGAACCCGCCCTGCTGTGGTCGAGGGCGTGGTCCAATCGCTCCTGGATGCGGGGCAGGCGCCGGCCCGCGTGATTGTCTGGGACCGGCAGATCGGCCCTCTGCGGCTGGCGGGATATTTCACCCTGGCCGAACGGTACGGAATTCGCATCGCGGCGAGCACGGAGACCGGATACGACACAAACTACTTTTACGACAGCGCCTTCATTGGGCAGCCGGTCTGGGGCGATCACGAGTTTGGCCAGCGGGGGCCGGGTATCGGACGCAAGTCCTACGTGTCGAGGCTCGTCACCCGCGAGATGACCAAAATCATCAATCTCACGCCGCTGCTCAATCACAACATGGCGGGTGTGTCGGGCAACCTGTTCAGCCTCGCGATGGGGAGCGTGGACAACACGGTGCGCTTCATGAACGATCCCAGGCAGCTTGCGCTGGCCGTGCCGGAGATTTATGCGCTGCCCGTTCTGGGCGACCGCGTGGCGCTCAACATCGTGGACGCCCTTCTGGCCCAGTACCACGGCGAGGCCCGCAGTCTCCTGCATTACACAGCGGCCCTCAACCAACTGCGATTCAGCGTCGATCCCGTGGCCTTGGACGTGCTGTCGATTCAGGAACTCGAACGCCGGCGCGAGTTCGCGGAAACCCCTGCAGCGAAGCCGGACCTCCAGCTCTACCAAAACGCCGCCCTGGTCGAGATCGGCGTCAGCAATCCCCAATTCATCGAAGTCGAGTGGGTCAAGTGACCGCCGGCACGCGCGGGAGCGACACGCCGCGCCGCGGGCAGATGCCGGCCGTCTACTTGCTGCGTGTCGAGCGTTCCTGCATCCAGAAAACGTCCACGTTGTTGGGAGAAGCCACGTTCAGGTCCAGGCCCTGATTCTTTTTGAGCTTCGGCACGGTGCGGCCGTCCTTCCATCTTCGGATTTCGGCATGACCGTCGGCAAATGAAAAGCCGCCGGCGCCGTTGTGGTAGCTGGCGGGGTAATCGATGATGCGCCAGCTCTGCGGTCGATCCGGGTAGCCGGTCATATCGACGCAGAATTCGCCGTCGTTGATGCTGTCCTCCCGCTCGTCCAGCAGCAGCCAGGTCATCGTCGGACCCGGATCAACCAAGTCGCTCAACTTCTTGTAGCTGCGCCACCCGGTCGTCCACTCCGTTCCGCCAAACCAGTTGTTCATCGCCATGCTCCGGACACGCGGCCAGACCCGCCCGCCAACGGAGACGGTCGACTTGTCGGCTGGGCATTTCCAGATGGCGGTGTTCTGGCCGCAGTAGGGCATGAGCGGGCTCTTCTTGATATCCTGCGCGACATCCCAATTGGACCGATTGCCTCCGTCGTTCAGATTCAGGCTGCCAGTGACCCAGGGGGTCGTTCCGGCGTACGCGTTCGGCAGCTTGTCGCCGTTGTCCTCCGCATACATCAGCCACGCCAAAGTAAGCTGCCGGTAGTTCCCCATGCACTCGATCCCCTGCGCCTTCGATTTGGCCCGACCCAGCGCGGGCAACAGCATTCCCGCCAGGATCGCAATGATGGCGATCACAACCAGCAACTCGATCAGCGTGAAACCCGCCTTGCGAGAGACTCCGTTCAGCTTCATGGCTTGTTCCCTTTCCGCGTTGTGATCCAGTCCGACGCCCGGACGCCGCGGCGTCTTGGCGTGTTGTCTGGAGTGTGCTCCTGGCGCGGGCTTGCCCGCGGCCATCGGCTGACTTCAGGCAATCTTCACCTCGCACCGTAGGCGTCGATGGCCAGGCGGGTCAAGCGGGTTTGCATCGGGGTTTGCATCGTCGATCCCGGATTCCTTGGCCGGGCGTCGGTCCGCCGCGTCTGGCCACGCGGCCTGCAGCGGGAGTCTCTATCCGTTGATCGGAGCCCCCTCCTCATCGGCTTGGCTGCGATCGCCCTGAGGCGGCGCAACTGAATCGAGTCAAAGGGATCATCAGAAGGTCAGATTTGGCTCGGCCTCTTGTTTCAAAACATCGCATCGCAGACGAAGACAGAGGCCACAGGGGGCAAATCGGCTCCCCCGTCAGCGGCGGAGGCGCTCATGCTTGCTTAGGGTCTGTGCAAAAACTAATCGGAAGTAATTTTTGCACAGACCCTTAGCCGGTCACTTCTTGAACTTTCGGACGTACACGATGAGGTCTTTGATCTCCTGATCGCTTAGCAACTCGGCGTAGCCCCTCATCCGGTTCTTGCCTTCCTTTGTGATCTTGAAGGCTTCCTCATCCTTGAATGACGCATGGACTTTCGGGTCGGTATAGTCCTTGGCCTTGGTCCTCTTGCCCATCGCGGTCTGGCCTTTGCCGTCCTCGCCGTGGCATTTGGCGCAGTGCTTCGTCCAATTCGCTTTGACATCCGCCGCTTCGATCGAAGCAGGGCCGGCAATCAGCAGCCCCATCGTCAACCAGAGCACTTTCCTCATCGCACGCCCTTCCTCGTTTTCCTGAGTAATCGAGCGAGGTGCGCCTGCCCAATCCCCGTGATCGGCATTATGACCGCGCTGCATGTTCTGCGCAGCCTTCTTCCGCGCCTCGCTTCAGAGAATCCTTGACCCCGTCAACCTAGTGTTTAGTTGCACAGATTAACGATAGTATTCCGAAGCTGGGCCCCTTTGACTTCCCGCTTCCTCCACTTGAAAGGTCGCGCGTGCTGGGCGTAAGCGGCAACGAATGCTTCGATGGCCTCGCG